>Ga0214544_1001116_pt1 | contig 54131 bp, 34 predicted proteins | sample CNSS3metaG_FD_160074 | JGI IMG/M metagenome (GOLD analysis project Ga0214544, IMG submission 160074) | Root nodule microbial communities from cowpea collected in UCLA plant growth center, Los Angeles, California, USA - CNSS3 | ecosystem: Host-associated > Plants > Roots > Nodule | place: USA...
GATGATGACATCCTTTTCATCAACACCACCATTTGAAAAAGTTGCAGCCCACATTATTGGAACCACCACTCTGTAAATCAATAAACCAAAAATTAAAACCAATTTATTATTAACACAAAAATAAAAAAAGATTGTACCCAAAATTTTCTACCAATATTCTTTGGAGTTCTTGTCATCCTCAAAGCAACCATCTCTCTGCAACTACAAGTTGGGGTTAATTCGTTTCTCGTTGAACCACCAATAGTGCACGAAGTGATACAACACGGTTGCCTCCAACGATTACAACCAGAGGTAAAGGAAGAAGATTGGGACCGTAACATACCTATATAGTGGGATTGCAGGAAGAAGAAGATTGCAGCAATACCAATTGGGAATGGAGGAACAAGATTGCCAAAACTCACCAACTGCCCAAACATTCTCTACCAAAATCCTAGCTCACTTATTTATCCCCAAATATCTAATTAAGCCACCACCTGTACAGTACACGTAATACACCCTGATACAAATCGTGCCACATGTACAATACTCCGTTAATGATTTAAACGGCGTTACAGAAAAGAACCAAATAAAACACGAATTGCGAAAATGGGGACCATTCTAAATATTCTGTAAAAATGAGGACCATTTTAAACATTATGTGAAAATGATGATCATTCGCAACAAACACTACGAAAATGAGGACAAAAAAGTATTTAAGTCTTATATAATAATACAGATTACGAAATATAAATATTTTAATGACTTGGGAGTGTTATATTGCTACTTTCATGCAGTTATTATTGTTGTCATTCTTAGTTCATTTTTAGGTTATATATTATTATCGGCTTGTTTATTGAAGATACTTTTCTTATCAGATTAAATTCATAATTTAGACGAAATATATAAAATTTGGTTAGCTAAGAGTGATGACAGGACGTTAGACTTCTAATCAATACACACTCTTTAATATTTATTGCGTAACATTTGTAAGTGCGTGAATTGTTCTTAAGAGAGAAAAAAGTATAATATTTCCTTTTAAAAAATATAATTTATCTGAAACTAGTAAAAACAAGGTCGGCTAATTTATACAAACCTTTTGATAAACAATTTTTAAAAAAGAAAAAAAATTAATTTAATTATTTTGTAAATAATATTAATTGGTAAAATTTTATTAAAAAATATATATTTTGAACTCGTACATTGTCTAATTTTAGTTGAAGCTCATTTTTTTTTTTACTTATAAAAATAATGGGTTAAGAATGACATATTTTGCTAACTTCATTTCAAACACCGTGAAAAAAAAGTCATATATCATTTATGAACATTTCATCATGAGAAGTGAAGATGAAGTCAAAATTGTATTCCTAACTAAAAGAGTATTTTGAATTGCAATTAAACTATGAAATTTTATAGATTACAAAATTTGTACTGCCGCTGGACTCTACAATCTAAAAAATTAAAAGGTCTAGAATATATAGATTCACATAAAAATTTAGTGTAAATGAGACATGAGTCTAATTCACACATAAGAAATTGTCTTCAATTTTAACTAAAAAATTTAAAACGATGAATTTAATCTTGTATAGTATTTTACTTTTTTATTTTTAGTCATTATAAAACTTAGATTCATACTTGAATTTAAGGGATGACAACCAGAGATTGGATAGTTTAAGCAATTCGGTAGAGGCAAAAAGAAGGATAGAGGAGATGATATAACACTAGGTTATGTGTAGATATAAATAAGGGCCTTTTTGTCTTTTCAACATTTATGGAGGTGCAGACAGTAACCATGGTGTGAAAAGAACTTGCCCGTAATTTCTCTTAATCTAATTTAGCCCAAAAGGGAAAGCATGAGATTAGACCAATAAAAAACGAGAAGGGGGGAAAAACAAAATTAATATTGCAAAGTTGCCCCTGTGTCTTCTGAAATTGAGCTAATTCAACTTGGGGAAACAACATGGTTGGAATAGTATTGTTTTGGCAGTGCGAGACCAAAACAGACACAAAACATTTAAGACAGATCTACGCTCTTCTTTCTCTCCATTTCTCAGATCTCTGTCTCTTCCCCGTACTCTTTGCAGCTCCATTTCCTCTTCCCTCTTCCTCTCCGGTATCCAATTCCATCGCCGCCGGACAACTCGCATTCTCCGAGACTGAACGATCTCGTTTCCGATTTCGGATGATTTTCAATTCGATTCGCCTGCATTCCGATTCCGAATTGCGCGCCGCCTGCGATCCGTGACGCCGCTGAGAAACGCGCCTGACCACAGAACAATTAAGTGAGAGGAAATGGCCGGAGGTGCAGCCGGGGGTTTCGTCACTCGAGCATTCGATTCTATGCTCAAGGAGTGTTATGGCAAGAAGTTTCCCGAACTCCAGAAAGCTATACAGAATTACACAGGTTTCAACCCTAGATCCCTGTTTTCACTTCTTTTTTCGCTATATAATGCCTTTAATCCTTTTTCATTGTTTTTCGTTTCCATTTAGATAAGATAATTATCCACTTCCGATGTTCGACTGGTCGCACTGATTATTTAGTTCGTCTAGTTACAATGATACCGGTAAATGGCTATGTCGCTGATTATTTAGTTATGTTTGGTGTGTGCTGTGTAATTGTATAGATATCACGAAAGAGGCCAGCCAGAAAAAGCAGAGCGAGGTCAATCAAGTTGCGCCCTCAGCTGAATCTGGCAGGTGAGCTGTTTCGGAATAAACGTTGATGATAGATAGAATGTTATTGATGCGTTTTGGAATATTGTGCATGCACGTTTGGTAATTCTTTTTATGGAAAGTGGGTAACAGTCCTTATTCGGCGGAAGTGTGATCGAGCTTTTGGTTTTAATATTTGAATAATGTTGTTTTTCTCTAGTGCGAATGAGACTGATGATGGAGTGGCAACTAGGACAGAAGCAGATCAGTCACAGAAGGCCGAGCATGCTTCAGACGACAGGCCTAAGACTGGAAACATTAATGTTGTTCTGGCTAGTGCCGGGAATACACTTGAAGGAGATGATGCAGAAATTGTTTTAAATCCACTTCGTCTTGCATTTGAGACTAAGAGCTTGAAAATCCTTGAATCAGCTTTGGATTGTCTTCATGTACATACCTTCTCGGCACTAATTGACAGTTGTTATCGCCGTTGTTCATACTAAATTGGTTACTTGCTCCGACTAATTATTCTTTATGCAGAAACTTATTGCGTATGACCATTTGGAGGGAGATCCTGGGTTAGAGGGTGGTAAAAATGTCCCATTGTTTACAGACATTCTAAACATGGTTTGCAGTTGTGTTGACAATTCATCACCTGACAGGTATGGAAATCACTATGCATATTAATGGTTACTCGATGTATACTTCCTGTTACACCTATTCATTTTTAAGAATCATGATGCAGTACCATTCTCCAAGTGCTGAAGGTTCTTCTTACTGCTGTGGCTTCTACAAAATTCAGAGGTATGTTTACTGTAATAGGAAAGAATGCATTGTTTTGTTATATATGTCTGCTGATAATATGCTATGCAAGGTATCTTCAAAATTCTATCGTGAGTTAAAGAACAAAAACGTCCTTACATGTACTTTAAATGATTAACCTAATGTTTATTTAAAGCTTAGAAGAAGGTTTTAGCTAAAGGAGATTAATTTACATGTTATGACCATAGCTGATATTGTTGGAAAACAATGGTAATGTACCCAAACAAAATAACCATAGGAAAAGAGTTGGCTCAGCATGACCTTAGTTTCCAATGTAATCTGTTTGAATGAATTATTTTGGTTTGGCTGCAATTTTATTCAAGCGAAAATGTTTGAGCAATTTAATTTTCTCCCTATTATTTGTTATATAATGTTTTTTTTTCTAAGAAAGTTATTTGGGTTTTCGTGTAGAAGTTGGCTTTGAATCTACTTTTTGTTTTGTCTTGGATGTATATTCTCAAGGATTCACTTCCTTTCGACCATTGGTGTCTCTACCTTAGAAAATGTTTCTCTTGTTGAGAAAGACACTTTGGGGAAGTGTGTCTATTTTGGAGGTCTTTTTCTTTCCTTTACCATAAGTTTTAGGGTTATAAACTGGGGTTCTAGTTGCAATTGAATGTTGACAATAGTTGTTACGATGTCACGATGGCCAGGCAATTGTTGATGGGTTGACTTGTTTGAAGAATGAGTTTGGATAGTTCAATGAGCTAGGTCTGTTTATGCCCATTTATGATTCTAGCTTCAGCATTCTGCTGCTTGCGTGTAGGTTTTGTTTTACTAGATTCTCTTCATTTTATTATACTTCTCTTTTAGTTAATATTGGAAGTTGGGACGCTTCAATTAGGTGACTAAAGATGCTAAACTGTTGTGTCAAGGAGGGGAGAAAAGGAAATTTCATTAATGGAAATGACTAGATTACTAGTACACTCTCTTTCTTTCATGCATTATTGAAACATGTGTACAATTTGAGGCTTAGACCAATGTTTGTATACAAATTAATTTTACTGTCTTACATATATTTGTTGTGCTTTTACTGACCTTTCACCATGTCAGCATTGGTCGTTTATATTGGTGCTGTGATTAGAAAACCACCTTGCACTACCAGAAGACGTTTATTGCATTGATGTTTTTCTTTGTTTTTAATATGTTTATATTTATTTATTTTTGTATTTTTGAATTCTTATTTACATCATTCAGTACATGGTGAACCTCTACTGGGAGTTATCAGAGTATGCTACAATATTGCTCTGAATAGGTATTAATCATTTCCTTTGTCTTCAAGGCTTGTTATTGCTAATCTATTGTACTGAGATTAATTATTTTGGATTTGTAGCAAGAGCCCTGTAAACCAAGCAACATCAAAGGCAATGCTGACACAGATGATCAGCATCATTTTCAGAAGAATGGAAACTGATCCGGTGGGGCTTCTAAAATTCTCATTAAGTGCATATTTGGCTTATGGCTTTTGTAGTAAATGTTTTTTAAGTGCCCGTCAAAATTTCCAGGTTGAAGCTCCATCTGTTTCTGTGGGCCAAACAATATCAAAGGCACCTTCAGCAGAGAATTTGAACCCAAAATCTGATGAATCTTCAACTGGAGACTCAAACGAAAAAGAAACAAGTTTAGGTGATGCACTTACTCAAGCCAAGGATGCATCTCCAACATCTCTTGAGGAGCTTCAAAATCTTGCTGGGGGTGCTGATATCAAGGTAAATCAATTGTGTAGATATGTATGAAACCCTAGCATGCCCTTATGATGACAATATTGTATGTCTTGTATAGGGCTTAGAAGCAGTACTGGACAAGGCTGTGCATACGGAAGATGGTAAAAAGATAACACGGTATAAAACATGAATATGATATTGTTCTTTGGGATATGCATTTATGTTGTACTCTGAATAGGAGCTTAACTATTTATCTTCTGTAAAGTGGGATTGATTTGGAGAGCATGGGCATAGTAAAACGCGATGCTTTGCTGGTATTCCGCACTCTTTGCAAGGTTGGTTATCTCACTTTAACAAGAACATGGTGGTTATTTCTTCTGCACATTAACTATAGTTCACACTTTAAATTTTGCAGATGGGTATGAAGGAAGATAATGATGAAGTTACAACCAAGACGAGGATATTGTCTCTTGAGCTTCTTCAGGTCATACGGTGATTTCAGCTTCTATTACTTTTTAGTTAATAGGTGAAGAATAATGCACTGGCATGCAGAAGTAATTATTTGCTTTATTAATTAGAGGCTGACCTGCTGGTGCCTGGTACTTATATTTTATGTGGCTGACTTGGCATCACTCAATGATGTTACCCTTGGTTAAGATCTAGAATTGTGCATGTAATTGTTAGAAGCTGAGTGAACTACCTAACAAAACCTAAGATTTACTCCAGCCTTTTTCTATTGCATTCCAACACAAGGAAATAAAATTTATAATAATTTTTTTGCTGTTGATATTTAGTATTTAATGCTGAGCCTTAGGGAAGGATTACATCTTGTCTTTCTTTATCACTCTTCGAGATGTGCCATCTTTCTCTTAAATGAAATTGTAGATACCAGTTTTCGTATATTGTGTAACTTGGTGACTAAGTCTAAGACAATCACAGATTGAAGTGGTTTCCTAGCATATGATATTGATTAAGGGAAACGTAATTCTATATGGATTGCATTGGACTAGTTTGAACTACTTCATGAATCTGTTATCACTGCAATCCTTGTTAGAGCGAGACCTTTTATAAAAGAAAATAAAATAGTATTACTGAATAGTCAATGTTAACTAACTTACATATAAATATTTATCTCCCCCTTTCCCCAGTGTAATAATAGTCTCCTAAAACTTTAATACCCGTTCCAGCATGGTACAGAACTAACTTGCCAAGTTAGCAAGTTGTCCTAGCTTCTTCATTTCCCTCATTTATTTCTTCAGATATACTGTATACACCTTCTGAGCCCTTGATCTTGTTCATTAACCAGCTGGGCTTGATTTTTCCCAAAAGCCACTTTTGTCACATTATTCGACCAAACATTTTTGCTAGTTGATTTCTTCACCCACATGATAAATACGTAGATAATTTCCCTTTTGGATTCTTTCAGTAAATTATATTATTCATTAAAGTTAAAACCAGAAATATGTGGTGAAAGGAGATTGCAGCCTTGTACTCTGGTTAAAGAAATTATAGGGGTTGGAAACGGTGAGTGTATGCATGTGCAAGTAACCTTGTATTATTGAATATTTAGTAATTACTTTATTTTTTTCCATGAATTAAAGATTATAAGAAAGTTTCCATGTGAATGAATCCCACTAAGTAGCCACAAAAAGATTCCTCTGTGAGAAAATTCAAAATGAAGGACAAAATACGAAAAAAAGGCTGGGAATACAAAATATGCCTCAATTATTCAGAGGATCAAGGTTTTGTAAAACTCTGAAAAGAAAAAAACTCACTGTACAACTACAGGCTACTGCTGTTGAACTGTTGGTTCAAGAAATGTTTTTAAGAGCAATTACATGGCAAAACTAGTTTCCTATTGCTGATTGATATAATTTTTAGTTCTGCCCATTCTTAGGCTAGACTGTAGCATTATGTGGGAGTAGATAGGATAGGAGCAAATATTCCATCCTTGTTCTTCCACATTTGGTATTCAAGCTTTTCTTTCTATGAAAACTACTATTTTGACTGTCCACAGTCACATGTTTGTTATATTATTTTTCAGGGTTTGTTGGAGGGAGTCAGCCATTCATTTACAAAGAACTTCCATTTTATTGATTCAGTGAAGGCATATCTTTCATATGCACTGTTACGAGCTTCAGTTTCACAATCCCCTGTCATATTTCAGGTTTTTTGGAACAACATTATCTATCTTTGTGAAGGTATCTGTGTGTAAATTTTAATATCAATATTCTTTCTTGGCAGTACGCAACTGGAATATTCTTGGTGCTGTTATTGCGATTCAGGGAGAGTCTCAAAGTATGCATGTTATTCTGCAGAGTTTCTGGAAGCTTCTCCACAGTGAAATAATGTTAATGTGATGTCTCATTTGTTTTTCCACTATTTTGTTTCCAGGGGGAAATAGGGATCTTCTTTCCGTTGATTGTTCTTAGACCACTGGATGCTTTGGAATTTCCAGCCAACCAAAAACTCAGTGTTCTTCGGTATAATGTTTGCCCTAGTTGATTAAAAAATTACTAGTATTATGTCAATGAACTCTCTTGTTGTGTTCATTGTCATTCCCTTTCCTCATTAATTTAGTTTAGTATGGGTTTGCAGGATGTTAGAGAAAGTATGTAAGGATCCACAGATGCTTGTTGACATCTTTGTGAATTATGATTGTGATCTTGAGGCGCCGAACTTGTTTGAACGAATGGTATAATCTTACTGAACAGTATATCAGGGCATTACAGACAGCATGCAAATCAGTTATTTCCTCTTTGATAAATATAGTAATCTTTTATTTTCTAAACCAATGTATGTAGGTTACTACTCTATCCAAAATAGCTCAAGGGACTCAAAATTCTGATCCAAATTCAGTTGTTGTTTCTCAGACAGCTTCAATTAAAGGCTCGTCACTTCAAGTAGGTTTAGTTGTTTTCTTTTGGAAATCATTAGTTTGTTGAATGGATGTTTTTGATGAAAGTTGGTGATTGATCCCATTTTCTGTCTTTCTCAGGGTCTTGTGAGTGTGCTTAAATCTCTGGTTGATTGGGAGCAATCTCATAGGGATTTGGAAAAGTTAAAGATTAATCAGCAAGAAGGGATCTCAGCTGAAGATTCTTCTGAAATAAGAGTCCGGGAAGATGTGACTAGTGATTTTGAGAAGGCTAAGGCTCATAAATCCACGTTGGAGGCTGCCATTGCTGAGGTATATATCATGCATTCTTTAAGTATTTTAACAGGGAAGGGGAAATTTGTCTTAACCTTCTTTTGCATAATGATCAAGTTATGGTTGGGGTCTGACTTACGGTTTTAATAATCTTTTAGTTCAACAGAAAACCAATGAAGGGGGTGGAGTATCTAATATCAAACAAGTTGGTGGAAAAAACACCTGCTTCAGTTGCTCAATTTTTGAAAAACACTCCCAGTTTGGATAAGGTTGTGACTCTTCACTATTATTTTTTATCTACCATTGCATCTAAATTTGTTCTGGAATATGTAAATGTTTGTTTTTTTCAGGCTACAATTGGTGACTATTTAGGTCAACATGAAGAGTTCCCCCTTGCCGTGATGCATGCTTATGTAGATTCAATGAAATTTTCTGGATTGAAATTTGATACTGCAATCAGGGAGTTTCTTAAAGGATTTCGACTTCCTGGGGAAGCTCAAAAGATAGATCGGATCATGGAAAAGTTTGCAGAGAGGTAATGGCTTTTTTGTACATGCAGGTTCCCTCCATATCCCCTTTCCCAAGTGGCGATCGGTTTCCTATCTGTAGAACTGTGATTGAATAATTAGAAGTATCCATTTATGCATCTGTGTTGGAATCTCCTGAATGCTGGATATTGTAGATGATATGTGCACAATAATTATTCATCATTATTCTTGTTTAGGAGTTTTATTACCAGGTCATTTGTTTAACCAGTGTGCTTGTCAGTTATTGATTTCCTTGAACCTACCTAGTGGGAAGAAAGGAAAACTTTGATAGTTCTATTTGTTACTCTTCATGTGGACTGAGGTTAAGATGTCTCGGTGTTTTGCGAGGTGTCAAATCTTGGTTGATTGTCATGTTATAATGATCCATTTCGATTGGTTGGTCCAAGATCAAGACTGTTTTATGTATATTGTGTCTTATACTTTATATTTCATTGGCTTGACACCTTTTACCTGTACCAATAGTTTATATCTTTTGTGCATGTTGTCTATACAGATACTGTGCAGACAATCCAGGCCTTTTCAAAAATGCAGATACTGCATATGTGCTAGCTTATGCTGTTATTATGTTAAATACTGATGCTCATAATCCAATGGTGTGGCCCAAGATGGCCAAGTCAGATTTTGTTCGCATGAATGCTAGGGATGATCCAGATGAATGTGCTCCTAGAGAACTACTGGAAGAGATCTATGATTCTATTGTCAAAGAGGAGATTAAAATGAAAGATGACACATCTTTAATTGGAAAAAGCAGCAGACAGAAGCCAGATGGTGAAGAAGGACGGCTTGTCAGTATCCTTAATCTGGCTCTCCCTAAAGGAAAGTCATCAGGTGATGCCAAGTCTGAAAGTGAGGCTATTATTAAGAAAACACAAGCTATATTCAGGAATAAAGGGGTGAAAAGAGGAGTTTTCTACACTGCCCAACAGATTGAACTTGTAAGGCCCATGGTTGAAGCTGTTGGGTGGCCTTTGCTTGCTACTTTTTCTGTAACTATGGAGGAAGGTGATAACAAGCCTCGAGTTGTTTTGTTGATGGAGGGATTTAAAGCTGGCATACATATTACGTTTGTGCTTGGGATGGATACCATGCGATATGCATTTCTAACATCTCTCGTTAGGTATAGATTCCAGTATCCCACCATCATCCCCCATCCCCAAAAAAGTGTTGCTTTGATTATTACAAGTTATCTGCTTTTTCTCTATATTAACATGCTAAGGAATTGTGCATGGAAATACTGAATGGAAACTTTGATGCTTCGTAAGTTGACCAGGTTCATTTAGTTTCTTTTTTGACACCTCAGGTTTACTTTCTTGCATGCCCCCAAGGAAATGCGTAGTAAAAATGTGGAAGCTTTACGCACATTATTGATCCTGTGTGATTCAGATATGAATGCTCTTCAAGACACATGGAATGCAGTTCTGGAATGTGTTTCTCGCCTTGAATTTATAACATCAACTCCTTCAATTTCTGCTACTGTTATGCAAGGGTCAAATCAAATCTCCAAGGATGCTGTTGTTCAATCTCTGAGAGAATTAGCTGGGAAACCTGCTGAACAAGTTTTTATGAATAGTGTCAAACTACCTAGTGATTCAGTTGTGGAATTCTTCACTGCTCTCTGTGGTGTATCAGCTGAAGAGCTAAAACAAACTCCAGCTCGTGTCTTCAGCTTGCAGAAGCTTGTTGAAATTAGTTATTACAATATGGCTCGCATACGTATGGTATATCTTTTACCAACTGTCAGTTGCATAATTTTTATTCATCATTTTAGTGTTTCATGTCTTACCTTTGCCAGTTTTTTCTGCTCACTTTATTTTGAGTTATTAGACTTTTTGTTATTGTTAATTTTTTATTTGAATGCATTGTTTCCTTGAGGAAATTTAATAATTGGATTAGTTTATGCATATATAAATAATGCACATATCTGTACGTGTATAAATGCTTTGATAATTACTGATTACAGAGGAATCATATAAAGGTGTCATTTTTCTCTAGCTGTCTGTTATCACTTATAAGTTTTGGTTTCATTCCCTTAATTGTTGAACTATTCTGTCCTTCGATCCCATTTATAATATTGTCTTTTGATGCTGCTCTGAATTCATTTCTAAGCTCTAATTGTTATGTTTTTAAGGTCTGGGCTAGAATCTGGACTGTTCTAGCAAATCACTTTATATCAGCTGGGAGTCATCATGATGAGAAAATTGCTATGTATGCAATAGATTCTCTAAGACAGCTTAGTATAAAGTATTTGGAGCGTGCTGAACTGGCGAAGTTTTCATTCCAAAATGATATTCTCAAACCATTTGTTGTTCTTATGCGAAATAGTCCAAGTGAATCCAAAAGGAGGCTAATTGTTGACTGCATTGTCCAGGTGTTGTAGGCATAATTTCTTATTATTCTCACATTTGAGCTTAATATCATTGGATAAATTAACTGAAGTTCGGCTGGAACTGTTGCCTATTTCAGATGATAAAATCTAAGGTTGGGAGCATAAAGTCTGGGTGGCGTAGTGTATTTATGATATTTACAGCTTCTGCAGATGATGAATTAGAATCAATTGTGGAGAGTGCATTTGAAAATGTTGAGCAGGGTAGGAATGATATTCTTTGATTGTGTCATTGCAGTCTACAATTGTGATTATGGTGTATCTAACACGTTGAAACTTTACAGTCATCTTAGAACACTTTGATCAAGTAGTGGGCGACTGTTTCATGGATTGCGTGAATTGTCTGATTAGATTTGCCAACAACAAAAGTTCACATCGCATTAGTTTGAAGGCTATTGCACTCCTGCGGATCTGTGAGGACCGTCTTGCAGAGGTTTGCTGGGTTATCTGTAGGAAATTGCTTTTCTGAATTTGAAGGCTTCACACACCACACAAAAGAATGCATGCTCACAGACATTAATAGTAAAAAATGGGTAGTTGTTCATTTCAAAGTCCAGTAACTTTGGCACACTGGAGTTGTCTTCCATCTACTTGTTTTTATGAGGGTTTGATATCTCAGTACAGAGATGTACAGTGTTGGAAGCTAAACTGTTTTAATATCAGTTTTTCAAATGTTCAATCTTTTCACAAGCTGAGAGACATCTCAGTTAAATGAAAAGCTCCGTATTGCACTGATATCTAATGTTCAAAACAGAAATCTATGAAAAAAGGGAGCATGCTAACTTAGCTCATGATTTTGAGTAATGTGTGATTGTGATTAAATGTACATTGTTTAAGGATTTGAAACTGTTTATTCACTTTTACTGTCAATGGTTAGTTCTTTCCTTGCATTGACACCCCTCTTTTAAGTGGTTTTAATTGTTTTTTGCTTTAGGGTCTTATTCCTGGAGGTGCTTTAATGCCCATTGATGCTAATTTGGATGCGACTTTGGAAGTAACTGAGCATTATTGGTTCCCAATGCTGGCTGGTTTGTCTGATCTAACCTCAGATCAAAGGCCAGAGGTCAGAAGTTGTGCTCTTGAAGTCTTGTTTGATTTATTGAATGAAAGAGGTAGCAAGTTCTCCACATCATTTTGGGAGAGTATTTTTCATCGAGTTCTATTTCCAATTTTTGATCACGTGAGACATGCTGGGAAAGAGGGCTTTACTTCAACCGGTGATGATTCGTTTCGTGAAACAAGCATACATTCGCTTCAGTTGCTATGCAACCTTTTCAACACATTCTATAAGGTAGTGATCTAAAACAATATTGTTCTCTATTCTTGTAACTTAAACAAACATGCATGTGAAAATTTCTCAACAAAAGTTAGCAAACATGGTGTCATAGTTTTGACGGAAAATTGCCCATGTTGACTTTGTTAGTTTATTGGATTAGATTCTTATGTTATGTTATAAATATGTATGAAATTCAGGTTCATAATTTATATGATTACTGTTAAATATCAAAATAGTTACTAATGAGGAATCTTGCTTCCAGGAGGTTTGTTTTATGTTGCCTCCGCTACTAGGTCTGCTGTTAGATTGTGCTAAAAAAACAGATCAAACAGTGGTCTCGATAGCTCTTGCTGCTCTGGTGCATCTCATTGAAGTCGGTGGACACCAATTCAGTGCGACTGACTGGGATACTTTACTTAAAAGCATAAGGTGCAATTTCTTTTTCTATTTTCTGAACCTCCATTTTAGTTAATATCAACTATAACACATCTATTTAATATTAATTTCCAGAGATGCTTCATATGCTACACAACCTTTAGAGCTGCTTAATGCATTAACTTTCGAAAATATGAGAAACCCGGGAAGCATTATTAGTGATTCTGAAGGCAACCCAGGGGACAGTGGTGCCATCAGGTCTGTTGACAATGAGGTAATGGCTGATCATCAACTTAATGTCAATAGTAATGGGAAATTATCCCCATTGGCATCCTCAAACACAAATGCTGATGAAGTTGAAGATTCTGGATCACAGACCAATGTAGATCAGTCTGAAGGTTAGTTTTGTTTTTTTTTTTTTTCAAATTTTCTTTATAGTTTAGTGTGCGTGAAAGCATGCTCAGGCACAAAAGTGAGAAGTGGTATTAGTTATCAAAAGATTTGTCAAAGTTACCTTGGTAAAAAAAAGTGAAATATCTTATTCAAAATCCCCAAATCTCATGGTGGGGCCTTAGAAGCTACATTAAATTGGAAAAATGAAGAATGAATTGGGCATTAATTGATACTAAAGAGAAAATCAATTTGGTTGACACCATCAAGGAATTGTTTATTATTGTAGGTCTTCCATCTCCATCAGGAAGATCTCCCAAAACTGCAGATGGTGGAGGTTTCCAGCGAAGTCAAACCTTGGGTCAACGGATTATGGGAAATATGGAAAATCTCTTCCTTCGAAATCTTACAAAATCTAAAAGCCATGTATCTGATGCTTCTCAACCATCTTCTCCAGTTAAGGTATAGTGTTTCTTTAATGCACTGCTAAATTGACCTTTATTATCCTGTGAATACATCTCTTATATCACTCTGTTTTAGGTTGCTGATACTGTAGAGCCAGATACCAAGAATGAGGAGAGTCCTTTCATGGCAACTGTCAGGGGAAAGTGCATTACACAGATATTACTTCTTGGTGCTATTGATGGTATTCAGGTCTGTGTGTCTTTTTCTTTGTTCAGATCTCATTTTTTGGGGTACCCTTAAATTTCTGTTATTTGACGGCTTAGATTCTGTAAAGGATAAGGGAAAGGTTTTCCCTTGTTTTTCTCCTCTCATTAAGGTCTTAGAAAAATTTCCGTTTGAGGAAGTACCTCTTTCACACTGTATATTATATATACGAGGAATAGATTAGGTATGTAATTTGAGACCCCTCTGTTTAAAGATTTGATGGTTGAGTGAGTTTGGAATCCATCACCTTCTAGCCAAAAATTTCTTGATGAGGACTTTGATTATAAGATGGTATCTTCTTCCAACTATGTTTTTTCTAATTATTTGCAGAAGAAATATTGGGCTAAGTTAAAAGCACAGCAGAAGGTTTCTATAATGGACATTTTGCTGTCTGTGTTGGAGTTTGCTGCTTCATATAACTCATCCACCAATCTTAGAACTCGTATGCACCAAATTCCTGATGAAAGGTAATGCAAAATTCAATATCTAATTGCCTTATTTTTGTTCTGGTGGAATTGGTTGACATTGGAATGGAGGACTTCAAGCATCACTAAATTTTTCTTGGATAGGCCACCAATAAATCTTCTTCGTCAGGAATTAGCTGGTACTGGCATATATCTCGAAATCTTGCAAAAAGCAACTACTTGCTTTGAAACAAAAAAGGCAGACTCTGATGGATTTCAAGATGCAGACTCTACAGAAGTTAATGGCTTGAGTATTGCTTTAGATCTTGATGCTGAACAGAAGTTTGAAAGGTTAGCTGAGGAGAAGCTGGTGTCTTTCTGTGAACAAGTGCTCAGGGAGGCATCTGATCTCCAGTCAAGTACCGGAGAAGCCAATAACATGGATATTCATCGAGTCTTAGAACTGCGTGCTCCCATCATTGTTAAGGTTGGAAGTTTATTCTTCATGATAATATATGAAAGTTGACTTGCCTTCTATTCAGTGTCATAGTGTTGCCAGTCGTATACTTCTTGATTAGTGCATATTGCAAATATTTCAGCCGATGGTGTAAATATAATTTATTTCAAGAGCTATTAAATATCTAAATAGAGTTTTTTTATAATTTATACTATTAGTGAACAAGATATCACCACCAGTTTCAAGCTTCTATTGTTTATGAATAGCCGAATTATCATGATCTGGCGCTTGCTTGTGAATTGCATAACCTGACATACCAACCCTTTGAACTTAAAATAGGATTTGTTGAAATGATGAATTTTGTAGATTGATTTGTATCAGATATCATAAAAAAGTCCCAAGTCCTCTTTCCGTATTATGAGAAGTAAAAACTCTCAAGTCTCAACCTGTCTGTCTTGAATGGCAAGTATTGCTTCTTTACAAAATTTGCTGCTTTATAATCAAAGATGCTCTGCCCATACTTGTTTTACGGGATTTGCCATGCCCTATATAAAAAGACTGGGTGGATGTTCTGCGTTCTTTGTTTTCTTCTTATTTCTTTCAGTTTTTTTCCACACTTATTATTTTTCAAATGTTTTGAATACCCTGACCCCAGTCTGTTTTTCCCTTTTTTTAGTTTCTTTTTTCTATAACACATTCAATTAAAGGGGTAGTCCGCTAGAGTTTTTTTCAATATAGTTCGATGATAGTCATTGCAACTTATGTTTTATGTGTTCATTTATGCGCTAATAAATTATTTATTTACCTTGTAGGTGCTTCAAAGCATGAGTTTTATGAACAATATGATTTTTAGAAGACATCTAAGGGAATTATACCCTTTGCTAACAAAACTTGTTTGCTGTGACCAGGTAATTTCTTGTTTCTACAATTATTCAAGGCTGCTTTTTGATTGATTGTTTTGATAATTATTTTGGCTGCAGACGTTATTTTTGTGATTCTTCAGCTGCTGCTATATGTATGTTTCCTATGTCATTATTTCGCTGTGTTCGCAATATATGCTTGTGTCAATGAAAAAGAATAGTTTAATATGATTTCATTAAATAATTTAAATCTCACAAGAATTGGTCTGAAAATTAGAGATGGAAAGATCATTGTTTGGCTCCATTTAGGTGTTTGTCTTTTTGTCATTATTTTGTTTCAATGGCTAATATGGTTCTTACACCGGCCAATCTATTTTTGGTTTAGCCTAGCACATAAAATCCATATAATTTGATCTTCATATGGCATTGCCGCATTGCAAACTTATTACGAATCTATCCTTTTTATCTAATGAAGTTATAACAGTGTTATATTTGGTCTATACTTGGTATCGCTCTTTGTTTCATTATTTGTCCAGGAGAAGAAAATTAAACTACATTTTGGTCATTCCGTGCAAGAAAACTCTACATGACATCTCATTTTTCGTGTTAGTCATTTCAAGAAAAATACTCTAATACCGTTATAACTTAAGTAAATGTTGGGGGAGCTCTTGGTGATTTATTCCGAGCACAGCTGATGGGTGTTGTTAAGAAAGGAAACCTTGTGTGTTGAACTGATTATCCTTTGTTTTGAACAGATGGATGTTCGGGGAGCTCTTGGTGATTTATTCCAAGCACAATTGAAACCTCTTTTACCATAACCATCTCATAATGCCGCTGTTAGGATTCTCAGATATAAATTTCAGGGCATTGGCCCGATATCAGTTTTAGATGGCTTGGAAAGAAATATGATAGCATTTTTTTGTATTAATCTTCTTATGGAAATTTTTTGTGCATGTACCAACAGTTTTGTAGAAAGGCAATAGAAATGTAATTTTGATTTCATCTGACGTCTCCCACTATTCGTTTGCACTCAGCTCAATTTGTTTGTGCAGTATTCGGACAATAGGTGAAAGCTCTGAGTGAGGTTTCGTATGAGTCTTTTGTTGTATGATAATAGATGAATACCATGTGAAACCCTTGTGTCTTTCACGATGAGAGTATCAATTATTTGCTATTCGTAATGTACTACTGAAGGAAAAAGGCAGCTGCAATCCCTCCACCCTTTCCCTTTCCTTCATTCTTTTTTGGTGTGCAGTTTCTTCCTCCACCTCCATACATTTCTTCCCTATCTCGTATCAATTTTTATATTCTGAATTATGCAATTTGAAATAGGAATTTTGTATTTTAGAATCTACAATCTAAAATATATTTCTTATTTTACGTTTCAGAATGTAAAATTCAAAATATATTTTCTATTGTATTTCTGAATGTATAATTTGAAATACAAAAATTGTATTATTAGAATGTACAGAGATACAAAAATTGCATCTAAATTGTATAATTCAGAATATAATTGTGTTTCGGATCATTATGTAAATGAAAATACATTTTGACTTTATATTTTGGGATATATAATTGGAAATAAAAAATATTATATTTCAAATTAAACATTTTAGAAGATAAAAGCTTTATGGAGGTACAGGCTGAAATGAAAGAAATGGCCTTTTTGGTGACATGTTCAGATCTTAGGCCTATGGATCTTACAGTTCTGCTGTTAATTGTTGAAGCGGACTTAAAGTCTAAGGGTGCTGAATGTCAGCTCATTTTACGAAAATATATATACAGCTTTTACTTCTTTCAAACTTTCAGTTTTTTTTTTCATCTTCTCAAATTTCTGAAATGCTCATTTTATTCTCTTTTGGAGTTTTTGGAATAAGATTTCCAGAATAAGATTTTCATAATAAATTTTTTGAAATGAAATATTTGAAACGATCATTTTGAAAGAAAACTTTCTGGAGTTTTTTTTTTCATATTTTCATTTTTCTTTTCTCTGCAGCGGGGCATAATGGCAAGGCAACATGAGAGTGGCGGCAGTGATGAAAAATATTTAAGTCTTCCTTGTTATTGTTAAGGTGCAATTAGTAATTATGGAAATACGATTTCTGACTTCCATTTATTTATTTATTTTATGAATGCTTTCTAATGACTCTGTTCGTACGTATCATACAAAGTTCAGTTGGGTTGGACCTTGTGAATTCATAGTTTGCACGTGTAAACTTTAGTAAAACAAATCAGACGACGGCAGTTTTTTTCCGAATATCCTATCAATTTTTTTTGCACCCCGTTATTTCGGATTTTATTTTCTAGAATACAATAAATTAATTTTGAAAACATTTTTCCAGAACAGAGTGAGTATCTTCCAGAAAAAAAATATATCCAGAATTGATTTAGTGATTTTTGGAAAATAAAATTCGGAATGATGAAATGCATTGAAAAAATTGATAGGGGCAGGAAGAAGTGACTCACACGTTTCAATTTACTATTTAAATATTTAATTGTTCTTTTAATGTCTTCAATCTGGACACTTTATACTTCTATTCTCAACTTTCTTATATTAGTCTAGTTTTTGTATTTTTAAAATTACGTAAATTGTATTTGATTATTTGTTATACTTGAAATTCTGAAGTTTCTATTTCATATTTATCTAGAGGGCTCCAATGATTCTGGGATATACGGTAAATTTTTAAGTTTGGTAATTAGATATTTTAATGAAAATTCGAAAGATATTTCAATATATGGCGTTGGGATTTAAATAAAGGAAGTTTAAGGACTAATTATTTTTATGGTGAAAAATAAATTAACCCCAAAATTTTTGGAACATTTGTTTCAGAAATATTACTTTAAAAAGCTCATCCTAAAATACATTTCAGAAATTGTGATCCAAAATTTTATTCCAAAAATTGTTGGAAAGGTTGTTCCTGAAATTTTCGTAAATATATAGTCTGAAAGTCACTTTTACAAAAAAATAAAATGTTATTTTGAAAATTTGTGAGGTTGTACAAAGAAATTGTGAAGGTGCAGGAAGTAAAAGATACCTGTTGGATGACAATTTTCTGCACTGAGAGAGGCAGGGCACCTAAATCTTAACCCCTAACAACAATCTAGGTCCCAACTTTTCCGGCTAAAAAGAGATACAAAATGAAATAATAAGAAGGTAAACAAAACTAAAATGGGAAAAAAACATTTTTTTCAATTTATTTATTTATTTTTTAAATAATTATTTTGAAACTTAATAAATTTCAAAACTTAATAAATTTTAAATAAGAAGTTAGTTGTTAACTTGAGCGAAAATTTAAAAAAGGAAATAAAAAAGTGATTTGGGAACGAAATATTTTGTTAGTTTTGAAACATTTTATTTTATAAAAAAAATATTGCAATCTAGCTTTTAGTGAGTAGGAGTAAACAGGAAGGAGCAACATGCAAAAAAAAAAAACTTGGTGCAGAAAACTAGAAGGATTCTACATTTAAAAAAAAGTTAATTATTTAGTTATTAATTTTTAAAATAGTTTTCAAGAATTACAACAACAAAAGCACTTTAAAACAAACAAACATGCCATCCCGCTTACTGTTTCTCTTAGTTGCTATTCACGGAATCATGATGTTTTGCTAGTAACATGTCTCGTTGTATGTTCAAAAAGTTTCTTCTACCACTATGTATAAAGAAAATTGATTCCCTACCATAAAGTGTAAATTAAAAAGGCATGTTAATAAATAGTACATTAGTAGACAACACAAAGATAGGGAAACCAAAAAAGATCATAGACAATCCAAAAACCTAGGGGAATATGTATTAGAATTAAAAAAAAAAAAAAAAACTTTGCTTTTTAGTCTTATTCTACCTTTCTTTCCTAGATTGTTCTCCCTCTCCTACTACTTACGCACTTCCAAGAAAAACAAGAAAAGGGTTATGCCTTGGCTTGGTGAGTTTAAGAATCCAGTGCTTTGTTTACTCTAAATGCAATTCTTTACGTAACTTTCTATTCAATAAAAGGACATCATTTTCCCTCCACTTTGTTTAATATATTCCATTCTACTCAGAGAAATCATCTTCATATAGGTCAGTGTTGGGACAAAGGGTACTCAGAAAAACATAGGTAGGAAAAAAAAACAGCATGGGATTCAGACATTTTAGTACGTGTTTTTTGTTAGCACTATGTATTCTAAGCCAAGGTTTGGCAAAGGGTGCTCATGGCTTCGCATGCAACTGGGGAACGCGTTTAACACACCCTCTTCCACCTCAAATAACTGTGAAACTGATGAGAGACAATGGATTCAAACAAGTGAAGCTATTTGAGGCTGATCCTGCTGCACTGAAGGCTCTTGGAAATTCTGGCATTCAAGTAATGGTTGGCATACCCAACGACCTCTTAGCAACCCTCGCTTCCAGTGTCGATGCTGCCATTGCATGGGTCAACCAAAATGTATCCAACTACATATCCAAAAACGGGGTTGATATAAGGTTATATATATATGTATATATACAACTACACCTCTTTCTTTCAATGCTTTTTTCTCTTGTCTTGCTTAACAAGTGTTTGAAAAATTGCCAGGTATGTTGCTGTGGGAAATGAAGCGTTTCTGAAAACATACAATGGTCGGTTTGTGAATTCAACTTTTCCAGCAATCCAGAACATTCAAGCAGCGCTTATAAAAGCAGGATTGGGAAGGCAAGTGAAGGTGACAACGCCGTTAAACGCAGATGTGTATCAAAGTGACAGTGGTCTTCCATCAGGGGGAAACTTCAGGCCTGATATTCATGACCAAATGATCTCCATAATAAAGTTCCTGAGCCAAAATGGTGGCCCTTTAACCTTCAACATCTACCCATTCCTCAGCCTTGATGCTGATCCTCACTTCCCAAAAGAATTTGCGTTCTTCGATGGCTCAGCTGCCCCTGTGGTTGATGGCTCCATAACTTACACCAATGTGTTTGATGCAAACTATGACACTCTCATCACAGCTCTTGAGAAGAACGGTTTTGGGCAAATGCCTGTGATCATTGGAGAGGTTGGATGGCCAACAGATGGAACAGCCAACGCCAACATAAAGAATGCTCAAAGGTTCAACCAAGGCCTAATCGATCGCATTGTGAAAAGGCAAGGAAGTCCCAAAAGACCAACCCCACCTGATATCTACTTGTTTGGATTCATAGATGAAGATGCCAAGAGCATTGAGCCTGGCCCTTTTGAAAGGCACTGGGGTGTCTTCAACTTCGATGGTTCCATCAAATACCCTTTAAATCTTGGTGGCGGAAAACAGCTAGTTGCTGCAAGAGGGGTGAGGTATTTGCCAAAACAATGGTGTGTCATGTCAACTCAGGCCAGTGTTCAAGACCCTAATGCTTTTGCTGAGAGCATGAGCAAAGCATGCACATATGCTGATTGCACACCTCTTTTTCCTGGTGGATCTTGCAGTGGATTAGACGTAAGAGGCAATGCTTCGTATGCATTCAACATGTACTTTCAGACCATGGATCAACGCAAAGATGCATGCAATTTCAATGGCCTCTCTGTCATCTCTAACATCAACCCTTCACCCCCTCAAAGCTCTTGCCAGTTCAAGATCATGATCGATCTGGGGAAGCATGAAAGGAAGTCCACCCCTCCTTCCGATGCACCGAAACTAAACTCAAAGGTCATGCTGCTGTTAAGCTTCATTTTCACCGTGTTGTTGCTGCTTTGTGTGTAGGTTTTTTTATTCGTCTTCTGCAGAGATTCACAACTTCACGTACGCCACCAATTTTTTTCTTTATTCATTTAATTATTTTCCTTTCTGTGTCTGTATTATATCACTTTCGAGTAGATTTTCAGCCTCGTACATGATCAATGAATGAATAAAATTGATCTCGTTCTTCAAGTTTAGCCAATTTTTATTCCGCGAACATGTTACTATATCGGTTTTTGCAGTCTAGATATTTCCTTTCTGCAGCTTACTTTTATAAGATTAACAAAGTTTCGGTCTTATCTCAAATTTAAATATTTATAAATATATTTAATTCTTAATTTTAATGTATCTAATGTTTAAATTTAATAAATTTCTAGAATATAATTATTATTGAGATATTTGCATGCATATTAGTGAATGCATAGTCAACAATAGCATGTTAACTAGAACCAAATTTACCTATCAAAATTTTATTTAACCTTTGGTTTTACACATGATTAGGGATGACAACGGGGCGTGTACGAGTTTTACTATCCCATATTCATTCCCGTAAAAAAAATTCATCCTCATTTTCATACCCAAACCTAACGGGTATCGAACTTTTGTCCCATTTCCATCCCATCGGGTAACGGGTATAATCTCGTACCCATACCCATACCCACTTTTTACTATTTCAATATTAATTTTAATTAATTTTTATAAAATAATAAAAAAATATGGTAAAAGAAACATAATATTGTCAAATATTCGATATCAAATACTTTAAAATAAATTATAATTGTTTGTATTTTAGATCATAATACCAAATAAAATTTCATAAGAACCAAAAATATTATTAAATTTGCAAATATTAATGAAACATGATTGATAAAATTAAAAATATTTTTTTAAAAATATACAAGAAAAACAAATATTCAAATAAAAATATATTTTAAATATTTGTTTATTTCAATCTTTTAAATTCTAATGAATCTCTTTTTTATACACTAATAAAAATTACAATACATCATTTGATCAAAATGATACAAAGAACAAATAATAATCATAATAAAAGTTTAAAATAAATTATAATTATTTACATTTTATATTATAATACCAAATAAAATTTCATGAGAACTAACACATTTATTAAATTTACAAACATTAATGAAACCTAGTTGATAAAATTTAAAAATATTAAAAAAATATAAAACGAAAACAAATATTCAAATTAAAATATATTTTAAATGTTTGTTTACTTCAATCTTTTAAATTTTAATGAATCTTTTTTTTTATACACTAATAAAGAATTATAATACATCATTTGATCAAAATGATACAAAGAACAAATAATAATCATAATAAAAGTTTACAATAAATTATAATTGTTTACATTTTAAATTATAATACCAAATAAAATTTCATGAGAAGCAACACATTTATTAAATTTGCAAACATTAATGAAACTTAGTTGATAAAATTTAAAAATATTTTTTTTTAAATATAAAAGGAAAACAAATATTCAAATTAAAATATATTTTAAATGTTTGTTTACTTCAATCTTTTAAATTCTAATGAATCTTTTTTTTATACACTAATAAAAGTTATAATACATTACTTTATCAAAATTATACAAAGAACAAATAATAATCATAATAATAAAACTTTAACATGTATCTTGTATCTTTTGAACTTCAATTATATTGGATGGTGATAAAAAAATATTCATAACAATTACATTAAATTTTTATATTGTAGTAAATAAAAGTTATTTATTCAATTATAGTGAGAAAAGTACAGTATGATTGATAATGAGTTAAAAAATAAAAAATAAATAGATAAAATATATCGAAATAGTATTATACATAATGAAAATAAACAATAAATAAAAATATTAAAAAATTAACAAATGCTTGCAAACAATTTGAGAGACTATTAAAAGAAATCGCACAAAGCAAAACAAATGTATAATTAAGGGTGTGATAAGTTCCAAAATATCTTAGGGATCTAAGAAAACTTTTCAAATATCAACATATATACTCAACGGTTGAGAAATAACAAAAATTGTTTTAGCGAAACAAAATAGTTCTTCAAATGAAATAAAAACTAATAATAATAAGTAAAAGCTTGTTTTTTTATATTACCTAGTAAACGAAAGGTTTGTGCTGTTAAATACTTAAATTAAGAGTATTAAACATTTTGATGTGAAAAGAAAATATATAATAAATAAAAATATTAAAAAATAATAGAAATATTTAAATGTGAGACAAAAAAAAATTTAATTCACATACATCTTTTTAACATAATTATATAAAGGTTATGATAAGATACAAAATATAATTAAGATGCGAATAAGTTTCATGACAAGCCAAATAATTAGAAGAAATAAAAAATAATATATATATATATATATATATATGGTTACTTGATTAATTGTGAATATTTTAATAATTTAAACGGAGACGGGTATTATGGCGGGGATATGTACATCCTCATACCCAATTAAAAAAGTCGGAACTTTCCATACTCATACCCAGTCAATGCGAAGATTTTCCATTAAAACGGGAACAGGTTTGGGTAATACTCACGGGACGAATTTATTTGCCATCTTTACTCATGAGACTTAATTATGATGGTCAAACTTCCCAATTCAGTTTTAAACTGTTACAATTTTAAGATTTAGGGTTGGTAAAATTAATTATTCTCAATTAACTTTTTTGTGTGTATATACTCAATTTAGTAGAGTATCAATGAGTTCCATTATATCAATCCATTTCTAATGGAAAAATTGATCTTCATCTTTATTTCATTTTCATATTTAATTGATAGAATAATTTTCTCATTTTGGCATATTAATATTTTTTTTACTATTTTAATATCAATTAATTAATTTTTATAAAAGATAATAAGAAAAAATTTAATTATAAAAATATTTAATATTAAAAAAATTTCATTTACTCAATGTCAAAAATTTTAAAAGAAAACAATATTTTGATAAGAAATATTTACTTTGATATACTAAGTCAAAAAAAAGTTATAGATCGAAGTTAGAATTTAATTCAATTATTTCACCAAGAATAAGAAATTATAAAATTAATAAATTTACTGTAAATATATGTTTGTGACTATTAGATAATGTTTGTACAAAATAGAGAGCATATTCTCCCCATTTAAAACTAGAGAAACATATATAACTTGGAATCCGAATAAATACTCCGTTAACAAAATCCACACAAAAGATAGAGTCTATTTTTCTCTTAATATTCGAATAAAAAAGCGATTTAAATAACTCCAGTTATCAATTTAGAATTTTTTTTATGGTTCTCGACAAACAAAAGTTACTGTGTTAGTTCTTCTGGGTAAAAAATATGCTTTTTTTTTTCTACAGCTTAATTGTATCATTTTATTTTTTATTTTAAAAAGATGTTTATATTTTAATTTTTGTTTTCAATAATTTTTTAATTTTTTTCTGTAAATATTTGTAGATCCCCGTAAATTATAATATACAAATGAAATACAATTCTAATAAGATTGAATTTTTCTTAGTAAAGGAAAGAAGATGAAGAATTCTTAGAGCCATAAACAAAAACAAAAATTATAGAAAAATTATTAAAAGTCATAAACAAAATAAACAGATATATAAGTGAGAAAAGATGATTTAAGGAAATAAAACATAAAGGCATCAGAACACAATGATGAGTATAATTCGGTATGTGCATTGTGGACCCTCACAGCCTTGGATGGCCCAAACAATTTGCACCACAATAAAGAGAGCCCAACGAAATAATACAAAAACATAGAAAATGTGAACAAAACAAACTTTTTCAGAAAAATAAATCTAAATAAAAAATAAATAAAATAAAAAGTTGGTAGGATATAATATAAAGAGTGATGGATGGTGATGGCTCCAGCACCCCGATTTTGTTGTACGAAAAGAAGGAGACGAGAGGAGAATCGAAAATGATGCCCTAATTTCCGTGTTAACCACAATTAACTTTCCTCTATTATCCAACCTTCCCTTTAAATTCTCCTTTCTATCATCCAAAGATCACTCTATTGCAGAGTCTTATCTGTTTCTGCATGTCCAATGCTTCATTCTAACGTACAAAACCAAATTTTGAATCTGAATAATTCTTAAACAACCCGGAGAGATTAGAAGTAATAAAATCACCCATATCGGTTCTTTATTTTGTTCGTGCATATTTAGCCCCATCGAAGTTTCTTCATCTGGGTGTTTGTTTATTGGATCCGGGGCATTGTAAGATTTGATCTTTCGAACATCATATGGTTATCGAACGTACCCATTTTCTGGGTAATTGGGAATGGTTGCCTCAGGTTTCACAGTCCCGTTTCTAGGGTTTATGTGGGTTGTATTTGGAGGATACCCTCTGACTCGAAACGAGTTTGACCGCGAAAAGATCGAATGGTTGCCTCAGGTTTCACAGTCCCGTTTCTAGGGTTTATGTGGGTTGTATTTGGAGGATACCCTCTGACTCCAAAGGAGTTTGACCGCGAAAAGATCGAATGGTTGCCTCAGGTTTCACAGTCCCGTTTCTAGGGTTTATGTCGGTTGTATTTGTGGGATACCCTCTGACTCTAAACGAGTTTGACCCCGAAAAGATCGGTTCTTGGTGATCGCAGTGTTCAATTTAATGAGTACTGGGATCGATTCTTTTTTCGAGGGAATATTTTCTTTTTACCTGTGAGATTTATCCGTTTAATATTTTCTTTATTTTTCTTTTGATGGTGATCTACCATTTCAAGATTCTGGTGTTATTATGTTTAGATTAAAGAACTGTGAAGGCCCTGTGCGGTTCTTGTATCAGCAAGCTCGGCATCACCCTCACCATTACAATCTCATGGCTTATTTAGTAGGTTTCGATCCTTGCTCTCGCTTGAGCAGGGCCTTTTCGCAGTACCCTTCTCTCTCTTCTTCTGATCGTGGCTGCTATTTGTCTTTCCCACTTCTCCATAAACTTGTTTATGCTAATGTTTTTGGGGTTAAAAGAAGCATTGGTTTTGGTCGTAGAGGTTGTGGCTTTGATACTAATGGTAGTTGTAGTGGTAATGGTGATTGGATCTTTGTGAGGGCTAAGGCGAGGTCCCGTGGCTTTGCATCGAATCGTCACCCCCCGATGTTGGCTGATTTGGAGCGAAGGAATTCTGTTAAGGGTGACGAATTTGATGCTACTGTGGTCAAGATTGATAACGGATCTGTAAATGGAAGTCCTGCTAAACCTCCTTGTTTCAATGATCACCGGTTGTCCCAGAAAGTGGTTGTTGCCGTTGATGTTGATGAGGGTATGTATATAAGTTTGCATGCATGTGGCACTCTTTTATTATATTATGGTGTTTCTCAGAGTTTTATATGTTGTGTCATTTAACTTATTCTTATGAATTAAGTATACCTAGTGCAGAATCTTGACTATGTTCCAATCCTTTGAAAATGCAAGGAGTATTGCTTTACTGGATGTCATTTCCTCTGTTTTTTTTTTCTTTTTTAATATGTTTCAAACATAATTGAGAAAAGAAAAGTCAAAGTCCCCTCTCCAGGTGAATGAACTGGTCTGATTATATCTTGAATTGTTCAAAGCTTCGTCCATATCACATGTGTGTTTGCTTGAATCTAACTTGGTCAATATGTGGGTTGGAGCATTCTTTTCAGCATGGGATTGAGATAAAATAAAATATAAGGAAATTATTGTCTCAATTTGTTAAATAGAACTCATTAACTTGTTGGAAATTGTTTGAATTGTGCAGTGACCAGAGATTCTATGATAGGAGATAAGGAAGGAAGATTCTTTTGTCATTGATTGATACATTGACCCCCTTTTTTAGGCTGTGTGATTATCTCTTTTAATATGCAACAGTTTGCAGAGCGATAGCTTGCCTAAAATTATAGATATTCTCTTTTAAATAGAATCAATGGTAGATTGACTAATATGTATTTTGATTCTTGGATTATCCACTTGTGTTCTATTTTGATTCTTGGATTATCCACTTGTGTTCTGATGTTTCCCCCCATATAAACAGTATTGGGAAACTTCGTGTCAGCTCTCAACAAGTTCATTGCAGATCGATATTCATCCAATTATTCAGTTTCTGAATATCATGTATACGAGTTTTTTAAGGTACTATTGGCTGCTTCAGTAATTATATATTTTGATGATAAGTAATTGAAATTTATCAATTTTTTTCTTGGACAATTAAATATGACTTAAATACTTTTTTGGTTCTCATTTTTGCATAATAGTTAGTTGCGGTTGGTCCTCATTTTTTTGGAATGTTTAAAATGATCCCTATTTTTGCAATTTGTGTTTAATTTGGTCCTTTTATGTGACGCCATTTAAATGAGTAATGGAGCACTGTACAGGTGGTACTGTTTGCATTACATCTACCATCTTTTAATTACGTGGATGTGAACAGAAGAACAAATTCTCTTCATGGTTGCTGCCTCTTTATGCTGGTATAACTTGAATGTTCGATCAAGTGATGATGCTAGCTCCTTAGAAAATGTAGAGGATGTATTTGAATGTAGGAAAGATGAAGACATTGATCAATATGTATGGAAGGAAAACTTTTGACCATGTATTTGGGTATAACATTGAATTAGCCTTGTCTAATGAAGAGACATGACAAAATTCGTAATAGACCAAAGCCTATATATAGCAAGGATGTTCTCTATTGTGTCCATGTCAATCTGCAAGATTGTTAGCAGTTTTAGGGACATTGGAATACCAAATGGAAAAGATGAAGAGGTTGTTGGAGTGCGGCATGAGAGAGAAGCCTACAGTGAAGTTTTTGTTGGGAGAGAGAAGGGTTTTGTTTTGAGATGGTTGCCATGGAGAGTTTGATATGTTGAAGGATGAGAATTGCTCTTGGGAGAAAGAGGGTTGAAGATTGAAGAGGAAGAAGAAAAAGGGGGAAAGACATGGTTTCAATCTCAAATCCCTAATTACAGGGTTTCCCCAAATCCCTAATCCCTAATTTTAAAACTAATTTCTCCAAATTATTGTACACGTAACAAACAGTGCCACCTGTACAGTGTTCCGTTATTCATTTAAACGGCGTGACACAAAAGGACCAAGTTAAACATAAATTGCAAAAATGAAGATCATTTTAAACATTTGAAAAAAATTAGGACCAACGACAATAAACACTGCAAAAATGAGGACCAAATAGGTATTTAAACCATTATATATCAATATTAAATTACAGCAACTTGAATGTTCTTTCAGAGGCTCCTTTATACCCCTCATTCATCAGTCTTTTATATGATTATGTAGCATTAGAAGGGATTGCCAATTTTTGAGATTTGGCTTACATGTGTTGCATTAGTTTTGTTTGTTGGTAATCCTTTGGAATGTAATGTTATATACATCAGAATGACAGGTCTGTTAGCTCGGGGCTTTAAAAATTCGCAATTTGTTTGAGTTTCTTCTTTATTTTGTCAATATATTATGGGTAGGGGGGCTCCCTTTCATAATGAGATGGAGCATCATTGATAATAATTATAATTTATAAGCACTTCTTGCAATCTCTTTAGCCCATTGTATTGCTAGGAATTTGTGCTTGTATGTGTGGAGTCTGATATGCACCCTTCATTTTTGTTGCAGATATGGAATTGTTCACGTGATGAAGGTAACTAACCATTTATTTGTCATATTTTCACATCTCATTATGTGAATGGTTTTGCTATTCCATTTCTCTTGGAAATATTTTGAATGTAAACCATTTTATTCTCATTCGATTGTCATCAAACTCGTGGATTGAAATATCTCTTGTTTTGAAATCCGGGTGATCTTTCTTGAGTTTCCAGTCCCTGTAAATCTAGTTGCTAAATGCATCAAATTCTGATTGTTTTTCTTTCCTGATTAGCTTATTATTGAGGAGTAAGCCTAATGTGTAGTCATTGAACAACTTAAACTGGTTTTTAATGGTATGGCCAGTCAAATGTTTTTGCCATGTATTTCCGTAAGGTACCATGCTAAGGGCAATCAACCAACCTTCCAACCTTTTCTGAAAATAAAACAGTCTTTCAGATGTTTTGGCAACTAAGCTAAAGCAAGCTGTTCAATATTTTTATCATGTTTCTAATGTAGAAATCTAATGGAGTTCTTGTAACTCCTTTTTAACCTTCCGATGACTAATGGAGTGGTTGAAAATAATTTTTGTTCTGCAGCTGACATCCGTGTACATGAATTTTTTAAGACACCATATTTCAAGTCAGGGATCCACCCTCTTCCAGGTGCTCATTCGGCTCTTCAGAAGTTATCAAGATTTTGTAGCCTATCAGTTGTAACGTATGCTTTTATATTGAATTTTTTTTTCAAACTGTAAAGGAATCTTGGCAGCATTGACTAACTACAGGTATTGTGATATGATTGTGATATGATTGTGATATGATCAGTTCACGGCAGAATGTAATTAAGGATCACACAATCGAGTGGATAGAGAAGAATTTTCCTGGACTGTTTCATGAGATTCACTTTGGTAACCACTTTGCTCTTGATGGTGTGTCAAGACCAAAGTCAGAAATTTGTAGGTAAAGTCCCTTAATTCTGTTTGATGTTGACCATGTTTCAGATTTAGATCCCATTTTTTTCTACTTTCTTTCTCTTCATCCAAACTATAGAACTGCAAAAACTGAAGAGAATTAGAACTCTCATTTCCTCACTTAAAGCAAAAATATGTGATTTCAAATGTTTGTTTAGTGATAGATTCTTGATGCACTGGCATTGACAGGTCCTTAAATGCCAAGGTTCTTATCGATGATAACCCTCGTTATGCCCTAGAGTGTGCTAATGTTGGAATTAGGGTCCTGCTCTTTGATTATGAAAATTCATATCCTTGGTGCAAGAGCGAGTCTGCGGAAGAACACCCTTTGGTGACCAAAGTAAAGAACTGGGACGAAGTGGAACAACAATTAATGTCATTGATTGCCTCTTAGTCTTTAAATCCTGTGACAAGAATTTGTGGAAAATCACCCTTTCTACATGAAGTTCTTGTTGTTAGAAACATGTTATATATATATAGATATTCTTCAAGACATGAACTCACTTGAAGTGGCTGCAAGAGGACCACCCAGAGGTTTAGGTAGGGTGATCTTAAAGAACTCTAAATAACAGGAATATGATTTTTCCATTTTGAGCAACTTAAAGGAAGATTGGAATAGGAGGGTTGTTCATTTTGGCGTAAGCTATGGTGAATTTACCATACGTATAACCAGGCTAAGATTTGTATAGACCCTCTATGAATGTTGGAGGAAAATCTAAGTAATGTTTCTTAGGCTATCCTACATTCAATCTTAACTATCAAATTTATGATCTCTGATGTTGAACATTGATTATACATGAAATACAAGTGCAAAACCTCGGGTTTTAATCATTTGATTCTTTTGGGTTTGTTTTACTGCTCTTTTATCTGTTTGTTTCGTGGAAATTCAAGCCCAAAAATGGTGAAACGTATAAATCTCTTCCATCTTTGTCCAACAAAGGTATTTCTTCCTTCACCTGAATTGTTTTTTCATTGAGCTCCCTATTTGTTGAAAAAATCTAGAATGTTCTTTTAGAATTTGGAAATAAGTTTTGGATAGAGTACAATCAAGAAAACATTTCAGAATCTTCAAATACATTATGAATTATTCAGTCTAGATACATTTTATTGCTTAGGGTTTAAAAAATTTTATGGACATTTATCTTGTGGATTAAATTTATCTAACCTCTAAAAGTCACGGATTGAACTTTAAACTTATCCTTTGTGTAATTTTGAAATACGAATTTATAGAGTCTGGCTGAAATAACAATTGTAATATGAAAAGGTAATATATATGCTAGCATTATTAACTATCTTCTTGAACCTTAAATCTGGATTAAATTTACATTTCTCCTAAATTTCAAAGTAAATATTCTTATAAAAATTTAAAACTGAATTTTTAATTCTTTACTTTGTTCTTTTTAGAAAGAAGTCTCAAACTTATAAGTAATTTATAATTTTTTGCAGTTGATGTTATTTAAAAATTTGTTGATGTCCTAATAATGTGTTTTCAAGTAGTTTTAAAAATAATTTTATCATAAAATCTCAAAATTTAGATTAGAGAATAATATCTTAAAATAAGTCGTGTCAACTTTAAACCATAAAAGTTCAAACAAAATCAAACATCATGTGCACACTTCAGTCACAACTTTACTTAAACCCTGAAAAACACTAAATAAATCTTACCTAACTTGTGTGATAGGAGTAAGAAAATAAAAGAAAACGACAATCAATTGAGAAATTAAGATAAAAATGATTAAGAAATACAACAGATAGAAAGATGAAAGTGGATGTTGCAACCTCAAAACCACTGGCATCATTACTTTGATGAATTAAGAGAGAAAGTATATGTAAATAATCTTAATCTTAATATTTAAGCGATGTGAATTTTTAAATATATTAGAATAATGAAAGAAGATTTCATTGCAAGAGCTTTTTTGTTTTACTATATTTGGTGGATTTATAACTACTATAAAATATATTTTAGAACAGTACTCGTTAATCTAAATTTTAGAAATTTAAGATTATCAGAAAATACACTGTTATATATGTTAATAGGATTTTAAACATCTATTGTGACAACTACAATAAACTACTTTTAAAATAAGGAGACCAAATTGTTTTAAATCTGAGCCTAAAAATAATTTAAAAAAAAACTAATTGTGTGGAATAAATTCCACGTAATAATTACTCACATGACATCAGTCATTTATGTCAACAATTTGTTGACGCTTTGACAGATAAAAAAAAAGATTAAAAGATATTTATTGTTAATCTATTAATAATATAGTTCTCGAAATAAAAACATACTTAAATTAATATATTAATAATATAGTTCGATTGACACCAACTAATATTTATTCTAGAATCATACTTCATGAGTGGTAGAAAGGAATGCTGCAATTGAACTTGGTATCAGCTTCTGTAGAAGTGCTTTTAGCTGAGATGCTCCCATCTGCTCCATTTCTGTCACTCTGATTTATTCGCATCCAACATTGCATGGTAGACACTGATGTATACCTTTACATCAGCACCCTCTTCAGAGATGCAAATTACTCTGTTTCTTCAATCAACTTTATGCCATAAGCTTCTATAATATCCAGTGCTGCAAAGTCCACAGTGTACAATTTCTTCAATATATATGCATCATGTTAACAATAATTTACAGAATATCAATCTGATGCAATAACGCAACTTTCTGCAATTCTTTAACTATGTGACTGCCAAGTATGCTGATTATACAAGCCAGAAAAACTAGATTCAACAAATGAACAACAAAACCAATGCATCATGGTTCACCTGGAGTGTATACTTCAGGTTCGATTGGCCTCAAAACTCCTCTTGTCTGAATTTTGTTTGTCAATAAGAGCTGCAAAAAAAGAAAACATAATTCACTAACAGCATTTGTTTGGAATACAGCACAAAAATAGAAAGGGATGGAAAGTACCAGAGCTCCAACAGCAGCTGGAATACCAACAGTAAGAGCCATGGCAGTTGTGGTGTTCCCATTCACAGTCTTCCCAAATTCAAGTAAAGTAGCTCTATGCTTCTCTGTATTTTGGTTATCTGGGTATTCTATTTCCACTTCATGGTGCAAAAGCACCATATCCTGGTTACAAGGCAGGTAAAAGTAAGGTACTGATACTAAATGTATTCTTTATTACATAATTTCTGAACATTCCTGTAAATAAGTTGCTTTAGCAGTATTTAATGTGATATGCTGATGGAATACCATGTTTTTGCTGGATTTTGGAAGAAATTACATTAAGCAGTCATGTTTTTGTTGTTCCAGATTTTTAATAAGTTTCAATCAATAGAGAAGAGTGTATTAAAGAAAAATTGTGTTGCTAGCATTTGTTTATAACAGAAACATACCTTTTCTGTGCTAGTGTATGATAACCTCTCCTCCATGCGGAAACGAGCAACATCAAAAGCACTTTTGCAGAAAGCAGGGATTTCTGTTTGCTCAAGAAGTCCCAAGAATCTGTATGAGAAAAGACAGTGAGGTTAAGACTATAATTTTCCAAATGAAAGAACAAGAGGAGGATAAAGGGTATACATGATTGTCTTTGCTGTGTTCTTTGCAGTTCTTGAATCCTTGCAGTGCCCTTGTATCAATATTCGTTCCGTGATGTCATTCTCTCCTATTAATGGTCCATCTAGATCTGCACTAACAACTTTCAGAAGTTCAAATAAGAATTTTCTGAAAGTTGGTCTCCGTTCATCCGTTAGCGACGAATGAGCTTCATCGTTAAATAATCCAATCCTAAACAGTGTCCCCATGATCTCACTAAATCCTGCACACCAAGTTACTGCAAGTAAGTTTCAGAAAGATCTAACAAACCATAAATGCACAAACACACAACGGCATTGATCGCTGCGAAATATTAGCCTGAAAAGTAACAGAAACATTTGTAGATCGTGCCTTCATAGCGTAGGGTTCCACGGAAAACGGTTGATGCTTCAGAAGCTATTCCATATAAATCCCCATAAAGTAGAGAATTACGATTTGGGAGACATTCCAGAGCAAAAGCAGGAAGTTCTGGGAGCCTTAGTCTTGTTGCTGAATCATAGAGATCTTGTCCTGTGTTGGGAATAATCAAGTGAGTTAAAATATCACATTGTGTAGAAAAGACAAAGCTAAACCCTATATAAGATGAAAACCTCATGAACTCATCATAAATGAAAAATATAAACCCATCACCCTGTTCAAAAACCAAGAGTGGAAAAAAATGAAGTCACCTTCTCAAAAATCATGCAAGAATACTCTAGAGGTTAGGTATAGAGAATTGCATGAATGCTATTAGACCTTGAAAATTGATGCATGCATGCATACATAATCCAAATGATTAAAAGCTTACCATTGACATGTACAGTTTCACCACCCCATTTGTAGGTGGCAGGATTGCGCCCAGCTCGGATGGCCCCGGCAGGATTCCAGCTGAAATAATGGATAACCAATGAGTTCTTCTAAATACAGTCATAACAAAATTTACTGAATAATGAAAATGACAATGACCTACCACAGTTAAAGGATAGCAAGATGAAATACTACAAACAAAGTTCAAAAACAGAGGTTTGGAAACTTACACTAACATCCATATATGAACATTTATCCAAAAAACGTTCATGTGATAGTTCATACATATATTTATCCAGAAAAAGTGTTCCAACTCAATATTTTGTTGTGTGATCTCTTAGGAGGGTTTCTAGGGTAAAAAAATAGAAACCTGATTGGCTCTATTACAAGTTTTCTCTGAATGAAGTACCTGAATTTATATGCTAATGGATTGTTAGCAGCTTCAGGTGATGGAAGTCCACCGCAATAAGAAGTGAAAGACTTTACTTTACCCTTTCGTGCATGAGCTTGGTTTATCATCTTCATTGCCATCATATGATCTGGGTCATCAAACAAATACAATCTTATTGCAAGACCCATTTTAATCGGAAATAGGTGAATCTTCTAGAATTTTCACAAGCCGGTTTCAGCCAATGTTTTGGGATGAAAAAAAATATATCAGTAAGGAAATGTTTGAGAGTCATGTTGATAATATTTTGATTGGCCAACAATGTAAATACTTTTACACTTATAGTGGATGCCTATTAAACTCAAAAAAATTCCAATAACTTCATTAAACTTTCTCGGAAGAAAAATATCATAGGTTAGTCATCCATCCATTCTGGAAATAAACATAAGCAAGACTTAAGAAGGTGCAAATCTGAGAGCGCAAATTTAAAGAGTATCTCTGAGAAGTGAGGGCAATAACTCAAAAACTGATTCTATACCAAGTACAAAAAACCAGATGCACTATTATAATGAGCTATGTTATGTTGCAAAAGTCCCAAAACCAATCAATAATTATCAGAATAAGTCTTACCAATCCCTGGGTCCAAACCCATCTCTCCAAGAATTGTTATACCAGCATCTTTAGCCTTATCATCTAGCATTGACAAGGAGCTATCAACATAGCTAGCAGTGACAAGATGTTTTTTCAGCTGCATTAGGAACAAAGAAAGAATAGTTGAGAACCAATAGTGACCTACAATTCTTACCAAAAAAGAAATATGCATAGATTTTATTTTGGAGAATCAGGAATTAAAGAAAGCATTGTTTACAAAGGATCAGTAATTTCCTAAATTACTTTCATGATCTCTTTTACTTTTACCCACAGTTGACTGATCTTTAACTTGATTTGTGTATTAATTCGAGAATTGGCTTCAACCCTCATCACAAATTTATTACTTTTAACATTGTTGCAATTTTGACCTATGATTTATCCTAGTTATGCTTTGTCCAAAATCCTGTCATTTTATTTCATTGTTTCTAAATATATATCCTTTCAATACAATATTAAAGGACAACATAAAATAATGTCAAGCACCTCGACGCAAGCATTTGCCACGATAATGTGACAACTAGGGGGCAGCAGACTTATAACAACGTCAACCTGCAGAAAAAGAAAAGAAAACAAAAATGTTAAAGATAAGGCTGCTAAAGCTATCAAGGCCCTAAGAACATAAAGCATAGATCACATGTTGCATGATGTTTCAAGGTTGAAAATTCAAAATTTTAAGCAAAATTTATAGGTTAATGATGGAGCCCAACATGTTTATGGGCTGAAAGAGCCATTGGCCCATGAGGGGTCCATGACACCTAAGGTGTGGAAGGTTTATGAGCGCAGAAGAAAGAAGCAAAGCGTGGGAAGCTGAGGTGGCGTGAGTTAGTGGGGGAGGTTGTTAGATGTGAGAGAGTATTTTCTGTTATTTAGCTGGGGAGTTAACAGGGGTGGGAGAATGCTGAAATGGTTATGTTCTTATGTTACAGGAGCTATGCTCTGGATAATGGGAGGTTTTCTCCTATTGTAGTTCCTTTTCATTGCAAAAAACATACCATTCACAATGCTCTCATTTTTTCTCTATCTCTTATATCACAGTTTTGTCTGGTTTGTAACAGTTAATAATACTCAAATTGCTTTTGCCAGCCAAAACTCATATCCATTTCTTGTAGGCTTAAATGAAGTCATTTTCAGTTGCTTTCTAAAGAGTCAATTAAGATATATGCAAAATTCAGTTGGCAAGAGACAAACGCACCTGTGATATGTGTTTGCACAAACGCTCATGATCCATCACATCAAGCTGGATTCCGGTTACATTTGGAATGCCCTCAACTATCTGCATTGATATTCAAATGTCAAATCTTGGAGAAATCAAGAAATAGTTATGTGAGAGCAAAATATCAATCAAAATACCTGCTCTGCCTCCTTCAGGTACAGAGATCCCACAATGACTTCTACATCAGTTTGGCATTCAAAATCATCTTCCAACAATGCTTTATTCCATTCACTCGATGATGGCCTTCCAAATGAGGATAACATTACAGCAGCTGGTTGACAGACCCGACCAGCACCAAGAATTAAAACCGCAGCCTTCCTTTTGGAACCCAACTCCTTCACTGTGCCATTCTCTTCTATTTTACCAAGCGTAAGAGAAATTTTACTGGAATCTTGATTTGAAAATCTATCATTTTCAGTTCGTTTAGCAATAGCAGTTAAGGAATCAATGATCTGATCCAGAACAGCCCTATCATCTGCACCCACCTGTTCAGAAGCCAAAATGTCAATACCTCATTGATTCTTATAAATTCCACTAGGTTGGTGCAAAAGTCATAGTTTAAAATGTAATCTCAATAAAAAAATAAAAAAAAACGATAGAAAACATTGCACACAAAGACATATAGCTAAACCTGGCATAAAATGAATTGACACCCCTCAGAATGGGGTTGAAACATCTAACAGAATACATATTACAATGTTCTCCAGAATGGGAAACAAGGTACGATGAGTGGGAAATGAAGAGAAAAAACATTTTCAAAGGGACATAAGTAAATATTTCAGTTCGAAATACAGGGCTACTTACTTCAAGTTCGGAGAATGATACAGCTTTAACACTCTGACCCACATGGCAGTTGACTAAGTGGAAGGAGCCTCCTGCGGATTCAATAATATCTAAGGCCTCATTTATCAGAAACTGATCAAATAAGTGACCACTCAGAGATACCTGCCAATATTCAGTAATTACAATCAGAAGATTAACTAGCAACTAATAGGATTATTGATGTGTTGCACTTTTAGCCAACTTTTAGGTGTCATTAGCTGCACAATTAGTTTCTTAGCTTTTAATTTTGCATGTTTCTATTTGTTTTTTGCATTTGTGTTGGACTTGTTATGCATTCATATTTTTATATGTGCAAAAACATTTTAGAGTAAAATTAAAGCTGTCTTAAGTTCTTGAAGAAGGTGCAAGGGTATGCAAAAACATGCACTGTTGTACACAAGCTAAGCGAAGTATGTAGGGTTCAAACAGTGGATAGTAATATTTGAAACTGAAGAACGCACCGATATATTGTACTTTCTTTTGTTAGATAGAGAATTTTCTGAGTTTTCTGATGCTTCCCTGCAAACCAAAAGGACAGAATGTCCATGTTATAATATGTGGGAAAATAACAAGAAACTATAAAAGGTGGCACATGATTCAACAAAGTGAATGACGAAAATGATATTGCAAAGAATGAAATATAGAGGAGATACATACTCTGAATCAGAATGCCGCATGCGTGGGATATAGTCATACAAGGAGGTTAGAACTCCTCTATGGGCTATGCAAGCTCTCTTTAAGTGAGCAGGCAACTTTGTAATGTCTGTAGCCAGAGCCAAATTTACGACAAATTGGGAAAGTATGTTTCCAAAATGTTGAGAAGCCTAGCCATAATGAAATTGCATATTTGATTGTTCTCCATTCCAAAATACTAATATCTTATCAAATAGAAGCATAGTAATTAACAAATAAGAAGGAACCTACCTCCTTTGCAAATTCTGTTGGAAGAATGTCAACAGCTAAACATATCACGCCATCGCCATCCATATCATCATGGTAGGAATTTGTTATCGGATCATACCTAAAAAAAATGTTTAAAGATTACATCATACTAGGAAAAAATAACTGTCATGATTGCGATTGAACTAAAAGTTATGTGGTAATGTAAGCCAAGATGATATTTCAGCATAGTATCTGCTACAATTTTTTATAGCTTCTAAAACACGCAATCAAGTATTATATGATATTTCATCCTTCACAGGGATTATCCTTCTTCTTTTATATGGATCAACGATTTTATGCTTTTTATGTGACATAAGTAGGGATATACTGTGTTATGCATAATGAAGCATTTTGCTAAGGCCTCATGGTGAATAAAATCCAAGCTTTTATGTTTAACAGAGGTAGACCAACAGCAGCATACACATTTTTCTGAACTTCCAAACAAATCATTACCAGAAGCATAAAAGGGTACTTTGACAAAGAATCTTATATTTGTGCATCTCTTGTATATTTCTAGCTTATTTTAAGCAGAATATATGACCATGAAGCTTAGATATGCTATTCATAATATCAACTTGGGCCGTATACATTTCTTAACATGTGTTATCAATGCAAAGTGCTTGAAATAATCCAATATTCATGAACTCTGAAACAAAAGTATAACTCTCTTTCTAGGATAAATTCCATGTTAGAGTGGTGTAGATGAGACTAAAAGTAAATTAATTTTCCCAAACTAGTTACATTTTTATACCTGAAAAAGGGTGAATCAATTGAGGTAGCGTGGTTAACAAACTCAAGTGAGCCTCCTATATCGCATGTTATGTCTGCTATTCCCACAAGGGGACAACCCTGACTCGTTAAGTCTTGCATCTGCTTATAGCTCAACAATTGAGGGAATCTTTTCTCCCAATACATGCAATTGACTAAGATAAGTAAATGTGAGTAATGGTGCTTAATAAGAAAATTCAGTTTATAAATAAACATTTGATGAGATCAGAATTACTAATATATGGTGAATCTTGACAACTATTGAAATTCTTCATGATATAGTAACATGTGACTTAGATATATCTTCATGGAAGAACACAAAGTACTAGGTAAAAATTAATTTTATCAAGAAACATTTGAGGCCAGGGTATCGGAAAAGGAGTTGCTAATATGTGGTGAGAGTGGTGAGCTAAGTCAAGACTTGTTGAAAATCCACTTTATCTACATGCATGCTCAACAATGAAAAGTATTTTCAGATGAGGTTTTGTTTAGCATTTCTTTCTGATAGATGAGAAAGAAAATTTGAAATGTCAGGAACTAGAAATCTTAAGGACTTCAAATCATTTTATTTTAAATAGTAGCATATAATTTGCTCCAATATCAGTACTCGGAAACAAGTACGAAGGGACCTACCAATAACAGATGCATATGGTGCTACTTTTTCATGGAAAGTGGGATTGTAATGCTCAGGATGTGCGTAGTAGTCTGCCTGAAATTATAGATAATAAAGAAAAGTTACATTAAAATACTAGATATATATATATATATATATATATAGAGAGAGAGAGAGAGAGAGAGAAAGAGAGAAAGAAGAATAGCATAAGCTGAAAATCATATGTCAATGCATACTAAGGACCATTTCGTATATATTAATCTAATATTGAATACATGGGCCTTAACTTCCCTTATTAACATATATTTACAATGAAACCAGATTTAACTACAGCAATTGTACCTTGAACTTGAACAAAGGTCAATTGCATATCCAACAACAAAATAAAGAATATTCAATAGGAAAATCGAAGAGAGTGTGAATGAGAAAAATTAAGTGTGCTTCCAGAAATTTCAAGAAATCATGTTCAAAGTTTTATTTTTATTGTCAGAATATCATGAACAATCCATAAGGATGCAAAGGGTAATGCTGATTGCAGTAATTACAATTGATTAGCACATCAATTGTGCTCTTGTAAAAGGAAAACACTTAGACTTCATGTCTTCTTACTTTATAGCATAGTGAGGAATTTTTAAAATTACTTTTCCACTGCAATAATATGATGGTTTTGAATTTTTACATTCCTTCTGAAGTGGCTTCCAAATCACACATGCTACCATGCTATAAAATGGGAATTTGTTGTTTTTAAGATCATTTAAAGAAGGTTATCATGGATTTGAAGTATTCATCACAAATTAGGCCTCCTAATCTGAAAAACCATGCCAAAATAACCCTTCATATGAATAACCTGAGTCAGAACAGGTTTCAGATCCCAAATAACATGTCAATTATTTTGCTACTTATCAAAGAGCTATTTTTAGCAGGCAAATAGATTATGAGATCCCAAAACTCAAAATCATGATCAACTAACTTTATCAAACACTTTCGTCGGATCTTTGGGTTCAACCATGTCTTTGGCAGTCACCACACAACCATAAACTTGGAAAACTCTTTTTGAAGCGTGCCTTGGTTGATTTGTGTCCTGTTAAACAAATTATATTCAGGGCAAAGTATAAGACATTTGCTAGACATCTCAAAAGCAACAATAACATAGCTAATGACATTTCAAGATTCTATCAATTTATTTTTTAAATCAAATTTAAACTTGAATTCATTGTAATTTCACTTATTTATAACTAAAAATGTTTTGTATACACTTGTTTTATTTTTATACTATCGTTACTGTGATGAATTTCTAGCAAAGTTTTGCTTTCTTTTATCTCTTTGCACTACCCTGACCTTTTTGAAATTTCACAATAGTGACAGCAGACTAAAGAAAATAATAGAAACTTTAAAAGACGTTGTCTCCAGGTGTCACATTATGCATCCTGATTATGAGAAACTTAACGTGTTAACCTGTAACCCTGTTGTCTCAACTTAGCGGAGCAATTGCCTTATCTATTATCTAAAATTTTGATGAACCTTAATCTTGTGCTGCATTGAAAACTGTCAAAGTTACAGGACAAAAGAGTTCTATAATTGAGTGATAAGACTCTGAATCATGACTATGCTATGATATGATATGAAACAGACATACTAATGGCTTCTTTATGCTGATAATCTAGGACAAGCACAAGTGTAATACAACTAACACAAGCTGAAGCTAAAAACACTCTCAGCATCCTAATGCAACAATAATTGAACAGAAAATTACCGTTCTATGGAGGTCACTTAGTCTAGATGGGTCTACGAATTTATGAGGAAGGAGCCTAAAGATCTCTTGTGCACCAGAACAAACTACAAGAAAGGAATAAACCAAAAGTTAGCATAAAAATAAGGGGATTTCAGAAAGGATGGGACATAAAAATAATGTATCATTTCTTAACACCATACCATTTCCTGAACCAGTAAACACAAAAACCAGGGGACAAATCCCCAATGGCAGTCCCTGTGTAGCAATTTCTTCACCAACAGAAATCACAGCAGCCTTAGCAGCAGCCAGGGAAGGGTACATGTAAGACGATCCCAGTGACAAAAAAGGTGTTGAGTATCCAAGACTTAGAAACCCTGGAACAATCAAACAGATAAGATGTATAGTTTGAAATCAAACTCTAGACAATGCCATTCAACATGAACACCATAAACTAAAACTGGTACAATTAGAGAAACTTACGTTGTCCTAATCCACGCAAGAAGTCAATCATTCCAACTCTACCAGCAAATTTTCCAAATGCAAGTAACCTTTTCCCGTTGTCCCCAACAATTAACTCATAGTCAAATAATGATGCCCTCTCGGCTAGAATCTAAGGTTGTGGAGGAAAATAACAAAAACAAGTTAGAAGTGCCTAGAAACCACAACAAAAATTGAAGCCATGCTTCAAACATGAAGAGTAGAACTTGAAATGAAGACAACAACAGAGAGAAACTGAATAGTTGAACTTTATACATAACATTAACACCTTATCGAGCAAAGGCATGTTCTCTTTCTGTGCTTTATGGGTATGGGAGAAGAAGGCATAAGCTCTATCTGGCAATATCATTTCCAGCTGCAACAAATTCATTTACATCATTAAAAGTCTGGTATCAACTGAACAGACTCCAGCAGGAAAATAGTAATTTAAAAAACCAAGAAATATGAACCTTTGGTTGCTTAATGCCAAGGATGAGACCACATTGTGACAGGTCTTGTGATATTTCAGCGCCAACTTCTTCGTAGAGAGCATCATGGTGAATTCTCTTAGTGGAAGGCTGCACAATGATTCTAGAAACACCTGTTCCACCATGAAGTAATCGAGCACAGTGTGATGGTGTCAAAGGTGCCCTTCTTTCCCATTTATTCACAGATTCTGCCAATATCCCAACAACCCCGTTCCCAAGCATGATCCTTTTACCTGTTTCAACACACCCAAAGCTCTCAACTTTTCATCCATTCACAACATAACTCAAAACCCACGCATGCTTCAATCAATTTCCTTATCATATTCATAAATAAAGCTTACCCCAATATCAGCAGTTGAACACGTTTTTGCAATGGATTATGGTTGAAACTGAGTTAGAGAAGAGAAAATGTGAGGAACAAAGAACAATAAGGGAAGTGATTTGATTTCTGACAGGATCTCTGTGTTTGTATTTGAGTTGAGTCTCAATCAATGCCAAATCAATATGAAAGGTGGATTGAGTTGAAGGTGCCGAAAATAAACACGTACCAAGTTGTCAAGTTTGTTCTTTGGTTTCGGTAATGTCAGCAAACCAAAACAAATGTTGTAACGTTTAAAAGGTTGAATTGCGACACATGGAGATGTCCTACAACAGCAGAGTTAGGCACACACGACATTTTAAGAATGGGAAGTGGATCCTACTCTTTTCCTGCGTTGTCATCTTCTGTTTGTTTTTTTATTCTAAATTAGCAGAGTCTTATCTAAATTCACAAACAAATAATAAACAATGTGCATAAAATGTTCATATTAACCTCGTGATGGACCGTGACTCCTCAGACAACGGAAAATATTAAATGGAAATGGTTGGAGAGTCATGTTGACGCCACGTGTCACCAAACATACATACGTAACGTAATCATTCACGTTGTTGAAAAACATGCTCTGGATAGACACCTGACGTGTATTTCATAAAATAACACACTGATCAAATAAAGAATAACATTTTTAAAATAAATTTCCTCCTAAATATTCAAAAAAAAAATCATTTCTCTAAAATTAAAAACATTTTCTTTAAAAATTTATTTTCTAACTTGTAGCAAATTAATTTTAGCTTAAAAAAACTTTTTTCTATTTTTTATTCTTATTGTTTAAAGGGTAAGTATTGATTGGTCGTTTCTGTATAGTTCTTTTAGGTCTTGGTTGATTTTTTTTTTTTAAATTACTGATGTTTATTCAAATTACTGGTATTCGCGGTTCTCTGAAGCACTACTACATTTATAAACTATTTCTCATTTATAATCACAGAAAAATATAAAAACTTTATCTAAAGTCTTCTCATTTATAAATTTTCTTTAAAGTAATCTCATTCTGAGAATGTTGGACCAATCGATTTAGATGGTTGCACGCCGCGTGCAGTACAACTTGTTTTATAAAAATAATACTATTTTATAAGAATATTTGAAACAGTGATTAAGTAATAATTATGATACGTAGGATCGAAAAAATATAAGTCATTATTTAGGTGATTTTATCGTATTATATTATTCTACTCATTTAGTAAAACCAAAATATGTATAATTTTGACATCTAAACTAAAACTTTTGATTTTTTTATTTAAAAACAAAATAAAATTTTCAAAACTAGTAGCTGTGATGCAACTCTCCTCTTATTTTCTTTTCTAATCACAAATGTGTACCCGACTTCACACATGTGAGACCTCTTTTTATTTAAATTATGTTCTAAAAAGGGTTTGGGTATGGTCTTTTAAGAAAATCCAGAATCAAACTTATTTTGGGAACCCCAAGACCTCCCTTGTGGCTCTAATACTCTCACTTGTCTCATATTCTGAAAACAGTTTCTTTCTCTCCCTTGTAGTAATACAAGTGCTCTGTTAGGGTACCGGCTTTTGCCTCCCTGAGCTAATAAATTGTCCTCGTTCGGAGCTATCTAAGCTCATATCTCCATGTAAGTCAACCTCAACCTTCTTTTCCAGTTGTGTTGTTATGGTTCGTCCTAGTAATCCTGTTTTGATTCTGGTGTCAATATTTTTAGCTCTTTAATTTGTTCCTGGAGCTGTGGTGCTCTTCCTTAGGGTCTTGTTTCGTTTGGCTAGTTTTATTAAGGTAAGGGAAGCCAGGGTTTTTGTGTTTTCTTTATATCTGCCTAATTTTAGCTCTATTTCATGTTTATAAAGTTTGTGTGCTGTTGTGGTTGCCTGGGAAAAAATGTTAAACGTTGTTTGGTTTCGAATGCCTGACTGCTGTATGCATGAACAGTGGTGAGAACTGATATTCTCGCCCAAGCGAGCATGTCTCGCCTAGGCGAGAATAGCATAAGCTCGCCCTGGTTTCTGCTTGAACTGTCTCTCAAGCAACGAGCTTTCGTTTTGAGCCATGAGTAATCTCGCTCAGGTGAGTAGTCTCGCCTAAGCGAGAAATCACAGAAGCCACTGTTCCACTGCTCGAGCTCTCGCCTAGGCGAAGGGCTCGCTTGAGCGAGAGAACCTCTCTCGCCTGAGCGAGGACTTCCAGTCTGAGCGAGATTGGGGCAGGTTCCATGTTATAGTTTTGTTTTGTTCTTTGAGGTGGTTGTTTGCCTGCCTGATAAAGAGTTTTACAGTAAATGCATAAAGTATGATGCATGTATATTGTATGAGATAAATTAGAATGAGATTTTGTTATGTTGAGTATGAAAAAGAAACATGAATTGTATGATTGGTGGTAGATTGGCATGGGAATTGAATGATTAAGATGGCAAGTGAAAATGGTTGGTAAGAGAGTTTCATGGGAAACTCTTGGTGATGGTGTGATTATTGTATACCTTGATATAGGAGATGTCTAGATGAAGGAAAGTATCTTGAACTCTAATAATCATTTACGCTCACATAGAGCATAATGATTTATGTGGTGAGAGTGGCAGGAGGTCCTAGTCTTGGAACGTATTGGGTCTAAGACATTAGAGGATTAACCTTGTGTGTGGTTGGGTGATAATCTCTTGTGTCTAAACTTTGCAGAGTTTAGAAACCAACGCAAGTGCATACTTCTTTTATAATTAAATATCAAGAGTATGATCCGGATAATTGAGTCATAAAGTCTTGCATTGTGTGTTATCATATGTTTGATTTCCTATTATGTTGTATGTGTGGAGAATTGTTTAATATTACTTGCTAAATTGTTTTGTATTTATGCGCTATATGAACGACCCTTCTGGGAAACTATTAACTTAATTGTTATGTTGGTCATTGTTTTGTGCCTAAACTCTCATTCTCAATATATTGTGGATAACTGTAATAGTTAGTACCCGAATACTTGATGTCGTGTGCTCTTTTATATGATATTTATGTAATGCTTTATTTAGTATATTTACTCTATTTAAATGGGATATAACAACACCGCCATTTTTTCTTCTTTTTTTTCTTTTTCAAATTTGTTTGAAAAAATAAATTATATTATTTTTATAATTATTTAAATTTATAAATATCAAATAAAAATTGAATAAATCTATTATATTTAAATTTATAAATATTTATTCATTAAAATATAATTCATTAATTAATAAATATTAACTCATTCAAAATATTAATTTTACTATTTTTTTAATGAAATTACTGTGATTAATTTTTTAAACATTAAGAAAATAAATAATATAAATATTTTAAAAGTATATGTTCAATAAAAAATAATTAAATGATTAACAGTTTACATTTATTAACTAAAAATAATGTTGATTCGAATTCTCACAATATTACTTTCAATATAAAATAAAGTGTATTTAAGAAAAATACCCACTTTGTATATATTACAATACTGATCAGTCTTACCTTACTACACAAAGGGAAAAAAAATCATATTTTATCAAATTCTTAATATCAATTGTTATGCCATTGTGAGGTAAGTGTTACGTAGTAAAAAAAAAACCTAAATAATTGAATTAACATAATTCAAACCTAAAGACAAAAAATATTATTTAATCCCTTTAATAATGCAAACTTTTGACAGTATTAAAAATATGAGAATCAGATTAGAATGTGTATGACTTATTGAAATGATGTTTTTTAGCTTGATTTATACAATTTTATTTAACAGACTACCAGAATAATAATAAAAATGATTTATTTGCGAGTAAAATTATTGTTTGAAAGTTGAGTTTAATTAATTTTAAATTTCTTGTAAACTTTCCTTTCCTCTTGCATCTACTCAATTAATTACATTACTTTGTCAACTTAAAACTTTCAAATTGAAAATTGATTTCATGGAGTGTGAGAAAAAGACAACTACCTCTGCTAACACTTTCAACAAATCTTTAATGTTTTCGAAATTAGGTTATCTATAAAGTCAAGCTCACGCATATATCTTATTATTGGTATTATTTTTTTTTTTTATGATCTCTCGAAATATTTAATCTATGCTATCAAATGTTAGTATTGGTGACTTGAATCCATTATGTTAAAAGATTAACAAATTTGAAAAGTATAATAATAAAAAATTAGATTAAAATTGAGTGATAATTATATACATAAAATAAAACTCACAATATGTAAACTGAAATTTAGTTTACTTCAACTTGAATTAAACATTAAAATAAAACATGATTTAGTTTATTTCAATTTAAATTAATTATAACATTTAAGCTAAATTAAAGCAATGTTTCGTGATTTGGTTCAATTATTATTTACAAATTTTGTGATCATAAAATCATTATACATTTTTTAATGAAAATTTGTTCAATTAAGATGTGTTATGATTTTTTTTATATAAAATTATTAGTATATTCATAATTTCTACAATTTCTAAATAAATTATAAAATATAAAAATTTAGCAATATATTTTTTATAAATATAATAATTTATAATTTATATATAAAGTACATTTAACTATAAAATAACATTCAAATACACATGGTATGTGTTGCTTCATATCATGTGAGATGTTCAAAATTATTAAACTAGGTCATCATTGCACGTTTCTTTATAAATCGTTAATATAAAAATAAATGATTACGGTATTTATTTAGATATATTATTATGTTGTAAATATTATTTTTGACAATTTAGTGTATTATAGTTGTATATACTTATATATACACATATATTTTATATTTTGTTATTCTATTAGTATATACATAATTTTTTGTTGCTCATTACACTATGAATTTTTTAAGAAAACAGAAACTGATTGCAGATGTATTACTTTTGTTGCTGTGATGTTCAATTAGATTAAAAAATCTGCCATAATGGGATTCCATTGAACATTTGTTTTTTTCACAAACAATAGATAATTGATTTTTTTTTTTTAAAGAGGTTTTTTTGTCATAATTTTGATTTTTTTTTTTTTAAATAGAGTTTAGTTTGTGTGAATGGATTTCTACAAGTGACTGTGGAGTAAGTTGAGGAGGTATATGATGTACTGCTATAAGTGCTTCTCTTACCTTTTGTTTATTTTTTATTTGATTGAATGATTATTTTATATTTATATATTTTTTGATATAAATACATTTTATAATAAATGCGTTAAAAAAAAGTAGTTATACTACTTACGCATACTTGTTTTTTTTTTTTTAATTACGGTTATATGAAATTCCAATAAAAATTACAGTGGTGTAATGTAAAAAGCGTGTCATAAACTGGTTGGAAGTATTTGAAAGAATTTTAAAAACAACGGTCTTATCATGTTTTTGGATACGAATCCAATTTACATATTTTTTATATACGAGTTTGGCTGTGGCATCTAACAAACATACCTTTGCTCATTAATAATTATGACAGAATGTTTTGGGATCATTCTCCCACAACCTTTTCTACAATTGGAGATACCTTAATAAAATATTATGCACACATACTTATGTTACAAATAATTCCTATCTTTTCAATACTTTTATTTCTGCCCATTACTTTTCTTTTCACCATTTTTATTTTATTTCAACATTGTTTCAATCATAAAAACAAAAAAATAGAAGTTAAACTCAAGGCCCCACTCTAATGGGCTTTGGAATGATAGCATGGAACTTGCTTTGGCAAGAAAAAACAACTAATAAAACTTTTTTTTTCTCTTCTTTCTTATTTTACTTACCATTTCTTTCTTTCACCTCAAAATATCAATGGGACGTTTTGTATTTGTCGAGCAAAAAAATAAAAAAATGAAGGTGGCAGATTCTGATTCTTTCTAACGTGATTCTGATAACACTCTCAGACTCAGTGGACCCCTTCAGGCCCTATTTAAAGGCTCCTCTAATTTATATCATATTCAAATCGTGATTTTTAATACATTTTATTGAAAATTCTAAAAATAAAAAGTGAAGCATATAGTAATCCTAATGGGTTTTACTTTAATTAAGTTAATTTATTAACTGATCCTAAACTATCCCATTATTTCTATGATGACCTTTAAAAATTTGGCTCTTGTCTAAATCATGCTAATAACTAAACCTCTTCCCCCCACCCTGTGTTTCAATCGTTGTGGAATGTTGTGATGAGAATCACTTCACAAGAGTGACCATCATCTAATCTATCCCTATTTTTTTGCTTAACAACTCTTTTATCTTTTTCTTTGTCATAAATTATTTATTCAAATTAAATGATTCACATTTTTAAAAATATTAAATTAAACACCCCTTCAACACATTTATTTTATATTTACGGTGATATCACAAAGATTCAAACATTAGACCACTTAGATAAGAGACATGAGTAATTATTACCTATACTGATTAATTGTAGTCTATAAGTTGATTTGATTAGAGTAAAGATGAAGTAGTTTTGAAAAAAAATAATAATAATACCTATGTTTCTATCATATTCCAAAATAAATGTTAGTATCATTTATTTAAATCCAAAATGATCCATCAAAATAAGGTAAGTTTAGGAACAAGATCGTATCAGCATCCCATGTTATGATTGAGATATTATTCTTGGTTTTATGTATGGTTAAATTGTGAAATTAAATACACTTAAACTTAGGGATATTTTATAATACATGTTTCAAATTTAAAAAACTATCTTTAAGAATATATTACCATACAACGAAAAACATGTCTATTAAATTAAAAACTATCAATACATATATTTGTTTTAAACAGCTATATTTTAAAAAGAATATAAGACATTGTTTCGAGTTGGGATTTCCGGAACCTGTACTCAAATAAAGAAGTCCGTTTTCTAAAACTTAGGCCCATGATACCAACCCTTGGGCTGGTCCAAATTTTTGAGGGATTGGCTTAATCTTCAATACTCTTTTTCGGTCATTTCTTTCTTCACCGTCATACTTTCTATGTGCACCCCCATGAAGCTCTGTATCCGCTTTTGCTGCCCTCTTGTCTCTTTACTATTCTTGTTTATAGTACACAGTTTTAAAAGGTTTTTAGATTGCATAATTTACAAATTAAAAAAAATCTGGATTCTACGGTTCAAAAGTAAATAAATTTGAATTATATAATCCAAACATTTTTACAATGAAAAATATTTAAAAATTACACAAATTAAAAGTTATTTTTTTAAAATAAAATAAAACTTTTCATAATTTGATATTCAAAAGAAATTATTAGTATCTAAATTAGTCACTAATATACCTACAATAGTACTAGGTAAATTATTAGTTATTACTATAAAAAAAATGAATTGAGTCCATTTACTTTGATTGTATTACAAGAAGTATATAAACAAAAATATTTTTAAGTGAGTTATTTACAAACTCACCAATTAGCAATGAGTTGAGTTAGGATTATAAAATTTTTAACTAACGAAAAAAATGACTGTTGAAGTTTTAACCCACCAATCAACACCACAATGCCACTACTCACCGTTGTATCAGTTGACAAAAACTCCATTTTTGTGATGTTGAGTCTTGGACATGACCAATTTCAAATTGGTATCCTTTTCTCATTACAATGATTCAAAAAAGTTTTACCACATGGCAGAGGGTACCAATTTGTTCAATTACTCATATGATAAATTCTCTAATCAAGACAATTCAAACAAGATCATTCAACCATGAATTAACATCTATAACATACCAGATTACATCAAAACATACACCAAATCAGATTTATTAAACAACCCAATTCCAAATACAACCAATCATCATACAAAATAATCAAACATATAAAACTCACGCGCACATATAATGACTAGCTTCTCTTACCTGACCAAACAACTCACCAGGCTCAAACAACTCTAGGGACACCAAAACACCTTTAGTTCCACATGATGCTTTATCTATACCTAAGAATAACAAAAGAATGATCAGGACATACTATTATGATTACTGATTCATAAAGAGGGTTAAAACTTGAGAATGCAACCAAAGGAGAGTCACATGCAAGACTAAACAAAGAAGACCGACAAGAAAAAGAGTAGAAGTTCAACTTATACAGTTGAAAAAACTAATCGAACAGATACAGTTGAAAAAACTAATCGAACAGAAAGAATGAGTTCGCCAAAAGAATCACTTTAACGATTTTCGATATTCAATAAGGCGAACAGATGACGAAAATTCTTAAAGAAAAGTCAGAAAATTTTAAAAAAATATTTTTTAAAAAGATCGTGTATTTTAAAATAATAAAACTATTTATACTAAAATATTTTAATATAGAAATAATGGAGACTCATTGTTTTAAATATCCATCTAAAATGTCATTTCTAAGATTATAACTATCAAAAAATGAAATTCCGATGTTTAATTCAAGAAAAAAAATATATTAAGCAAATAATATTATAAATATATTAAGAAATTGAATTGAAGTAAATTCTTATTATTACGAAGATATTATTCAATGAATATATATCCCACAAACGAACTATACCTAAATTTGGAGACAACAATCGCGTAACGGAAGGTATGATAAAATATTTGTTACCAAAAATAATTGTAGAGAAAAAAAACCTGTAGGGGTACCCTTATGAATGTGGGTTGTCCTTGCATAAAACAACATTGCAGTCGCAATCAGCAAAGTACCCTTTTTCAGATTCTTTGCAGCGTCGGTGCTATTGAAGTGGGTACTCATGCAAACATGTTGCATCATATTTCTCTTTCGTACTGTGAAAACCGTGCAACACAATAATGTCCCCATGCAATCTTTCAAATTCATCATGCTTACCAATGTACAAGTTCTTCCAAATACCATGATGCATGCATCCACATTTTATTAATTGCTTCACATGTTTTTCATTAGCTCATACTGCTCCTTAATTTGCATCTACCTTAACATAACGGAACATCTATTGATTAGTATAATGTTTTCATGTTCATATATAAAGTTAGCTAACACAAGCATTTCAGGTTGTATTATACAGTATATCGTAGATGTAGATTTAATTGTATGCCCGCAAGTTTTGACCATTTGGTGGAAGGGCACACCACCACATGAATATACAGTGTCATATAAAAAAAAATTATTTTACACAACTATTATAAAAATAAAATAATATTAACAGAAAATAATTTTTATATTTATAAAAAAAAAGTGAATAATAAAAAGAGATAATCTCAAAAAGTAATGAAAAAAAAAGATAATGTCATAAGATCAGTATTCACAATATAATAGACAACTAACACCTGATTTAATATTAGTCTAATTTAAATATTTAGTATGACATCTCATCTAATATAAATTTCAATAAACAAAACATCACATAATCATAATATTAAGTAGAGTACACGACAAAAATTATATAAGAATTAATTTTTTACAGTCATTTAAAATATACTAAAATGGGAGTATCATAGGCACATAATAATGTCAGTCCTGTCTCAAAATATAAAACAATTTGGTTAAAGGAATGCTCCATTGAGCAAGGAATTACAGATAACATAGATCATCAAAAGATGCTCAAAAAAGTAGTAACAAACCTGTCTAAACTAAACAGTTGCATCCCCACATCTGCACAGTCACCAAAAGTTTTCACATCTACTCACATGTGATCATTGTAAAAAGGAAAACAAAACAAGAAAACAGACGTAGAGAGAAAGGGTAAGCTAGAGAAAAAAATAAATTTTTTACATAAATAAATAATAAGTGTAATGAGATCGAATTCACTAGTTGTTTGTACTTCTGGTGGCCTCTACTGCTCTATAGAGTCATTGCCAATGGGTTTCACCCTACCACACACAAGGTCAGTCCATGATCATCTAAGGTTATTATCCTGTTAGAGATTAGGACCTCCTACTACTCTCACCACATGAACTAGTCTACCCTATGTGAGTTTGACTGATTCATTAGAGTGTCAAGATGCAGCATTACTTGAATCCTTAAGTCAATGCACACTACTTTATGATCAAAAGGAATTTCTCATGAAATTCTCACACCAAATCCACATGTTATCTCATAATATTATCATTTCATGCCAAACATATGAAATACAGTTCCAAATACCACATTATACATGCACAACATCATTTATCATGCCTTTAAGAAGTAAAACAGTCAATCATGGAAGAGAGCAAGTAATAAAAACACATATATGCACTGGTCTCGCTCAAGCTAGAAACCTTCACTTAAGTGACATAGGTTATCTCGCTTATGCTAAACATTCTCGCCTAAGCAAGAGCTCGAACAGTGGCACTGTGAGTTTTCTACGAGTTCTCGCTTAAGTGGGACCTTCTCGCGTGAACGAGATTGCTCTTTGCTCAAAACTAAAGCTCTTTGTCTGAGCAACAACTCTAGCAAAGGCATATGTGAGTTTCTGCTATTCTCCCTTAGGCGAGAGTTACTCGCTTGGGCGAGAATAGCAGGTTTGTCACCTGTTCACGCATGCACAGCCAAAATCCCAAATCAAATCACAGACAATTCATTCTCATACAAATACAAGCATCTTCCAAACATTTTAAACAGAAAACAGAACCAAAAACAGACAAGATATTTCAAAAACCTTAAATACCATAGTTTCCCTTACCTTGACCGAGAGCTAAACTTGATGAGGAGAAATCCCTTAGTGGAAAAGCACCAAAACCTGGAACAACTTAAGAAGCTAAAAACAAAAATAAAGGTACACGAAATGAGGCTCTAGGGAATACCCCAAAGTCGAACCAACACCACCAAACTAGAAAAAAAAAGGGAAAGTACGGAGCTTTGGTATTCAACTTAGGTGGAGAAATGAATGTTCTGCTAGTTCGGAGGAGGGTTTTCCAACTGTCTTAACTTAGCTTCTGCTTCAGAAAGAGAAGAAAGAAAGTGAGATGTTTGTGTTTGAAGAGACACAATCGGAACCAAATAAGCACCAATAAAGGGTCATGGAAAACAAGTGGTTTAACCTTGAACCCTCTAACTCAATTTGGGCCCAAAACTTTAGAATAAAAAGTGAACTTTACATTTAGTGATTTAATCCCAATTAAATATAGGTTAAAATACTTCTTTGGTCCTCGTTTTTGTTGTAGAATCTCAATTTGGTCCTCGTATTTTTATTAGTCTCAATTAGTTCCTCATTTTTGTAAATTAGTATCAATTAGGTCATTTCCGTTAGTAGATAACTAACACCTAAGTAGGTGTCACGTGTCAGCTTCTCGTTTTTTTGAATTTTTTGAATTTTTTGAATTTTTTTGAATTTTTGAATTTTTTTGAATTTTTTTTAAAAATATTTATGCCACGTGTCACTTCTGTAGTGTGTCACGTGTCAATCTAATATGGTGACACGTGTCAAATTAATGTATGAATCTCAATTTGGTCCTCATATTTGTTAAATTGATTTGATTTGAGTCCCAATTTTTTAAAAAAAATTTCAATTTCAGGCACTCCAAATTTAGACCAAATTTTACTTTTATATAATGTTATGATTATTTTTATTAAAATTGATATTTTTATTAAATATTTTAATAATATTAATTATATTTAATATTAAAATTTTAAATATATTTATTTTAATTTTTTATAAATTTATTTTAAA
>Ga0214544_1001117_pt1 | contig 54111 bp, 31 predicted proteins | sample CNSS3metaG_FD_160074 | JGI IMG/M metagenome (GOLD analysis project Ga0214544, IMG submission 160074) | Root nodule microbial communities from cowpea collected in UCLA plant growth center, Los Angeles, California, USA - CNSS3 | ecosystem: Host-associated > Plants > Roots > Nodule | place: USA...
AATATATTTTATAAAAATTATTATATTATTTAATATATATATATATATATATATATATATATATATATATATATATATATATATATATATATATATATATATATATTAAAAATAAGTTATTATTTTCATAAACTAAATAAAAGATTTGTTATAATATTGATGAATTATCCAATTGATACTTATAAGGAAAAGGGGAGAGACTATTACATTAGAATTAAAAAATTCTAGGAATTTTTTTGTAATTTACATTTTTTTTAATTCTAAAAGTTAATTTTTCTCAATTTTCATCGCATTGATTACTTGTTAAAAATTAATGTATAACTTTTATTGTAATTATTTATTATAAAAATGCAAAATGAAAAATATTTATATTATATAATTAAAGTAAATACATCAAAATTATTTGAAAAAACTAATAAACTTGTTTTAAAATATAAAATATATGAAATTATACTAATTATCATTACAATAAATCAAAGTGATTAAAATTAAATAATAATCGTATATTTTAAACATGATCAATGTGATTAATTAAGATTATGAAATATATCAAAACTAAATTATGTAAAAGGTAAACAAGTAAAAATAAAAATATTTTTTTTATGCTTAAACTTTATTTACCACAAATGATTAAATGAAGAATTAAAACAACAAATCATATGCAATTTATGAGATATTATTTTACTATATACATAGAAGACATACGTAAATGATAAATAGATGAGTAATAATATTTTGACATACTCTTCGTTCGTTTTACAAAATATTGTACTAAAGAATGAACTTTATTATATTTATATAGACAAAGAATAAAGATATGGATGACAATTTACAAAATATTGTATTAAAGAATGAACTTTATTGTATTTATAAAGACAAAGAGTAAAAGATAGGGATGACAAAGTGGGTCTGCTCGGCCGATTTTGGTTCGCTTCGCGTTTTGGCCTGTAAAGTGCGGGTCGGGTTGACCCGTTCCGCAGTTTAATTTCGGATTCACTTTTTTGGCCTACTCCGCCCCGTCCCAACTTTAGTCCGCACGGGTTGCGAGCAGACCATTGTGGACTAGTGGGTTCAACATCCCAGCTCGTTCCGCGTTTTTTTTACGAGTTTGCGGACCAATTCGTTTGACCCGTCCTGAATTGTCATCGATAGAAAAAAGATAAAGTTAAAGGAGTGAAAAAAGGTTTCTGTATCCTTAGTCTAAATACATAAATAATGAAAGCAACACTACATGTTCCTGTTTGATCATAGCATTGGTCACTCTCACCACAGCATCACCATTCATAAATTCATATCTACGGTTATGTTATTTTGTTTTGTTCATTCATAGTCATGAATGAGTCAGCACACACGACATTTGGGAATGAACTACCACAACACTTTTTCACAAATCAATTGTTGTTCCCAATGCGAACATCGTGGACAACGAAAGACAACCTACTCCAAACCATAAATTTGTTCATCAACAATGCATGTTACCAACACGTCTGAAAAACCTTTCAAATACCAGACTCCACCAAGTGCTTCTACTTCTACCATGTTAGGCCATCACCATTGTGCCTAAACTCTGCTTTCTCTGCTTTCCTTTCTCATTCTCTCGTTCCATGCATGGAGAAAATAAAACTAAAACTACTCCTCAAGGATGAAACCTTTCTCCAACACCCTTTTGTGCTAACTCTTGTTCTGCTCTTTGGCCTCATTATGATGGACCCTTTTCATCTGGGTCCTCTATCTGAGCATGAATTCAGACCCGTGAAGCATGACATTGCACCATACCACCAAGTCATGAAAAATTGGCCCAGGGACAACATGAGCAAGTTAGCACTCTATGCCAAATCAGAATTCAATAACCAAGTCTTTGGACCAGAGTCGCTCGAGTTCGATAACATGGGTCGTGGCCCTTACACTGGTTTAGCCGATGGACGCGTTGTTCGATGGATGGGAGAAGAACTTGGTTGGGAAACATTTGCTGTTGTCACTTCTAATTGGTAATAATTGTCACCAAAACCACAACACTTGTTTCAGTTTAAAAACCAATTCTGTCATTCATCTACTTTGAATACTCAAAGGAGTTTTATTTTGCTGACCCAGATAAGATTGTCTTTTGTCAATGACATATATGGTATCATACCAATAAAAGTTTGAACAAACTACCAAATTCACATGCTACTTTAAATTTAGCTAAACATGTTCTGAGAACGTTCTTTTATATGTCTACTTATGTTTATGTCTTTGTTCTTGATTTAAAGGACGGAGAAGCTTTGCTTTAGGGGCAATGATTCGACCACTGCGAAGCAATGGAAGCATGAGAAAACATGTGGGCGTCCCTTAGGTCTAAGATTTGACAAAGAGAGTGGAGATCTATACATAGCAGATGCATACTATGGCCTTCTTGTGGTTGGACCAAATGGGGGATTAGCCACATCATTGGCAACACATGTTGAAGGAAAACCCATTCTCTTTGCAAATGACCTTGACATTCATAGGAACGGATCCATCTTCTTCACTGACACCAGCAAAAGATACAACAGAGTGTAAACGTTCATTCAGTCATACACTATATTTCACTAGATTCATATTCATGCATGCAATATCCTAATGGTTCCCTTGATTACTTGTTTTGTTTGTAGTGCACACTTTTTTATATTACTGGAAGGAGAAGCTACTGGTAGACTCCTCAGATATGATCCTCCAACAAAAACAACCCATGTTGTTTTGGATGGTCTTGCTTTTCCTAACGGGGTGCAGTTTTCTGAAGATCAATCCTTCCTCCTCTTCACTGAAACCACCAATTGCAGGTAACTACACCAGCCATGTTAAACAGTTTCATACCAGATGATTGGTACAACTAAAGAATGACACCAACCACCTTAAAAATAACGTTATAGTTGGTGTTGTTTAATGATGACAGGTTGATGAAGTTTTGGCTAGAGGGTCCCAGAAGTGGAAGTGTGGAACTTTTGGCTGATCTTCCGGGGTTCCCCGACAACGTAAGAATGAACAGAAAAGGGCAATTCTGGGTGGCAATAGATTGTTGTCGCACTCCCGCACAAGAAGTTCTGAGTAATAATCCATGGTTGAGGAACATTTACTTCCGTTTGCCCATTAGAATGAGCTTGTTGGCTAGAGCGATGGGGATGAGAATGTACACTGTGATTTCACGTCTGAACGATAAGGGAGAGGTTTTGGAAGTTCTTGAAGATCGAGAAGGTGAAGTTATGCAGCTGGTCAGTGAAGTGAGGGAGGAACAAGGGAAGCTTTGGATTGGAACTGTTGCTCATAACCACATTGCCACTTTATCTTACCCTTAAAATCAACAAATATATATATAACAGTAATTTACCTTTGTTTTTTTAAGCTATCATGTTGTAGTGTGGATTTAGATTTTCCTTTTACTTACATTATTAAGTGGTGTAATTGCATTAATCAATAACATGAACTTTCCAACTTCAATGTCGTGTTTTTAACTCCTTCGTCAATAATACTAATATACAAACACTGATTAAAGAATGGCTTAAAAAACTTTGAAAATTTTTGCCATTCAACTATATTTAAGGATGACAAAGTGTCTTGGTCCATCTCAAAATTTGATGAGTTGGAATCCAAACTAGCTTATCAAAAGTGGGTAAGGACGAAACGACTTAATCCACATTTTTTAAAATTAAAAATAAAAAAGCAAAGCTAATGAACTAATCTATTAACTCACTGTTTAATAAATTAGGCTAAGATTTTTTACCTATGACGAACTTATAATAAATTAGGCCAAACCGATCCATTTTTCTCATGTGTAAAATTATAGTAAAAAAAAGATTTTTGACTAAATTTTGTATTCAAGTTTTATAAATTTAAAAAAAATACTATAAGAAAAGATTCGTGGAGTCTAATCTTAAATAAAGATTAATTTTAAATTATTTTATAAATACTTATATCATTATTATAGTAAAAAATTAAATATTCAATTGAGTTTTTATTTTTATTTTTTATTTTTACTTCTATCGTATCATAAACCTTTGATTTGGTAGGAAGAAATGGTAAGGAAAGAAATAGAATAAAAGGAAAAGAATATCTTAAAGAATCTTGATTTTGTGATCATTTAGATCAATCAAAATTTTCAGTTAGAAAATCAATTGGGTCTTGTATTTATATTTCTCTCTTGATTTCCGTATTAATAATCCAGATGAATATCCAAAGATTACTGAACCGCGAAGATGGTGGTAGAAGAAGTGTTGGAACACGTCAACGTGTTACGTGCGCTGTTCAAACTCGTGTATGCGATATGATAATGTAAAAAAAGATCACTCAGTTTAGTGAGAACAACCTGCAATTGCATCATGCTCAATTTTCACTCTCTCTTCTCCAAATCCAAATCCAAAATCGCCAGCACCGGTTATCTTCTTCGTGCAACCACTACTTCCCAATGCCTTCACACAAACATTACCACCATCCATACTTCCAACGCTAACAATTCTCATCATGTATTTTCTCCTCGATATTCTCACATCGCTTACGCATTCTCTAAGTCACCTGCACGCGCCGATTCTAGGGTTCCGACTTCTCGGACTTTCTGCACCTCCTCGTCGGAGAGGGACTCCATCGAGTACGACGTCGTTATCGTCGGCGCTGGTCCCGCCGGCTTGTCGGCGGCGATTCGCCTCAAGCAAATGTGCCGCGAAAGAAACGCCGATTTGTCTGTCTGTGTCCTTGACAAAGGTGCCGAAGTAGGTGAGTAGTGTTTAACGTTCTTAATTCCTTTTTTTCGTTGAATTTTTTTATGTTACTTTATTTCTTGATGTGAATGCGTCTTCGTTGATAACTGCGGTTTCTGCGATGTTGCGTTTAGGTGCTCACATTATATCTGGAAACGTTTTTGAACCTCGCGCACTGAATGAGCTTCTTCCGCAGTGGAAAGAGCAAGAGGTGCGTTCGGTTTTTTTTTTTTTTTGTGTTTGTTTGTGTTACGAAGTGGTTTGTAGGATCGTTGATTGATGATTCGAACGGAGGTTTTGTTTTTTATCTGCTGCAGGCTCCGATCACTACTCCTGTTTCTTCTGACAAGTTTTGGTTTCTGACCAAAGGTCGTGCAATTTCGCTTCCGTCTCCTTTCAACAACAAAGGCAACTATGTAATAAGGTTTCTATAGCATTCTATTTTCATTTCATGCGGCTAGAGGCTATAAATTTACCTGAGCAGTCAACACCTTTTGCTTCGTGCTGAATCAATTGTGTGAATTTTTTATTTTTACTCGATTGACTGCTGAATCTACAATTTTGGAACTGTGTTTTTTTTCTTTGGAAATTGATGTATAATGGTTTCAAGCTTAATGATCTTTTATTCCCTTACAAAAACATTGTTTTAAATTATCGATCAGTTGGTACGTTCCATTAGAAACTAAAATTGCTGGAGAGTGTAATATACATAGCATAAGGTTGCAAAAGTAGAATTTTAAAATGGAGAATATATCTGGAATACAATCCGTAGTCTGTCTTTCATGATGTGAAGTCCTATAAGAACAACATATTATTTTAATTTTCTTTTTTACTTTTTAGTCAATAAATAGTTGTTTCCTTGTATACTTTCTTTCTAATGTTTTTCTTGTTGATTGAAGAAAAAATAGAGATTGGAAGATCTCGTTATTTTCCCCGCATTAAGATGCTTGTTTAATGTTTTCCTTCACGTATCTTTCCTCTCACTCTGGAGAAGCTTCTTATTTTAGACCATCTGTTACAGCCTAAGTCAGTTAGTACGTTGGATGGGAGCAAAAGCAGAAGAGTTAGGAGTGGAAATATATCCAGGATTTGCTGCTAGTGAGGTATTTCTGCTTTTGCTTGGATGTTGCTTGTCCACGTCTGTTACTGTTTACAAGTTTTTTTCCTGGCCAGATATTATATGATGCAAACAGCAAAGTTATTGGTATTGGAACTAATGATATGGGAATTGCAAAAGATGGTTCAAAGAAGGAGAATTTTCAACGTGGCGTTGAGATCAAAGGTTTTCACTTCACATGTTTCTTTCTTTCAGACGAGTCCAGATTTTCTACTAGATTTTTTGGTGTTGTTTTTTTACTGAACATTATACTTTAATTTTTTTTAGTCCAGATTTTCTACTAGATTTTTTTGTGTTGTTTTTTTACTGAACATTATACTTTAATTTTTTTTAATATATTTTAAAAGTTCAAAATTAGTGGCCATCAATGTATTTTGAAAACACAGTAGAGGAACAACACAGAAAAACTAGCAGAGAATCCAAATCCCTTTCAGACACATAATTATGGGATTTATTTCACTTTTCTGAGCATAAAGGTTTCCCTATTTAATGTTTGCAAAGATACTCTTGGTAATTGACTTTTGTTTGGACCAATAGTTTGTTCTTTCATGTGCAAATATTTTTGAATGTTCCTATCTTTTTGAGAATGGGAGTGGCAAACTTTGAACTTGTTAGTTGTTGATAGAAACAAGTTTTGGACACATTCACAGCTAAGCAGTTGTGATTTTTATGGCATATGATATTCTGAAATATGAAACAAAGCCCTGTGATTTGGTAGATTTCATTGCTCACTCCGAGCATATGACTTCTCTGCTTTCCCTTATAAGCTCCATGAACCATAGTTATATTTGCAATAGCTAATGAGATATGGTTCTTTAAATATTTCTTTGGGTTACTTGTTAACTGTGTAAATATCGAATCACATGCAGGTCGCATAACACTTTTGGCTGAGGGATGTCGAGGATCACTGTCAGAGGTTTGAAAATCAAATTTTAGGATTGAACAGATTCAAGTTTTTCTTTTCAATTCCGGCTTTTGGTAGCAATACTTTCAATCGTTTTCTTACAGAAAATAATGAAAAAGTACAACCTAAGAGAGAGGGCAGGTGCAGAACACCAGACATACGCTTTGGGAATTAAAGAGGTATTCATATGTTTCATAAAGAAATTCCCAAAAAAGATTCTCATCTTCATTTTTTTTTTTGTTAAAAACTGCAGTCTATCATGATTGTGTTTATGTGTTCAATACATTAATGAAGATTGATTGGTTACTGACTGTTCTAATAACCAAATATGGTATCTCTTTTTTTAACCAAATATCATACTCTTAGGTCTGGGAAATTGATGAGGAAAAACATCAACCTGGTGCTGTAATCCATACTTTGGGATGGCCTTTAGATCATAAAACGTATGGAGGATCTTTTCTGTATCACATGAAAGATAATCAAGTAAGACTTTGTTTCCCTGCCTTCTGTTTTTAGTGCCATGCAGTTCTTAATGGTTTTCTGTTTTTAATAAGCATCATCTTATAGCAAGTTATTAAAGAGTCATGTGCATTTATTTTGGCAGACTTTAATAACTACAGAAGTTAAACTTTTCCCACTAGTTTTTTATTTCATTTTTGCTGACAATATATTCCTCATTTCAAGAATTTCATTTACTATTCTGACAGATATCTATTGGCCTTGTGGTTGCTTTAAACTATCAAAACCCGTTTTTGAATCCATATGAGGAATTTCAGGTAATTTTTATTATTCTCACGATATTTTTATGTTACATATTTAAAAAATAATTCCATCTAGTCTAAGTTACTGAGCATTGACCTTGCTTCATACTTTTTTTAATATGGAAACATAAAAAGGGAAGGTTAAGGATTTACTTGTTTACTGTTTTTAAAATAAAAATATTTTATAAAAGATACTAACAAGTAGTGGCTTCAAGAAATGAAATAACTCATACCCTAAGCACTTGAAGAAAACGGAAAAAGGGAACGAAAAAACATCTTTCTACTATTGCTGTACACTTGTTTTTGAAATAATTTTCAAAACTTTATTTTTATTGAGATTGATTGCTGATTATTGTGGAATTGTACCAAAAAATGGTTTTTAAAACAAAAAAAAAAAGTGAGGAGAATTAAACATACCATAAGTGTTTTTAAAGTTGCTAAAGTAAGCAAAGAAATTTCTTCCCTCGTCCTCAGCAATTAGGTGGGTAGAAGATATTACGTATAGTCTGACAAGTCAAATTAACAATTATGTTTTGGTTCGTTTTGTGAAAGGGTTTGTTGTTTTAGTACAATATCTGTTGAAGAATATGTGAAGTTACATACAAGTGCTGAATTCCTGATCACTACATTTGTTTAATTATTTTCTTTGTTTCTCTTGGTTCACAAGAAACTTAAGCATCATCCTGCAATTAAATCATTTCTGGAAGGTGGAACAGTTATCCAGTATGGAGCTCGCTCTTTAAATGAAGGTGGTTTTCAGGTACATTAATGATATCGGTCTCATTTCTTATATGCAATGATAGGCAGGAAAATAAAAGAATGTAGAGAAAAATTATCTGCGTACCACATGTTGCCAGCCTCATCAGGTGTTGTGCTAGTGCTACAGATGTACTAGCAAAAATGAATTGTGCGTAATGGATACTCCAAATTTCAAAGATTTCACTTGCAAAATTTAATAGTATTTGATGGGACATTAAAAATTGAAAATTGGAAAGATCCTTGGATAAGCGCAAAACAGGACTGAACGTTACAACACAACAAAGTTTGAATTGTCCAAGAGACATCCAAGTACTTCTGAATGAAGTGTTTCACTGTGTCTGACCCCAACAGCTTTCTTTTTTAAATGATTGTGGTCGCTTCATTGTCTTGGGCAATGTGTCTGCTTATTGTTACAATGATGTAAGGGTTGGTTGATGTCTTTGTTGTTGACAATGAAGTCTTACACCCATGAAGAGCTAGCTTTTATAGGGAGGCTAGTTCATTGTTTATTATCTTATTGGTTGCTTGATTACCTATTATTTGCTGCAGTGTATTATTTCTTTACTCATTACACATTATACAAATACAAATGTGATTCTAGTTAAATTTCAGTCTATCCCATATCCAGTTTTCCCTGGAGGAGCAATTATTGGATGTTCAGCTGGCTTCATGAATGTGCCTAAGATAAAGGGAACTCACACAGCAATGAAATCAGGTTGGGGCTCACTCCCTTTTACTGGTTGATTTTTCAGTATATTGCTAATTAGTATTTTTCTACTAAAGTTCATTTTGTAGTCTTGGTGAAAGAAGTCTTGCATTACCATTAGTGTTTCAGAATTTCAATGGCAATATATATGGATATTCATAATTTCAAGAAATTAATCAGTACTTGACATGGATCTAATATATTGATCTGCAATTTTAAGGAATTAACGAATTTTTAGAGCCATATTGGTTATTGCATTTGTTAAGTGAGCCCATCAATTCGTTCTTAATCATTATCTCCGTTTGACATGCAAATATCAACGTTTCATAGTTACTATTACATGTATTTAATACGTCTTTTTTGTAGGAATGCTTGCGGCCGAAGCTACATTTGGTGCACTTAATGAAGGTCTAGATATGGATACATATTGGGATGCTTTGAGGAATTCATGGATTTGGGAAGAATTACATAAATCTCGGAACTATCGACCGGTTAGTGAAGCAATTTATTTCCATTTTCATTTTTTTTTCTTTTTTGTCTCTCCCTTACATCTTTGTTGAAGGTTACCTAAAATTTTCATTTTCTGATGATTTTCTTTTTCATTTAGAAACCTTTAACTGATAGACCAACTCATACTAGATGGCAATGTATCAGCTTGCTAACTTCTAGAGTACATTATACCGTTATAGATATAAGATTGCTGTAAAATAACGGTGTATTAGTGCTCATAGCAAAAATTAATTCAGTTCTATTTGAACAGAGTCTAGCTGGATTTCCAGTCAAGATCCCAGGCATAAATCCCAAAGAATCATGGATTTCTTCTTCTAATAAATCACAAAAATCTGACCCTAATTATTAGTTAAACATAAAAAATCAAATATATATTGTAATGTTATAACGTGTATTTATTACCAAAAATGTCAATTTTATATTTTCATTAATTTTTAAAATATTTTTTATTTAATATTTTTGTATTTCATAAAAAATCATACAAAGGCATTAGATATTTATAATCTTAATTACAGTTTTTGATACTTTAAAGTTATTTTTTACAAATATATGATTTATAATAAAATATTAATTTAATTTTAAAATTTATTAAAAATAATGATAGTGAAAACTAAATCTGATATAAAATATTGTCTGTGTATAATAGAGAGGAGATTTGAAAAAACCGGGATTTTTTTTTAAGAATTGACCCATTGGCTTGCTACTGTTTTTTTTTTAAAAAAGGGAAAAAATATCATGAAATACATGGAAGGGCACCATCTCAAAGAAGTAAAATGCATTATCATATGAAAGTCATTTATGCTCATACCATAGGGGGAAAACGAGCTAGGGTTCTCAGATTTACTTAGTATGTATAAAGATTTGAAATCCTTAAAAGTTTTACTTTCCAAAATTCTGAATTAATAATACAGTGATCAATGCTTGATTAAGTAATTGCACTTAATTGTCTTAATTCATTTGTTGATATAGAAAAATGTGATATATTTTAGCTTGTTTACTTCTTATTGTCCTTATAATTATATCTTTTATTGTAGGCCTTTGAATACGGGCTTATTCCAGGACTGGCCTTAAGCGGTCTGGAACAGTAAGCTCTAACTTTTCTCAAGTGCTCTGTCCTCACTATTTAACTCTGTCGACTAGTCTTTCTTGTAATTCTTTCTTCATCTTGAGAATTCACTTACCTTGTGTAATACCTATCAGCTACATATTCAAGGGGAGGCACTCATTTACTTTGAAGCATGGTAAACCTGATCACGAAGCTACCAATGTAAGAAACATTTTTCAAGGAATTAGGTGTACAAATAAAAAAAATAGTGTAGTTTAACTTATTTTCTTTTGAGAAGTGATTATAATGCAATTGATTATTGCTATCCACATCATTAAATTATGCATGATAATTTCCCAATGTTCATTCTTGCTTAGCTTCAGAAGGGTCCTTTATTCTGTTTATCCCCTGAATGATGATTATTTTGTGTGTGGAGTATTTTGTTTCATCACCATGAAGGCACTTGTTGAATGCTAGTAAGCTTCACAAAGAAAAACAATAAATAACTAATTAGATAGTTGGCGTTAGATTTTCATTCCTTATTTAGATATTCTGGATGGAATAAAAGGGCATGGTTCTTTGGTATTGTGAAATACATCCCATTATCTGTTATGAATGGTTGGAAAAGAAAGAATGCTATAATTTTGAAGGATTTTTTTTGTTACCTCATATATGTGATAAAGTGTTTTCTTTTTGTTCCATGAAAAATGTTATTTTAGAAGCCTTTCTCTATTGAATATGCCTATATTAGTGACCTTTGCTTATTCTGTCTTTTTCTTGTTCGTTTATTTTTTTGTCTAATAATAAAAAATATAGCAATTTCATGTCAGTGTATACTTATACATATTTTGTCATTTATGCAGGCTGCACGGTTTCATTCTCCAATTCAGTATCCAAAGGCAGATGGTATCTTGTCCTTTGATGTACCTTCGTCTCTGCACAGGTTTTGGATCATTAACTCCTTTCTGTTGCCTACTATTGAGAGTTGAGACAAACATTTTTTAATTAGAATTAAACCGGGGGAAGGCAGCAAAGCTGCTTCAATGTTAGTTTCTAAAGTAGACAAAGTTATTTGGTTTAAAAGAAGTTAAAGAAAGCAGAGAACATAATGAGGGTGGCAGAGGAGAGTACTCATTGAAATTCAAATAGTTAACTTACATAGCGAAATACACTTAATATCCTAAAGAAAATTGTAAAAACACTTAATCCTTTATAAGACTATTTCTATTTTTTCTTATAAAAATAGAGGTTTCTATTCCTTCTTCCACCTCATCCTATAAGAAAGTGCTAACCCTCTGCCTATTTAGGAATGGACTTGGTACTCTTGAGTTGGGTAATATCTTATTCTATTGCAATGTTATGTGGTTAAAATTAGGGTTAACTCAACTGTGTACGAACCACTTTAGTTATATGGCTAGCCACTTCATTTTATGCAGATTTATTGTGAATGAAAAACAAAATCAATATTTACGGATTTATATAGTAATAATATGTCTCAGCTTCTCTGTTTAAGGCCTAATAAATAATGGCGGAAATTATTGATTTATAAAATTTGCAGTTCATTTGCTTGCTTTATATGTATTTATATTTAGTTTGCTCACAGGAGCAACACAAATCATGAGCATGATCAACCTCCTCATCTTCGTTTGAAAGACCCAAAGAGTCCCGAACTTATAAATTTACCGGTGTATGCAGCACCTGAATGGAGATATTGTCCTGCACGAGTATATGAGTAATGTCTATTTACTAAAGCTTGGTTTCTGAAAGGATTTTTAATTTTTAAATCATTTCATGATATTTTCGTCTATCTTTCCCAATTACAGGTATGTTGCGGATGAGCAGAATCAGATGAAATTGCAAATTAATGCACAAAATTGCTTACATTGCAAGGTAAACTTTTAAACCAATTTTGTTGATATTCTGAATTTAGGGATTAGTGCTCAAGATGTAACACTAAATAATTGAGAAATAGTTCTACAATTACATAACTTATTCTATTGTGTATACATCTAAACCGGCATATATCATCAAACAATTAACAATTATTCTAAATGCGACTTTTTATCAGTACATGTGCCCTTTAGCCCTTCAATAAATTTTATCAATACTATTATATTTTTGTTTTGAAATTGTGGTTTAAAATAAACGTCAGTTTGTAACACAATTGGTTAAGTTTTTTCTTTCATTGGAGAGAATTTGTTCCTATTTATAAATAAAGGACAGTGTAAAAAAGTTAATGTCAGTGCATTCTAATTAAAACCTTTTCTTTTCTGTGCTTTAAATCCTTTTCTTTTTCTGCTTATTTGTGATTTTAGAATTCTTTGGTGAAGTTGACATACAAACATGCTTGTGAACTTATCCCATTTGTTTCGAACAATGGTCACTCTATTATCATGTTGTCATCCGCATTTGCATGTTTGTTTTGCCATCAAGTTTCATAATGGAGAAAATTGTGTCATGTAAATACTTAAAATAACCATTGCCATTTCATAGCTTGTTTATTTAATAATGCTATACCCACACTTTTTGAGGGTTGAATTTTCCAATGTATAGTATACGTTATTTTGTATTTCTTCTGAATGTATTTTCTTCTGAATGTATTTTACTGTTCTGAATAAATGCGGTATCTTCACCACAGATGTGAAAATTAATAGATATGCAGTAAAAAGAAAGAAATTGTAGTTGTTAATAACAGTTGTAGCTTAACCAAGTTGAAGTCTATGTTCTATGACATGTCGTGATTCTTATGTATAATGTATAAATACTTAGATTTTTATGTTTGGATCCTACATGGTTTAATTCAGTTGTTTAATATTCAGGCATGTGACATCAAAGATCCAACTCAAAACATTGAGTGGACAGTGCCTGAAGGGGGTGGAGGTCCAGGATACTCAGTCATGTAGATCGACTACGTAATCACCCAACACACCCAACACACCCAACACGTGTGTATTATTTTATTACCATGTCGTAAAAAAATTGCCGCTATATTTGTGGCCTCCCCAAAAGTTGGAAGCTACATATTAAGACAATATTTGCTGCAATAAAATGAATTAGAGATCGCTCGTCATACAGTTAACAAATGTTAAATTATTCTATTAAATTGTTGTGTTGACTATTTTTCATCCTTAAATATGCGATATTATTCTTCCCGTAATTTATTTCAGGTACTAGCTGCGGATAATCACTATTTTTTAATAATTAAATAGAGACCTTAATATGGTTTAAATTTTATTTAAAATTTTCTTGATGACAAAAAAAATTAAGTGATGTAAAATAACAGTTTAATTTCATTTTAAGCAAACAAATTGTTCAACCATCGATCTCAACAACTTGAACAGTACAAATAAGTTTCAATTTACCTTTGACGGCTCAAATTGCAATTTTATGTTAAAAATAACTGGTTCAGAATCGTGCTTATTGATGCAGGCTCTTTATTAGCGGTGAATACTTTCAAGTTAGGTTGCAAAAGAACACATACTTCCTACTTCCGTGGGTGTAAAATCCTCTAGAATCATCTCATAAGGGGAAAAGATGTTGCTTTCCACTGGAGACACGTTAATGGCTAAGCCAGCGAATGGCAAAGTTTGGAGTTGCCTCTTCGTCTCCTTTCAGAGTTCATTTTATTCGCGACTTCATTTCCTTTAGTTTGCTAGCAGATTCTAGCAGTGTTGGTTTTCCTCGTGGATTTAAGTCGGCTTTAGGCATCCTTTGTTTCAACAAAATGAATATTTACGACTACCTTCACAAAAGCCAGAAAAGGAGCTTCAAATGAACATTTGAAATCTCCTCAGTACCTCCGGTGACAAGCTGGCCTACAACAAGACAATGCCTCGGGCAACGTGCACCAACTTTCTCAACAAAACAAGAGTTAGCCTATTTTGATGTAGCTGCAGGCAAAAGGAACTGACAGCAGACTGGACCACATGAACCTTACCTACCCCTGTATATCCATAAAATTAACCAAGTATCAATGAATTTTAGTGTTACACAACAGCAAATATGCAAACGCATTATTCTCAATCTCTAACTAGGACCATTTGTACTGTTTAAGAATGAAAAAATGACAGACCATTATCTAACACACTAGGACACAAGACAAAGGGAAATCTACCAAAGTAACCGAACAAACAAGGCAATAAACAGTCTAAATTCTCAACAGTCCTTAGCTCCTGAAGGATTTACATCTGACAACGCATTATCTTTGGGAGGACACGGAGTAGGTGAAGCTTCTCTCATTTTCATGTCGCTTGATTGTTGGTGCTGCTGTTCCCTCTGCTGCTGCTGTTGTTGTTGCTGCTGCTGTTGCAGCATTTGTTGTTGAAGCTGCTGAAATTGGTGCTGCTTCTGAGGATGAATTTGGAGTTGTTGAAACTGCTGTGCAGCTAGAAGGGTGTGCATGGCATGATTATTGGGATAGAATTGCTGCCCCCCTCCAAAAGAGGCAAAGTTCAGCATAGGTCCTCCTCCATTAGGTGGCATAGCTTGTCCAGTCAGTATTTTCAAATGCTGAATTTCCTCTTTTAATGCGTCATTTAGTGCTACAAGAAAAAGATTCAATTAATTTTCTTAATGCCAGATATAAACAAAATAAAGATTCCGTATGCTCAAACTTACAGATCAAATTTCACGCAAAACAGCGAGTTTCACTTTTTAATCATACAGGGAACCACAAATCCAACAACAAAATTTAGATACCACCTATAGACTAAAGTGCAATTTCATCCAAGACTATTAATCCACTGCCAACTAAGATATTGCATACAAAGATCATATTGTTTAATATAGTTCAGCAGTAGCTTTAGAAAAATTTACAGTCGTATGATCTTACCATCTTGCAAGTGAACTTGTTGCTCCATGGTTTGTAACCGCAGCTTCAGTTCACTGTTCTCAGAATTCAAGCCATTTGTATCCCTCTGCATATAATCAACAATGATGAGTAAATTATAATCCTCCCATTAGCTTTTCAATTGGAATGTGAAATGGTAATACAGTACTAAAACACGGTTTGTCTAAATATAACAAGCAGAAAGGTCATTACCTGCAAGAGACTTAATTGTGCAGACAAAGATGTTGCTTCCGTTTGCAATGTTTGTACCTTCCTTTCAAGCTCAGCAATGTACCGCATCTTCCTCTCTTTTGATCTCGCAGCAGACTGTCTATTTGCCCATATCCTGGTACACAATTAAAAGCAGTGTTGGCCTGTTTGTCATTCCATTTTTCAGGTGAAAGAGATACAAAAGATAATACAAAATAGGTCCAGCATCCGGGGGTGCCATAAAGACAACCGCAAATGTCTATTTACAACTAAAGGAATATGAGCAGACTCTGCATATATGTCCTCTGGGGGTGTTTGATGTGGCCCACTACGCAGAGGATCGAAAGGGCCAGAGGGCCAAAAACGGGACATTTTAAACACAGTAGTCATTTAGAAAGTAACGTACTATTCCTGTACTTCCAAAACATGGTCTACTGTATAGCAGATTAGAGATATAACCAACAGAATGTTAGCATTTTCCTTTTAATAGACTGAAACAAACTGACACATTTCAACCTCGCTATCTTTCACTATTTCCTCTGATACATTGAGTTTAATAGTGCCTACCAGCTATTATGCGTGTTCCACACAATGAGGAATGATAACTAACTAGATACATGATGTCATTCTTCAAAAGTCAAATGCACGTAACTATCAGACAATCACAAAGGATTGAAACATACAGCAATGAATAGTTTTATTAGTGAAAAGATCTTGGCTCCTCTCATGAAGTGTGAAAGTGAACAAGCTTCCAACGATGAAGAGAAGTCAACTGTTGTGATTGTGAAAAAATATATGTATAAATAATAAAAAAAGAAATTTCAACTTCAAGCGTAGATTTTCTAATCAACAATTGTAACTACTGCCTCTTATGTTATTTACTGAAAGTACACATCTCTAACTTTAGAAAAGTTTATTGTCCTGGTTAAAACATTACTGTACAATATCATCACATTCTACCATGCTTTATAAAAACAAAAAATTAAATCCCAAGTTCCTATATGGCCCAAAGCAGCATTAAAAAGAAAGACAAAAACCTAGCTGCAGTACCATAACTACTATTTTGTGTTGTTCTCCCATCAAACATGGAATTTCACCCAAATCTGGGTAATAAAGTATTCCATCAAATGTGAACTCATTACCGAGATGAAAATTCTTCCTCTGATTGGAGAGCAGTTCAAGCAGTACCAACTGTTTTGTATCTAAGTTCAGCCCTAACAAGAAATGAGGTAACAAAAATGCAAGGGTTTTGAGAATGAGTGTGCTAGACATGATGTTTACAATTGATTTATCACCCAAAATATGAAGGAGAAATAATGCACCAAGAAATCCTAAAGCATACCTTTTCGCACGTTTGGGGTCAATCAAGGCAAGCTCAGCAAGCTTAGCAGCTGACATTGCTTTTTTGGAATCCGCCGCAGACAAGTCTTCCGAACCAGAAACCAGCAGCTCAGGCTTGATGGTAGTTGATCCATCCATGGATTGACTATGCTGGTGTCTAACTCTGGGCCGTTCAAGTGTTCCAACAGCACTATTCTCTGCAGAAGAGGTGGGTGCTCCTGATGCCGATGCCGAACCCGACGCTCCCATTGCACCAGACGGTTCGCCCATTTGAAACGTGGACGTCGCCGACGACGAATTGAACTTATCCATATCAAGGTACATGGACAGCAAGTCCTCCTCGGCTTCATCGGAGAAGGAAGGTCCATCGGCACCTCCAACCACACCAAGGTCACTGTCAAAGCTAATATCGTCCGGTAGGGTAAGAATCTCGGAATGAGCACGCCTGTGACCTCTATTTCTCGGAGGATTATCGGGCATTCTGCTAATATCATGACTAAACCCACTAGACTCCGGTGTAGAAACTCCCGGAGCCAGTGGCGGATACGACGACGTCGTCGTCGTCGACGGCGGCGGCTCAGATTTCACACTGAACGCAGTTCCGGGAGGTGAGTAACCCGAATAACGTCCCGAGGGAGGTGGCAAACCTCCACCGTGACCTAGAGATTTGTCCTTATCCATGAAGACGAAACAGAATCCTTAATCGTAATCCTTCTATTCCACTACTCCAAAACCCTAGCTAGCAATATCTAATTAGAGAAGAAAAGAAAGGACAATGAAAATCGGAAACGGCGAATTGAATTAAACATAGGAGCTTGAAGCTAAAGACAAAATGCACGGTGGTACCTTCAGGCGAAGATGGTAGAAGATCGGAAGTAGCAGAAACGGTGAAAGTGAAAACCCTAAGAGATCTGAGAGAGAAAGAGAGAGAAAGAACGAAACCGAAGCTTCCAGCTCAAGACATTAGACATTAAGACATTGGACAATAGATTAGGCGTAGACATACCCTTACTCTCTCTCAGACACTATTATTTATTATTTTAATAAATAAATGTCGGAATGTAATCAAATTAAATAATTAAATAATAAATAAATGAATTATGAAACACACTCACCCTATCCTATTAAATTCAGCCATTTCACATCTTTATCCTTTTTTTCATAAACCAACTACATGTGCCAAATGTTTGATCCTCCATAACACGGTGTTTTATTCAAACCTATCATGCAATTAGATCGAGGTTGACATTCAGCACTGAAATTATGAAATTATGTTAAAATCAAATAAACAATAACAAAAAACAATGATTTATGGAACTGTAAATCTGAAATATTATAAATACATATATGGGTGTGTGCGTGTGAAAAATTAAAATCTCATATTTATAATGTTTTAAAATCTTTTTGACAAATTAGTTTGAAAAACTAAATCTGACTGTAAAAAATACAAAATATAACTAAACCACGTATATAAATTTTAACCACCGAACGTGTTTAGAGAAAGAGATTTTTATATGAAATCGAAATTAATAAATATTACCCGTTAGATTTTATTATAAATAATCAACATTTGAAGATCATTAGTATCTAATGACTTGATTAGATAACAGGATTGTTAGTTATTTTTTTATATGTGATTCTTGTAAAAGTACTTGCTCTCTTATATGCTCTGAAGCCTCAATTTAGATTGTTTGGATTTACAAAAACCGGATTTAGAAAAATTAGAGTGCGTTAATAATATTTTCTTCCCCTTTTTAAGTTAGATTCAGATAAGATGGTATTTGATACCATAGATTAAGAGATGAGTCCCTCTACCAATTTTGTAGATGGTGTGAAAGTGACCCAATTCTTCCAAATCAAATTATTTTGGAGAATGCAAAGAATTTATGTGTAGAAATGAATCTTACATATTTGGATAGACATGAAAAAACTGAATATCATATAAAATTGAAAATTCATAAATATAATATTTTAAAGGTTTAGAATAAAAAATGATGTCAATTATTTAAATGTGGTTCGACTCATGATGTCTTTCTAACAAATTTTCTTAAAATGCTCATAATAATATATTTTTTTTCATAGGTTTGTAGAGAAGCCAATAGTGTGAATCAATTACTGTACTAATCGAAGTAATGTTATAGGTACATAGTACTGTAACAGTTCATCTTCTTTTTAAGAGGGCTCTCGTCATGTTAAGAGACATCCTTCACTTCAAATAGAATACAAAGAAAGAGAGTTTTAAAGAGAGAACGCTCTAAGAGAATTCTCTGCAAGTTTTTCTTTTCCTTATTAAAATCTCTTTCTCCATTTTATTTTTTGCAATTCTCTTTGTGACTATTATTGTTCCAGTGTTATTAATGTTTAAGGTACATTTGACTTTATTGTAATTATTTATAACAATTTGTTTAATCCCTAAAAGCGGTTGAAAAAAAAAAAGAATAACAATTTGTTTACTTCCTTTCTTTTTCTTTTATACCATATAATTCATTAACATCTGCTCGCTTTTTTTTTTATTAAAGAGTGGTACAAAGAAAAAAAATACTAACATGAATAGAAATTGTAGTTTCGCTACACCAATTACATGCCTTGCGCCTCGGCAAGACTAGAATATTATACTATAAACGAAAGTTAGTTAAATAATCATTTAAACTATTGCGAAAGAAAGTTGAGTCAAGCAACGCTAAATGTAATAACTCTTTTTCAAGCAATCTCGTATGAACTAATCCATCGGCAACGATTACAAATTGATTATGATATTTGTCAATGCTTGAAAAGTATTGTATCTGTAGATCACATGGTTCAGAAATCAAAGTAAACGATCCGCGAGCTAATTAATCACCGAAACGTAGATTTCCCTACATAGAAAATGGTACAATAACATTTTTTTTTCAGAGTCACATGGGTCCCTTTCTAAAATACAAAGAACTCGGGAACTGGATCTTGATAAGAACAAGGTTTGTGAACATTCTCCGCAAGAAAAAAAAAAACAGCTTGAAAAAGGTAGAAGGAAGTAAAATACGACTAACGAAGAGAGAAAAAAGAATCATGAATAGAATGCTACACGACGAACTTGGTTGTATTTATTAAATATGGTGGTGAGGTGATGCGGCACACGGACACGTTCATCTCTTAAGTACTGCGCACTCAGCAATCACCTACAACTCCAGAGAGTGGACATTAGGAGTCATATCCATTACTGCACCAAACCTTCTCATTCATTACATTTCAATTATGTACCAAGGAAATCACACCACTAATCAACATTAAGGCTAATGAAAAATTATTATTTTCTTATCTGGGTTAAAACATCAAGTCTGAATGAAACTTTTAAAATCACAAATGTTCTGTTACATCACCATTAATGCGCAACCAAACGGCTCTTGAAATGTTCAGATTTTTAAACTAGTGACATCTAATCATGAATACTGGTTGTCATTAATATAGTCCACAGAATCTCAAAGCAAGCGTATGAAATATGTATCAACAAGATACTACTAGGAATGAAAAGAAACTAGAAAAGGATAGATGACTAATAAATAACCAGTAGGAAAACAATAATCCAAAATTAAGTTTTACTATTCTTTTTTTCTACAATCAGCTTATCCGTACGATTTATGCGTTAATCCACGTGTTTCCGATTTGGAAGCGAATTTATACAGGAAGGAATCAGCAAAATGAATTCACACTAGAGAGTTTTCCGATTCAGAAACGCGTCACATTTGAGAGCACAAAAGCATGGTTAATACAGTAAGTACCCCGCAGTAATTCACTAAACAATGAAATAACACAAATATGTACTGGCATCCCGATGGATGAACAGGAATTGTTGGAAGTAAACGATTTTTTTTTAAAAAAAGATTCCCTAATTTTCGTATGCTAACCAAACGCAGAACGAGGAAAAGTACTGGTGAAAATAGATTGAAAAATTAGGATCATAAAGCTAAAATGAAATTGATTATCAAAGCCATGCCTGTTATCCAACACTGGTTTATGGCGTAAACCAGAACCCCCACACCCATACCCACACAGACAGATCCACTTTCCTACATTTAATAACTAGACCCAATAAATTGACTTTAACTGCTCTGCAGGGAAATAAAAGCATGCAATTATACTCATGACATGAAATTTATGCCTAAATATCCAGTATCAAATTAGTCATCCTGATGAAATTTTATCGGCAGTGGTAACAACCAGCATTACAGATGGAATTGCAATGACTACTTATTTAGATACATTATTCGGAATTATGTTATCCATTATTAAACTGGGAATGGAATTTGAGGTTGAATCACGTCTATTGCAATCACGTGGGTATTTACGCATTGGTAATAAAATTAGAAAATGCAGTTAGGGGTTCACGTTTTTCAACTAATGTTTCTTGCCTAGAATAAAGCACAAAAAATCAATTAATCAACAAGGTCATTTGGGAGGGAAATTTTCATAAGCCTCTGATCAACTAAAAAACCTATACTCTAAAGCCAGTTGATGAAGTAATTGGGATATATTCGGTAGCTATAGAATGAATGCAAACAAATCTTCATATTATATTGGGTACGAAAGAAGTAATGACAAGGAAGCGTAGGAGGAAAAAAATGGAAAATCAGAAACGGCATTTGGTACCAAAATAATATTAGATTCTATTAATCGTTTCATGGAATGGTTAGACGAGAAAGCAGTAAATAGCAGTAACTCACTTTACAAATTTCATCAGAAAGTGTCTTCAAATAATCTTTGGAAGCACACTTAAGATCCTTTACATAGTTCAAATTACAACTCAGAAACAAGTTAGTGTGATTGAGTTCCCAAGCCTATATTTAACCTTCTAGGGAAAGAAAGTGTTCTAAGACTACAGCTAAAAAAATACTGGGAAACAACATTTAAAACAAGTCATCATAGTGCAATTGCAGCGTAGTGAAATTCAAAACTTAATTATTATGCCGTATTTTGTTACAATTTTGTATCCATGCAATCAAAAAATAAACACAAACAGTCTGACAAACACTGGAAATAGAGAAAATGGATATGGCATATGTTAGAGAATTTAAAGACAACTAATTTAAACTAATCAGAAATAAATAATAATTGATAAATTTAATGCAACTGTTCAAAAATAAACAGAAGGAGGTCTACTACAAACGAGGTATTTACTTGATTTGTCTGAATCATTACGCAAGTACTGTATGGTAATTGTTACAGAGTTGATGTATCTATGTACGTATGAAACCATACATGAAACTAAGTCACTTACTGGCACTGGTCTACTAAGGGATGTACTAAGGACGGTACTGTGCAAATAATACGATGGGAGCATTACTAATACTCTTCATTCTCTTTTCCCGGGGATCAAATGCTGTCAATACTCCCTCCCAACAGAGTTCCTAATAATCCCTAAAAGTAACTAAAGTCCAACAGACAGCCCCCTTCCCATTGATGATAATTTAACAGAAATTTGCAAAATCAATTACACTTAACCTAACACAATGTCACAACGAATTGAAGAAAAAGTGAAAACTAATAAGCCCAACTATAACATCAATCATCAATCATTGAATCATTCCAACAAATACAGGACCCATTTTGATGTATTTCAGAAAAAAAAATATTTAATATCAAAAACACAGATTTCTACAAGAAATTATGTGTCCTAGGTTTAAATATTTAATAAAACAACATGAAAAACTATTGCACATAACAATACACACACATATAAAAAGAATGAAACAGAACCTGCACCATTTTTCATACAGAATATAGAACTACAGATACGGTTTCCATGAACTGAAATTTAACATAAAACAGCATACATGACTTCCATGAACAAAAATGTAAAGCACTGTGAAATGAGCTAGCCAATTTTCTTAACATACCTGAATAAGGTTTTCCAAATGTTAGTGAGAGGAATGTAGCAACTCTAGAAGATATCCAAGATGATGGAAGAACATGTACACTTAACAAGCAGCATGCATTCCAGGGACTATTAACAGATTACGAGGCAAAACTGTAATCAGAAAAATCGACAAAGTAAGATATAAACAAAGAAAGGTCAACCATGCAAAGCCTGAATGTACATTCCAAAATATAGCAATAAAGGGCAGGAAATAAATGTCACACTAAAACAGTGAAATTCTACTTACGTGTGTGTAAAGAAAAAATAACAGAATAGAAGTGGTATAAAATTGCATAATATTACTGGTCAACCACCATTATGACATATTTTATACTATTAGACAAACCACTGCTGTACCCACACTCATTTTCACATGATGTACACATGGAAATCTAAATAAAAATTTACTTTTATCTAACAGTAGAATAGCATGTCTGCAAAAGTTTTGTTTATTTATCTACAAAAACACGAGAATTTTAATATCCTAGAATTCACTATTAAAGGAATAAAAAAAGTATTTCAAGCTATGTTATCAATTGCAGCAAATAGTGGCAATATAGTGCCAGAGCAGAATAGCAGACACAATATTAGAGGCAGCGCAGTCGCTATTGAGAAGCACAGTCGAAATCCATGAAAAGCCCTAATGTTCCCCAGCTTCAGAAGGAGAGAAACCCTTGGATAAAATCGCACTGCAATTTCCAGCAACACCTTAAACAACACACCTGATTTTTCACTCTCTCCCAACTCTTGTGCTCTGTTCTCAGTTCCTTTCTTCACGTCCATTTTCCTTTGTGCTACGTTTTCCATTTTCTCTCTCCCAGTATCAATTTCATTTGTTCTTTAGATGTTTAAATTTTGTTGTTTCATTGACTTTTGTCATATACTTGTACTTTGTTCAAGTACTGAGTTTTTATTATTAATTATAAAAAATTCATTGATAGGGTATTTCTATTTTTGGGCATTTATATATATGGTATTAAATTAATGTGCCAAAAAACCATTAGAAAAACAATCATCTTGCTATCTGCTACGTCATGTTGAAGGTTGACCACTCTACTCCAAAATCTGGAATTGATAACTGTTCTTAGAAACCTTCCAAATATCTTATAGCCTAATTCACTACCTAGACCAGTTCACAAGGTTTAGGTGCATGAAGGTGATCCTCGTCTACTGCCAGTGTTATCATTAGTGGATGCAAAAAAAGGCAGAAGGCCCAATTTCCAACATATAAACACAACAATGCATCCTATGACAACGCCAGTTAAAATACTAAAGGCAAGCATCATTTCTCAAATTACTACTACATGATTCTCAGATTTAGAAGCCAGAGATGATTTATCCATAGAATAAGCAACTAAGCTATGCAACAGGTAACAAGCAATATGTTTATTCCTGGGGCATAAAAGATTTGAGAAAATAATACAATATGATCACAATCCCTAGATGTGAAGAAAATAATCAACCAAATTTTATTACGATATAAAGAACAATTAAAAGAATTAATTATAGAATGATTACTCACGAAAAACAATTCTTATTGTTGATTTCCAGGTCCATGCTCTCCTTGGGTTTGCTGTTGCTGTATTTGGAAGAGAAGGTTTGCAGCAAACTGTAGTGTTGAGTGGTACCTCTGGTTCTTATCAGCCTCCAATTCAGAGATTCCCTGGCCAGCAGCTTGAAGTTGCTGATTTGGGGGCTCTGAATTCATGTGTTGCTGTGAAGCAGCATTGGAAACTTGGTTGGATGAGTGAATAAGATTATTAGGTTGTTGGAATGCCTTAGAACTATATAGAGCCGAGGGATCCGTTCCCTGAACTACTCCATAGCCTTTCTCATTGCTGTGGGGCACTTCCACCTGATACTGTTGACTGACTTGAGGGGGAACAGCTTCCTGTCCATTTTGAGGAGGTATAATGAAATTACTCAAGGATGTAGATGTCGAAACAGCACCTAGCTGCTGAAGACTTGAAGCCGTATCATGGAAATGAGCACTGCCAGAGACAACTTGAGCAGGGTGCCCAGTAGAAGATGCAGGTGGATAAGGATGATATTGAGCATTATTAATACTCCCAAACTGTTGAGGAGGATAACTAGGTTGATCCGTGGTTTGCTGATCTTGTTTCCACAAATGAGATTGACTTCCATCATTAGATGCAACAGATGGAAAAGGTGGCTTCATAGTAGAGGGACCAACCACTGTCATTGTGCCACCAGCTGTTGATGATTGTATAGTTGAAGGGAGAAACGAAGTTAAAGTTGCAATAAGTTCAGGGGTCAATGTAACTCCCGCTTGGGATGCAGAAGCAGTATAAGTAGAAGAATAATCAGGAGGAACAGAATGAGCTGGAGGAGTGACACTGGTAGCAAGATGATGTGGTTTTGGCAGACGCTTAGAATCATCATGCAACAATCTGTTATATTCCATTGGTAAAATTGGTTGCTCCTTTACAGAGATTGAACCATACTCTGGTTGTGAAGGGGGAATCTGTTGCACATACTGAGTAGAGGGCGAAGGAAAATGCATTGCTTGTTGCATAGATGTGCTACTTGGAACTAGTGGAAACTTAAGAACCACACCGTATAATCGTTCAGGTCCTGTGACTTTCAAAACTTTGGTCAAGAAATCAGAAGGAGGTACCAAAAATAAGGTGGTGTTATCAATAAACTTGGCAACACCAGCACGGTTTTTTGCTTTAAGGTAACGAAGGAATTCAGTGTATGAAGCAAAATCCTCTTCACTATCAGGGAGAAAGAAAACAATTTCAAAGCCAATTGCATCAGCATAGTGTTTCGTTAACATATCCAATCCAGTCCTAGCAGCACAATCTACAACATCAGGACTGCAGAAAAAAGCACAAAACAAAATTTAATTACAACAACAAAAAAGAGTAGCTTGAAAAAGTAGAGGCAGGAGGCTATCAAAACTTTCTCCAGGAAAAATGAAAGGGTAGGCATAAAGGAAATAGAAGGCAATGATGCCCATCTGTACACACGTAGAATTTACATAGCAAATTAAGTGATAGTTTTCCTTTAGCATTGCTTTCAAAATAGTTGCCATTCAAATCCATACCAAAACTATTATGCATACGCTAGGATTATAGTTTACACTATATTTCATCTACAAATTTTAAAACATAGTTCAGGAACATGATACTTTGCAAGAACAATAAACAGACTATGCTTCCTATTCATAGGCAGGAGGAACAATAAAATATAACAGAAAAGCTTGCACACAGTGCAAAATACTGAAATTTCATGTCATGGTAAATGTTTCACAGTAAAGAAACAACATGCAAATGACAAAATTACATGCTGCATGAGGACCTTGCATGAAACAAGAGATTAAAAATAACAATTATGAGGATCAAAACCATTTTCTTCATCCAATCCCTTGACTTTCAAAAAGCGGACCAAAGAAAAGGGAAAATTATACTCACATCTCAGTGCCTATCCCCTTTCCAATAGGCACACATCTAGCACGACAAACAGGAGTTCCCCCTTTTGCAATAACTCCACGCCATATATGATCAATATCAGATTGGACAGAACCAGGAACTCCAGAAGTGATCCTGGTGCCGACTGGACCAAGGTGACTCTTTGGACCAGAACCACCTCCATCAGTAATTGGATCGATTGCAAATTGTTGTTCTAATCTTAATCCGCGGTCATCAATATTTCTTAAAGGAAATGAAGCATCACCAATTAGCAAAGCATCATCTATCCTTGAACGTTTAGAATCTCTTGAAAATTGGTTTGCGTCAAGTACATCCCATGGACCAGAGCTGGGCCTAATACCAGGCATAGGAGAAGAAAGCATCCCAGGGGCAGGAGGAGATGGCCTTTTCCAGCTTGGACCCATTTTTGAGCTACCATCTTGAAATTTGTGAAGTGTGCTCATCTCATTAAAATCAGGACCATTGTTAAGAGGTTCAAGACCTTGAGGAACAAAAGGTCGCAGTGAGACATTAGGTCCACTTATACCACCGGGTGGCAATTGCCCCGGAAAATTATTTGGAACAATAGGACGATTTTGACCAAATACATCCGTTTGTGGTGGTCGAAATGGAAGCTCGTTTACTAATCCATCAGGTAAAGGCCCTTTACTTCCAGGATAAAATCCAGGGTAATCTTTGCCAGGCGTTGTATCACTGCTTGAATACATAATCATTATTCTAGGATCATTAAAAAGCCGTCCCTGAAGGCCCTCTTTGGCACGGCGAGCTTCATCAATGCTTCTAAACTCAACAAATGAATAATGTCTAGAAGGAAAACTCTTTATTCTCTCAATTTCACCAAACAAAATCATGGCATTGTGGAGCATTTGTTCATCAATTTGAAACGAAGGAGGAAAACCTATCCACAAAATGTTACTGGGTGGACTATTCCTCCCCATTGAAGGTTGCAAATGCTGTGACACACGAATGAGTATTTATAAGGAACATTAGTAAAGTTCCAAGTAAGAGGCATATAGAAATGTGAAAAAATTAATCATTTTATGTACCCACTCTTCCTAACAAAGTCTGGTGCATGTTGACTAAAACATAAACATATCATGTATCCAATCACAGATAAACAGAACTAAAAACAAATTCAATTAGGATTGTGGAACTCTAACCTGAGGTCTAGCCTGAAACTGCCCTTGGTCAACAAAAAAATCCTATAGAAATCGGTAAAGCAAGCAATAGGTACATGAGAATAATAGACAGAAGAGCAAATAATAAACAGCAAAAAAGAAAAAAAGCTAAAGCGCTAAAGATTTACAAGGAACAACCCAGTTCAACAATTTCCATATAAAACATGAAAGCAACAGTTGTTGAAACTGTTATAGCTGACATCCAATAGACACCATTGAAGAAATCAGAAAAGCTTTAAATTAAAGTAAACAAAGCCCTCTTTTCATTTACAAAGATTTCGGAAGATAAAGATGTATGGTAATGTTGATCAATGTTATAATGATTAAGATTTAGAGAGATTGTAAGACCTTATGATCTATACCCTGATCACACACCAATTCAATTTAGATTGCTAAACCTGACTCTGACTCTCTCTCTATCACACAAACACATGAGTGTGACTGTGTGACAGCACATTTGTATTTAAGCTAGTTATAATTAATTTTACAATCTCACATTTTTTAGTCTATGACCCCTCCTTAGATACAAGAATCTTGATCTTAACATACTTTCTTATTTACTGAAAAACAATATCTTCATTCTACACAAGCTTAAAACAACCACTTTCCACTGACCTAAATGAAACTACTTTATAGACACAACCACAACATGAAGATGCTTGTAGCATAACAGGCAACCGAATTAACAAAACAAAAAATGGAAAATGAACTTAACAGCAAATTAATCAAAAGAAGCTTACTCTATTCATAGATTGGGACCTAAGGAAGTCCACACAAATATGGCCGCCACCTAATCGCTTCCCGTTCATTACTTTCATGGCCCGCGTAGCATCATCCAAATTGAGAAACTCAACACACGCAGTACGACGGTCTCTGAAGAACTTGAAATCCTCAATCTTACCGAATTTACGAAACTCCGCTTCCAAATCCTCCATCGCTACGTTGTGGCTAACACCACCCACCCATAGCTGTTTACACGGCCTTGCCTAAAAACACATTACGTTCATTTTATTATTTAATCACCATCATTATTCCCAGTGAAAAGTCACGTTGTGAAATAAATGAAAAATAAATATAAATCACAACGATAAACGCTTTCAGTTTCCACAAACCGGTATTGCAAATTCGATTCTGATTTGAAACCCGCGCAACGACGCTCCTTGTAAGTTTGTTTTCGCCGCCTTGGCCTCTTCGACGCGTCCGAACAACACGAAAGCGAAGGTGCGTGAGGAATATGAAATGAGTGTGTCGAGAGAACCGTACGGAGCGAAGAGTTCCATGAGATCGGAATCGGCGACATCCGGCGGCAGATTTCCAACCCAGAGGTTGTTGGTTGGAGTTCCCCACTCCTCGCTTTCCATGGATTTTGTAGGAGGCGGCATTGTAATTCGAAAACTGCAACAATGGAGAAGTAGGTTTTGCTTCTTCAAGGCGAGGGAAAATCCCCAAATGTAGTTTATTATCGCAAAGAGCGTTTCAAACCCTACAAATGAAAGACATGGAATTTTGATTTTGCTGTGAGAAAACTCGTTTTTTGTGATGCGGCTGTTTCCACTCCTCGCATGAACCCACGTCACCGCATGAAATTCTTAGGCTAAATTATACAAACTTTCTTATCCAAAGTTCTAATTTTGGTTGAGTTTTACAATTTCGCACTGATACGTTTTTTTTCAATTTAATTTTAATATTCATCGATTTTATTTAATTCAATTTTTTTAAATATTATTTAAATAATTAACTGATAGTAAAAAGTAACTATTACGTGTTACTTTTGTGGAATTTTAGATCTTTTATTTTTTTAATTCTTTTATTATTTTTATTTTAAAAAATATTCACGTAAATCTAATATAATTCATATTGTAATCAATTTATTATATTCAACTAATTCTAAACTCGTGGATATACACGAACCAATTTTTTATAATCTTTTACGTTAATAAATTTATATTATATTAAAAAAAATTAAATATATATAGTATTACAAGATATTTAAAAGAAATAATATGATCTATGTTATAATTAAATTTGAAATAGAACCAACGTAAAAACTATTTATAAGTTTAAAAAGTATATATATATATATATATATATATATATATATATATATATATATATATATATATAGAGAGAGAAAGAGAAATATGTAAATAATATATCTTGTAAAAATACAAAAATATAACATGTTATAGAATATGAGTAAATTGCCTAAAAATATGAATGATAAATTATGTAAAAATACGTTAAATATTTTCACTATAAATACAAATTAGTGTATGAAAATAGTTTAATGTGTATTATTAGATTCGTATAATGTGTGTTGCAAGACTCGTTTAATTCGTGTATGGACGGACTCATCTAATGTATATTCATATACTTGTCTAATTAATGCATGAAATGTCTTGTTTTATGTTTTATGCACAAAATACTTATACTTGTCTAGTTAATGCATGAAATGTCTTGTTTTATGTTTTATGCACAAAATACTTGTATAATTAATACATAGATAGACTTATCTAATGTGAATTACTAGACTCGATGTATATTGCAAAAATCATTTAATTAGTGAATTGACTAATGTGAATTACTAGACTCGATGTATATTGCAAAAATCATTTAATTAGTGAATTGACATACTCGATTAATGTATATTAATAGTCTCATTAAATTTGTGTATAAAAAAAACTTATCTAATGTATAATGTTAGATTCATCCAATTAATATATGAATGACTTGTATAATATGTACTGTTAGGTTGGTTTTATCAATTTATTAACACCTCATCTGATCAAAGATTAAAATATTTGTAAACGGAATGACTCGTCTAATATCTTTTTGTAATACTATTCTAAGTGTACCAAGAGCTTCTTCAAATGTATATTTTTATTCTCGTATAATATTTTTTGTTATTCACTTTCTGGCGCAATATGTATTTTCTTTCATCTTCAATTATTTTTTAAATATTTATTTTATCCTTTATGATTTATATCTTTTGTCATTTTCAAACTTCTTTTAGCTGTAATCTTGCTAAGTGTTGACAGATGCAATTATGGTAGTTGTAGCAAGTAGTTTCAATGGATGAAGCAAAGGTTTCATCGGATTAATAAAATATTAAAATAAAAATAAAGAAATGTCTGGACTTCATGATCTTAAAAAAAAAAGTTAGCTTTGAATGAATCAACATAAAACAAAAATAATTAATTTTAAATTACGTAATTTAAAACATAGTTTTAATATTTTAAATTGTAGGATACAAAATACAACACCTAACTTTGTTAACTTCTAAAATTTACAATTCAAAATTTTTAATAACTCAATTTTCGAGAACTTCCAAACAAAATTATATAAAACATGCCTCAATTCAGTTACACTTCACAATCGCAAAAAAAACTATTTTCGCAGGCATCAACTACACAACTCCCAAATGAACTCAAGAACAAAATTCTGAAATCATATTGAGAAGATAGCATCAAGCACACATATTATTCCAATGATGGATTCATACCCTAACCCTAAATAGAACAAGTTTTAAGACTTATACAATATAAATAAATAAATAATTCTAAAAATTATCCTTTTTTTGCCGTATGACAGCAAGGGCTTCTGCATCATTTGCTGTGGTTGCAATGTTCAATGATTGCCGAATTGCAGCACTGGATGTACGAAGAAATGGATTACAAGCCTTTTCCATCTTCAGTGTGGTGGGAATCTGAACAAACACTACTTCTTAATTTGGTCCAAATTAATTAAAGTTTTGGAGTGAAAGAACTTTTAGAAAAACTTAAGTGTGTTGCAACACTGAAACTTACCGTAGGCAAGCCTTTATTTCGAAGGTAAGCTACATGAGCAGCATAGGATTGAAGTTCTTTGTTTTCAGGTTCTATAGACAATGCAAACTTTGTATTGCTCTGCCAACACCAAGGTAACAAAGTCAATTTCACATAAGAAAAAATAAAGCAAAGAGCATAAAGAACAGGAGTAAGTGCAAAACTGACCAATGTATACTCGTGTCCACAGTATATATTTGTATCATCAGGCAGAGACATGATCTTTTTAAGAGAAGACATCATCTGCAACATGGATAACATTGTCAACATCACATTTATGCTTATCAGACATGTTCTGTTCCAAGATGTAATGGCTTACCAGACAGAGATATCAAACCTTAAAAGGAAAATAAAAAATGGACAAGTGCATTTTAATTAACTAACCTCCTGAGGGCTTCCTTCAAACAGTTTGCCACATGATAAGCTGAACAAAGTGTCTCCAGTAAAAATTGCACCAGATCCAGGAAAATAGAAGCTTATATGGCCTACAGTGTGAATCAATTCAAAATATGAGTTACACAACACAAAACTGATAACTTTTTTACACTTTTCAGCATTAAGAAGAATTAAGAATGGAAATGTGACCTCGGGTGTGACCAGGTGTGTCTATTACACGCACCTCATGGCCAGCAAACATCCACTTATCACCATCATTCAAATAGATATCAATGCCAGGAATCCTTTCCTTGTCAGTTCCTGAACCAATCACCTGTGTTAAAGCATGGAAAGTGTTAGCATCTATACAAAGTAGTAGCTATAAGCATACCAAAAGTACACAGATTATTAACAGAAAGTATGATAACTCTGCATAAAATGTTACACAAAAATACCTTTGCCCCATATCTTGCTTTCAATTCTACATTTCCACCGGTGTGATCATGATGATGGTGAGTGTTGAGTATGTAAGTCAAATTTCGATTTTTCCTGCTCAAGACATCTATGACAGGCACAGCTTCAGAAGGATCAACAACACCAACCGTACCAGTATCCACATCATGTAAAAGATACGCATAATTGTCCTTCAGACAAGGTACCTAACAATTTAGCATCACAAATCAGGATTTCAGCGTATTTCTTCAGAAAGTTTGTCATATTGGATGACCTAATAATTGTAATCCAACAGCACCATGTCAACTGAAAAAGACTAACAAGAAACCTTCTCTCACCAATTCAATCTGCAACGAGGAAAACATACTCACAACACTGCAAAATCGAGCCACCCTCAGCGTGCGACTTGCTCCACGCAGCGTTTTCAATGGTGTAGAAAACAATCGCATAAATCCATACAGAATGCCTTTTCTAAAGCAAATTTGTCTCACATTTGGCCACACGCACAATCCACTTCTCACCTAAGAAACACAGAATAATCAGATTGCATCACCAAATATTCAATAACACCCTCTTCTAAGTATCATGAAACACACACACTTACACTTTAGAAGATAGGTTATAATCACTAACCAAGCAGCAGAGAAACAACCGAATTCCCGAATTATATTACAAAATAAAATACACCACACTCAATTGATTCCAGATCACAGAGGATAGAGACGGATAACACACCGAATCAAACAATTTGTTTCAGCAATCAAAAGCAAAATACCTTATTATCATTCATTGAATGCCGGAAGAAACAGGCACACAACGAGGTGCCACGAAAAGTGTTTGGTTTAGTTTTTTAGACAATAAATAAACAAACATCATCGGACGCTGTCTTTTTTTTCCTCGTTTCCTCCGAAACTCTAACAGATAAAAAAAAAAAAAACCCGAATTTAAGGAGAAAATTATGCTCTGAAACAAAAATCAAAGACCCAGAAAGAAAGGAGAGATGAGGGGAACAGAGAGAGAAATACAAACCCTGGAACAAGGAAAAGTGGCCATGGCAGATGAAGTCTTAGAGAGAATCTGCTGCATCTGTGAATGGTGTGTTGTGGGTATGGTTGAAAAGGGAATGAGTTAAGAGTGTGCGTTGGCACTATTTGGTTGAAAAGGAAGTTGCTTTTCTCTCTTTCTCTCAGCGCCACCGTGTCCTCCACCACCACCCCTTCTTCATGTTCCTCATTATTCACTTTCACTCATTTTTTTTTTCTGAGGTGGCAAAACATTGCAATGCCATGGCACCCTAAACACCAAGACATATAGATATTAATCAAGCTTATTTGTGCATCACACCACCACACACCATTCTTAATGCATGCCACGTTGACAACTACACTCACTTTCCCTCATCCTCTATTATCTTCCCAATTGCATTTCTTCAAACCCTTTTTCCTCTCTCTTTACTTTATGTGATGAACATTTTTCCTTCTTTGCAAATAGGGTAAAAGCAAAATCAGTAATTCCAATAGCAACCAAACGAAAGAAAATATCATTAGGGCTATCGCTTTTCGACTATGAAGTGAACTTTATCACTTTTCATTCGGATATAATATATATGTGTTTTATTTTAAAATTTTAATATTAATGTCATATTATATTTATTTTACACGGGATCATATTATATTGTATGCATACATTTTACTTTAACAACGACACGTGTATATGCATTTCATTTAATGTAATATACATGTGTTGATATCTACATGTGTTTTTTTATTTAAAAAGATTCACATCAGTTTCATGTTATATTTATTTTGTACAAGACTATATTACATCATATGTCTACATTTTACCTAGCAATGACCTGTGATCTCATTTTAATATAATATACATGTGTTTATATTTAAAAAATATTAGTTTCATGTTGTATTTATTTTATACAGGACCAGATTACACAATATGTCTACATTTTACTTGAACGACTCATGGAACACACATTTTAAATATTATTCACATGTACTTCTATTTAAAACTTTTAACACCAATTTCATGTTGTATATATTTTGTAGGGGTCATATTATACAATATGCCTACATTTTACTTTAATAAAAATCGGTGCATATATCTCATTTTAATATAACATGCAAGTGAATGGTCGATTTTTTTTTTTTTTTCTTTTAAAAAAATAAAAAATCCATTTATTCATATACAATTGATATAACTAAAACAAATCTAATGGCTAAAAAAACCATTATTTTAATTGAATATATAATTAGACATGTACTTATAAATATATAAGGAATTCCTTAATAAATATTTACTAAAATTTATATTTATTCAAAATTACTTTAAATACCAATAAATAATCTTTTTGAAAGAAATCAATATGTATCTAGAATAGTAGATCAAAATAAATTATATTAATATAATATTAATTATTATTTTGCACTTTATGTGTTTCTATTCAGAATTTTTAAAATTAATTTCATGTTTTATGCAATTTACACAATTACACAACCTTTTTTTAAGGACTTGTGGATATGCATTTTATTTAAATATATCAATATATGTATTTATTTAAAATTTTTAACATAAATTTCGTGATTAATTTCATGTTATATTCTATTTAATTTATTAAAATAACATCCATACAAAATTTTTAATATCAATCTTATACTTTTTACATCGGTACTATTTCTTTTGATTAATTAAACTAAAATTAAATTTGTACACTTCATTACATAAGTTATATAAGTTATATATTTAAATATTAAATTAATCATTTTAAATAATTAAACAAATAATAATCATTTAAATAATTGATTAATATATAACAACAATAAAATATATCTTAAAATAAAAAATAAAAAAATCATGATGCACTGGTATCTTACCAGTCAAATAACTACATATCTATCCAATTAAATAAATACGCTGTACGATTAGTGGTAGGATAATATATATATATATATATATATATATATATATATATATATATATATATATATATATATAATTTTTAAAATAATTATTAAATATTAGTTAGAAATATAAAATATATATACAGAAGAGAATTTTAAAATAACTGTTAAAGATAATTTTTTTAAAAAATAATAATTAAAAAAAGAATATTAAAATAATTATAAGCTATTTATAAACTAATTAATTTTTAAAATAATAATTAAAAATATAAGTAAAAATATAAAATATAGATAGAAAATAAATAATCATCTTTTTTGTATTATTATAGACGTAAATAATGTAGAATCCACTGACAACGGTTAAACGTGCCATATACTCCACTAAACAGTTAAACGACCATGTACTTTTGGGCTTAATCCATTAAGTGGGCCCATTTTAGTGAAGAATATGAATGTCATTTAATCACTTTTGGCGGGAATAGGTAGGGAAATTTTTAACCTAGGGTTTGGTTTATAAATCCTAAAGAGGAGATTCTGAAACTCTAGTGCGAGAGCAAAATCGACAGGCCAAGATCGAGGTTTCGAGAAGACAATCACAGCGATTTTCATTAGGGTAATTTATCCTATTACGATTAGATTCACCAATTCTTTTAGCATTGTGTATCTCTCTGTGATCGATTTGCATTTTATGAGTTTGCATTCTCGTTTTTTAATTTCTTAATAATGCCCAACCTGGATTTAGCATAGTACAACCTCTAGTATATAGGTAAGATTGTGATTATGAATCTGAAATAATTTTTTATAGTACAGGTCAAGCCATTTTTATCTTGTAGTTCTTGCAGCAGAAGAGATTAGAATAATTAGAGATGCACTTTAATTTGTAAAATGTTTGATTTGGGTTGCATCTGCATGGTGTAGCATGTTCCTTTTGTTTTATGATTAGGATCATTCATATATTTTAGGGGATAGTTCTTTTGCCTTAGATGGGTGGAATACTTGAATTTGATCACTTTTTGGTGTAAGGTGAATATTGGGTTTGGGTTTCACCTTAAGAAAATTGGGTAGTGCTTGTTCATGGGTTAAAACTTTTTAAATATTTCCAATTGCGAAGTGTTTGTTGATTCTTGTAACTAAGAGTTCGTGATTGATTCACTTAGGAGTATGATGCAGTGTTAATGTATTCTTATGTTTTTATTTAATTAATTTTTGTTTTAATTATTTTGTTTTTTTATGTTTTATTAAGTTTTGATCATGTCAGGCGGCCAACCTCAACCTCACCCACTTCCTTCGCTCCCCATAGATGTTGGTCAACTCTTAATTGAGATAGAGCAGTTACGTCAACGTGTACGAGAATTAGAAACAGAAAATAAACATAAACAGATACAACGTGATCTAGGCGAGGTTATTCAACAACTAAACAATACTCGTCAGGAGCATATAAACTTCAAAAATTCTCGTCGGGATGAATTGATCCGACACGTGAACATAGTTTCACGTAAACTCTTTCCTTCATAATCTTCTTCCTCTTACTTTTTAATAATTCTTTGGAGGATAGAGATATCCATGCACCATCACTTCTTTTCTTTTTTTAGTCGTTTTCCCCATTTTTCTTATGTGCCTTTTTATAATAATAATTACTCATTTTATATCCTCTTTTGAAGTTTACTCATAAAATTTATGTGTACCTATTTCATTAAGGAAGAGATTTTGGTGATATAACTTTTGAACCAATTACTTTTGCTTTGCTTTGGCAACCAATTTATAAAAAGAAACAGTATGATTAAGAATTTTTAATCTGAGCAGAGGTTAAAAGTCAAATTAGGTCCCTTTTTCTTTAATTGAAAGGAACCAATAAATTTAAAGCCAAAATTTATGCTCTACTACTTTTATGTGAGATCACACTATAAACATTAGTTAAGAGTTTCTCCTATATTCAAATTACTGTGTAGATATTTTGGGGCTGAAAGTAAATTATAATATTTATTATCAGGTTTAAAATTAATAGTCTGGCTTTAAAGGGTAAAATTATTTATAAACATTTAATGTCTATGAAAAACTTCACATAAAAGAATTATATTAAACTGATACCATATTATGTTATTGAATAACTACAAATCTACCGAATTAAATAAATACGTAATACGATTAGTGGTAGGATAATAACAAAAGTATCCGGTTATTTTTTTTCTAATATATGAAATGTAGTTTATAAAAAATATCGGATTTTGAAATTTACTTCAGAAGAACAATAAATTTTAAAATCCGGTTTAAACATCTACTAAATTTTAAAATTTGATTAAAGATTCTCTCAAATTTTAATGTTCAGGTAAGGATTTTTTCAAATTTGAAAATTTAATAAAGGCTTAAATACCTTTTTGGTCCTCATTTTCGTAGTGTTTGTTGTGGATGACCCTCATTTTGACAGAATGTTTGGTTCTTATTTTTACCGAATGTTTAAAATGGTCTTCATTTTGACCGAATGTTTAAAATGGTTCTCATTTTCGCAATTTGTGTTTTATTTGGTCATTTTTTGTAACGCCGTTTAAATCATTAACGGAGCATTGTACGGTTTGTATTAGGGTGTGTTACGTGTACTGTACACATGGCTAATCAACGTTAATTTTACAATTTAGGGGAAATTTTGCACTTGGGGAAATTTTTTCATTTTCATCTTTCTTGAGCTCGAATTTGCAGAGAAAACAACTCATACTTGTCATTCCATCATTGGATTGGATTGCAGTTGCTTATTCAATTTTCCAGTTAATCATCATCAACGAGGTAAGTGGGTGTAGGGTTTTCTGAGTTGTATTTGCTCGTGGGTTAAGGTTTTCGTAATTCTATTTTGGGATTTGTTTGTCTTTCGATTGTTGTGATGTTCTCCATGGTTCTGCATGTAATTGATTGTAGCAGTGCTCCCCCATTGCGTTAAAGTAGGCTTAATAATACTTTTTTTTTATCTGTTTAATTTACTTTAGGGCGATGAGTGATAATAGGTTCGATGTTGTTGTCCACATGTACAATACTCTCCGTTAATGGTTAATGATTTAAAAGGCGTTACAGAAAAAGAAAAAGATCAAATAAAACACGAATTATGAAAATGATGATCATTTTACACATTCGGTAAAAATGAGGACCATTTTAAACATTCTATCCAAATGAGGACCATCCACAACAAATACTACGAAAATGAGGACAAAAAATGTATTTAAGCCTTTAATAAACGAAATAAAAATTATATCAAATTTGGAAATTCAGCAAGTAAAAGAAAAAAAAAAGTTAAATCCGTGAGGTGAAATCCAGTAAAAACTTAATTTGAGGAGTTATTTTTAATTTCATCTTCATCATTTATTTAGTATTATTTAAATATGAACCTTTCAACTCATATTATAATATAAATATTTCTAAATAAAAAGGAGGATGTTTTGATTTTCATGTTTGACTAATGTGTTTAATATTATTATTATAAAATTTTGACATTAAAAGCATATTAATGCCTTGAAATTATTGTTTCAAAAACATTAAATTATTATGAGGATGAATTTTACATTAATATCGTTTTAAAAATTAATGTAAAATATTTTCCACAAGAATATGTTTCTATTATTGTTTTATTAAGCAAAGAGTATAAAACAACTTTATGATACTTTTAAATCGTCAGATACACATGCAGAGAGAAGTAATTAAATATCTTAACGTAAAAAATGTCTATCAAAATAAAAATTTAATTAAAAAGAATAATAAATTATAAAAAAAATTTGCATACAGATTGTTCTATCAACATTTACGTTACAATCTTGTTTATCAAAAAATATAAAAAGAAAGAAAATAGTTTAAGAGATTTGATTAAAAAATTTGGTAAAATTAGATCATAAAATAATGTGGGTGTTATACTATTTTCACATATATTTTTATATTTTATTTATCTATTTATCTGTTATTAGTTTTATTTTATTTCTTTTCGATCAAACACATTAACCCACCGCACTTCTCTCACACTCACAACCCACCCACGACGGGTCAATCTCGAGATTTCGAGGAGGCAATGACCCAAGATTTCGAGGAGGCAATGGCAGCGAATTTCATTAGGTAATTTATCCTATTACTATTAGATTCACCCACACCAATCCTATAAATAATTATTTGGAAAACAATGCTGAATCCACTAAAAATTTAAACGGACCATATACTTTTGGGCTTAATCCATTAAGTGGGGCCCATTTTAGTGAAGAATATCAATGTCATTTAATCACTTCTGGTGGGAATAGGTAGGGAAATTTTTAACCTAGGGTTTGGTTTATAAACTCTAAAGAGGAGATTCCGAAACTCTAGTGTGAGAGCAAAGTCGACGGGCAAGATCAGGTTTCGAGGAGACAATTGCAGCGAATTTTATTACGGTAATTTATCCTATTACGATTAGATTCACCCATTCTTGTAGCATTGTGCAGTATCTCTCCGTGATCGATTTGTATTTTATGAGTTTGCATTCTCGTTTTTTAATTTCTTAATAATGCCCAACCTGGATTTGCATAGTACAACCTCTAGTATATAGGTAAGATTGTGATTATGAATTCGAAACAATGTTTTATAATACAGGTCAAGCCATTTTTATCGTGCTAGTTCTTGCAGCAGAAGAGATTAGAATAATTAGAGATGCACTTTAATTTGTAAAATGTTTGATTTGGGTTGCATCTGCATGGTGTAGCATGTTCCTTTTGTTTTATGGTTAGGATCATTCATATATTTTAGGGGATAGTTCTTTTGCCTTAGATGGGTGGAATACTTGAATTTGATCACTTTTTGGTGTAAGGTGAATATTGGGTTTAGGTTTCACCTTAAGAAAATTGGGTAGTGCTTGTTCTTAGGTTCAAACTTTTTAAATATTTCCAATTGTGAAGTGTTTGTTGATTCTTGTAACTAAGAGTCCGTGATTGATTTACGTAGGAGGTAGGAGGTAGGAGGTAGGACGTAGGACGTAGTGTTGTGTTAATTCAACTCTTAATTGAGATAGAGTAGTTACTCAACGTGTACGGGAATTAGAAACATAAACTAAGCATATAGAACGTGATCTAGGCGAGGTTATTCAACAACTAAATAATGCTCGTCAGGAACATACAAACTACAAAAATTCTCGTCAAGATGAATTTATCCGACTGGTGGACATATTTTCACGTAAACTCTTTCCCTCATAACCTTCCCCCTCTTTCCTGTTTTTAATAATCCCCTTTAGAGGATAGAGATATCCATGCACCATCACTTCTTTTCTTTTTTTAGTCGCTTTCCCCATTTTTCTTATGTGCCTTTTTATAATAATAATTACTCATTTTTGTATCCTCTTTTGAAGTTTACTCATGAAATTTATGTGTACCTAATTAATTAAGGAGGAGATTATGGTGATATAACTGAAGTTTTATTTTACTCATAATGTGGTAGATAATGAAGTCATAATTATATCTTATTTTACTCTTTTGATTATAGTGCAGATAGAAACAGGGATAGAAACAGTGACATAATCTTTTATATGATAAAAATAATAATTCAAGCTGATAAATTTATTGTGTTTTAATTAAATAACTACAAATCTACAATGATTAAATAAATACTTAGCATGATTAGTAAGTTGACGGGTCAAGATCGAGACTTGGAAGAGGCAATCGTAACAGTATAATTTATCTATTTCGATTAGCTTTATCAATTCTTGTAGCATCGTACAATATTCGCCCCATGATCGATTTGTATCTTACGAATTAAAAAAGCCTTTTACATCCTCTTTTTTTAATTTCTTAATAACGATCTGCCAACGCCCAACTTGATTGATTTAGTATAGTACAATCTTCGTATCTCTGTGATCGATTTGCTTTTTAAGAAATAAAATTTACACTCGTTTTTCTCAATTTCTTACGCCCAACTTGGATTTAGTACTGGACAATCTTTGTGATTATGAATCTGAAACAATTTGTTATAGTACAGGTCAAGCCATTTCGCTTGTGTAGTTCTTTCAGTAGAAGAGATTAGAATAATTAGAGATGCCCTTCAATTTGTAAAATGATTTGATTTGTAGTGCACTTTTAGCTTAGTGGACCAATACCATAGTTTTTGTGATAGTTTTTTTTTTCATGTTCCCTGCTTGTGTGGAATGAATTGGTATTGTGGTTGTAGTATTTTTAATTCTGTTTTCACGTGAGTTTGTGATGCTTGGTATGTTACTATATATCCTTTGATGCATAGTGTATTATTATTTAATTGTATTTTAAGACTATTTTTGTTAGTGGTAGGACAACCATACACGAATCATTATATTTACCTTTATTTATGGTTGTGTGTAGTGCCGGAAGTTGAACAAAATATTCAGGGTGTCAAATTAGATTTTTTTAAATTCATTATATATAACTTTAAGAATGTTAGATAATCGTTTTTCATTATCTTTAATTCTTGGATTCTCATGGAATTTCTCATGTTTAATTAATATAAATGTATTTTTTTCATCTTCATCACAAACATTTTTGTTGAAAAATAAAATAAATCTTTTACTCTTTATCATAATTTGGTTAATATAAACTTGTCTCATCTCGCCTATTTTGGAAAAAATAATTTTATCACCGCCTAGTAGTACACAATAGACAAATTTATCACATGTAAAAGGAAAACATATTGTTTAAAAAAAAGGTACAAAATAAAATTATTCAACAAAAAAAATTGACCAGTCCAAAATATTACTTAACTACTTAATTTTACCATGTTGCATTTTTATTTTTAAAAAAAAGAAAAAGTTAAAAGACTATGTATGAGATTTTAAGAAAAAATTTAAAAATTTAATATAAATAATATATATATATATATAAAATTTTTAAAATATATATACAAAAATAATAAAAAAAATTGGGGGAAGGCTCCCCTATGTCTATAAGAAGGTCCGCCTGTGGTTGTGTGAGGTGCAGTACATGCAATTGCTTATATTTCAATGTTTTGCATGAAAAAATATGATATACTATGTGATTTGTTTGATGTGAGGGTTCTATTAGAGCAAAGCTAAAATGATTTTAGCATTTGCAAATTATTGTTGTTTTTTTTTTCTTATATGAGATTGTTTGTGTTAAATTGTCAACACCCAATTTCTTTCTTTCGAAAAAATAAAATGATTTTTACAAAATAAAATAATAATAATAATGCAAAAAGTAAGAATAAGTGAAATAGAGTTTGTAAAATGAAAATTAATTGATTAACGCAATTTATGCTAAAAGATGATAAAAAAAAAGAAAGATCCAAAGTTGATAGCCCAAGACTTATTTACTTTCATCAGACATCGTTTTGACCCAATTCCTAAGGCTTTGTTCACTTCCTAAGATGGATTTGTGGGAGAGGGAGATGATGAGTTTGAGTGAATTTGAAAGTGAAAGGTGTGTTTTTTGTAAGGGATTTGGAGGTGATTATGAGTGAACTTAATAGTAAAGTTTATGAGAGTTAGTGAGTGATTTGATTGATATGGTAGATTAAAAAAATGTTTTAATATATTTAAAAGAGAGTTTACCATTTTGCCCTTATGTAATAAGTAGTATAAATTTGTATTTGTATGAGTTTAATCAATTTTTAAATTTTTTGTTTAATGCTACACTTTAAATAAATAATTTACAAAAATTAATAAGATAAATTATTTATTTTCATAGTTTTGAAATAAATTTTACCAAGCAATTGTGAATATCGTTTTATTTGAAATTAAAAAATTTGTATGGAACACCACCATTGTACAATCCATGTGATTTGAAGAGCAATAATTTTTATAAGTGACAATTAAGTCGGTTTAAAAAGTTTAACATAATCAAATACAAATAAATTTATTGAAATTCAAATGAGAAGAATCTTACGATACAATTATGCGACTAAATAATCTTAATCATATAATTTGTGAAGAATTAAGTTGACATCGAAATTCACTTCTACCATGTGTCGGTTCATATCAAGAGTCAAGTTTGATAAATTATCCCACATTTGATGGATGATTTCAGAATTTGAGTGGAAGGGAGGTTCTTCAAAATCACCATCAGAGTGGTTGGTTTCGAGAACTAGGTGGTCATGCATAGGATTTTGTGGTTGTGCTTGCCCTTCATCATCATTATTTGCACGATCATGCTGCTATACACCATCGACATTAACAATATTCAATCTCTTCAAAGAACGTGTCAAAAAATGTTGTCTCTTCCTGATGGTTGTATTTGCATCCGGAGAAAAATCTACTCCACTGTATTGCATAATTTGGGTGATCAACACACCATACGGAAGAGGAGTATCACTGACCTTACACTTAAGCATGTGCTGCATTATATGATGAGGCCAATTAATGGATATGTTATTTTTAAGCAACCACATCATTAAAATGTCTTCCTGCAACAATTTAGCAAAATTAGTCATACGTGGTGTCAAAATATGCACTACCACATAATGTAGTAGTCTGTCATTTATGTTAATAGAACCGACAGTCTTGGCACGTTCACCCTGCATGTTCGGTCTCAACATGGAAGCCAATGCCATGTCTCGATCGAAATGGATGTCTTCTGGTATATCTGTAAAGCTTATCTTTCGACCTTCATACTTCAAATGGGCAATGTTGTACCAGTCATCTAGTTTAAGTTTAATTCTCTTCTTATTAACGTCACTTTGTAGGTATCCATTGGCTGAGATCCTCAAGTTTGAATAGTAAAAATTTGATGAGATCCAGATAAAATGGTCGGTCCATAGCTACAAAGTCCACGAGGCCTTGAAATACCAGGTGATGATGGAAATAAAGACCAGGTGTAGTAAAGGAATCATAATTCATTATTTTGGGCTTAACAATTCTTCTTATGTAAAATTCATGTGCATAGTGTTCCATTTGATAAAGATCGCTAAAGAAATGTCGTTGATCTACGACATCAACCACTGTATGTCTTTTTGGTGGTGGAGGTTCCATGTCTGTTGCCGATTCTTTGTCTTTTCGACTTTTAGATCTTCTTTTTGATGATGATGACACCATTAAATAATGTCTTGAAATCATAAATAAGAAAGAAAAACATAGTCATACATAAGAAAACAAATGAAACCACACACCAAACATAAAGTACTTAATCATAACAAATTACACCATAACATACTTCATAAGTGAAATAGTTCATCATAACATGAAACAACATAACATACTCCATAATGAAGAAGTCTTTGACACAATCAAAACATGATAACATATGCCAAACTCTAACAAGGTAAATGAAAACATAATAATATGATAACATAGTCCAAAGTCATTGCAAAATGATAACATAAAAAGATGATAATAGAGTCCAAATTGACATAGTCTTTGGATCAAACATGGATATCAATTACTGCCCATCATCGTGTTCCATAACTTATTCCATCGCAGATTGCTGGGCATTCCCATTAACCTTTTGGTTGCCACAGGGTTGGTGCATAGGAAATCATAGCACTGCTCCATAACTTTAGGCTTTGGTATATTCATCCCGGTAAGCATTTCCCAGATATCACTCTCGGTGTATTGGAATGTTCCATTGCAACACATCATCCCCACTTGCTCTATCAGAATATCATTGCGCTTTTCAAATGCTATGACTTGTCTTTCCACCATCATGGAAATTTTCTCAAAATGAGAATTCCCAGACCCCATTACATCCATGAATCCATCAAGCCTTGTAGTAAGCTTGTCAAATTGTGAGTCCAATACATTCACCATGGGGGCTTTGCGCTTCGACCCACGTGATGTTGACGTCCCTCCAGAGGGGACTGATGGTAGTGATTGAGTCGGGCCGGGACTATACTCATCCGTATGAGGGGGTGAAGGTGGAAGGTGGTAATCAACACCTTTAAAGCTAGGTGCATCAGGTATGTACTCATTCTCATCATTGAGATCAACCTCCAAACGAGATTGTTGCCTTTTGCGTCGTGCTTGTCTTGCCATGCGGACTCCACCACCTGTTGCCGGCTGCCCAAAGTTCCTCTATTAGATCATAGTGTCTAATGTTAGTGACCCTCCATTTAGCCGTAGATGGTTTCGCCTGCATTGATAAATTCCAGGATATGTTAAAATAATTTGTGTATATAATTGAAAACAATCAAAGTAAGTATTTAATTACCTTGATCAAGTCTTCCCAAACTTCCTCTTTAGCTTCAAACTACCTGGATAATGAACTGAACAAATCATGAACCTCACGCCATTTTTTCTTGAGCAGTTTTTGCCCATTCTTTACATTATTTTTGGTCACTGAGACAAACCCCAATTGGTTAAGATTAGTCACGATATTGTTGTATGCTTGGGTTGTCCAGCTACTGTCGACCATGTTCCCCAATCGGGCTTCTTCGATCATCGCATTTAAGAGCTTTTCATCTATGTCTTCAGTCCATTTTATAAATTCCATTGACCTGGAGCCGGAATTGATACCAACACTCTTTTCCTTGTTCATGTTCTCACCTAAGTAAAAAAAATACTAATGATATGAAATTAAAAAAATTTGATAATGAAGTCAAAATTTTTGTCATTAAATAAAACAAAGTCAGTCAACAAAATTAAGTACATGAAACTACCAATTATTGTAATTTTGCCACATATGTTCTGCTAATTCATCCCTAAAATTACAACCATCTGATAATCATCTTCACATGTTTGAGCAGTATTGGTCTCTACATGGTCTTCCATCATCTCTCGGTCAACCTCATCAATTAGCGCATCGTCATTGTCTACCCCACGAAGGAAGTTGTGCAGGATGCTTTTATTTCGTGTTTGAAATATAAGGAATATTTGGATATATTGTACTATTCAAAAAATTACAAACTATAATAAAGATACATAAACTAGTGGTAATAAACGAAAACAAAACAAGATGATGATAAAATATATTCAATAATTACACATATAATTGAATTTGCTAGTTTCGAACAGAGTCTCAATTTTATATTTAACCAAAAAAGTAACAAAAGTGTTAGAAGTCCCAAATCGAGTAGACATAAGACAATTTTATAATATATAAGTGAAGTGCAAATCTTATCTTACAAGCCGATTTTGTGGAGTAGAGTTAAGCTTTAAAGTTCATTTCTAACAAAAAGAAATACAAATTTTTCCTTTTTTTCTAAATCAAAAAAGTTAGTAAATGAAAATAAGTGTGTCATTGAGAAAGCCAAAAGATTCGATCAAGTTAAATAAAACAAACAATCGATTCGATTTTAAAAAAAAGATAAAAGCAAAAGCAACATATTAGTATACCAAAAATTTATCCTTTAGTTATTTGAGAGAAGAATTAATATTTGAATTCACCATAGAAAAAAAATGTTCACACAATTAAAAATAGTCAACAGTAGAAGCGCAAGTTAAGATGAAAAGTATAAAGAAGAGGAAGAAATGAAAGTGAAGAATGGTTACCTTGATGTGTTATTTGAGATGCAAGTGAAGTTGGGTTGACCAAGAGATTTAATTACAAAGAGGCAGAGAAAAAGAGAGAAGAAAATAAAAGCATAAACTAGGGCATAGAATCGGAAATAATAATAATAATAATAATTTTATATAAATTCAATTGATAAAGATAAAAAGTAAACCTAATGTCGTACAAGGTATCTTTCGTGGGCTCAAGCTTTCACGCCGTATCTATATTTATATATAAATGGAAACTAACAAATAGCAACTTCTTCAATTATATACTATATTTCACACACTTCAATTCAAAAATTTTTATCTACAAAAAGTAAAAACGCTTACGTGTCACGCTCTCATGATTTTTGGCACTTTGTAAAAGAAATTCAAAAACAAAATCAATTATCTCTTTCCACGTATCCCACCGCTTCTTTTTCCTCTCTCTCCACTTTCAAATTTCAAATTCAATTCTCTCTCTTAAACCTCTTCTCTCTCTTTTTGACGTTTCGTTTCTCATTCTCGCTTCATCTTCTTCTCATTCTCACTTTCTCATTCTCTGTTGCACGACTTTCTTCTGATTTTTTCCGCTCTTTCTCAGTCCATCGAAACAGCATGGACTCCACCTAATGTTCATCTTCAGATCTCTTTGTATTTTTGCTTTTTTTGTAATATTTTTTTGTTTTAGTTTTGTTTTGGAATTTTTTTCAGATGAATGAGCTCAGTAGAAGTTGGGTAACATCCACATTTCTTTTTTTTTATCCAGATCTGATTTTTTTTTTTGAGTTTCTGAAAGAAAGAGTTCATCTTCATCTTCTTCTTCTTATATTTGTACCCACTTTCTGTTGATGGTATTTATTTTTGTTTACAGGCTTGAAATGAAGAGTTCATCTTTTTACCCAGATTTTGATTTTTTTCAGACAACACCATGGCTCCAGATAATCTTCATCTTCATATCTCTTTGTATTTTTTCTTCTTTTGTAATATTTTTTTTGTTTTAGTTCTGTTTTGGAATTTTTTTTCAGATGAAGAGCATAGTAGAAGTTGGGTAACGTCCACATTTCCTTTTTTTTTATCCAGATATGTTTTTTTTTCAGCTTTTTGAAGGAAACAGTTCATCATCTTCTTCTTCTTATATTTGTACCCACTTTCTGTTGATGATATTTTTTTTTTTGTTTACAAGCTTGAAATGAAGAGTTCATCTTTTTACCCAGATTTTGATTTTTTTCAGACAACACCATGGCTCCAGATAATCTTCATCTTCAGATCTCTTTATATTTTTGCTTCTTTTATAATATTTTTTTGTTTTAGTTCTGTTTTAGAATTTTTTTTTTCAGATGAATGAGCTTAGTAGAAATTGGGTAACGTCCACATTTCTTTTTTTTTTTATCCAGATCTTTTTTTTTTTCAACTTTCTGAAGGAAACAGTTCATCTTCATCTTCTTCTTCTTATATTTATACTTACTTTTTGTTGATGCTATTTTTTTTGTTTACAGGCTTGAAATGAAGAGTTAATATTTTTACCCAGATTTTGATTTTTTTTAAAACAACACCATGGCTCCAGATAATCTTCATCTTCAGATCTCTTTGTATTTTTGCTTCTTTTGTAATATTTTTTTTTGTTTTAGTTCTGTGTTAGAATTTGTTTCAGGTGAATGAGCTTAGTAGAAGTTGGGTAACATCCACATTTTGTTTTTTTTCATCCAGATATGTTTTTTTTTCGGCTTTCTGAAGGAAACAATTCATCTTCATCTTCATCTTCTTATATTTGTACCCACTTTTTGTTGATGCAATTTTTTTTGTTTACAGGCTTGAAATGAAGAGTTCATCTTTTTACCCAGATTATGATTTTTTTGAAACAACACCATGGCTCCAGATAATCTTCTTCTTCAGATCTCTTTGTATTTTTGTTTCTTTTGTAATTTTTGTTTTTGTTTTAGTTATGTTTTGGAATTTGTTTCAGATGAATGAGCTCAGTAGAAGATGGGTAACGTCCAAATTTCATTTTTTTACCCAGATCTCTTTTTTTTTCCAGCTTTCTGAAGGAAACAATTCATCTTCATCATCTTCTTCTTATATTTGTACCACACTTTTTGTCAAGTAAATAGTTCATCTTCTTCTTCTATTATTACCTAGATTTTTTTTTTCAAGCTTTCTCAAGCAAACCGTTAATCTTCTTCATATATTTTTACCCAAGTTTGCTTTTTTTTCACCTTTCTTGATCTAACAGTTTATCTTATATTTTTACCCAGATTTCGTTGATGCTATCTTCTTATAGGCTTCAAATCAAGTGGTCAAACACATGCATCAATCTTAAAGAGCAAAAAACTTTATCTTATTTTCGTTACATAATCTTAGTGGTATGTAAACTTCATATTTTTACACAGATTCCCGATATTTTATGGTTTGTCAAGTAAACATTTCATCTTCTTCTATTATTACCCAGTTTTATTTTTTTTAAAATCTTTGTCAAGCAAACTTTTAATCTTCTTATATTTTTATCCAAGTTTCGTCTTTTTTCAGCTTTCTCAATCTAACACTTCATCTTCATAATTTTACACAAGCAAAAAAATTATCTTCTTTGTTTATTTTCTTTTCTTTTATCTAATTTATCTTAGTGTTGATGCTCATTTATTTTTTTGTTTAAATATTTATTTTATCTAATTATCCTATTTTTTTTCTTATTATCTTCTTAAAATTTAATTTTTATTTTATGAGTTATCATATTTTAATTAATATTTTGCTTTATTTTAAATTTTAATTTTAACGAGTTTTTTTTAGAATTCGTACTTATTTTTTAATTTTTTTTCCAAGCAATTGCATTAATTATGAAGCAGTCTATCCAGTAAGTACGGACTGTTGGAACATGTATGACTTCTCTTATTCTCTTTATATATATTCCCAATGTTTGCAATTCTTAATTACCAACTATCGAGTGACAAATCTTTGTTTTCTTCTGATACCTATTTTCTTCTCTTACAAATTTTCTTCATCACCAATCTATTATCGTTCAGTGGCATCCATCTCCACCCCACAATCTATACTTTCTGCAAAACTTATTGGCGGATTCCTTACTATGTTTCTAAAAGACCAGGTTTATTTTTTTATTCCTTGACATTTATTTGTTATCTTTACTTTTTATTTTTTTATTTTGAACTTGCTAATCTGTGAAGGCTTTTGGACACGTCGATCGACTGTTCATAATACGATATGGGAAAAACATTGGTTCATAGTGGACCATTGTTGATTACGAAAGTAATGTTCACACTATTACCTACAACATGAATATTCACACTCCATTGATTAGCAAAGGGTGAAATGATTTAAGATCTTTCTATGCAGATAAGTCTGACAAATTGATAAAACTGAACTTTCATATTTTATGCAGTTATTATATATATGAATGTATATTTTGTAATTTAAACATTATATATATATATATATATATATATATATATAAAGTTATTGTGTTTTTTTCTTTTGATGTTATATAGTTATCTCAATGTAATTATTTTAATTATGAAGTTCTTTGATAAAAAAATGAAAATTAGAATTATAGCACATTTGTAATCTAAATAAATTTTAACTATATTTGGAATTAATCAAAATTAATTATCATTCCATCTAAATTCAAAATTTAAATGTAAGCATTAAATATTACTTATTATTTTTTTTAAAAATAATAATTTAACGTAAACATTAAATATTATGTTTAATAACATTCACATTCCAAAATCATTTAATGTGAAATTTAAATATTTAATATTTTAATAATTTTATATAAATATGAAAAATTGTAATGCATTAGAAATCACTATTTATCATTGTCACGAATCACTTAAAACCTCTTCGTCTTACAAAACGTTGTATATTCCAACACATTAAACGTGTCAATCAATTTGAAATGTGTCAATCAATAATGATGATTAAAGCATTGTTGTACGTATTTAAACTGCTCCTTTATCACCCACACATTTTCATTATTAAACTGATTCAGATTACAACATTAAAATAATCCACTAATGAATAATAATTATGATTCTTGATCACGGTGTAGGTTTTTAAAGCTTTCTTTCATCATCGAGTCCACTTCTAAAAAAAAAATCATGATTGCAATGTCAAGATTTCTCAACTGCCAGCTATATGTTGCTCTTTCTAGAGTAAAAATCGAAAGAGGATTGAAAATACTTATACTGGATGAAGATTTTAATGTCACGAACACAACGAAAAACGTTGTGTACAAAGAAATTTTTGAAACTCTTTGACAAATAAGAGATTATAGGTATGTAATTTATTATTTTTGATTTCGAATTTAACTTATTAGTTTGTAAAAACATACATGAACTTATTTATCTTTTTGCTTCTTCTTCAATTGTTATCTTTCAAAGTATTGCATGTTTTGTTCTCTAATGGAGGAAAATCATTGTCTTTTAAAGAAATAATATTTTCAGCATAGCTTAACATTTCTATCAGTAATCTTTTTTGCGTTTGTTGTTACAGATAAAGAAATAGACAACCAAAGACAAAATGAAATACAACAACAATGCTTCTCAAAGCAACAATAGTATGTTTTCTTTTATTATGTTCTTAATTCATTTATCTTATGTTTTCTATTTCTACACTTGACAATTTTTTTAAGACATCATATTTTCATATATAGATTATTGCATAGCACTCATATTGTTCCTTATCATTACAAATATATAAAATATAAAAAAACCCCGTGCGTTGCACGGATACAAAAACTAGTATTGAAATATAACCAATGTCAATAAACTTTACTACCAATATTTTGAAGTTATAAAATAATTTATTATTTCATTAAAAAAATTAGTATTTTATTTTAGTTAAATATCATTTCTCCAACATTAAGTATGTTAAAATATTATTACTAAAGTGTATTATTATATTAAGGGTTAAGTATATTTTTAGTCCCTGAACTTTGGTCCAAAATTGAAATTCGTCTCTGATCGAAACTTTGATAAATTTCGGTCCCTAAACTTTAAAAATGAATGAATATAGTCCTTTTAATCCAACTTTGTTATCTTTTTTTAAGGTTTCGAACGCATTTCTATGTAAATATTAGAGTTGTTTACGCTGTTTGACACATTCTCGGCTCAATATTTACTGATAAATGTATTCGAAACCTAAAAAAAGTTAATCAAATTGGGTTAAAAGGACTATATTTATTCATTTTTAAAGTTTAGAGATCAAAATTTATCAAAGTTTTGACCAGGGACGAATTCCAATTTTGGATCAAAGTTCAAGGACTAAAAACATACTTAACCCTTATATAAAAGTATTTTTTGTTTTGAAATTTATAATTTTGGTGTAATATTATATATATATATATATAGTCTTAAATGACGTGAAATTATTAAATCTATCCAAATAATAATAAGTTAATTTACTTAAAATTAATTTTAAATTTTAAATCAAAAACATGCATAAACTCTTTGGAATGGACATGATGATACTGTAGATTTAAGAATATGGTCTTCAATTTTGTTTAATTTTATAATTTTTATTATTTTTGATATGTTATTTTTGATATGTTAGGTATCTGATCAAGAAAGTGTTCCTAATGAAGAAACAAAAGATCAACATCCAACACCGCATTAGATGATATTTTTTGTTTACTTTTGTAATTTGTCAACAAATATGCTTTTAGGATACTTTTGGTTAATTATGCTAATGGGGAACAACTCTAATTTCCTTTTACATTTTGGTTTATTGTAGGTAGATAGTGCACTGTTTATTATGTCACTATCATTCAAATGTTATCTCTCCAACACTTATTATATTAAGAGCATTATGACTACTAGTCCACTATTGGTACTATTTGAATGAATATTTGTATTGATTGCTTATTTTAAAGTGACCTTGAAGTTTTTGCTTATTTCTATTGATTGGTACCAAAATGTTAAGCAATAAATAGGAAATTCCATAGAATAAAGTACTTTTCGTACTCAAATAATTAACTAAACAAATAAATTATTAGGAAAGTACAACTTTAGCATTATGAGCACTAGCACTAACTTTTTGGTATTAACAAGGGTTTTCGAGGAATTAACGGGGGTTTCTGAAACCTCAGACATTAACGGGGGTTTTTGGAACCCCAAGCATTACCAGGGGTTTTCGGAACCCCATGTGTTACTGGAGTTTTTCAGAATCCCATGCATTACTGGGGTTTTCAGAACCTCATGCATTATTTGGGAGTTTTCAGAACTCCAGGCATTAATGGGAGTTTTCGGAACCCCAAGCATTAATGGAGATTTTCGGAATCCCAAGCATTAACGAGGACTTTCGAAACCCCCTGTAAGTTGCGCTACTTCGAGGGGTTGCTTAAAATCCCCAGTAATCCGTTAGCCACGCTTGCTCTTTGGGAAAATTTCAAATCCCGAGTAAAATCATAAGTGAAGGTTAAAACTCTAGAAATGCTAAATATAATCCCGCTAAAAATAATTATTTTTGTAATGTTCAGTGTAAGGTAGTAGATAAGTAGCAAAATATATTTAAGATATTTTTGTCATATGTGAAGAACTGAATATAATATATATATATATATATATATATATATATATATATATATATATAATATTTTACTATGATATAAATTATGAAATAAAACCTATTTACTTTTAAAAAATAAATTAAATCGAGAAAACTATTTCTGATTCCAAATTCCTGGGAGAAAAATTGTAATAGACGTTCTTTGAGGAGGTTTTTCGTACAAAGAAAATTAGGAGTTTTATGGGAATTTTAAATGAAAAAAATCATATAATTTACTTCCTAAAAATAACGCTTTTAGAAAATAATGTTTTCTGGAAATGGTACTATGTCAAGCTTTTAAAAGAAAATATTTTTATGGGATATTTGATTGTAACTTTCCTAAAGTGAAAGAAAAAAAAATAGTGAAAAACGTATTATGTTATTCTTATTAAATAATTTAATATGATAATTAATTAAAAATTTAAGTGAAAATAGCACAATAATTAATTTCAGAAGATTTATATAAATCTTTCAAATAATATTTTTTATTAACTAAATAGAATTTGATCATTTATAAAAATTACAATTATCAAGATTTATGATTCTTATATATGAAAAAAATGTATTTGATGCAGAAAGGTTTTTGTTCTATTTTTATAGATATATAAATAAATAATTTTATCCTTATATTGTACTATTATTTATTCAATTAATAAATGTATCATATAATTAATTTTTATAATATTATTAAATATTTGACTTTTCAAAAGAATATATTAAATTTTTTTTATAATATTATTAATGAGTGTATATATTAAATTGAATATATAATTATATTTAATTGAAATTAAATATAATTCATTTATTAAGCTTTAATTAAATTTAATAGAGTATTTATTACATGTATAAATTTTTAGGCAACTATATAAAAAATATATTTTATTGATATGTTATTATTGTATTTTAATTGTATAACGTAGTTAATTATTAGTCCTGTAAACATCATTGAAATTTCTTAATACAAGATACAGTTATATAAATAATATGATTAAAATATAGTGCTTTTATTAATTATAGTAAATGTTTATATTAAAATGGGTTAATTATGTTTTTAGTCCCTCAACTATTATCATTTTTCGGAAATGGTCCCTCCCGCAAACGTTAAACCATTTTGGTCCTCATGAATTTGAAAGTACTGATTTTAGTCCCTAATTTGTGAACGGCGTTAAGTCTGTGAGTGCATGGCAAACGGCGTTCCAAGTAGA
>Ga0214544_1001121_pt1 | contig 54086 bp, 28 predicted proteins | sample CNSS3metaG_FD_160074 | JGI IMG/M metagenome (GOLD analysis project Ga0214544, IMG submission 160074) | Root nodule microbial communities from cowpea collected in UCLA plant growth center, Los Angeles, California, USA - CNSS3 | ecosystem: Host-associated > Plants > Roots > Nodule | place: USA...
CTTCTTAATTATATGAATTAAAGTATTTGCTATTATCAGAAAGATATCTTCCTTCCATATAAATCTAGCTTATTCCTTTTTCTTCCAGAATTATGATGCCCTACGTGATGGATCACTTTTGATTGAAAATGAGAGTCAAAAAGATGTTTCCACTGTGTCATCTGATCTGTCTCATGATGTTAGACATATGAGATCGTCAAGTAGACGGAATGAAGAACTCTCCCCAACTAGCAGTATCATCACTGAATCAATACGACTACCAGCGGTAGATTCATGTTCCCATTCCCCCTCAACAATCTGTTTGCCTGTCTCATTCCATAATCTGCATATTAAATGCCTCATCTGCGGAGATGTGTCATAGTCCTGGCTAAAATAATGCATCGTGAAATTGTTAGAGGGCCTATCTAAATTTCAAAAGCTAGTTAAAACCTCAAACTCAGCCGATGCCGTCATCGTGGGGTTCCCTTGTGACTTATGTTATGATCGATTTCTATGTGTATATATTTATTTTTTATATGTAAATACTGATACAATATCCATCACTGCGATGTTTCTAAAAAAGTATTACCTTTTTGTTTACTTATTTTATCTCACTGTACTTTCATTCTTCAAAAGTGTTGGCTTTCTAATATACCTGATTAAATTTCCTTTCTAAATTGTAGGGAGGGATGACGATGTCTGATGAGATGGATCTTCTTGTCGAGCAAGTCAAAATGCTTGCTGGAGATATTGCTTTCAGTACCAGCACTCTGAAACGCTTAATGGAGCAGTCTGTAAATGATCCTGAAAGTTCCAAAATACAGGTATTCTGCGAACCAGAACTAATAAAGTATTTGCGATAATTTAATTTTTCGGTAAAAAGAGGAGTTCAGTGTAGTGGCGGATGTGCGAAAATGTGACTTGGAAATCATGTGTATACCTCGTACTCTACGTTTCTCAAGGCAGCGAGAATTTAGCTCGGGAAGTTACCAAACTTTCACGGCAGAACGCAATGTTGGAGTTCGAAGCCCTTCCACTCCTTTCTTCTCAAATTTTTTATTTACTACTATTTTTAAAAAATTACTTTTACTATTTTCAAATTTATCTTTATTAAAGTTTTGCACCACGCTTATTTCATATATTGTGTGCAATATCGATAGTTGTAATGAAATAAAAGAAAATAAACTTATTTTTTTGTTTGTGCAATTAAAAATGTATTTATATATATCCCATAAATATGAATTTACAAGTATTACGTAATTAAACCTAAAACACTGACTGCACATGTTTCTACAAACATATGTACGCACATTTCTTAAGTGACCTCGACGCTCCATGTTACAACAAGTTCTGTACCTAACTCTAATTGATATGACACATCGCAGATTTAAGTTTTTTGGTAGAAACCCTTTATATGAAATCTGTGAATTTCTTATTACAGATTGAGAACTTAGAGCAAGAGATCCAAGCAAAAAGGAAGCAAATGAGCATTTTAGAGCAAAGAATAATTGAGAGTGGTGAATCTTCCGTAGCTAACTCATCTCTGATTGAAATGCAGCAGGTGGCTATTTTGATATTGAAATTCTTTGGTACTCTAACATACTGGAAAGTTGTATTTCTATAAATGCTTCAATAAAGGTAACTTTTAATTTTTGATTTGTTTGTGGTTTTGTCATTACAGACAATCACAAGATTAATGACGCAGTGCGATGAGAAGGCCTTTGAGCTTGAGGTATGTCTATATTCATCATTGCTCATCAATTTATTTCCATTACGTTTGTACCCTTTGATATTTCCAGCTAATTTCTTTGATATAATATGGATTATGAGTTTATGAATTATCTAGTCAATGATTATTAGCTTACTATAATTTCGAATATTTAATGTCTCTACAGATAAAATCGGCAGACAACCGTGTCCTTCAAGAACAGTTAGATAATAAGGTTCGTGTTTATCTTTTTGGTTGTTTTCTTCATCCTTAAAGTTAAAGATGCAGTAGAAACTTATTGCTATGAGAATGTTGACAGCCGTTCTTTTGTTATTTTGTTGGCAGTGTTCTGAAAATAGAGAATTGCAGGAAAAGGTGAAGCTGCTAGAGCAGCAACTAGCAAGAGTCCCAAGTGGTACCTCGTTAATGCTTGCTGATCAGTGTACATTTGGAGAACACATTGATGAGCTGAAAAGGAAAATACAATCCCAGGTAACTATTATTTCATTCGTTTGAAGCGTGATGGTTGAAAGGATTATGTGCTTTATAATCCTTTCATTTGTTTTTATTTTTGTTTTTCCCTTACTTGGTTATTGCTTCCCTACTTCTCTTCATACTTCGTCTGCCTTCAGTCTGTTTGTTACAAGTTATAAAATCAAGTATTATTATTTAAAATCAATTTTAAGGATTCTGTGGAAACTAGATATTTGAAGTTACTAGAATTAGCAATGGTTAATTATTTTGTCCAATTTGCAGTTTTGCTTTGATTGAATTGCTTGAAATATTTTTTCACTATTCAGGAGATTGAAAACGAAAAGCTGAAGCTCGAACAGGTTCAATTATCAGAAGAGAATAGCGGGTTGCATGTGCAGAATCAGAAACTCTCTGAAGAGGCTTCTTATGCCAAAGAACTGGCTTCTGCTGCTGCTGTGGAGTTGAAGAATTTAGCTGGGGAAGTTACTAAACTTTCATTGCAGAACGCAAAATTGGAAAAGGAATTGATGGCTGTACGAGACCAGGCTAACGCACGAAATTCGGTTGTACAAACAGTTAATGGTGTTGGCCGTAAATACAATGATGCAAGATCTGGGAGGAAGGGGAGAATTTCTAGCCGTGCTAATGAAAATTTCGGAGTTGGTATGGATGAGTTTGAGTCATGGAGTCTTGATGCTAATGATCTGAGGATGGAACTGCAGGCTAGGAGACAGCGAGAGGCAGCTCTTGAGGCTGCATTATCTGAGAAGGAATTTCTGGAAGACGAATACAGGAAAAAGGTTGAAGAGGCCAAAAAAAGAGAAGCCTCGCTAGAGAATGATTTAGCAAATATGTGGGTTCTTGTGGCTAAGTTAAAGAAAGAAGGGACTGCCACGCCAGAAGCGAACAATGCTACAAAAAAATGTGATGAGGACGTTCAAGTAGACGATCTGAAAACTAATGACATTGAAAGTAGTATTGTCCCCAAGGAGCAGGTTTTAGATTTATCAATACAAGAAAATGCAATAACCAATGAAGATCCTTTGGTTGTTCGTCTTAAGGTAACACCCATAGACGTTTATCTGTTTGTTTCTTTCAACATGGGAAATGTTGGAACTGGCTACTTTTTTTATATAGATCCTAAGTATTTTATGGTGTCAGTTCTAAAATGGCCATAAATTCTTCCTTGACGAACACATTTGGATGTCTAGACCTCGCTCCACATATTTTGTTTCAAAAACCTACGTTTATAAATAAATTTTTAAAATTCACTCTGTTAAAATTGGGACCTACAGAATTGTTTCATTATTTTTATTCTCATTATTTAATAAATATGTGAATTTGTATTAGCAGACTTAGAATATATCATTAGTAATTACTTGTAAACATTCAAGACCAATAAAGTTATTGCTATGACCGGCTTTGCATGAAATGTTAGGTATAAAAATGCTGATTTTTTTTGGAGTTTCCAATTTTATTATGGACTATTTTTGAATATACCAAAAAATTATGTAACCTAAAACTCAATCACCACAAATATGTGCTTCATATTTCTCTCAGTACATATTATGTGAAATTCAAGATTAACCAGTGAGTGCTTTACAGTTCTTTGTCACAAATGTTTGGTATGAAGGAGGTCTAAATTATATAGCAATGTGCAGACTGTATAATTATTTGTACTGTGCTACTTTTACCTGCATGATAACTTATCTTCAAATTTTTGGGTGACTAGACCTCAGAAGGCGTAGCATTCAATGTTACTGTACAGATTTGTGATTTTTAGTTTAACAAAAAGCTCCATAGGTACACTTCTTGATCTGTAACTTCCTATTTTAGGCACGCATGCAAGAGATGAGGGAAAAAGAATTCAAGCATCTTGGCAATGGAGATACTAATTCTCATGTTTGCAAAGTATGTTTTGAGTCGTCAACCGCCGCAATTCTTCTTCCATGCCGGCATTTTTGTCGTAAGTATTTTTTTTTTCCTCCATCTTTTGTAATTTCCTTGTTTTAAGTCTACTTTCAGCCTGAATTACAACCTCTTGTTTGCCATTGCAGTGTGTAAATCTTGTTCACTTGCTTGTTCTGAATGTCCAATATGCCGCACAAATATTGCAGATAGGCTTTTTGCTTTTACTTCTTGACCCTTTAAATAAAGGTCTTGCATTTTTCTATATACGAGCCATATTCAATTGCTGTACATTTACAAAATTATAACATGTTTTCATTTTTGTATGTTAACAATTTTCAGGGTTTTATTTCATTGAACTAATATATCTTCGCGGCCACAGGTGCAATTCTTTCATTAGTATTTTTGTATGTAAAACTGTTTGAAAGGTATGTCGATAATGTCTTTTTACTCTACCCTGGAAATTGTATAATATGGGGAGGTCAAGGGGTGGGAAAAAGGAATGTAAAAGGGAAATGGAAAGGGTGTAAACAACACTGCTGAAGTTCATCTGCACATAGTCTATCTATTCTTATGCAGCAGATTTTCTGTTGTATATCCTTGTGTCTTTTCCAGAGTATAACAACTTGGTTTCCAAATTTTCCCCTTAAGATATTTGGATGTTTTAACAAAAATCTTGTGATACATTGGTAAAACATGATTGCTAATTTTTTGCCGTACCTTGAGTATTTTTGAACCCATTTATTAGAACATTATTGATTGAAACTTACTAATTGGCCACGTTTTTTGCGGGCCCAAGGATGGAGTGGGTTAAAATGGATCGGTTAGTCTGTTTTACCACTCCTTACAAAATATAACAGAGAGGAGAAGCTCAATTAGGGTTAGTTTTAGCTCAAGTGAAGAAAGATTTGATACAACTTTATATATTCATTCACCTGAGGAAATTTTCACTCTAACAAAAAGCTGCAGTGTAAAGAGATTTAAATGACTCATATTTTACTTACACGAGACTTCTATAAGCGATTTTTTTTCTCAGGATAAGATCCCTTGAAAAATCTAGAGATTTTTAGAAGTGTTTCTATATTTTAAAAAATAATTATCGTATTTGTATTTGTTTAGAAAATGTAAAATTGTGTTTATATTGATTTGTTTGATTATATTAGATTAATTGTGTTATATATATAACAGTTGAAAATGATGAATTATGAAAGGTAAATGTATGTAATGTGAGATTGATTATAAAATATTGACATGTATTTACTAAGAAGGTAACTATGTATTTTATACCGGTGAATGTATTGAATTTGTGATGTTTGTAAAAGAAGTAGCTTGCTCTTTTGCTAACTAAACCCATAGAAAATATTAAGTATTGGAAGTCGAATAAAGTACCCAGTGGTGTGAAACAAAAATGGATCTCACGAATCATGAAACTTTATTAATTACATGCATGAATAATATCCCTTCCTTTCAGTCAAGTATAAAAGAAGACGATAATATGATATATGTAGATGTGAAATTTACCAATTTAGTGTAATTTTTTTTCGAAATTGTCAAAGTGGGCATTTTTAAATTTTGTTTATCGAAATGGAGAAGTAGTCTTTGATAGATACGACTTCGTAAGTCTAAACTGGTCCTAAACCATGGCTTACCTGAAATGCTTTCAAACAAACTCGTATTTCGATGATACACAATCTTATGCAAGATGTGAACACTGAAATTCCATGCATTCGCCTAAGAAATGTCTACGTAATCCCAGTCAAATGTCCACGTCCATCACTTTTTAGAAAGCATGATGTTGAGTTTGCATCAAGACCATTAACCATGGCCACTGATATCATGTCTAGTAGTTATGTGATCATAGCTAACCCTTTGGGGAGTAATGGAAGAAAATGAGGAGAATCTTCGTCAACGACTTGTTCTCCTCTCCTAGACACCACTAGTTCAAACACAAAAGGAACAAAGATGCTGACATCTACAACAAATGCAACAATGTGAGTATCTGAGATGTTTCACAACACTATTGTAATGTGACGAGGAAATTGATTTTTAATCAGGTACTTTAGAAACGGTAGGGTGAATGGAGGGTCAGGGTCAGAAGAAGTAGAACAAGTAAATACTACCTTTACGTTGCTTACGCATATTTATGCATTTTTTTCTTCTGATTATGTGCAATGGTTAAGGATTTTTTATTTGGATGGAGATAAGAGAAAGGTGAAGGAATGAGAAAGATAGAGAAGTATCACGATATAATGATGGAATAGAGAATGAAGCAATAGAAGAATGACACAAGCGTTGAAGAGGACTTGTCCATTTTGGTAAAAAAAAATTAAAATGCCCATTTTGATAATTTTGAAAAAAAAATTGTAAATTTCCTTATGCGGATTTTATAATGTTTAAATTTAACACATGTGTATATTTAGTTAAAGTTATGAAGTGTATATTATGATTGGTATCATGATATGACATGTGAATGTGATGTCTATATGACATATCAAATGATATGCGTAAATTTTAAGATGATATAGATACATTTTTATATATATATATATATATATATATATATATATATATATATATATATATATATATATATATATATATTTTGCTATTATTTTACATAAAATTTTTAAATTAATGACTTCTATTTGTGTTATTATATTATAATACTATTGTAACGATCCTCTTACACGCAAACTAACGTAATTATAACAAACAAATCTATAATTTATTAATTTTGATTATAAACTTCAAATATTGAAATAAAACATAATTTTGTATGCATTAAATTGGTCGAGACATCCACTATCCAGTATTGTTAAACATATACAAATCGTGTGACTTAACATATAAAAACGCTATTTTTTTAATTAATATACTATATTTCAAAACACAATTTGAACATTGTTAAACTACTAAATTACCTTATAAACATGGGACTAGTGGAGAGTTACTCACAAGTGAATTAGTATTACTATTTAAAACTATCCTTTTATTTATTTGTTGTTGTTTATTTAAAGTTTCTCCATTGCAATCATGATGACCTTTTTCCAACTATATGTACAACTGTCGGTTACTTATTTGCTTATGAGCGTTAACTCTCAATTATTATAAAAGAAAAAATAATAATAATAATAATAATAAATAATAAATAAATAAATCGATAAGATATTTACACAAGAGTGCATAGGATGGCCCTCAGATATAAAGAACTTGTTCTCATAAAAGTGCTAAAAGTTGTTAGCTGAACCGATTTTAAGAAATAAGAGTACTATATCTAATGGCGTATTTCGTTCCACCGAAAAAAAAAAAGGACGAGAAAAAAAAAATTAAAAGAGCAAAAAAGAAAGCTTCAAAATTTTGAAAAAGAAAATACAGAAAACAAGACCCATTTAACTAGGATCTCCAGAAAGTAGGGGTTTTGGTGGTTTTAGTCCCCAATCTTTATACAGAAAAAGAAAAAAATTGCAGAAAACAAAACAAGGGTATGTGAATTCTGCAACAAATTTTCACATAGAATTGATCAACGAGAGCGTTTACTTTTTTTTACTAAAGGATGAGTAATCGAGGGAACTTTGTAGGCTGCGTAATCAGAATCATGAATCCAATTGGAGTATCCTTCCCCAGCTTTGGCTTTTGGCATTTCAATTACTCCAACTAAAGAATCAAACTGAGGACAAAGATTGGAAGCACTGCTAAATTGAGATTGCAGTGGGATCGAGCACATGCTCACTTGAACATCTTCATTCGGAAACTCATAATCCTGAATGAAACAAAGCCTTCAAACTTGTTAAACAAAAATAAACTCTTGATTAAAGTTAACGGTATTACATTAACTAAAGACCATATACCTTAGAGAAAGCATTTGATGTAGCAAATGAAGCATCTAAAAGGTCTTCCATGCAGTAACCAGGAATGGTCTGAATCAAGTACTCAGATATGCTACTTGTTGAAACCGAGCTCGTGTCACAAAGCGTGCGAGAAGAACCAAAAGAACCAATATTTTCGTTTGAAACGGTTGTTCTTGTTTTTTCTTCGAGCTTTATTCCAGTGAGAAGAAACCTGTCGTGTGTCTTGGTGTGTTCGTTGACATCATGGATGGAAACATCACATTGTCTGCAAAGTAGAGCTCTGTCTTCTCTGCAGAAGACATAAGCACGCTTCTCCTGCCAAAGAATTTAAATAAAGTGAGAGATGTTTTATGCTGTCTGCAAGGACTTCCATGCGTTTCGGAATTCCGTGAAAAGAAATTGCTTATAAACTAGTGTCAGATTTGATTCTTCGTCAATATGGGACTAGTTTAACGGTTCAAAACACAGAAAAAGGAAAGAAAAAAAGGAGTGAGTACATGACAGATATCACAGAGAGTGGTGGTGGATTTCGAAGTGGGGTTGCTGAGAGAGAGGCGTTTGTGTTTGTCTACGAGCTTGTTGGCATGGTGGATGGTGCGATCACAAGCATGGCAGAGAGCTGCTTCATCTGAAGGACAGAACAAGGAAGCCACTTCTTTGTGACACACATCACACTGAATCTTCATCTCTGCTTTGTGTTGTGTTGTTGAATGTTGGATTTTTGTTTTGAGTTTTGAGGTGAAGAGAGTGATAATAGAGACAAAAAAATCATGGGGTTTTGGTTTTGAACATGATCGTGGTCCAGAGAAAACAGGTGAGGGTATTAAGTGTGTTTTTCTTGAACATCTGAGAGAAATCTCTGGATGAATGCCTTGGGAGATAAAGACATGGATGTATCAATGACTGCTTTTCTTTTCTCTTTCTTTGAGTAAAGTTGAAGGAACCAAGTTGCCCTAATTTTTTTTATTTTTTTATTTATACCAAAAATTTTCACTCTTTATAAGGTGGAGTAACTTTCAATCTCTCATCTCATACAAAAAATGTAAAATTAAAATAAGTAAAATGATATTATCTCCCATTTAATTCTCAATTATTTTTACGTAATTTAATTTATTGTAAATCATTAATTAATACAATATTATATTATTATTTTAAAGAATTATAATCCATATTAAATTGTTAAATCATGTAAAAAAAATAAAAGATGAAAAAAATAAAGGATGAAAATCAAATAATGGACATGAAAAAATAAATACAAAGTTATTCCAAACTTTCATGTAAAACTGTTAGAAATATTACTCAAAAATCTACTCTTATATCACAGACTGATTTTGTGAAATTCCATTCAAAATTTACATCACAGATTTAATCCATGACTTTGTAATTAATGCTTGACAGTTACAGTGTCAATGATATATATAATTTTTCAATAATTACTATAAAATAATAAATTTATTATATACTAGTGTAAACATACATGCGCTATCACGTATTTATATAATTTTTTAAATATACATATGATATTATAATAGTATGTGATAATATTTTAATGTTATTAAGTTAATATATAAACTAAAATTATATTTATTAAAAATAAAATGAAATATATCAGAACAAATAAAAGAATAATTATTGATAAATAAAGAAGAAACAGAGATAGCCGATATTATAAAAAGCTTGTAAAAATAAAGTCATTTTTTAAAAATTTAATAAATTATTATATTTAAAAGATAAAATTGATATTTTGAAATGTAGATAAAAAAAAAGAATTTTTTTATATAGTGTTATATATATATATATATATATATATATATATATATATATAAAAGATGCTGGTAATTTTTTAATTACCATGTTTTAATGAGATGATTTTACTATTCAACAAATAAAAAGCAATTTATCACTTATTTAAAAAATAAATAATTGAATATTTTTATTTTAGAAAAAATAAATAACTTTCTTTAAACAATGGTTACAAATTTATTTTATATGATTTTTACAAAGTTATATTATATATATTAAGTATTGGTTTTACTAATTATTTATAGAAATAATAAAAGTATACATTTTAATGTAATAAAATATAAATATAGATACTCGGAATTACGGTGTTTTCGTAGTGTAGATAAAGAGAACGTAAGCGGTGTTAATAGCTTTGTTTTCGTATTAAAAATAATAGTTATCATAATAAGAAAATTCAACCACTTACGTAAATAGGAAAAAAAAGAAAATAATGTTATAACGGATGAATAATTACAAAATTATTAAAGTAATCTAAATTATTATGTCTTTTCTTCGTTGATTATTAATATGAATTATTTTACAATATCATTATTTTATAAATTATCATGGTACATCTTTATGCCTTTGCCAGCTACAGAGATATACAGCAAGGAGTGGGGAATACTGCACAGTTGTCAGTTTTTTAAAATTGAAGTTTTTATTTATCTTTTTAGAATTTTCAAACGAAGTTATTATAAGTAATATTAATTTTTTAAAATTAAACATAGATATAAATGATATATATATTTTTTTAAATCAGTATAAGTATTAAATGAATTAAATAAATTTGATGTATCAAATTTATATTAATTTTTTTATCTTTAATTTATTTATAAATTAAACATTAGATTAACACAGACTTAAACTTATATTTTCATCTCAATAATTATTTTGTTAAAAGAGAGTGTTTTCTACGTTGCTACATTTTTCTTTATATATTTTTTTAAATGTGACATTCTTACAGTTTAAGAATTTGAAATCAGGTATATGAAATTTTAATCTTAAGCTACATTTAGTGACTATAATAGAAATATACGTAACAAATTAAACACGATACAATCTACACAATTTATGAATAAGGTTGATACTGAGCTTTTTAAATTTAGATTTGAAAAAGGGACACGTCAGGTTCAAAGAATGTAGTCGAAAAAAAAATATAAAATTAAAACTAAAATGGTTGAAAGATACATCGTATAATCTTAAACCTTATAAATTATAACTTATTTATTGATTCACATCACTTAAAGATTATATACATGTGCTCACTTTTAAGAAATCAACGTAAATATATTAGTTATAGTTTTTATTCTTTTTTTCTCTTATCTAATTATATCTGTTAGCTTTCAACCGCTTTCTAACTTTCAACGTAAATATATATTTTTATTTTTATTTAATTTATAATTTTTTTTTTCTTATGAAATTGCTCCATCCCGATGAGTCAAGACCCAACAAATTTGCAGTCTGTAATTCCGGTTCTAATTTTTATATTGAAGTGGTATATTCTATCAAGAGAAATATCTCATCCAAATTATTAGTATTTAGTATACTTTTCTTTAGGCTTAATTAATAATTTAGTATATTTATTCAGTTATACGATTTTTTTTTTGTATTTTTTATTTATTATGTTTTAAATGTACTTAATTTTGCAACACTCATGATGTTGACATTAGTATCGTGTGATTTGGTTTGATTCGAAAAGTGTCCCAGGGAAAATCTTAAATTATAACCAAATTTAGTAATTAAAAATAGATTATTTGCTACATGACTGTTTTAGACATTAGATATTAATTTACAGATTAAAAATAATTGATAATTAAATTAGTTTAAAAAAATTATAATTAGTCTTTAAATTAATAATTTAAATAATTTTTATTATGGTTTAATCTTTAAATTAGTCGTAATATCATCTTAAATTTTGACTATCAGATGAATTGGTTATTAAACTAGCTTTTAATTAATTATTTAAAACCAATTTAAAAATCATTTTCTTTATAACCAAAATCTATATGGTATGTAACTAATATTAATGACTAATTTAGGTATCAATTTATAATATAACTTATTATAATTATGAGACAGATCATAATATAACTTTTTAAAACTAGTATAGTTATTAATATTTTTTTGTTTATAAATTAATATATAAATTTATTACAATAGTGACTAATTTTTTTTTTTACTAAATTTGATTATTATTTAAAAAAAATTAGTAGTATGAAAACGTGTATTATTTTTTAAACTATTTTTTTTTTATTTTTCATATATTACTTTCTTTAACACCATCTACCAAAAAATTTAACATGCAAATATAAAAATTAAATTACATTAAAAGATAACACTAATTTAATAGAAAAGACAAAAACAATTTTACTTAGAAAATACTAAAACACAAAGTAAATATTGATACCGCTCAATCTGTAAAAAAAAAAATTTAAATAGCATATGATAGTGAAATATTTTCTTTATGAATCAAAATTAGTTTATCATTTTTTTAATATATCTTTAGATAATTTTGGTGTTGTTGCATGTGAAAATGCAAAATATGATAAGATTTGACGAAACATAGAGGCAGAGCCAGAGAAGCCCAAAACACAGTGTTTCCAAAAACTGGTTCTGAATCCGAAATTGAAATATCAGTTTTCAATCATAATGTCTCAAACAATGCATTGAAAAGTAATATCGTATTGTAAACTCACGTTTTTCTTGTCCATATTGTGATATTCCAAACCATCAATAATTGCGATGCACCATGCCTTAAAAAAGGAGCTTTTTCAATATAAAAAAGCGCTTTTATGAGATATCGGCCCCCACTTTCAAAATCAATATTTTCATTCAAAATGCTGGTGTCATTCCCAGCTAACATTACCAAAAAACAATTATAATATAATAAAATATGCATTTTTATTTTCTTATATAACAGAAATGTTAGACTTTTCTTACTTATCTTCTAATGAAAAGTGTGCCGATGTTGCGTGCACAATAGGAATTTTAGTTTGACAAAAATGGAAATTTGTTTATTGTTATAAGAAATAAATTTGTTTATATAATTATATGTGTATGATTTTTTAAGTATAAATGATATTATTTTAATAAGTAATAATATTATAATATTATTAAATTAATATATAAAATAATATATATTTATTAAAATTAAAGTAAAATAAATAGAAAAATTAATTATTAATGAATAAAAAAGTAAAAAATAAATAATTTATAAAAAGTATGTAAAAATAATCATTAATTTTAAAATAATAAAATTGATATTATGAAATATGAATATAAAATAGGAAATCTCTTTATATATTGTTATAGATTAAAATTTGTTCCTAAATAAGGTGATTTATATAAACATAAATTAAAATTTTGGAAAACTTGTATATTTTTGTTTCATATTTTATTAATTTTTTGTTTATCAAACATTTTATATTTTTATATTTTTTTTTATGAAGGTCATATTTATTTTGACTATTTATTAAAAAATATGTAGTTTTATATAAATTGATGAGAAAAATAATAATCGTATCACATAAAATGAAATGTCAAATACTAAAATAAAATATATAAAATTTTTCAGTACTAAATAATTACTTTTAATAAAAACTCAATCGAATTTGAAATTTAAGTAAACATAAATAAATAGTATATTATAAAATTTTGATATATTTATATCATTGAAATTTCTATTTGTATGAATCCTACTGTAGACGGTCTTAGCATTTTATTAGTCTATAATTATTTAGTTATTATTTAAATTTTTATTAATATAGGATGGAGGTGTATTTATAGTTTAAATGTGTTCCATCAATTATTCAAGAACTCGGAGACGAAAATGAAAATTCCAATTAAGTATCAAAACTTAAACGAAACCAAAAAACCATTAAGTCAGTATTTGAGATTTTCTTAATCACAAGATACAATATCGTTTCTGAAATTAAATGAACCCCAGCAAGAATATAAGGTGACATTTTAATATTTCTTAATTTTTTACGCTTACACGACACAATTATCATTTAAATTAAATAGGTTAAATATATTTTTTATCTTTCAATTTTTAGTCAAAATTGATATTAGCATCTTTCGATAATTTTGAACAATTTTAGTCCTTTAAAACAACTTTTTTCAAATTTATTTTACGTTTCAAACGCATTTTTCAACTAATATTAAAGCAAATATATGTTAAACAGTGTAAAAAACTTAAAATACTATAATAAAATATGTTTGAAACGTCAAATAAACAACTTAAAAAAATTATAAAATTTGATTAAAATAACTAAACCTACACATTTACAGAGTTGAGAGACTAAATTGATTCATGATTTAAAAGATAAACTAATTTTAATTTTTACTAAAAATTGAAGGATCATAAAGATATTTAATCCAAATTAAATTGTACAAACTTATTAAACTTTGAACAATAAGATCAACTATAATAATAATAATTTAAAAGATTCTTTTGAATTATTTTATTTTGAAGCCTAACTTAACACAATTTTACGCTCCATAAATCATCTATATCTCATTCACCAAATAGATTTAACCAATAAACGAAATATATTGCAGATTTCATATCAATATGGATTAAAAATCAAATCAATTCTTTAACTTAGAACAATTTTAATGTTATAAATTAATTTTATATACAAGAATAAAGATCGAATATGTTTTAAGTTTATACTTTGATAAAAAAATTATAACATATCTTTGTCCCAAACTTTAATACAAATTCTCTCAAAACATAAAAAGTTAATAAATATAGTTATTCCAACTCAATTGTATTAAATTTTTTAAGTCAAATATATTTTAGATTGATGTTTGAATTGTTTAGACATTATAATTTAAATATCAACTTTAAATAATATTTAATATATCAAAAAAAAGTTAAATGCATTGAAATAAAAGAAAATCAAATTCATTTATTTTACTATAAAATTTATTGAGTAAAAACATATTTAACCATGAAAATAAAATAAATTTAAAATTATCTTTGTTAACTTATTCTTAACGTTTTATGTTGTTATTTTCGATGGATCTGAGGGTAAATGCAGTAAATTTAAAAATAAAATTTATGAACATTTTGTAATGATTCGATTGATGTGATAAATTAAATATTAAGTTTTTAATAAAAAAAGAAACATGAATATCAAAATTATTCTTGATATTAAACAAATTCAAAAATAATATTTGGTTGAGTTAGATTTATTTTAAGTTATTAAATAAATAAATTAAAAAATACTTTAATAGAAAGTAATAAAAATATAATATATTTACATATTTTATAATAGTGATAAACAATGTAAAAATTTGGGATAAGTGCATTATTATGATAATTATATAATATTAGATTAGTGATGATTAACGTCATTAATTTATAGAAAATTATCGTGATAATAAATTCATTGTAATAGTTATAAAATTCAATAATAAGTAAATGATATTTTACTATTAACTATAATTGAATTAAGGATAACATAATATTTTGTCATTAATCAATTTTTTTATTTAAAGAGATGAAAAAATCAGGTAATGTCATAATTTGTTATTTTCTTCCGCTCTGAAAGACAATTGAACACACATGTAATTCTCATAACATGTTACCCTATTTCTTCTTTAACAGTAATATTTGTACAGTGTAAAGGAATTATTAAATCTATAATTTTTTTTCTATATTTTAAAATATCAATTTTTTTTTTCAAAACTAGCGATTGTGTTTGTGTCTATGTGTACATATTTTTTTGAATTATATTAATAATTGATGATATTGTAATGTTATTAAGTTAATAAACAAAATAAAAATATATTTATAAAAAATAAAGTAAAATGTATGGACAAAATATAAGAAAATAACTCTTGATGAATAGTAGGAGAAAAAAAGAAGGAAATAAGTAAATAGTTTTATAAAAACTTGTAGAAGTAACTGTTAATTTTTTAAAATTTAATAAATAATTAAATTATAAAGGGTAAAGTTGGAATTATGAAATGTGGATACAAAAGAAGGAATCCCCTTTATATATAGTTATAGATATAATTATTTATTAAATTTTTAAAAATTGACTGCTACTTTTACAACTTTTTTTATACAATTATTGATCTCTATTCTTAATTTTTTTTTTCTATTTATTAACAGTTATTCTCTCATTTTTTTTTGATATATTTCACTTTATTTTTAATAAATATAATTTTATTTTATATATTAACTTAATAACATTATATTATCATCACTTACTAATATAATGTCACGTATATTTAAAAAATACATCGCACTAGTTTGAAGATAATATTATTTTAATTCATTTTTTTACTCAATTTTAATTTATCATTCTAGTCACTATTAAATCACTACATCACATTACTAAAAAAAATTAAAATAAATAATTTAAAAATGATTAAAATAATAAATTAAAAATAGATAAAAAAATAAATTAAAATATTATTATCCTAAATTTAAAAGCAAATCGAAATCTTAACCGATATTAAATCCAACACAATTTAAGTGGCGATTTTGAAGAATAAGTTACTCATAAACTTACCTTTTGGTATTTATTGCTTCTGCGTATTTGTTGCTGCTTTGTTTCGCTTTTAAAAATAATTAAGAGTGGTTGTTGCAGAATTTGCTCCTCTTGAGTGCTACAATAATTGACCAAATGAAGACGCAGAATTAAGCAAATCTGAGAAGTGGAAGAATCAAAATGGGAAAGTAATTATATAAACTAAGTCGGCAAAGTAAACGACAGAAAACACTTTTTTCGATATGCAAAGTTCATGTCTATCATCTTGGAATTTAGATTTTTTTATTATTTTTCTATAATACATTAATTATTTTTAATTTTAATATTTTAAAATATATTAAAAAATATTTAAAATATTAATACAATATATTTTTAATATTCAAATAAAAATAATAATAAAAATCAGTAAACAATATGAACTCATCGTCCAATTTCAGAATCTTTGAAACATGATATTAAAGGAGATATGCAGGTTTGGAAGAAGAAAAAGGTCGGCACAAGATAACAAACGAATATTTCTCTTTGATTCCTCACATGGATCACTTTTTCAACCACCTACAGTGTAGTGTCATCAAACTTTTTTTCAAATATTTTTCAAAAATAATATATTTTAACTATTTTTTTTATTCACTTTTAACTTATTATTTTAATTATTGTTAAATTATTTATTTTAATTCTGATGTAATATAATAATTTAATGATAATTAAAGTGATAAGTTAAAAACAAAAAAAAGTTAAACTATCATGTCTTTTTCCAAAATATCTCGTAAGATTTTAATTTTGAGTTTTATCTCGCGGTATAATCGTTTTTATACTTAAGATAGAAACCAAAACTTTAATACTGAAGAATTAAGTTATCCTGTTGTATGTTATTGGTTTGGACATGATTGAACTAAATATTATAATTTATTAGGACAACTTTGTTTAAGGCTTTGTTTTTTTGGAAGATGGATTTGGGATAGGATGAGAATGAATTTTAAGGAATTCTGGTGAAAAGAAAAATCAACCAGGGACACATAAAAATTGGATGGTACATGATAAAGATATTATGGTAATAATTACTTGAGAGGTGCAAAGATTTTTAACTACTTATTAATTGATTAAAGATTAAGAGAATTAGAAAGTAGATAACATATTGATAGTTACAAATTAATTTAGACCGTAATTCATAAAACTAATTATAAATTTGTATTAATAATCGAAACTATTTTACAAAATAGTGTTTAATTTAGTCAATACTAATTATTTTATTATTTAAATTAGTTGTAATTTAATAATTTATTTTTGATAAAATTTACGAAAAATTGATAGACATAAACTCATATTAAGTTAGTTAAATATATATATATATATATATATATATATATATTTAGAAAGAAAATAAATATTAATAAAATAAAATAACAAGTTTATATTGTAACATATCTTTTATATCTCTCGTATTTTTACAATTTTTACATATTTTCATTCTCAGTCCTCATATTCTCAACTCTCGTAATATTTTGTATTGTAATTATATGACACTTAATATTTTATATTGTAATATAACTCTTAAAACTTTATAAGTCCATTTTAAATTAAGTTTGCATATATATATATATATATATATATATATATATATATATATATATATATATATATATATATATATATATATATTTCTATTTCTATTTCTCTAGATTTGAACTATTTATATAGTTTTCCTATATATGTTTTTGTAAGTTAATTGAAATATAATTTAACTTGTTTTCTTGTTTTCAATATATTTTTACATATTATGAAATATTTGTTCCAAGATAAACTTTAAAATTATATATAAAAAAACATAATCTAAAGTTAGTTTTTTCATTAACTTGAGCTATATTAGCTTTCATAAGTTAATTTGAAACAAAATATTATATAATTTTTTTTATTAATTTATCAACAAATTTTAACATACCCAATTTTTTTTTCAAATATTATTATAAAAAAATACAATTTTAATAAAAATGTGTTGAAAGAAATATCTAATCTAGCATTTACTTAATGTGTGAATAATAGATATAAGGTTAAAATACTCCGATGGTCCTCGTTTTGGTTCAAAAATCTCAAATTGATCCTCGAATTTTAATTGATCTTAATTTCGTCCTCATTTTTGTAAATGTGTTTTAAATCAACCCAGTCGTTAACGGTGTCAAAATTATTAACTTTAACTTCATTTTAATTATCTGACGTGGCTTTATTCATTATATTGAGGACTGAAAAATTGGTACGTGGACCCTGATAATTAAAATAAGCACCGTCCTTTAAACCCTAAATTACTGAATTAGGGATTGAAATTGGGTGCTGAAGGATCGCGACTGCGAGGGCGACTCCCACCGTGTCAATGTCGTGAACGTCGACAAAAGTGAGATTCAGCGTCGTCGAAGGTGAGGTTGAACATTTCAGAGGTCGATTTTCGAGCTTTAGTGTCGTTGATCGTAGTCGTTCTTAAGTGTCACACCGTGAAGGTGAGTATGACTTCATCCTTTTCACCACAATAGCAAACAGGTGTTAAATCGAACCTCCTCACCGCACCTCCATGAGAAGAAACACTGGAATTTTTCATCTCCCAACCATTGCAAGTGGAGGACGAGCAAAAATGAGAGGGAGACATTACCAATCTTATCAAATCAGAATGAATGAGACAACTTCACCTCACCCTTTTCAAACCCTAAGCTTCAAATGTTATGAACATAAACTCTTTTTAAAAGAGAAACCAATAACACATGTGCCAAAACAACTGAATGACACGTCAAAATACACAAAACAGCCACATCATCAGGAATAAACGCTGTTTGTCAACTGATAACGGAAAGGGTTGATTTAAAATACATTTACAAAAATGAGGACGAAATTGAGATCAATTAAAATTCGAGGACCAATTTGAGATTTTTGAATCAAAACGAAGACCATCGGAGTATTTTAACCTAGATATAAACATCGACCGAGTAGGCGAGATTTAGAACTTTGATTAATTTAGTATAATTTAAATTAATATTTCAAAATTTATATTCGACCGTTTAATTTATTGGATCAGTCGAATGTAGATTGTTGGCATTTATAATTTTAATAATAGATTATAATTTATATAGTTTTTTATTAAATTTAAAAAATATATTATACCAAAAATGAAATTTAAAATTGAACAACAAATTTATTAATATTAAAAAATAAATTTGATTCGGATTGGATATCCATAAAATTTTAATCCGTCATTCCATTTTCATTATCTATTTTACTCAATAGATTTTTTCTTCATCATGCATGTGATTCATTGGATGAGTGAAACAAGAACCCTATAAATGTTTTTGAATACGTTTGCATATTGGGAAGCAGCTTGGCCCTCGTCGAATTTGCTCCACGACTTGCAAATTTCACGGTTACACGATCTTATGGAACGTTTTAATGTAATGTGGCAACATGTTTCATTGACCTTAAGAATTTCTTCTTCCTATCGCCATCAGTATCTGTGTAAACAGCAACTTATGTATGGTTTAAAATTTTCTGAATTTTATTAAATAATATAATGTTATGATATGTCTAATTGTCTCATATAATTTAGAAAATGACATCAAATGCAATTTAAAATGTGCTTTTTTCTCTTAATTTTCATAAAGGCTTTTCTAATCTCGATAATATTATTTAACGAATTTAAGTTCAAAATAAAAAATATCTTGAATTCATTACTCATATATATAGACGATATATATAGATAAATAAAGGTATATGTGAAAATGTAAATAGTGTTAAAACAAAGGATTAAATGTGTTTTTGTCATTTATTTTCAATAAATTTTAGAATTAGTCTATATCGAAATTTTTGACCAATTTAGTTTTTCATTATTTGAAATACGTGGATTTAGTAATTTTAATCAAATTTTGTTAATTTTATTTGACATTTTAAGCACGTTTCATAATAGTATTTGACTTAATATTAAAGTGAAAATGTGTCAACAGTATAAATAACTCAAATACAACTTGAAATGCGTATGAAACATCAAATAAACCTAACAAAATTTGATTAAAAGAACTAAATCCACGTATTTCGAAAGATAAATGACTAAATTGGTCAAAATTTCGAAATGAATTAGTTCTAAAATTCACTTAAAGTTAAAGTTAAGGATCAAAAACATATTTATCCCTAAAATAAAATGTCTTTCACACACGTGCAGTAAGCAAATGTATACCTTTTAATATGATTTGATTTAAAAGTTAAATTAGACATGTTCGAATTGCAAGATAGATTTAGTATATTTTTTTAAACAAATTCAAATTGAATTTTAGATTATCATACTGCTTTTATTATTATTTTTTGAAAAAAAAATTATGTAACATGATTTTGTATTTAAAGTAAGCTTTTTGGTTTAGGATTAAGTCAAATAATTCATAAAACAAATGAGTTGAATCAAAACGATGATAAATTCATGCAAAAAAGTGTCTATGTTTAAATGGAAAACTTGTTTTTGGTACTTTAAGTGTAGAACACACAGATGTTTGAGAAAAGAGAGTTAAAAATACAATAGTTAATTGTTTTTTTTTGTCTTGATTTTGTATATTTTCAAGTCTGCGTATAATGATAATCAACGCTGGCAACAATGGGCCTGCAATGTTATTCATCAGAGTGGGCCTACGTCAAACTAACTTCGTGGGCTTCTGAAAGCGCTCGACTATTGCTTCTGGGGTTTTTCTTCCTGCACCCCTAACTTTTTTATAATTCCATTGCTACCCTTTTGGGTTTGCTTCTCATGGCCCATATTTCCTTGACCACAAAAGCAATTTTTGGGCCTACGAATTATTTTTGTATGGACAATAAAAAAATTAAATTTTAAAAATAAAAAATTTGGACAGGTAGTGAGTATATGGTTGTTATTTGGATGCGTAAAACTTTAAGCGTCCCTCGAGAGGTGTCTCTCTCTCCCGCCATTGAAGTAGCTATCTATCGTTCTGAGAATGAGAATACACGCATTTTGTGTCTCCGCTTCTTCTTCTATGCTTTCTCCTTTTCCTAGCCCTAAGGTACTTTTTTTCAAATTCGTGTTGATGTATTTACTCTATTTAGTTTAACCTCTATGTGCTTATCGTTAAATCGTCGTATCTGTAGGGTGCACTTCTGCAAGATTGGAAACTCCGGAACCATGCGTTAAGCTTGAGGCTCACGCCATTTCCTTGGAATTCGAGTTGCAGAAAGAGGAGGTAGTAGCTATTCGTGTTCGTTGTCACTGATCAGTGATTATTGTTCAATTAACTATTATATCTATCTGTAGTAAAAAAAAGTGGATTGAATTGAACTTCTAAGAACTGCACTAGATTAAACTTTAAAAAACTAAGCTGTTTATAATTTTACATATTGAATTATTTTAGTTGTTGTGTTTAATTGTACAATATCAAACAATAAAGCAAGATAAGCAATATCAAAACATTAAACGAGATGAATAAATTATGTCTATTTGAAAAAGTCAAAGTCGTTGACTATATATAGCAATGCAGTTCAACTTCATGATGAATTATCTTGGTCATTACTTCATATTTAAACCTGTTGCTACACCCAGAAGTGCAGAGACTGCGTAAAGAGTTTTAGAAAAAATGTCAGATTTGGTAACCTTAAAAGCCTGCAGTTTTTGGATTTAGTAGTAGCAAATTAGTAGATTTGCAATATTTTGAGTATTTTATCTAAAACATGTTCCTTGGTGTAATTAACTGTTTTGGGCACAATTCAATTCAATTAGTATGAAGTGTACTTGTATTAAAAGTGTTGACTTGAAGTTGAAAAATATTATTTTAAAATGCATTTCAGTTTAGATTAAAAAAATACTTCAGTTTGGTTTAAGAAACACTCAGTTCAAATATCTCAAATAAAGTTCACCAAATTTAGAAACAGTTTAGACCGATTTACTCATTTTTGTTTTTCAATTCGGTCTCATTCCTATATGATATTTTTTTCACATTAATTTAATTATCACCCAACTCAGTGCAGTTCAAAATTTTTGTCTACCCCTAATTGTATGATGTAACGTGAAGGTTTATTTTCACTCCTAATGTTGTATTCTAATTATATTTTACTATAATATATTCTAGTGTGTGATTAAGCTATTAAGAGTCAGAATTGTGAAATGGCGTGTTTGGATCTAAAAACAGGAGAACTTTCATATGTGCAGCCAATCAAGAACCCGAGGATGCTTTTAAGAAGACAGTTGAAATTGATAGGCTCATAGATACACTCAGAGAAGCTAATCCTCGCGAAGTAAGATTCATTCTAAGCAACTTTTATTGCTAAATTCTGATTCAGACTCATTTAATATTTTTATTGATTGGTTTTAGATAACACTTTTAACGGCATCCTTGTTGTTTTCCTTATTGGCAAACAGCTTCAGCAACTTGTTGTTGAAAATATTCTTGCTTTCAATCCTAGCTTTTGGGTTCGACTTGCTGCAAGGACTGATACTTGCAAGTCTGAGGATGATAAAGTACACTACTAATTTTCCAAAATATTTCTGTGGTAGTCTGTGTAGAGTTCTTTCTTTCATTACACTATTTTTTGTTTTTATTGTTGCTATACAGAAAGATTATGAAGAATTGGCTGCGTCGGTCATGAGTGTGGTGGATTGTGTGGTGCATAAGACTAATGTAACCCTCTCTCTTGACTGAACATTGTTAAACCGTTATTTGGTTATCTTTTAGCTTCTTCTGACAGTAATTTTGTTATCATGTGCATGCTTTGCAGGAGAAGATAGAGTCTTCTACCGATGTGTTGAAGGGAGTACTAAAACCTGTGATTGATGAGGAAGGAGAGATTCCATGGCCTCCTAGAGATCCTCAGGCCGTAACATTGATGGAAAAGGTGTGCTCTGTTTCTCGTTGATTTTAGCAAGACTAACCTACTTAACTGGAAGAGCTTTCTCATAAATTTTATACTATCCCCATGTGCCCCTCTCAGTTCCGTATGTGGTAAAGCAGGCCACAATACACAATTCATGTCATGTGTTAACATTAAGCTTAATTTGCGTATTTGCTTTTTAGTTGTTGCAAGGATTTCGGACTGCCTACCTTCATCGTAAAACCCAACATTATTCGCATTGTGTCTTGAGTCTTTCATTCACCTTCAGGTCTTGTAAAAACTGAATTTGATTATAATTTGGAGACCAAATGACTGATGACAATAATTAACTAGGTGATGTGTAAATAATTGTCTATATGCATGTTTGGATAAACTTCTCCATAATAACTTGAGGGAGAATAAAAAAAAAAAACTTGTTCATAAATTAAAATTAACTTATGTATAAATTAAAATCATATTTTGAATTTGGAGAACTTTCACAAATTAACCTATGCCCGAGTTAATTTTAGTTTATGGAGAAACTCTTTCATTTTTTCGTGTCATTTTTTTCTTGTAGAAATGATAAATAAATTTATCTGAAAAGACTCCATGTATTCGTCTACTCCCTTGTTAAATCAAGCTTAACTGAGATGAGCACCATATATTGATTTCGGAATCAAAAAGTAAACAAGATGTATGCTAAATTGTGATATTTATTATTGTTTCTGGGTTTCTTCCCTCATAATTTCTAAAGAGGAGCTTGCATTTTGGTAAGCTATTCCATTTGCTAGTAGATTGTTTTGGTTATTTGAAATTTTTTTCAGAAAATCCACTATAAATATAAATTTTAACTCCCAATCATTAGGAAATAAGTCAAAGGGAACAAGAAGGACAACTGGATGAAGGGTTCCTCGCTGAAGTTAATGCACAGCTACGACAAGTAAGTCTGTTTTTTTCTTTTACTGCTTTTTATTTAACTTTTTCAGTTGTCAATACTCAAAAAAACCTTCTACTCTAGTAACAAACGTTTGTCCAATCCTCACTGTCTGTGCTGTACTTATTCTGAAAACTTGCTGTGGTTACTTATATGTCAAAAAATGTACCAAGTGACCCTGAACAAATGTAATAAAAAGATACCAAGTGTATGCGGTATCAACAATTGGGATGATTGGTAAGGCTTACTAATTTTGGATATTAAACTGCTTATATTTCACAAGAATTTCTGTTTTGTGTGCATTCTTTTGGTGTATAGCTCAGATTTCTACTTAGCTTCCTGCTCTAGTAGGATATCGTTTAAGATATTTGCAAAGAATTGTTATGTTTGGTCGATGTGTATTTTGTATGTGATTCATACTTTTCCCCCTTTTTTCCGCTGCAATATTACATATAACAAATTGTTTGTTTGTTTATCATGCCTATAATGAGCAGGCAAAGGAAGATGGTGATAAGCCTGGGCTCGAGGCTATGTTGCAAAAGGTGTTGCAGCTCTATGCTTCCAAAGTTCTCTCAAAACGTAGTTATGCCATTAAAGGTATGTTTGTTGTTCATGTATTTTATGCAGAAAGTTTATTTCCAATGAGATGAGTATTTGCTTGTGAAATAATGACACCAATTAGTGTGTTAGTTCGCTGTTTATTTTTATTTAATTATTTTTGTATTCTAAATTTATGAGTACATTCACTTCGATGGACAAGATATAGAGAAATAGAAAAGGTGGGCAAAGTAACTTGAATAAATTAAGTTAAATGCAGGAATTTTCATTCTACTTGCAATGGTCAAACTTAATTAAATGCTTATTTTTTCTTTTAACATGATCATGGTTGAATTTTAGTTCTCTTTTTTTTTCTTCTCTTGTTTGTATATGATCTTTCTAAGTGCTACAATTTTTGTTTATTTTAGATCTGAATGGCCATTCTGAAAACTCTTCCCTGAATGAAGAAAGGGATGGGATAAAAATAAGCGTATTGACTGTTAATTGTGAGGTCCTAGAGGGAACAGAAGAAGGAGATAGCGTTTGGTTGGTTCATGTTATCGAAGAGTATATTACAAATTTAACAAAAGGCAAGAAGAATATAAGACAAAAGTAATACAAGTTTCCAAGTTTAAATATCTAGGATCAACATTGCAAAATGATGGGAAAATTAATAAGAATGTCACCTTTAGGATGGAAAAGGGATGTCTAAAAGGGAGAAAAGCATCACGAGTTATTTGTGATCTCAAAGTATCTATCAAAATTTAAGACATTCTATAGTATTGCTATGCATCTGGTTATACTATATGGTAGTGAATGTTGGGTTTTAAAGGGACAAGGGAAAAAATGAGAATGGCATAAATAAGAATGCATTTCCAGCTAAACAAGACAGAAGAATATGCAAAATGATTGTATACAAGGTGGTATTTGTGTGGCCCCGATTGAGGAAAAGATGACAAATTGGTTAAGGTAGGTTGGACACATACAAGAAAGGCTACTATGACACCTGTGCGTAGATTAGATTGCATGGTTTTTAGTTCACGAGGAGGTGGGAGGACGAAGATAAAGAAAGATATTGGAGGAATTTTTTCAGAGAAATTTCATGGTAAATTATATCTTTGTAAAATTTGATCTCTTACTCGAAGAATTTAACAATGAAAATATATGACGAGTGTTTGGTTGGACTGATTCATTTAGGAACTAGGATCAGGTTTACCGATGCATTGGGATGGCTCCCACGTAGTGAGATTTATTTTTTGTTATTGCGGCCATTGAGCTGCTATTTGATCACTATAATGTATCTCGTGCAAAATATCAGTTTCATCTTGAAATCTCGTCATCTTGTTGAATTCTTCCTTGTCAACATATCCGTGTGGGTTACCAGAAATGTGGGGCTTTTATGTCTAATTTGGAAGGTTGCTGTGTTCTTTTTGCAGGGAAGGAAGTGTTAAAGGACGAGCAGTTCCTTGAAACCATAATCCAAGGTGTCTTAGTTATCCGAATTTTTTATGTCGTAGAAAAGCATTCCATTGTAAATTTGATATCAGAGTTCTGTCCCTGCTTCTCAACAAAGAGTCGCTTCGTAATTTTCGACTTTGGGTTTAATTTCACTTGTTTTTTTATCCTCTTTAATTAAATGTTTTATGTGGTTTTTGATTTCTTTTTTCCAGAAATATCTTTTATTGATTGTTCATTTCACTTGGTTTAATAGCAAAAAAATGGCATTTGAAATGATGTTTCTTTTTTTATCGTAAATATAATTTCTTATTGGATGAAATAACATTATCTTAAAACCAATACATCTTGTGAATCTGATCCAGAATCATGGAAACTAGCTTATATGAAAGGGATTTTGGCAAACCTAATTAGTAAAACTTCAGTTTGTAATACTACTGATCGGTGGTTTATCTTTATTTCTGTTTATCTATTCAAGATTAATACTGTCACGTCTTTTATCTCCAACTACTGATACATAGCATGTTTCAATGATCAAACATTGTTTATCTCTTGCAGCTCCTGAACAAGAATGGAACAATATTTTGATCAATGGATTGACAATTGGTGCGGGGAATATTTCAGCAGAAGAGCTCTTCGCTGTCTTAAAGAAACGAATTGAACGCGTTTTGATTCGAACTGTGAGACAGAGCATTGTTTTCATTCGTACGGTTATTGTTTATTTTCCGTCCTCTACTTAACTGATGTTGTTTCTTTGATTTGTCTTTGTTCTTTTTACTCACTGCTAAAAAACAAAGGAGGGAGGCTCTTACCGACAGCGCATTCTCACAGAGTACCTGAGAGGCATTGAAAAAAGAACAGAGGAGATTGTTCAAGCGCTTCAGGGGAAACCACAATAGCATTTTCTTCAAAACCTGAATTGGCCTTGCAGTTAGAATGTCATAAGCTAAAGTAATATTCTGCATGATGCTGGAAGTGATTTATTATTTGTGGAGCAGATTAAGCTGATACAATGAGCCGGGGAAATATAATCACATATCTTCAATCAGTAGCAATACTCACACGCATCGGAAGATTGGCTTTCAGAATAGTATCTGTCTACTTTCATATTCAGGTACAAGGTTAAGTAATATCTCCTGAGGTAAAATTTGGAGCAAAATATACATATTTATTGTAATATTGGAAATTGGCAAAATTGTAAGTCTTTCTTGCTAAGTGTCTTAAGGACGGTTAAACAATTAATTAAATATTTAATTGTTTATTAACATAAGTATTAATCCATTTTGTGGTTTCAATTTTGTTGATGTTTTCTTTTTAGTTAGTTTTTGTTTCTATAACCTTAGGCACGTGCATATGGTTATTTATTGTCAACTTGAGGATATGCACCTAGAGTGAGTTGCAATTCTTTTTTGAGACAATGAAATTTGAAACATAAATATATAACATTATTATTAATGAAAAGTGTATTTTAAGAATTTTTAGCATGCAGTTTTTCTAAAGAATTACGGAGGATTTAGATCAAATTCACGTTAGTGATACAACTCTGGACAAATGGACAAACAATGGTAGGTTATATAAGGAGCTTAAATTTAAAATTTATATCCAATCATAAACAATTCAAGAATTAGTATAATAAGTGTTTAATACGAAGGTAACTATCATAGTTTTTTAAGAAAGGAGGGATATTGATTGAAATATAAAATTGTGATAAATTGACTTTTGAAATGAATAAAATAGTCTTAAAGTGATAAATGATCAATAAATTTAGTGTTAAAATTACAATAGTCAATTTTTTTTTTATGTTCTTTAATCTATAAACAACCTTACGGCGTCATCTAATGAAGAACGGTATATTGAATTTTTTTACTTACCTTCTTCGTATATTTTTAACCATAATTGTTGTAGAAATTTTGGTTTATTGATTGATAATTTTTGCTTAATTGAAGTATAAGCATAATTTAATTATATGATTAAATTTGAGTTTTCAAAACACCGTGTTTATGAATTTATTAGAAAAGTTTATGCTATTTTATGTGTATTTATATTTTTACAATTTCATGTATTTTTTGTAATTAATTAAAAAATATGAAAACTATACAGAGATGATGTTATTTGGTATATTTCCATTTTTTTAATGTTGATTCAATATTGAATTTGTGAAAGAGCATAGAAGAATGAGTGTTTTTTCTGAGAAGGGTATTCTATATATTTCTTCAAAATATATGGAATTTATAATAGAACGCTATTATTAAAGTGTTCTAAATCTTGGCATGCATCTTATTAATTATATACAATTTGAGTGTTGTATCAAGCTGGATGATTCTATGAGTTGGAAAAGCCACACTGAAGACTATATTTGCTATGACAAATGCATATCAATGTTTGGTGGACACATTCGTGTCAGCATAAATATACTCATTTTTTTTAATGAAACTGCACCTGAAATATATCTAGAGATGATTATAATATTTTTTACTAATACATTTTTCCTAAAAACATAATTATATTTATGTTACATTTTTTTAATATAAAAGAAGACTAATTACCACAAACTTATTTTAATTTATGACTCTTAGATTTCAAAATATGGTGCATTGCATAAGAATTTTGGCAAGTGGCTTCTAAGAAACGAAACATCCATCTCCTTCTACCTTTGTTTTCGTCAATTGTTGGGCATGATTCCGTTGTCAAATTAACACTTTCTTGTTTCTACCACACTTCGCTTCAAATTTAAGCTAAAAAATAACTAATAGACAAATAATTCAGAATTTTCACTCATAATAAATTAATTTCTACTTTCAGTCAGTGTTTATTTGAGTTGAAAAAAATTGTCATTGACCACCATTTACACTTGTCGTAACAGAACAAATGTTGAAATTCATAGATAAGTTTGTATTTGAATTACTCTATTTGTTTCTTTTAAAGATAAAACAGTTTCTATTTTTCTTAAGACCTTTTAAATGTTTTATAACAATTTATAAAAGACTAAAACTGATGTATTTTAGATAAAAGAAAATATAATCAATTTCATTAATTATAGAAAAACAAAAAAAAAACATATATAATTACAGTTGTAGTGGGATGAGTCAGTCTATTTTAGCAAAATATTAAAAAAATATTAATTCCCTGGAATTAACGGTTGATAAATATGTAATAAATGATGATGATGGCAGAAATGCAATAACAATGTAGCATTTGAAACTTCTGAAGGGTATGCTACACTACTTATAGAAATTTGATTCCGATCTCTCTCTTTCTCTTACTTTCTCTGTGTCTCTCGTTATTCTTTTTCTTCGTAAATTAACAAACATACCCAAAAACCATAGCCAGATCTCATCTGAAAAGAGAAGTGAATATTCTCGTTCTCCCTCATCTCTCATACATGCTTATCATCACTCTTCTGTCGGTGAACTTGATCTCTTTGTTGTAATCAGATCTGAGGTAAATTCGCTCCACTTTTCAATTCCGCGTTGCATTACGAATCCACCGAGTAATGGTAATTCCGAAAAATGAGATTCGATTTTCGTTCTGATTAGTCGGAATCAGTGAGAATCTGTGGGGGCAATGTTAATTGTTAATTACTATATCTTGTAATGAAATTAGTGTCCGAGGTTGGTTCCATTTGAGGCGAGAGAAACGTTTTTCGTGTTTCGGAATGGGGATTGGGGTTTCGGGTTCTTATTGAGGCATTGGAAACTGGAGTTTATATCAATTTGATTGGATCGTGCAGAGACGGTGCTTGTGATCGAGGGAAGATGCTTACCAAGTTCGAGACCAAAAGTAATAGAGTGAAGGGACTCAGTTTCCACAGCAAGAGACCCTGGATCCTCGCGAGTCTTCACAGTGGCGTGATCCAGCTATGGGATTACCGAATGGGGACCCTTATTGACAGATTCGACGAGCATGATGGCCCGGTCAGAGGTGTTCATTTCCATAATTCTCAGCCCCTATTTGTCTCTGGAGGTACCTTATTCACAACCATTCTTATGTTTTTGAATCTGTAATTTACTATCTTCAATTCTCCTTACACTGATTATACTCTGATCCGTTAGTTATATATCCTTCATTGTTGTTGGTCTGCTATATCTGAATGGGGACACTGTTTACATCCTCCTATGTTTCTCTCTGTAATTTACTATCTCCAATTCCCCACATACTGCTTTTCTCTGATCTGTAAGTTGTGTATCCTTTCTTGTCATTGGTCTGCGCATATCTAAAATATTAGTGGCAAAATATTAGTTGCTACGGAGATATGTAAACTCCACTAAAATCCGGTTAAATCTTGCCGGTTTATGTAGATTTGTTTGTGTAAGAAGCATCTCTCTGTCTAGATCTGCCATGCTAAACGAATAAAAGTAGAATTGTGAGTGATGACTCATATTTGGGTGTCCGGCTGGAGAGGAATTTACTGCATTATATATAATGCTTCTTTTATTAGTTTATATCTCTTTGCTTGCCCCTGATTGATGAAACAAGATTATAGCATGAGCAGTAAGAATGGGGGGATTTGCATATATGTTTAAGTGTAGTTGAAATGCTCTGGATCTGCAAATTAATAACTAGTATAAATCTGGCTTTTGAAAACAAAACGGTGCTGCATGGCATCTTGTTCTAATGGTGGGGTTCAATGTGATTTTCTGAAAGTTTCATTTGTCACTTGGACTGGAGAAGATTATGACGTGTTATGTACTTTGATAAAATAAATTATTGTTTTAGTAGAATGGGGAGGGGTTTGTACTTTATACAATTTGACTATTTTTTTTTCATGGGACAGGGGATGATTACAAGATTAAGGTTTGGAACTATAAGATGCATAGGTGTTTGTTCACTCTTTTGGGACACCTTGATTATATCCGCACTGTGCAATTTCATCATGAAAACCCATGGATTGTGAGTGCCAGTGATGATCAGACCATTCGCATTTGGAACTGGCAGTCACGGACCTGTATATCTGTTTTAACTGGGCACAATCATTATGTTATGTGTGCTACATTCCATCCAAAAGAGGATATTGTTGTGTCAGCCTCCCTTGATCAGACTGTTCGTGTTTGGGATATTGGTTCTCTCAAAAGGAAGGCTGGGCCTCCTGCAGATGACATTCTACGATTGAGTCAGATGAACACAGATCTTTTTGGAGGTGTTGATGCAGTTGTTAAGTATGTATTGGAAGGTCATGATCGGGGTGTCAACTGGGCTGCTTTTCATCCTACACTGCCTCTCATTGTCTCTGGAGCTGATGACCGACAAGTGAAACTTTGGAGGATGAATGGTAAATCTGAAACAAATATAATTACTTTATATTGTCCTAAATAGTAACTACCTAGGAATGTCAAAATCTTTCTATTCCAAATTTTTTACTGATGCTATTCTGATTGTTATGAATATTAACAAAACAGTGTTTGGACGAACTTTCTTGTATTGTTGGTAGCAATACCTTTCATACAGGACAGTACTTTCATGGATTAACTTTTTAGTGCTTAGTTATCCGAACCAAGTAGTGTATAGTATTTTTATTGACCTTCTCTATGTCCCTAATATTTGTCACCTGTTTTCAGACACTAAGGCATGGGAAGTGGATACTTTGAGAGGGCACATGAATAATGTTTCATGTGTTATGTTCCATGCCAAACAGGACATCATTGTGTCAAATTCTGAGGATAAGAGTATTCGAGTATGGGATGCCACAAAGCGGACTGGAATACAAACTTTCCGCAGAGAGCATGATAGGTTTTGGATTCTTGCAACACATCCTGAAATGAATTTGTTGGCAGCTGGTCATGACAGTGGCATGATAGTCTTTAAGTTGGAGAGAGAAAGACCTGCTTTTGCAGTCAGCGGCGACTCACTATTCTATACCAAAGACCGATTCTTGCGTTTCTATGAATTCTCTTCACAGAGAGAGACACAAGTACTTACAATCAGACGACCTGGCTCTTCAACTCTGAATCAATGTCCAAAGACTCTTTCCTATAGTCCTTCTGAAAATGCAATTCTTCTCTGTTCAGACGTGGATGGAGGATCTTATGAATTGTATTGCATATCCAAAGATAGCACAAAGGACAGTTTTGGTAGGGGAGATATGCAAGATCCAAAGAAAGGTGTTGGAGGATCTGCAGTCTTTGTGGCTCGGAATAGATTTGCTGTCCTTGACAAAGGAAGCAACCAAGTTTCTGTAAAAAATCTGAAAAATGAGCTCGTGAAAAAGAGCGCCCTTCCAACTGCTGCAGATGCTATATTCTATGCTGGAACAGGCAACTTGCTATGTAGGTCGGAGGATAGGGTTTTTATATTTGATCTACAGCAGAGGATTGTTCTGGGTGATCTTCAGACCCCTTTTATAAAGTATGTAGTCTGGTCTAATGACATGGAAAATGTTGCTCTGCTCAGTAAACATGCGATTGTCATTGCTAGCAAGAAGCTTGTGCATCAATGCACCCTTCATGAGACAATCCGAGTAAAAAGTGGAGCCTGGGATGACAATGGCATTTTTATTTACACTACACTAAATCATATCAAATACTGCCTCCCCAATGGAGATAGTGGAATAATAAAGACACTGGATGTCCCCATCTATATCACAAAGGTTATCGGAAACACCATCTTTTGCTTGGGTCGGGATGGGAAAAACAAGGCTATAACTGTTGATGCAACAGAATACATCTTTAAGCTTTCCTTGTTGAAGAAAAAATATGACCATGTAATGAACATGATAAGGAATTCACAGCTTTGTGGGCAGGCTGTGATTGCATATCTACAACAGAAAGGGTTTCCTGAAGTTGCCCTCCATTTTGTTAAAGATGAGAGAATCAGATTCAATTTGGCTTTGGAGAGTGGCAACATTCAAATTGCTGTTGCATCAGCAACCGCAATTGATGAAAAAGATCACTGGTATCGATTAGGGGTAGAAGCTCTTCGACAAGGTAACTCTGGTATAGTAGAGTATGCATACCAGAGGACCAAAAATTTTGAGAGACTATCATTCCTTTATCTCATTACTGGTAACGTGGACAAACTTTCAAAAATGTTGAAAATTGCTGAAGTGAAGAATGATGTGATGGGCCAGTTTCACAATGCCCTGTATATGGGTGACATAAGAGAGCGTGTCAAGATCTTGGAGAACGTGGGACATTTGCCTCTTGCTTACATCACTGCATCAGTGCATGGGCTACATGATGTTGCTGAAAGGCTTGCAGCTGAACTTGGCGATAACGTTCCATCTGTTCCCAAGGGAAAAGTGCAATCTCTCCTGATACCACCATCACCTGTGTTGTGTGGTGCTGATTGGCCCCTTCTCAGGGTCATGCGGGGAATATTTGACGGTGGGTTTCACAATACAGACAGAGATGCAGATGATGAAGAGTATGAGGCTGCTGATGGTGATTGGGGCGAGGAACTTGACATGGTTGATGTTGATGCATTACAAAATGGAGATGTTTCTGCTATTTTGGATGAAGTAGAAGTGGCTGAAGAGGAAGACGAAGAAGGGGGATGGGACCTGGAAGATTTAGAGCTCCCCCCTGAAGCTGAAACACCAAAAGTTTCTGTCAGTTCACGATCTTCAGCTTTTGTGGCCCCAACACCTGGGATGGCCGTTAGCCAGATATGGATTCAGAGATCATCTCTTGCAGCTGATCATGTAGCTGCTGGCAATTTTGATACTGCGATGAGATTACTGAACAGGCAACTCGGGATAAGGAACTTTGTCCCCTTGAAATCTATGTTCCTAGATCTGCATACAGGCAGCCATTCCTATCTGCGTGCCTTTTCATCCGCACCGGTTGTACCAATTGCTGTTGAAAGAGGTTGGACTGAGTCATCCAGTCCAAATGTGAGAGGCCCACCGGCACTTCCTTTCAAACTGTCTCAATTAGATGAAAAACTCAAAGCTGGTTACAAGTCAACAACTGGTGGGAAATTTACCGATGCTCTTCGCACCTTTGTCAATATTCTTCACACCATTCCTTTGATTGTTGTTGAGTCAAGGAGGGAGGTTGATGATGTGAAAGAATTGATTGTCATAGTGAAAGAGTATGTTTTGGGGCTGCGGATGGAGCTAAAAAGAAGGGAAATTAAGGACAGTCCTGCACGCCAGCAAGAGCTTGCCGCTTATTTCACCCACTGCAATCTTCAAGTGCCTCACTTGAGGCTAGCTTTGCTGAATGCCATGACTGTCTGCTACAAGGCAAAGAACCTTTCCACAGCAGCTAACTTTGCCAGGAGGTTACTTGAGACCAATCCTACTGTTGAAAACCAAGCAAAGACCGCAAGGCAAGTGCTGGCAGCTGCAGAAAGAAATATGACTGATGCCTTACAATTGAACTATGATTTTCGGAACCCATTTGTAATTTGTGGGGCAACCTATGTGCCCATTTATCGTGGACAAAAGGATGTCTCTTGCCCCTATTGTACTTCCCGGTTTGTGCCAAGCCAGGAGGGAATACTATGTGCTGTGTGTGAGCTTTCGGTGGTAGGGGCGGACGCTTCTGGATTGCTCTGCTCTCCTTCCCAGATTCGTTGATTGCACTGCATCAGGAGCGGTTAATGAATTTTTGTTTCAGGTCAGTTTTCAACAGCAGATAAGAGTCCTATTGATCAATTAATATATTTTTCTGTAGAAACTAGAAGTAGTCAAAAGTTACTGTTTGAGTGAATTTCTGTCTTTCCTTTTTTCCATGGTTTCCCTTTATGATTTTTCCCCCTCGTCTAAGTACAAGAAGAAAGGGGACAAATTCTATTATTAATCTTTCGTGCATGTGAAGTTTTCATGTATTATGTTGAATTAATTTTGTTAGTTTGAGTTGGAAAAAAGTAACATTTTGAGGCTTTAATAAACGCACTTATACCGTAATTCATGATTACTTTTTAAAATAACGACTTGTTTTGCTGTATAGACCATGTTTCCATTTTTCTGCATTTTTTAACTGCCCAATTGTCCACGATATATGGGTACTCCTCCTCCTGTTTAGGTTGGTGCTTGGAGCAATAAAGAGACCTGAATCACATTATAAAATATACTATTCTATTACATTATAACTTCTGTATCAAAACGTTTGTTATGATGTGATAAATCCTATTAAACGTTTACATGTCTTGAAAACTCGAAATTGCCTCAATCAACTGTTAATCCTATCTATTTTAATAAAAATAACGGGTTTTGTTCAAAAGTGATATGATCGATCTATTAATTGTATAATTCAAATTAATTAGTTGAATAAACAAAATAGTATGCTAACGACTTTAATATATAAACTATTGTTACGAAAGTCTTTTAATTGGAAAATAGCATAGAAGATACAAGTAAGTCTGCATTTGGGTTTTATTGGACCGTGGTTTTACTTCTGTCTTCTCTTAATTTCGTTCGATTTCACTTTTTTTCATCACTTTCCCATTTTTTATTCATCCTTATTCAACGATACTTTTGAAGAATGGTGAGATTTTAATATTTTTGATCTTTGTGTGTCGATTGTTTCGACCAAAATATCGTGTTAACATAAGAAAATGGTTTTAAATTCAATATTACATTCAAACGCTTTTGAGACAATAAATTATTTATAAACAAAACATAATAATTTAGTCAGTCGAAATGGAAGAGAACAAATATTGATTATTAATTTAGATTCCTTATTAATCATTCCTTTACTGCTTTGTGTTTTAAATTAATTTTCCAAGCAAAATGAATTTCTAGATTGAAAAAAAGTTTGACCTAACGTATTATTATTGAATATTTCCTCAAAGAAAAGAATAAATAGTTTGAGGGTTGAGCCGTCACAACACAACACACTGTTAACTTCGTTTTCTTGTTGTATAAGAAAAGGTAAAAAATGAGTGGGTGAATGAAAAAATCTGAATATCCCATAATATAAAACGGAATAAAATATATTGATTTAATAGATGCAACCATTTTTTTACCATGTATTGCACATAACATGTTTATTTACGAAAGTAAACTTTTTAAAAATTCTTTCTACTTAAAAAAAAAAATAGCAAAGTAAAATATTTGAAAAAGATTGCTAGATAAATAAAATATTAAGTACTCAATAATTTTATATTTTTTCAATTAAGTATGTCTTTTAATTCTTCAAATAACTAAATTAAGTGGTTGTTATTTGTCCCAGGTCTTTCTTGTTTGTTTCCGTGAATTATGTCATTGATATAAACAAAATATTATAATTAATGTAAACTAACGAGTGAATTTTATTAGTCTCATTTGTGTGTTGGATATAAAATTGGTTCTATCAATGGTACCGATAGAGACAAATTTTGATGCAGAAGTCATTTACGAACATGACAAATAGTGATAAAAATAATCATTATAGGTGAGAAAATGTGAAAGTCCTTGAAAACCATGAAGATCCAAGAATAATAAAAGTCAATCATTATTTTACATAATTTTACAATATCATGTTTCTATTAGTTACACCATTTCACGTCTTTTACATATCATGAAAGCAAATAAATAAAATAAAGCAAAATAACATATAAAATTCACTGAAAGTGTATAAAATTATTATAAATTTCAAAATTAAATAAATCTTATTACTAAAATTTACATATTTTCATTTGGAATCACGAGCTTTCCTTCTATATTTACCTTCTCCAGTAATAATTAAGAAATAGGTGGAAACCATTTATTTCCTTTATTTTCCTTCTTATGAAGCTAAATTAGAAAGATCGTTTATAATAAAATTATTATTTACAATAAAAGTTAAATTACATCATTTTTATTATTTACAGTATAAAATTAAATAAACAAACAAATAAACTCTTGTACCAAACGTGATTAATATCACGTATCTCACCCAGACTCACATACTACGTGTCATAATAATAATAATCATAATAATAATATATTATTATTATAATTATGTTATGACAAGACATTCACACTCCTTAAAAAAATTATTGTTTTTTTTTTATCTCTAAACGCGCATTTAAATTTTTATTTTTTTCAACAATTCATTTCGTACGTTATTCCACACCATTTTTTTACATGACGATAAGAGGCATGGGTGAGTGGCGAGCACAACACGTAACTCCATTTTTGAACCACTCAACCACCATTTTAAACCATACCCTCATCTTCTTCCTTCAACTCTATTTGAAAACCTAATTCAACAACCACTTCCCTTAAAACTATTACAAAACACAAGGACTTCACTTACAAACAAAAAACCATCATAGCAATTTAAGGTATATTCGAAATATTTGAGATGGTTATTTATAATTTGGAATCAGATAATATTATTTAATTATTATTACTAATTTTCTTACTTTTAATAAACATTTATTATTGGTTTTTTGAATATGAAATTAATCATATTTTTATTTTGTTAGATATATATTTTATTTCTGTTTTAAAGTGTGTATTACTGAGATAATTATAGTTGCAGGTAAAAAAAAATTGAACATCATTTTCGATTCTTTTGAATGATATTTTTCATCATCTATTAGTAGTATTTCAAATACGATAAATAACTTTCTTGACAAAACTTCACTACAATTTTCGTATTTACTCATTTAAAAGTAATTTCAGAATTAAATATTGTTTACTAATTTATATAAATGTAGAAAGCTAAATTTAAATATCGCAAATGAACAAAATTTAAGATATAGTAACAACCACGGTGTCGTTTTCCGTTATTTTGTCAGTCTCTACCTTTTGAGATTGTGATATTCTAACAGTTTTTTTTTATGCTGAAGTTTACATGTAAATATTGAAAAAGTAATATTAGTTCAATGAATTATGGTTGTCCTAAAACAATTTGAAAATGCATATTTTGTAAACAGACCTTAATTATTGTTTTAGAGAGTAAAAAATATTATAATTAATGCGATATTTTTTAACAATTTATGATTAATATGCATGAATAGGAATGTTTATTGTAAATTAATGAAAGTTTATCTGTAACACATAAAATTAATAACATGGTATTGTTGGATTTAAAAAGTATTTAATTTTCAATTTAAATATGTTGATTAATATTTTGTTACTATATTAATATAATTAAAAATATTTTAACATCTTTATAACATTTTATGCATATACATATATTGCATAAAACGTGCTCGCCAACCGCCCTTGAATCACCGACAAAATTCCTCGCCGCCAATTTTTCCAACGTGAGATGTCTAAATGTTTTCTTTTTAAACTTAATCTTAATTAAAGGTTAATGTGTATAAAACATAAGATACAAGACTTAAATTTAATTAGATGCGAGAGTATATACGCAAATTCAACTTAACATAAAAGTATTAGTACCAAACTTTTGCTATAATAAAAGTATCAGTACCATACTTTCATTATAATTGGAGTATTTTATCTGTAAATAATCTGTTGAAACTTAATTTTATTATATATATATATATATATATATATGATAAATTGATTTTAAATTAATGTCTTAAAAGTCATATTTATAGGATAAAATTGCTTATATCAGTAATATATAATTGCTAAATTCATTTCAATTTATTAAAATTGACATCTTTCGGTAAGCTCGCCTGGAATATTAATGAAGTACTGTCTTATTTATAAAATTTGAGTTTGGAAAATTTCTCGTTTATATAAGTTATTTTAAAATTGAAATAAATAAATTATATTATATTAATTATAACTTAATCTCATTTAATATTTCTATTAATTTACAACATTTACCACCAAAAAATAAATAATAAATTTTACCGCACCACAAAATATCAGTCATTTATTTATTTTTGAGAAAAACAAAAAGTGGGTAAGAAGACGTAACTCGCAAGCACTCACAGGTACGGAGTCACACGTGTTCGATCAGTATTGGCTTAAGCACGTAATAAAAGCTATTGTAACGTTGTCCCTTAACGACACGTATCCGTGCATAGCAAGCAACGTATTTTATAAATACTTTATTCATTATTATATTTACTCACACCACACACCAACGCAACTAAGAAGAGAGAAAAAAACAGAAGGAGAAGAAAACCAAGAAGGAGGAGAAAGAATCAATTAGGGTGTAACAATGGAAAACCAATCCTCAGATATGCACTTTCTTCTTCTCGAAGAGGTTCAGTTTTTGAAGGTCAACGACGATTCTCTCTTGCAGTGGGAGCTCGTCGATGTCGTCGACGCCGAGGAGGAATTCGACGAGTTCGATTCTTCCGATTCTTCCGATTCGTGTCCCAACCGTGCTCCAATTGAAGAAATTCGCCATATTCTTCTTCGTGAGAGTTTACACGATCACGTTATTGATGGCGAATCGCAAGTAGAATCGGGTTTAGATGTTCGGCACTACGATTATCACCAACGTCACTTTCCCCATCGTGATGTTGATGATGGTGATGATGATGATGAGGATGAGAATGATGATGATGATGAGTATGGTTTGGATGATGAACTTGTTCCGTGGACGGTGAGCAACAAGTTCGGGAGACAGAGGATGAGGAAATTGGGGAAAAGGGCATTTTCGAAAATGCACAGCTCCAAAAAATCCCCTTATCTGTTTGTGAGGCCTGGGTGTGTCCGTGGCAAGCACGGTTTGGGCCTTAAGCACGTTACTGACTCCTAATTAGGGTTATGGATTATTGATTTGGGGGCCGTTAGTTGCTTAATTTGACTTTTAGAATCCCTGATTATCATTTGTATTTGTAGGACATGTAATGATTGATGTCTCTCTCTCTCTTTTGTGCATACCTCGCACTGATTCTCTATGTATTTACCAATGGAAAATGAAAAAAAATTCTTATGCTTTTGTATATGTTGTGTTGATTTCATGTTTTTGGTGGGTAATGATCTCTTTGGTTCTGTTTTGAATAGTGTAACACAGAACATTGGGATGCGTCAAAGGCTAAGGAAGTTTATTCGAAATCCGTTTGTCTTGGGACTACGTTCTTGTGGTTGTTTAAGGATATGGTTTTTTTTTTTTTTTCACAGTGAAGATGGAGTTGGGAGTTTTGATTTTGATTTTGAATTGGTTGGTTTTGTGCTGAAAAATCTGTTTCTATTGGGAAGGGCGAAATTGGAAAGTGAACATTAGTCAATTCAATCCTTTCGTAATTTTTGTTGAATTAGACGAGCCAAGAAATGGTTTTCATTCAAACCTGGTTGATTCGTTCAAGCTTTTGGAAGTTGAGATTGAGTCATTCGTGGAAGTTTCTTCTTAGTCTTTCAACGCAATTTGTGATTGACATGCTTCTGTTATCAAGCGACACTTAACTTTTTGGTCGAGAGAAAAATATATGAATTTTACTATATTATTTTCAATTTTTTTTTATATTTTACCCGAGTTTTTTTATTTTTATTTCAAATGGATCAATTTTTTAAATTTTGCTCCATTCTATTTTTATTTAGTGCAGAAAAAATATGCCCTTTTTATTTTAGGTTGCGATTTCTTTCGCGTGCTTTAGTTTTAGAGAGTTTTTGACAACTTTTTGCTGCTGTATGTATTTTAACATTGATCCATTTGATGCGAATTACTAATTGGTCAAGGTATGGATTAAATGGGCTTGTAATGATACCAAGATCCATTTCTCATACTATAAATTCAAACTTGAAACCAGCGAAACAACAAAAACATAATTCAAAATTACATTTTTTTAAAATGCATAATAATATTATAAGTACAATATCATCTTATATAAGATTTATTATATATATATACACACATTTATATTTATAAAAAAATTATTCTCTAATACTCCAACCATTAAAATAAACATTATCTTAAGATGGGATGTAATTGTGGGGGTGCAGGTAGCAATAGCCTACACGAAACCCCAAGGCCCGGATTCAAGCCCACAAGTTTTGGCGGGAATCCATAAATCATTTCCCCGCCATGTCTTCCCGTTATTGACCCCTGCTCACCACTTACCGCGCTTTCTGTATCACTCACTCTTTCTTCTGTATCTGATTTTCTCTGAGTAAACCAAATCAATGGCTTCCGATTCTTCTCCGAATTTCAACAACGGTTCGTACAGATCCTCTCTCTGTCTCTTCTTGCGGTTTTCATTTTCCGAATTTTCTGATTTGTTAATTTATTGAAACCTCTTTTCTGATAGGTCCTTCTTCCCCCGATGACTCCCTTTCCAGCCCCATCGGCAACACCTTCTCGTCGCCGGGAAGTAGGCGCCGCCGCCGCTCCTCTACTCCCTCCGCATTTGCCACCCCGTCGGAGCGTCGCTCTCGATTCGCCTCCTCCGAAGCCACCCCAACCGCGCCGCGCTCCCGCCATGGCGTCGGCGGAGGTGGGCGTATTCCCCCCACACCTACCTCCACAACAGATGACGCGGGTGCCTCGTCTGACGGCGGCGATGGCTACGACATGGACGACGCCAGGCCCACCTTCGTGTGGGGCACTAGCATAAGCGTGGAAGACGTGAACGATGCGATTCACAGGTTTTTGAGGGACTTTAGGGAAGCGTCTTCGTCGCAGGGTGATGATGACGGGTTGCACTTGCACACCGAAGGGAAGTATGAGAAATTGATCAGACAGGTTATTGAAGTTGAAGGAGATTCTCTTGACGTTAATGCGCGCGACGTGTTTGATCATGACCCTGATTTGTACACCAAGATGGTTAGATACCCTCTTGAGGTGCTTGCTATCTTTGACTTGGTTTTGATGAATATGGTTAGCCGATTGAAGCCCATGTTTGAGAAGCACATTCAAACTCGGATTTTCAATCTCAAAACCTCAACCTCAATGAGAAACTTGAACCCTTCTGGTGAACTTTCATTTCATAATTCGAAATTATTTGTCTTATTGTTGGCAACTGGGCTGATATAACTATACCATGGCACTTTTTTGTAGATATTGAGAGGATGGTGTCATTGAAAGGAATGATTATAAGGTGTAGTTCAATTATACCTGAAATTAGGGAAGCCATATTTAGGTGTCTTGTGTGTGGATTTTGCTGTGACCCAATTCCTGTGGAGAGAGGTAATTTTAATGGGATGTTTCTGCTTATTCCTTCAGTGAGTGACCACTTACTGTCACTTTACCTCAGTAATGTTTTGCTGACTATTGCGATTTGTAGGACGAATAACGGAGCCCACTAGATGTCTGAGGGAAGAATGTCAGTCCAGGAACTCCATGACGCTTGTTCACAACCGATGCAGGTAATGCAAATCTTTCCTTTTATAAGGAAAATCTTGTAACCTAACAATTTGAAATGGAGAATGTTTCCTTCATAAAGGAAAACTTGTTAATTAACAACTTCAAAGGGATAATATGGCCTTTTCATGTAACAATTTGGTATGGAGGTCTTTTGTTTTACCTACTATGATGTGTTATGATTTTTATGGAGCAAAATTCCGAACAAGACATCCTTTATTTGTTTTTCTACTTCATTGATTCTGTTCCTTTATTTGCTTTTTGCGCAATCTGGGATAACTAATGTTTTTCTGGCAAAGTAAAAGATACGTGAACAACTTTCTGGAAAACTTAAGCTTCTGAATCGGTTGTTATTCTCCTGTAAACTCACCTACTGTCTAAACACCTCTTAAAACTAGCAAACTAATTAATAATCCGTATTATGCCTTGGTTAGAATTCTGGTTTATTATTGTTGTAAAGATGATCAAATTTTCTATGTTAATAAACATAATCAGCCTGCTTTCAATTTAAATGTAATTTAACTTTCTTTGTAGTCTACTGTCTTTCAAGTATCAGCCTATAATCAGGTAATTTGTGACAAAGGTTAACTGTGTTGAATCTAAAGGTTAAGAACCATACTTTCTTTTCAAGAGGTTTGCTGTGCATTAAAAAGTAATTTAATTGAAGTGGAATCGGTACTGGGTAGAATTTGGTGATGGGATTAGAGGGGAACTGTCGCAGTCGGACCCTCTCTAACAAATGTTTATTTTTTATTATAATTATGAGCTTAGATTTCAGTTCTGGTAACTAACCGTAAAACTGTGTATTTTTTCTTCTACAACCAGGTTTGCTGATAAGCAAATTGTGAGGCTCCAGGAGACACCTGATCAGATACCTGAAGGAGGAACACCTCACACAGTTAGCTTGCTGCTACACGATAAGCTGGTGGATACTGGAAAGCCAGGTGACAGAGTTGAGGTGAGACCTTAGTGATGTACTAATGTGCTTGTGATAGCTATATGTCCATAAGATTGTCTAATCATGCCATCAAGTGTTTTGGTTTATCAGGTGACTGGTATCTATAGGGCTATGAGTGTTAGGGTTGGGCCAACTCAGAGGACTGTTAAGTCATTGTTCAAGGTATGTGCTAAATATTCTTAACACTTTTACACTGATTATACTGTGTCACTGATGCTTTAATTTGTCCTCTTGATGTTGTAGACATATATTGATTGTCTTCACATAAAGAAGACAGATAAGTCCAGGATGCAGGTAGAGGACTCTATGGATATTGATAGTGGCTCTGGCAGAAATGAAGAGGAAGTTATCTTTGAAGAAGAAAAAGTACAGCTTGTTTATATTTACTATGAAATCCAGTGATGGCTTTATCACTTGCTAATTGTATGCTTGTCTGAGTTGCAGGTGGCTCGATTGAAGGAGATCTCTAAACGGCCAGATGTGTATGAAATACTGACAAAGTCATTGGCTCCAAACATCTGGGAGCTAGATGATGTGAAGAAAGGTCTTCTTTGTCAGGTTAGGCATCTTTTAGTTATGCATTCATTGATTACTTACCAATTTTCTGAGGGTGCTAATATATTGTTGGCTGCAGCTTTTTGGTGGCAATGCATTGAAATTGGCTTCTGGTGCCAGCTTCCGTGGTGATATAAATATTCTCCTTGTTGGTGATCCTGGGACTAGCAAGTCCCAACTACTCCAATACATACACAAATTATCTCCACGTGGCATTTACACCAGTGGAAGGGGAAGCTCTGCAGTTGGATTGACAGCATATGTAGCCAAGGACCCTGAAACAGGAGAAACTGTATGGACCATGAATGGGATTTTTTTACTGCCTTTTACACGTTTAACACTGTGGAACCTAATTTTTCTGCTTATGGTTCAGGTTCTTGAGAGTGGTGCCCTTGTTTTGAGTGACCGAGGTATCTGTTGTATTGACGAATTTGACAAAATGTCTGAAAATGCAAGGAGCATGTTACATGAGGTTGATTACCTTCTTCATCTGCCTATTTTAGCCAATGCAGTATTCTGCAGTCACATATTTATCCTTCAAAATTTGTCTTTGTTGAAAATTATGCTGCAAATTTTACTGAGGAGAGGTGTCTCAGCTGTACTATTTAGTGACTAATGCACTTGTCTCTGTTTAATCCAGGTGATGGAACAACAAACCGTTTCAATAGCAAAGGCAGGTATAATTGCTTCCCTCAATGCTAGGACATCCGTGTTGGCTTGTGCAAATCCAAGTGGTTCAAGATATAATCCTCGCTTGTCTGTCATCGACAACATACACCTTCCACCCACACTTCTGTCCAGGTAGGCATTGCCCATAAGCTGTGATAACTAGATTATTAGATTATGGGTCTGGCAGCACATTTATGCGAGCTCCCATCTAGGCATACTAAATATATTATTTATGTTGTACAGTGGGAGCCTGTAATATTTTTTATTCATTTGTTTATTAAAAGAAATACTAAACATACTATATTAAATGAATTATTTCTCTTCAACAAAATATGGTGTGAGAAGTAGGGGTTAAAATAAAGTGTCACTGAACTATCATGCAGGTTTGATTTAATCTACTTGATCCTTGACAAGGCTGATGAGCAGACTGACAGGCGCCTTGCCAAACATATTGTATCCCTACACTTTGACAATCCCGAGGTCTAGAAACCTTGCAATTATTTTATTCAAGGTTAAGATTCAAATTTAAGCGTTATGACCTACATTGTTCTTTGTCTGTGTTATACAGAATATAGAGCAGGATGTGTTGGATCTTTCTACGTTAACAGATTATGTTAGCTATGCCCGAAAGCACATACACCCTCAGCTTTCAGATGAAGCTGCTGAAGAATTGACTAGAGGTTACGTGGAAATAAGAAAAAGAGGAAATTTTCCTGGGAGTAGCAAAAAGGTAATGCTTTTCAATTCAAAAATCACTTCACTCTTTGTTATAGTATTTACTTGTTGCATGGAGCTAAATTTGTTCTTTAAAATATAGCTGTAACCAATCAATATATAGGCAACAAGTACAGCAATTCTGATGTAACTCTACTAGAGTAAATTTCTCAGCGAAGAATGACGTGCATGATAGTGTATTTTGGTATTGAATCTGTAATATGAATAAATTAATTTGCCATGTTGGAATTGTGAAGGTTTGCGTTTTTATTTTATAATGTATCTCTGACATGTTTGCTCAATCTTACCAATCTATTTAAACAGGTGATAACAGCAACGCCGAGGCAGATCGAGAGTCTGATTCGTCTAAGTGAAGCATTGGCTCGGATTCGCTTTTCAGAATGGGTTAGTAACACTGAATCGCGACATGATGTACTTATATGGAATAGTACCATAATTATTCAATAACCTATGCAAACAGGTCGAAAAGAATGATGTAACGGAGGCTTTCAGGCTTTTGGAAGTTGCAATGCAGCAGTCTGCAACGGATCACTCTACTGGTAGGTTTCCGGTCAAGCCTAGTTCTTAAATTTCACCTGGAAAAAATTAAATGAAAATGTGTTTAATTTTCATATCGTATTTTCCCTTTATAGGAACCATTGATATGGATCTTATTACTACTGGAGTGTCGGCAAGTGAGAGGATAAGACGAGAAAGTTTGCTACAAGCAACACGCAACTTAATCATGGAGAAGATGCAGATTGGGGGACCTTCTATGCGGTTATTAGATGTATGGTTAATTGTTCTATATGAAATATCCACTATATAGATTATTTAGTTTCCAATGATTTTTAATTAATACAATTAAAATGATCATGTAGTTATTGGAAGAATTGAAGAAACAGGAGACTGGTGTTAGCGAAGTTCATCTCAATGATGTAAGTCTGTCATTTCCCCTTTATGAAAGAAAATTTTTAACCTTATTTTACGCATGTCCCATTTCATTTCAAAGGATAAGGTAACTAATTGACTAATTTTTGTTAATGCAGCTAAGAAATGCAATAGGTACCCTGGCTACCGAAGGATTTGTTACCATGCACGGTGACAGCTTAAAAAGATCTTAACCTAGCCATGTCTGCTGGTACTTCTCCTTTAGTTTTAGATTGTGTCCACAAGCCTTATTAACAGTATGTATCTGTGCTTCATGTTTAGTACATATATTTTTTATATTGTTTTATACAGTGCATTTTATAGGCCTCTTTAGAGTTATATTGTTTTCTTTTTATTTATTTTTCCTTTACCCTAGTTAACGATGCTAATCAGACAACTCATATTATAGTTGAACATCGACATCTTAACAAAATCAATTTGTTAACTTGGATTTTCTTTAGAAGAGTTTAATTTCTGATATAAAATAGTAGGAGTTGATTGGTGTTCTTGTTTTTCTTTTGTAATTAGGCAATTTTGGCTCCAGTTATAATTGTAAGACTTTAGTTTATTTAAAAATAAACATCTTATAGTTTTAATTATTTCATTATAGTCTAGTCATTTGAAAGAAATAAGTAACTGTAGTTCATTGTTATCCTTTACATTCTGATAATATGATAATTGAATTAGTTAATTTTTAAAGTTGGATAATGCATTTTTGTGACTAATTTTTAGTATATTTTAATTTATTTAATAAGTTAACAAGTGATTTAATTTTGAGAAACTAGAAAGTTGTTTTGCTACGAATAATAAAAGTTGAATATTGATGTCAAATTATATGTTAATTAATAAACGAATGATAAACTACTTACGGGATAATTTTAATTTTTAAAGTTAGGTGTAACTGGACATTTAAAAAATTTGAGGACTATTGTTTTTTAAAGTATATCGACATAAATGAATCAAGTAATTAAAATGGTAAGAGCAATAAATATTCATTTATTGAGCTAATGGGGTTTAAAGGACAGTTGAGTTTAAGGACAGTTGAGTTTAATAAAGAAAACTTTCTAATAAACAGATATTTTAAGATGTAAATATTTTTATTGCACATTTTAATATATATTGTTTGATGTAAGATATTGTTGTACTCGTTAATAGGTAGAAACACTAAAAAGGTCATTTCATGAAAGTTGAAAATTTATTCCTTTTTTGCGAATAGTGGATAAAGGATAAAGTGAAATTCAAAATTGGAAGTTTTAGTTAAAACGGAAGCTAGAATATCATTACCAAAACAAGGCTATTTTTTATTTTGCATTAAAATTGTTTTAATGTATTTTTTAACTCATATGGTCTGTCTTTCTTCAAAAATGATCATGTAAATATATGATTTTCTAATAACAATTATAAAAAAAAGTATTGCATACATAACAGTTTATATATTATAACAAAATTATTGTATACTACATATACTGCACACGAAACAAATCAATATATGCAATGTCCAATGATTGCAAATGGTCACTGTTTCATCATAACACGTGTTTGACATGGATAGTTTCTTTGTCCGTGACACCTGAAAAATCTTATCATGTCCTGAATTATCTACTATTATATTCACATTATAGTGCCTTTTACTGTCATCTAAAAATAAAATTTTGTTTAAATACTAGAGATCTCGATGCTTTTATTTCGGTGAGGAAATATTTTGTTTACTTCCGAGGTTACTTATTAGAGAAGCACCATCTATTCTCTAGTAGCCTTCTCTATTAATCTTGAACCTAGCTTAGCCATCTAACTAATTACAAAGATAATTGTCTCTATTTTGTTAGTCAATTAATAACTATGTAAACACTAACTTGGTGTCATAATGTATCACGTTTGTTAAAAAAAATCTAAATATAACATATATATCCTTTATAAAAATTATATGATTAACTAAAAGTAAATATTTTAACCTGAATAACTGAATAATAAAATTGAAGTATACCGTATTTACACATTATTAATTTTGAACGAGATTACCAGCGCGGCACCTGTGTCCACATGAGTTAATGCACGTCACATTTTATTTTAAAAGCTTAAAGAGACATTTAGTTATGGAATAAATTATACTATAGTACATAAGTTTAAAACATTACAAAATATATAAATATCTTAAATTAGATAAAATATTATATAATGCAATAAAATTCTAACATTGATATTATATTATATTTGATACGACTTTATAAAACAATACGTAGAATGTCATCATGTTATCAAAATCATGTGTAAATTTAAGAATTTTTTTTTTTATATTTTTACTTTAGTTTTTTATACATACTAAGAAGTTATGACCTTAGTTTTATTTATTTTTTTTAAATTTTCAGCTATATGAGAACGTTAAAAAATTATTACATACAATTTAATATGATTAAATAATAATTTCTCTTCACCCCTTTTATTTTTTTTTTTCTTTTAGAATCATATTTAAATTTTTCCTAAATATAATTTACCTCTATATTTATATATGGATTCAAACGTCCACACAAGATATATAAAAAAGTAAGATAAAATCGATAACAAGTACAATATAAATAAATAGCAGTATCAAATTAATCAAACAACGATAATTTATTTGTTTCTTCTTCAATAATAATAGTAATACTTATTATTATTAATTTAAAAAACGTAACTGATATTATGTAAAAAAATTTAGTGCCAGAAAAAATAGGTGAAAGAAAAAAAAAAAAAAAATTGAGCAAGGAAGGATCGTGAAGAGATTGGAAGGTAGTGATTCGATAAGGGATTATAGAGAGAGAACGAGGGTGGGAAAGAGACGGAGAAAGTCTCTCTGAAGCCGTAGTTGAGACTGAGATCGATCATTGCCTCGATCATCTGTCTTTGATTTCGCAGCAGAGAGAGAGAAAGAGTGAGAATGGGTGAGGTAGCGCGTAGAGGATGTTGTCCTCCCATGGATCTGTTCCGTTCGGAACCGATGCAACTGGTTCAGCTCATCATCCCAATCGAATCCGCTCACCGCACTGTCTCCTACCTCGGCGACCTTGGCCTTCTTCAGTTCAAAGATGTTAGTACTCTTTTCTTTTCCGATAAACCCTTTCTCACTTCCCTCGTCTTTCAATTTTTCGTCGCTAACTCGTAATTAGGTTTCCGTGTTCTCCTAATCGGTTTCGCTCTTTCGTCGCGTGATTTATCTGCTAATTGATCTGAAAAGAGACTTCGATTTCTTTCTTTTTATGTTCGCCGAGGAGTGCAGGTTTACTGTCGTACTTAATTGGCTTATTTCTGAGTGATGATTAAACTTAATTTGATGATTATTCTCGAAATTGATTAGTTATTTGAACTCAATCCCGGTGATTCATGAATCGCGAGTGAGTGGATGGGGAAAGTACTGTTTGATGACGGTTTCTTGATATTAGAATGCTGAAGTAGCTAGGACGATGTTATTGATAGTAACCTCGCAGCGTGATACAGTTTTTCTTGTTTTTTCGTAATTTTGGTTTGTATACATGTTTTTAATTAAGTTACAAAGGACTGTTTGGATCAGATTGGGGATGATTATCCTAGCAATTAATTAAGCAAGTTGTTTCCTTGTTTTTATGATATGAAGCATGATGTGCTGCTTTGAGAGACCTTTCTAAGCTTAATGTTTGTGTTGTTTCCAGCTCAATGCAGATAAGAGTCCTTTTCAGCGAACCTATGCAACTCAGGTACGTCGGTTTTCTGCTATTAGTCAGCCAGTTCTTTGTTTCTGCTACCTGGACATAATGGTCTTATTGTTATAAAGTTTTATGGAGATGTCTTGCAATGAATTGTTTTTTTCTGGTCGTGTCTGTAACTCAGTATTGCTGTTCTGACTTTCTCTTTGTCAGCTTTTGTTTTTGGGATATGATTTGAAAATGATACACATTTTGTCTTTACTCTCCTCAACTTGTATCATATCATTTTAATTACAATGCCAAAATTTTCCATAGCGGAAGAATGGCTAAGGTTGCAAAGAATGGGAGAGTAGAGTTTTTTTTTTTCATAGTGGATTAAGCTTCTCCATTGGAGTTATTTTTTCATGCACATTACTTAATTTTGCAGTGTAGATTTGTTATAGACATTGATTCATTATTGTGGTTGGAGTATTACTTTTATCTTCAAGGAGGCCTCTTTGACACAACAATTGATTTGGGTAAAGACTGTTTGGTATCTATTTGGTGTAAATCATATGGGTCTTTTTAAGTAGTTTTCTTCTACAGGTTTGCTGATGAAATGGGCAGCTTTTCTCCATTGGTGTTTTCTTTTCTCTTTGGTTTTGTGATTTTGCCCTTACATTTAAGGGATTTGTTGTCATCCAAACTCATTGTATTTTCTTCTCCTTGTTTCAGTCAATTTATTGTTTTACCAACAAAAGTATTGATATTATGTTTTTGAATTTGTTGGGGGATTTATATCGGTTGTTGTGAAGATTAAAAGATGTGGAGAGATGGCTCGGAGACTGCGTTTCTTCAAGGAGCAAATGTTGAAGGCAGGTGTTTCACCAAAATATTCCACAACACCAGTTGATGTGAACATTGATGACCTTGAGGTACATTAGCATGATTGTGGACAGAGTTTGTTTCCATTTCCTTTTTATTTCTTCTATAATTTATAATTTGACATCTCGCCTGTCTTGTAACAGGTAAAACTTACAGATATTGAGTCAGAGTTAATTGAGATGAACGCAAATGGTGAGAAGTTGCAACGGTCATACAATGAACTTCTGGAGTATAAGCTTGTTTTGCAGAAGGTACTGTGCCTATAAGGAATACTATGCCCTTTCATGGTGTGTAGCTATGAAAATAGCTAAAGAAAGAGTAACTAATGAATTTCCTTTAATCATATTGGAAAAAGTTGAAATAGAAAGTATATGTGTTAGAATGTCTCACATCGGCTAGGAATATGACCAAAACACTGCTTATAAGACTAGGGTAATCCTCCCCCCGAGAGCTAGCTTTTGGGGTTAAGTTCTTGACCCACTTAACTTGTAATATGGTATTAGAGCCTATCCAGTCTTAATGTTGGACCACCTGCAGATCTTCATCCCTACAAACTTCATGTTTCACATGTCCAGTTTTGGGCTCTGATGGTGTGTTAAGATATCCCAAATTGGTCAGAAATATAGTTAGATTCTCCTAATAGGATCTGGGCCTGGTTCATTTCTTACTATGGGTATTTCTGATATATCTGTACTAGAAATAGAATATATGGAAGTTTCACTTTTGCCTATTGTGTATTGGGTCATCTCTTTTTTGTTTTCAAAAAAGCATATAACTAAAAAATGCTTCAAATATAGTTTTTACTGTTTTTATGGAACTTTATTAAAATCAAATATGGCAATTGAATTACTTCTGAACTTTTATTTTCTTCCCTTTGTACTCCTTAGCCAAACTCAATTTATTTTCATATGCTTGCATTGGGGGCCTTCTTGACTTATATTATTCCACTTCCTTGTTTGATTGATGCATTAAAAAAATTAAGCATTAGTAATTGTTGTATGCTGCTTAGGAAAGAGAAATGAAGAATTGATAGAATGATCAGTTTTATTGAACTCAGAATAGGAGAAAGAACTATTCTAAATGGGTTCCCCTCTCACAAAGGGATTTCTCTTTTGTACACACTATTTCTCTCAGTGTATCCCTTCATCCCTATTTCTCCCTATTAATCTAATTGACATCCCTATCTTCCTATCCTAACTGACTGCTCTAACAATCCTTAACTACTCTTTTAAGGTAAGTAGCTTGCCTCTTTTTGTAATGTATACATATACATCAATAATAGATACAACAGTGTAAGTGGAATACACTATGTTTTCTCCATCTTATGTATTCAAGTGTATAAAACTTGTACTACAGACCAATCACTAAATAGTTATTGCCTTTTTCCAGGCTGGTGAGTTTTTCCGCTCAGCTCAAAGCCGTGCATTAGAGCAGCAGAGAGAATATGAATCCCGTCATCTGGGGGATGAATCTATAGAAACACCTTTATTACAGGACCAAGTAGACTTCTTACCATCTCATTTGTAATTTTCTTTTATACTATTGATACTAACCTCTTAATGAATTGGTTCTTGCTGTTTATTGTGTTGTGAAGGAATTGTTAGGTGATTCGTCAAAGCAAGTTAAGTTGGGGTTTTTAGCAGGTCTTGTTCCCAGGGAAAAGTCCATGGTATTTGAGAGAATTTTATTTCGTGCTACTAGAGGAAATGTATTTTTAAGGCAGGCTACTGTTGAGGATCCTGTCACAGACCCTGTTTCTGGAGAAAAGGTGAATCCCACACTCCATTTTTTTACAAAGAATGTTTGAAATAAAATAATGAGTTGGATTATGCAGCAGGCTATTTGACTTTCTTTCTAGATGATAGACTCAATCATAGGCTCAATGTTTGAGTCTGTAATGTTATGGTTGCTATTGTCAATAGTTACATAAACTCTTTTAGATAAAGGTAGTTTGTTGGTTTAACTACTTAGGTTTGTTGGCCATTGGTCATGTTAATGATATATTTTGATGTGCATATCGCAGCTTGCCATGCCATCAGAGATGTATTGACAGATTCCTCTGTTATGACTTTTCATTTAAAATGTGAATATAAGAACAACCTCTGTAATTGTAATGTATCTTGGGTTTATATTTTGTTATGTTAATACTCAATATTGGCTAAGAAAATTTAAAAAATAGAAGTGATTATTGAGTGATAAGCTTTATAGTCTTCTATTTTTTAATAACAAGACTGGCTACCTTCTACTTTGCATTATGCTTGTAAGTAATGCATGTCTCTGCTGTTTCCTATAAATCTATGGTTGCTAGTCAACCTATAATAAATGAGATTCTTCATTTTTTGCTTAAATAAGTTTCTCTTGTTGTCATATATGTGTGTGTGTGTGTGTGTGTTGTGTGTTGTGTGTTGTGTGTTGTTTTATATTCTATTGTGTGTTGTTTTATATTCTATCCTATGATGACTTATGGATGTTCACCTGCAGACTGAGAAAAATGTTTTTGTGATCTTCTATGCTGGTGAAAGAGCAAAAGCCAAGATTCTCAAAATATGTGAAGCCTTTGGTGCTAATCGTTACCCTTTTGCTGAGGAACTTGGAAAACAAGCTCAAATGATCACAGAGGTTCGTATTGGTTCTTAATTTTCCCCACGAAAATCTTCTGTACCTCCCCTGTTGCAGCCCAAGTTTTTGGCTGCCACACTGTTTAATGTAGTACATGTGAAATGATTGTCAGAAACGATTGGATTGTAAATTCCTAGGTGAAGTAATTACAAGCCTCTCTTTACATTTTAATTGTGGGTGTGTGAGATATGGTGTAGTAGTACTAGTATTGATTGACCTTGACCTAAGGAATAGGTGATCTTCCCATGCTCAAGTTACTTGAAGACGAAGTTGACCATCCTCCCTGAAAATACCTTTATTGTGCACAAAGAGTTGATGGACTCGATTTCTAAGTGTTTATTAGTTATTTCCCGTAGCCATTATGCATGTACAATAGCCAAAAAGATAATTAAGAAACATTTCCTCTATATGTCCTCCATAACTATACTTGCTTACTGTCAGTACTGATTATATGTACTATTACTGATTCTGATGTGTACCCAAGCCATGTTATTTGAAAATACGGATTGATCAGCACACTCAGTGATTAATTGATGAACTTAGATATTATTCCTTCGTAGTTGCGTCAGTGGTCGATAAATGATTCTTGCTGGAGAAAGAATTTATAAACGATAAAATAAATCATTATAGTTGCTAGTAGATGGCCTAATCGTTCCTTTCCATTTATGTCAACAGCATCTATCTAGCCAAGTTGTTTTATTTTTGTGTCTTATTTTGAAGATCCTTCATCCTTTATATGTTTGCTCGATGCATTATACTTTCTGGCATTATTCACCTGCAGGTTTCTGGAAGACTTGTGGAATTGAAGACCACTATAGATGCTGGACTACATCACCGGGATAACTTGCTAAATGCTATTGGGGCTCAATTTGAGCAATGGGATGTTCTGGTATGTCAAAAATAAAAATTAACGCTGTTCTGTATTATTCATGTGATGAATTGAATTTATATGCCTATCCCCTACTTTATCATGCTTTTGATTTGATTAGTTAGAAATTTTAATTCTGAAGTATTCAATTTACTTTTAGTTTTTTTTTTTTTTTTTTTTTTTTTTTCTTTTTTTTTTTTTTTTTT
>Ga0214544_1001124_pt1 | contig 54025 bp, 23 predicted proteins | sample CNSS3metaG_FD_160074 | JGI IMG/M metagenome (GOLD analysis project Ga0214544, IMG submission 160074) | Root nodule microbial communities from cowpea collected in UCLA plant growth center, Los Angeles, California, USA - CNSS3 | ecosystem: Host-associated > Plants > Roots > Nodule | place: USA...
AAAACAAATACAAAAAGTACAATTAAACCGATCAACCTAAAATTTAAGAAGATTTCATATGACATATATAAATAAGGTAAAAAAATAACTATAATTTATTTTAGTGATATATTTCTTCAGGTTCCATATATTTCATAATATATAAAAGTATATTCAATTTATTATATGATGTGTTTCGGGCGTAGGAACCAAACACCTACTTCTAATACTCAAATTATCTTTGAGTCCTTTGTACGATGTCTTTCTTAGTAAGTTTATATAGTTCTTTCTCTTGTTTAGCGTCTTCTCTCCTCCCGTTTGGCTGGTCGGGCGATCGGGGTACCTGTCTAAAGGCTCCGATGGTTAAGTCAGTTTAAGACCGATCGGTAGGTAGCAGTAAATGCTATAATAAAATGCGAGTTGAAGGTCCTTACCAACATACCTTGGGCCTCTATTTATAGTTTTTGGTATGGGCCTGTGATTATGGTTTCTTAATCATGGCCCAATTGCATTTTAAACCTGATTACTGACTTGTATTTACTTTAATCAACCTTTTACCTGCTGATCCAGGTTTTGGTGTGGCCGCGCGACCGATGGGTCGTGCGTCCTGTCGGTTGTCTTCATAAATGAGGGTTCGCCTGACCGATGGGCGTTGGTCTGCCTGACCGATGGTCCGGCGGTAGGTCATACTGTACACAAGCCCCCAAGCCTTGAGCAATGTTAGAGACGAAGCGAAAAGGGTTTATCAAAAAGCCCGATCGGGACACTGTGAAATGATAGGATTCTTTGTTGATGACGATCAGCTTACGTGTTTGCCTCACTTTGGTTATTTATTTGTTAATCAGCTCAGGTTGGGATGTTCATTTTGACAGCACGTGTCACTTATACCCTATCGGGGTTCCGTTTGACCGCTTGGGCAGTGCTGTTCAAACGGGGCTTTCGAGAAAGCTCGCCCCTTGATCGAACAAGCTTGGTTCGGGTTCCGTAGGGATCCTCGGTCGGTCGGTCGTCATTGAAAAACTATTTTTAGCTAAGTTATTGTAAAGCCTTGTAGGGGCATTCGTTTTGACAGCGTGTGTCACTTATACCCTATCGGAGTTTTGTTGACCGCTTCGGTCGGTCGGCCGTCATTGAAAAGCTATTTTTCGCTCTAAGTTATTGTAAAGCCCTGTAGGGACGTTCGTTTTGACAGCGCGTGTTACTTATACCCTATCGGGGTTTCGTTCGACCGCTTCGATCGGTCGGCCGTCATTGAAAAGCTGTTTTTACCTAAGTTATTGTAAAGCCCTGTAGGGGCGTTTGTTTTGACAGCGCGTGTCACTTATACCCGATCGGGGTTTCGTTTCACCGCTTCAGTCAGTGCTGTTCGACGGGGCTTTCGAGGAAGCTCACCCTTTGATCGAACATGCTTAGTTCGGGTCCTGAGGGAGCCCCGGTCCGTCGGCCTTGTTAGGAATCCAAGTGTGAGTCTAAGTCCCACATTGACCAGAAATGAGAAAGTAGAGCACTATATAAGAATAAAGACCCATAAACCTATTGCCTTAAGGTTTTGGGTTGAGAGTTGTGTTAGAGTCTTATGTGGTTAGGCTTAGGTCTCATTGGTGTTTGTTATCTCCCTAGTGATACCCCCTCCTTATAAACCTAAGATGCCTATCGTGTAAGTGATGATCGAGACAAGAGAAACACCCTTTTTTTATTGATGCAAATCTTTATCGTTGCACCCTATTGGGGTTTCGTTTGACCGCTTAGGTCGGTGCTGTTCGAATGGGGCTTTCGAGGAAGCTCACCCTTTGATCGAACAGGCTTAGTTCGGGTCCCGTAGGGAGCCCCGGTCGGTCGGTCAGCCTCTCGTGTAAGTGATGATCGAGACAGGAGAAACACCCTTTTTTATTGATGCAAATCTTTACCGTTGACCCTATCGGGGTTTCGTTTGACCGCTTAGGTCGGTGCTGTTTGAACGGGGTTTTCGAGGAAGCTCACCCTTTGATCGAAAGAGCTTAGTTCGGGTCCCGTAGGGAACCCCGGTCGGTTGGTCGGCCATTCCTCTTTCGTTTGTGTTACTCGTCTGGTTTCTAGTGGTCACCATGAGGGTGTAAGGTTTATACATGACTACTCGACCCCACAGTGGGCACCAAAATGTTTCGGGTGTAGGGACCAAGCACCTACTCCCAACACTCAAATTACCCTCGAGTCCTTTGTCTGACGTCCTCCTTAGTGAGCTTATATAGTTCTTTCTTTTGCTTAGCGTCTTCTCTCCTCCCGTTCGGCTGGTCGGGCGATCGGGGTACCTATCTGAAAGGCTCTGATGCTTAAGTCAGTTTAAGACCGATCGGTAGGTAGCAGTAAATGTTGTAATAAAATGCGAGTTAAAGGTTCTTACCAACATACCTTAGGCCTCTATTTATAGTTTTTGGTATGAACCTGTGATTAGGGTTTCTTAATCATGGTCCAGTTGCGTTTTAAACCTGATTACTGACTTGTATTTACTTTAATCAACCTTTTACCTGCTGATCCAGGTTTTGGTGTGGTCGCCCGACCAATGGGTCGTGCATCCTGTCAGTTGTCTTCATTAATGAGGGTCCGCATGACCGATGGTCCGGCGGTAGGCCATACTATACATGATGGATTACAATATTTTAATAATATAATTAATTATGCTTATATATCAAACATTTTTTCCCTAAAACATAATTCTCCAATATAATTTTGATATATATATTTTGCCATACATAGATTCATACACAGTAAGGTAACTAGGTATACAAAATTCTATATTTTGAACTCTTATTTTATAAATAATTTTCCTACCATTCAAATTATTTCTATCCATTAGAGCTTCATAATAAGAATTAGGTCAAACATAAATATGTACAAAAATTACTATCACGATGGCACAAACTAATCCGAAGTTTTAGACTACAAGAGCAAGTATAATGGTTGAACTAGATCAAAGAAAACAAATCATGTCACCGATCTCAATTAATTTCAATCATACAATATAATTATCAAATGACATATCGATAAAACTATTATAATATAATATAAGAAAAAATACTAAAAAAATTATTTTATTATTTATTTATTTTTATTTATTGACAAATATTTTAAAAGTTAATTTTTTAATTATTTGACATTTTTAATTTCCCTTTTATTTATATTTATATGGGTATATGAAAATTATTTTAATTTTAATTTATATTTATTTTGTTGTAACATGTACACAAATTTATTTTATTTTACTTTGTTATCCATTTATTTTATTTTTAAACTAATTTGTTTATACTATATTTTTTATAATTTATAATTAATTGGTCATTTAATAAATTATTAAAAAGTAATTTATATTTAAATTATAATTTTTTTATACTATTCTTTTCATTTTTTTATTATTTACACTCATATAAAAATTGTCTCTCTAAAAAACTATTTTACTTTTTTATCCCTTTAATTTGTTTTTAATTTTATTTATCATGAAAATAGCAATATATTTCACCTCTAATATTTAATATGTTATAAATTATCATTTTAGTTCTTAAATAGAACTATTACTTTATCAAATTTAAAATTTTTATATCAATCTTCAAAATATCAATTATATATAAAGTTGAAATTATTTTGTTAATCAATTTAATCAACGATGTGCATTTCTAAAAATCTTGATAAAAATTTGTTGATTTTTAAAATAAATAAATAAATATTTTTTAATGTGTATCCTTAAACACAATTTAATCATTATTAGAAAAATATTAATATATTTTGAATATATTTATTATTAAAGAATAACTTATATTTAAAATATTAACTTTTTCGTTCTATACTATTTTTTTCATTTTTAATTTAATATTTTATAATTTCAAATTACTTGGTGATTTAAATTTTTTTTAATGATTAACTTATATTTAAAGTTTTAATTCTTTTTTTAACTTATAAATTTTAGATCAATATGTTTATACACTAATTAGATTAGTATAACAAAAAATATTAGACAAGTCTAGCAATATACATTAAACGAGTCTGTCCATATATGAATTAGATGAGTATAGAAAAAAATAACATTAGACGAGTCATTTCATTCATTGATTAAACAAATATATAAAAAATATACTAAACAAGTCCATCGATGCAATGATTAAACAAGTATAACAATATATACATTAAACGAGTTTGTCCATACAATTAATAGACAAGTATAACAAACAAGTAACATTAAATGAGACATTTCATACATTAACTACACGAATCTAGAAATACTCATTAGTGGAGTCTGTCCAAACACTTATTAGACGAGTCTATCAACAACATGCACAGATAAGATGTCCTTATCAATATTTATTAGACAAGTATATTTATACAAAAAATAGAAAAGTCTATTAATACAATATGATTATGAGTTTGTCCATTTACTAATTGGACAAGTCTTGTAATACACTTTAGACAAATTTAAAAAACATTAATCAAACAACTTTGTCCATATCCTAATTGAACGAGTTCAGAAAAAATCATTAGATGATTCATTTTATACGTTAATTAGATGAGTTGTCAATGAACTAATCAAATCCATCTAGTATTACACATTAGACAAACCATTCATATATTGATTGGTCGGGTCTAACAATACATATATTGATTCATCGATTAGGATGGATGTTTCAATATACATTAGATAAGTCTATTCATACACTAATTGTACGAGTTTAGCAATACAAAATATACGAGTTTATCCATGCAATAATTAGACAAGTATTTTCTGCATAAAACATAAAACAAGTCATTCAATGTATTAAAATATATTAATTAGAAGAGTCTAAGAATATGCATTAGGCTAGTCTTTCTATACACTAATTAGATGAGTCTTGCAATACACGTTAGATGAGTTTGTCCATACACTGATTAAATGAGTATAGCAATATAAATTACACGAGTCTTTTTATAAACATATTATACGAGTCTATTAATATACATTAGACAATTCTATTCATTCTCATATTAGACGTGTCTTGCAATACATATTAGATAATTTTATCCATACACATTAGATGAGTGTGTCCGTACATTGATTAAACGAGTCTAACATAATATACTAGACGAATATGTCCATGCATTGATTATACGAATTTGGTAATACACATTACACCAATATGTATATATTCTGATTTATATTTATAACAAATATACTTTACGTATTTTTGCATAATATATCCTTTGTATTTTTTATAGAGTTTACTCTAATTTTTTCACATGTTATATTTTTTTTATAATTTTATAAAGTCTACTCTTTATTTTTTTTTTATATATATATATATATATATATATATATATATATATATATATATATATATATATATATATATATATATATATAATCAAGGCTCGGGTTTAAAATTAGCTTTGTTAATAAATATGAAGATAATCCCCTAAATAAAGGTAGGTGAAAAAGATTTCCTTTAGAAACATGTCTTCCATAATAACTTTCTCGTTAAATTATTGACATTTTCCTTTTTAATATAACAAAATTACAATATTGATATATTAACTTTAAGCATATTAGCTCTCTTTGAAAGCCATCCATCAGTATATAATTAACACGAATAAGTTTATTAAAAAATAATATTAATATACAATTAACTTTAGAAAAATCATTAACAATTTTAAAGTTGCCAAAAAAAAAAACAAAAGTTAAATAGCTTTCTTCAAAACAAAGGGTAAAAAAGGTTATCCAATGTTATTTGCATATTCAATTACTTCAGCAATTAATTATGCTCTAATGAAATTAAAGATTTTGAACTATAATTCTTTTGAGTTAAATATCTTTTTCCCAAACTATTATAAAATTACTGTATTTGGTCCTAAACTAAATTATAATATATTTAATATTTTGTTTTTGTAAAAAGTCAACGTAAAACATTATCATCAACAAATTACATGTGAATTGTTTCTCGCATAGTAATTACCAACTTTAAGATGTTTTACATTGATTTTGGTTTTTTTTAATAATAGTTTGGGGACTATTTATAACATATTTAACTCTTTATCATATTATATTTAAAACGAAATTCATTAATATATATTACACTGAAGCAATTATGTAATCATAAATATATATATATATATATATATATATATATATATATATATATATATATATATATTTATATATATTTATAGATAAGAGTTAAATACCAATTATTTTAAATATAGTTTTGTGTGATAACTTTTGAGTTAAAATTTTAAACAAATTTAGTCTCTATCTTTAAAAAAACGTAAATTTAGTTCTTTTAATTAAATTTTGTTAAATTTATTTGATGTTTCAAATACATTTTATTGTAATATTTGAATTGTTGACTTCGTTTGATACGTTTCCGCTTTGACAAAGTCACGCATTTATAAAATTAGAGACTAAATTGACCAAAATTTCAAAAAAAGACTAATTTCAAATTTTACTGACAATTAATAGATCAAAAATATATTTAACCCTAAAAATAAATAAATTAAATATGTAAATTAAATAACACAAGAAAGTAAAAGAAACACCATGGGTTTCAAATAATTATTAAATTAAATATTAAAAATAATAGGAAAAAGAAGCAAACAAAGAAATCGTTGAAATTGTTGTAATCATCATGTATACATGTGGAGATAAAGTAGGCTTAGTGATAAAGTTAGAAGGAAGATAATAAAGGTTATAGGTTTAACTCTCCCACACGACCAGTTTTAGGATAAAAAGTAAGTAAAACATTTCCTTTAGATCCCGAAAGAAAAGAAAGCCTCAAACAAATTTGTTTTTACTATTAATATTTATCTATTAAATTAATTATAAAATTATATTTATAAAACTATTAATTAGATTACAATTTAGTGTTTAGGTGAATAATAGATTAATTGGAGCATAATTGAAAGTTGGATTTGATGTAGAAAGATAATTCAAGCTTAGAAAAGGAAAAAAAAAAAACTTATTATCGAGTTGAGAAGAACAATAATTTTTTTTAATTATTGTTATTAATGATTAATCTTAAAAGAAATTCTACACGTTTGTAAAAAAAAGTTTAGAATTGAGAAGGAGTAAGAGGCCTGAGACTTCAAGATACTAAAAGTCTACCATCGAGATTGTTTTCTTGACAACTAGAACAATGTTTTATTGTTTTAGTTCATTTATTTTTTATAAAAATAAATAAGAAATTATTTAAAATTGATTACTACACTTCAAAGTAGATTTGAATCATTTGAAATATATGAAGATATTTTTTTTTTTATTTTGAGTTAAAAAATTAAAGTCACTAGATTGTATGTTTTTTAAAAAAGGTATAATTATTGATTTGGTCCCCCAGTTTTTTTACTTTGTTCAATTTGGTTTCCCAATTTTTGAAATGTTCAATTTGGTACCAAATAAGAATACCAAATTGAACATTCCAAAAATTTGGAGACCAAATTGAACCTTCCAAAAATTTAGAGACCAAATTGAACATTCCAAAAATTTAGAGACCAAATTGAACAAACTCAAAAAATTGGGGGACCAAATCAATAATTATACCTTTAAAGAAAAATGTTTAAATTTTGAAAAATTTAAAACATGATAATTTGTTGGACATTAATGAATTTGACTTATTTTCATATTTAAATATCTTAAGGAAAATTATAAATTGGAGAAATGATAAACCAATTGACATTCTTAACTATATAAAAATAATATATTCTTTATTTAGATGCATATATAATTCGTAGGATAATGTTAATAATTTCAGTGTTAGTTAATTCAGTCAAAATGAATTTTTTTAAGTTAAAGACAATAAAAACTTATTTAAGACTAACAATATATCAAACAAGATTAAATGGATTAAACTTAATATCTTAAAAAAAGAGATATTAAATAAAATTAATTATGACAATTGAATAAATAATTTTACATAAAAAAAACTCAAAAAATAAATTTTAATAAAATGTATCATTTTTCCAATTTACTTTAAATCTTCTGACCTCTTGAGTCCTCCTGATAATAATTACAAAAAAACGTTTGGAGTTTAAAGTTTAGAAATTAAAATTTTGAAATTTCAACCTTTATTATAAAATACCGAGTATCAAACAATTATATTCCTTGAGTCATGTTACACTTTGTTTTGTCTCAGATGATAAGCATATACCTTCTATTTTGGTTGCACAGAAGAATTCCATCAAGAGTGAGCTTTCTGAGTTGAAGATCAAGAACCCTAACATGAGCCCATGGTAAATCATCATATTCCCTTTTTATAAATTCAGAAATTGCCTCCTCACTAGATCCACTCTCCTCATTCAACTCCTCTATTGCCCTTTTTATCATCTGCAACATCACAAAAAATAAAAAAATAAAAAATAAAATGAATTTTTATCTCTAAAATAACATTTTATTTTACACAATGACATCTGATAATGACATTGACACGTGGCATTGCAATGTCACATGACACTAACAATGTCACGTGTCAAAAACAGAGTCCTGAGACATGGCATTTTTATTATTTTTTTAAAAAAATTTAAAAAAATAAAAAAAATCACATACTGACACGTGATACATCGTTGACCGCGTTAGTCAACTCCGTCTGAAAGGAACCTCACTGAAACACTTTTTCAAAAATTGGGATGCAATTGATATTTTTTTTTGAAACGGATAACAAATTGACACACTTCTACTAAAGTGGGTACCATACAAATAATTAAATAATAAAAACAAAATTGAGCATACCACTGCATATGGAGGGTGATTAGGGGTATGAAAGGATTTGAAAACTTGTTGAATACGATCTTCAACAAACGAAGCATGGTGTGAGTTAATGGAGATTGAAGGATTTTGTGCACCAAGCCTACACAATACAGAGTTCTTCAACTTCTTTCTTACCAATTCTTCTTTCGATTTTTCTTCAGCCATCTTCGTTAATACTTGTGTTTCAACTTTACAACTTTTCTTATTTATAAGAAAGGTAAATTTCCAAACAAAATCATAGTATTTAATGTTGATAAAATCTTTTGTCCTTCATATCATTTATATTATCATACTATTTTTACGGTCAGATTGTGATATAAAATCTTAATTCCTATCATTATTATGATATTTCTACGATAACAAATTATAATATGAAATGTTAACTTATCTTTTTGTAGATCTTATTATATCATATTATTTTTAAGATTTTATGATATTTTTATTTTCGCATAAGGGTCTTATAAGACGATTTATTTAATAATGTTTTTGGTTGATGAATTTATCTGAGGGTTTAAGATAAAAAGATATCTTTTTTGTTTTTTATACAAAATCTTAAATTTTATTTTATATGATTACGTTCTTTAAAATGGATGAGAGAGATAGTAATTCAAAAACGTTTAAAATTTAATTAATTTAGTTAATAATATTAAAATTGTCAAATCAATTTAATATAATTTGTATTGTTATTTTAAAGATAGTTGAGGGAGATTTCGGTAACTAACCGTGTTCTCAAATCAAGAAAGAAAAATCTTACATAATTAAATTTTAATAGTTATCACTGTTTTGTTACCAAACGAACGTGTTATCAATTAAAGATATTTTAGACAGAAGAATAATTTGATATATGAGACAGTTACAAACGAATGACAGAAATAACTCTTTGAAAACAAACCTTCTAATAGAAATGAATGGATGTAATTAATGTTATCAATAAATATGTTTCTATTTTTTAGTCTATATTTTGTGTTTAATAATTAATATTTGCTTTAACAATTAATTAATGTTATTAATAGTATTTTCTTATGAGATTCCGAAAAACCGTTACAAAAGATTAATGTGTGAAACCGAAAACCCATATGCTTTCATTCTTTTCTTTTTATTGTTTGTATGTATATATTTATCTCTCTCTCTATATATATATATATATATATATATATATATATATATATATATATATATATATATATATTAATTCAAATTTATTTGGAATAATCTCTTATACTTTTCTAAAATCGTTGTGTATCACGTGAGACCCTAAAAATGGATTTTAAAGAGTAGTAGTAATTTTATATTGACATTCATCTATTTGATTATTAAGTACAACTTCTATCTATTTAATTATTAAGTACAACTTCTATGATTAGAGTGTAGAGATCTAGGGTAGTCGCTTTGGTCTTTTACCCTTTCTTTTTGTGTTTGTGATCTTCTCTTTGCATGTGATTATCAGTTGGTTGCATGTAGTGTTTTTATACTCTTCTTATATTTATGTTGATTAGTGATCATAAATGTATGATCTGATCAATTTTGTGTTGTTCTTGTGTATAAAAGAGTATCTTATGAGAATGATGGTCAATTTATGGTCCATGAGTTTTATAGAGAGTTAAGTTAATTATAGCTAATGAATGTTTAATTAGTTTTTATTCCTCATTGTGCATTTAGAACTGTGATTGTATAATCAATTGACATGTTTGATTTGTTCTTAACTAGTGAAATGATAAGTAGGATTTTGTATACATATCGTTATGTGTTGGTGTTTTATATGATAAGCATTGTTGAATGTAGAATTTGTTTTGGTATTTCTAATTTGATATTTGGTATGAAATGAGAATTGAAGTTGGGAATCTTATGATATTGGCTCAGATAAATGGTTGTAACATGTTTTAGAGCAATTGTGAGAAGTATGAAATTTATTTTGTCTTTGTGAGAACTATGAATTCAATAAATTTGAAACTCCTTAAGAACCTGAAAATTTTAAAGTATTATGAGGTTTGCTAATTAGGAATTAATTCAAAAAGTATCAAATTACTCAATCAAAGCTCAAAGAGAGAGTTTAGACATTTGATACACTGTCATGCATCAATGTCACGTTAGGCGACGCCAAAGTTAGAGAGATTAGTGACTTTGTGCCGTTGGACGCCTAGGGTCGTTGCATGCAAATGTGCTCTCATGAGGCGCACACTAGGCTGGCTGAGCATTGAAGTGTAGTGTTGGACGTCATCTAGTTGGCACTCGGCAAAAAAAAAGTAATCTTGAGAAATTTTTAAGGGTAATGTGATAGAGGACTATCCAATACAAAGGTGTAAGAATCTTCAGATGACATGAAGTTGAGAACAACTCCGCTTTAGGAAAAATAGTATGATAAAGGACTATCTCCTAAATATATACAAGAAGAACTTGAGGAATAACTTTTAGCATTAAAAAGACATGAGACATGAAGATTATACAATTAAAGAATAATTAGAATAATTTATATAATTAAATTTAATTATATAAATGATCTAGCTTATCCTTTTTATATTATTTTATCTTTTGATATTTTTGGTATCTTTGATATCTTTAATATCTTTGATATCTTTGATGCCTTTTGATATTTTGGATATTTTTTTTATATTTTTCCATTTTTATCTTTTATCTTTTATATTCTATCTTTTATCATTAAAGACCTATATCAATCATTAATAAAGTTATTTTATTAAAGAGAAAGGATTCTCTTGGTTATTGGCTTAGGCCTAAAGGTTCTTATCAAAGATTAGAATCTTTGTGGCGAATCTTCTTGGACTTATCAAAGACTGGGATCTTTGTGGCTCAATATTATTTGGTTCTTATGAAAGACATGGGTCTTTGTGGCGAACCTTCGTTATAGTTGTCAATCTTGATCGTGACGTCTTGACTTATCAATCATGGATTGGATTGTGGCGTCTAGACTTATCTATCTTTGATTAGATTCTTATCAAAGAGGAAACTCTTTATGGAGAATCTTTCTTTGCTTATCAATATGCTAGATTGTGGCGCATTCCATCTCTGTCTTATTCAGTGTTTTTTATAATTATAAACTAATAAACTTTGATTTATCTAGTCTAAATATTTTGTTATTTTACAGAAGAAATTCAAAGTCAGAAAAGATCAGCATCTTTCCTATAAAGATTGTATCATAATGTTTGTAACTATTTGTATGAATATGTATGAATTGTGTGGGAATGGTATGCTCATTTTCAAGGTGGATTTGACGTACAATTCTTTAGGGTATACATTGAAGTAAAGATTCAAAAATTGAGGTTATATCCTCATAGTCTACTAACCATTAAAACTCATGTAGAGAAGAATGGGGTAGATGGTGAAAGGAGCAGGAGGTCTTGGTCTAAGAACAATTTCAGAATTCTTATGATGAGGAGATGATTAACCTTGTGTGTGATAGGGAACTCATTGCCAGTGGCTCCACATAGTAATAGAGATCACCACAAGTGCATAATTTCCAACAAATCTGACGTCAATGCATGTTATCTGGATGATTGAGTCTAGATGAGTCTTTAATGTGTGATATATAAATTTGTATATGCTTGGAATATATTATGATATGTTATAACATAATTATTGATGTACGACGACTCTTTTGTAAATTAACTTACACAGATTTATTGGTTTTATTAGGTTTTTGTTTTTCTTCCTTTTGCAATGATCACTGTTTTTTATATGATATGTATAGTTTTGTGATAGTGTAGTAGCTCGTAATGTATATCTATAATTATATCTTTTGGGATAATTGTACTAATATACATATTAATATATTAAACTTGGTGAGCTATATGTCCTTATGAATATCAATTATAAAATTTGAAATATTTCCTTTTACCTTTTGAAATACTATTTTCAATCATAAAACTTGTGGAAAATTATACACAATATATTCCTATATCTTTCTATTACATATCTATTCTTGGATAGCTAAATATAGAAACTACCTATCTATTGCGGTTAATACTCAAAAATATTTGGATTGTTACAACAAGTGTATTGATTTTTAATAATAATAATAATAATAATAATAATAATAATAAATAAATAAATAGATACAAGACTCTCTGAGTATATTATTTAATATTAATATATCTTTATAAATTTTTAAGATAATATTTTTATTTGAATCTATCACTAGTGTAGAATTGCATTTTTACCTCGCCTTATAGGTCTCGGTTGGCAAGGAATCGAAGCCTATAATGACGCAGTGACAATTTTGCAATTACAGGCGTGGGAACCGATGCAGAATATGAAAAATACCTGCTGCCAAAAGGTCTTCCTGCACTAATATATTGACAATGTAGCATATTTATATTTGATTATTATAACAATTAATGAAATTTAATTCGTCAAATTTTGAAACAATATACCCATATAATTATGCCGACCAACCAAATATATTAATGAACAAAGGAATGAATGAATTATTTATTGTTTTAGTATAAAATTTGTACCAACATCAATACTCTGCCAGAAATTCCTTCCAATTCTTATACTAATTATTAGGTTTGTTGTGGTGGTCCACTTTTCCCGACACCTACACATGTTGGTCTAGGTAAATGTCACATGATCAATGCAACTAATTTATAACTAAAATTTATTAAAACTTATAAAATCAGAAAAATATTCTACTGTTATATTGAAGTTTCGCATAATTTGTATTTCTAATTTAGGAGTTAAATAAGACTCTATTAAAGATTTACTCAGAAAATAAATAAGATTGATATTTTGAGGATTGTATAAGAAATTTAAGGTAAATTTAAGTCTCGTATTGTCTTAAAATTATGAATGAAAGGTGAAATCAATTTTTTATATAAGATAGAGTTACATATCATTAATGTTATCTCTATGAATTCTTTTCAAAAATCTAACAAATAAATAATTACCGATCATATTTATTTATGATATATTTATACAAGTATTTCAAGATACTAAAGAAACTTTTAAAATGGTGTATAAAGTATTGATTATTTGTTTTGAGATAAAACCGATTAATTAGTTATTTTTTAAAACTAAAATTGTGACGTGTAGTCACTTAACCGTAAAATAAACTCAAAACATTTTGATTACTAATAGGACGAGAGTTTGTATTTTTCTTTGCTTATTATTCCCATTAACTTTTTTTCTAATGTTGGAATAACTCACTGCTAATTCTTAAAATAAAAACCATCTCAAATATATAATTAGATAAGAATTTCATCGAGTTCACGAAAATAACCATTGCACGAAATGTAAAAATCATAAATTGAAATTTTAAATAAGTTAAGAAATTACCTTCAACAATTCTCTATCTAGGAAATGAATCCAAATAGTATATAATTTCAAATGAAACCATATTGTTGTAAAAAAGTTTTGCAAAAGGCATTTATTTATCTATATTTTAATATGTTATATATGTTTTTCCTCTTCACTAAAATATTATAAAAAAAGTATGTTTCTTTTCTAAACTAAATTATAAAATATTTCATCTTTGATTTTATGAAAATAACATAAAAGATTCTTCACAATAAACTATATATTATATATGAAAATTATATTATAGATTATTCATCTAAAAAGCCATTACATATATGTCGAAGGAAATATTTTACATAAAATTCATAAATTACAGAGACTAAGCATAATTTTAGTTTAGAAAAAAAAAACTTATTTAAATCTTTTAATAATTTCATTATAAAAAGAATAAACGCCGATTAATTAATCAATCAATCGAAGTATTTATAATGATTTTGTTATTTGAGGTGAATTTTTGTCACATGCAATGGGACAAGTTTGTACACGTGCATGTCACATGCAAGACGCAAACACTATCCATAGCTATGGCCATGGAATAATGCGTATTATTCTTGTGTTCGCATGTTCCACCAGATTTTGACGTATAAAAAACTAACATACAATGCAAGTTTTTGCGAATCAACGTTCACATTGAAGAGTGCAGAGAACGAAATCTTCTGCATTAATCAGAGAGAGAAAGACACAGAAGGTAGTGATCCAATGCAACAACAACATTGGAGAAGAAGATAAAAAGAAGGACACGTTCAAAAGGTGTGGCTCCTTCTTTCTGATTGATCTGAAAACCCTTTTGCGTGATTTGGTCCGCTATGTGTTTGTTTTTATTCACATTAAACAAACAATGTGCAGATAAGAATGCACGATAATGACACTGCTTCACAAAACAAAACCTAGCTAGCTCATAATATATATGCATCTATATTTGTGTCTGACTCGGATCCATGTCACATGTGATCACGTTTCTTCATAAGGAAAGTTAAGAAATTTTAACATATAGGGTCCTACCCACGTTAACTTTCCATGTATATATGTTATTTTTGAGTTTTTGTTTTGGAACAATTGGGACAGACCCAGATTTCAAAAGCTGCGAGTTACGCTGAGGTAACGAATCAGAAGCCTGAGAATATATCTGGTTAATTCTGCATGTGCTATCTTCTGGGCGATGTTTTGTTTGTTTTGTGTTTTGTGATTCTGGGTCGATGAGTTTTTTTTGCTATAAATTGATTAATTTTGGTTGGAAAAATGACAGAAAGTGAAGTTAAGATTGAAGGGAGATGAAGAACTCTGGTTTGGATAGTGGAATGTTCATTGACAGTGATGAAGATGTGGAGAATGAACATCATAAGTATTTGAATGATGGAAACGAATCGGATTATTCGAATTATTCCATTGATAACCATTCAAGGAAACCAAGCAACTACAATATGGCATGGCCTCAAAGTTACAGGTCAGCTTCTCCTCCGTGTGCATTGTGTGTTTCAATCTGTCATGAATGAGTGCGTTTCTGGCTATTCATTTGACTTTTACTTTTTTTTATTATTCATTTCTTAAGGCGAAAATAAGGCTTTTCTTTCACGGAAAATTGACTAATCATCGGTTGGAAAAAGAAGAAAAAGAAGAATAGTAAAACTCCATTGTCATCCAAATAAACATATTCACAACAGGTTTTTGATAATCAATTATAGTTTTTTTGACATTGATTATGCGTTTCACAAAATGTTTGTGGTAATGGACTATATATATATATATATCAGCCAAATTAATCTATTTTTGTGTAAAAGAGAATATTTACAGAGAAATGAATGCTGTGTAACCCTTTTTTTAAAAAAAAATTTCGCCTAACATTTTCTCTTTACCAAGTGTTTTTAAAAAACTAGAAAACACTTATTCTTGTTTTGATTTTTGGTTGCCGATACGTAATATAATATTATAAAAGGGCAGAGATTGAAAAAAGTCGGTGTATGCTGTATGAGACTCTCCATATATCAATCCTCGTTGAATTTAGGAAAACGTGCAAACACACATACCTTAGAGTTTATGTCTTTTAGAAACATGCCGCATCATCTTTACGATATGCCATGTCAATTTATAATCCAGGTGGTGGAAAATTCATCTTACAGATTTATTTTATAGGACTCAGTTAGATTTAAAATTCACTCTTTAATATAATATTAGAGTCATGATTTAGAATATGTCTTATTAAAATTTGTTGTTTGTTTGGTTTATTATATCACTTATTATCGGATCACTCATTAATGTCTAGTCCTATATTTGAAATATATATGTCTCGACATAAAAGAAAAATGTGTTAGAAATTTCACGTCAAAGATAAAGCAAATTCAAAAGATATAAACAATTTCATGTATCTCACCTCATAAACTAATTTTAAAAAACAGAATTAAATTTAAAGTCCACTTTCTTGACACCCATAAATAATGAATTCGGTTACAAAAGCTCTCTTGGATACTAATGAAAGACACATCTTAAAACATTGTTCTGAACAAATGTGTTTGGAGCGGACCGTTTTACTTTCTGAAGTAGTAAAAAGTGATGACATAATCATACTTTTTGTCCATCACCCTTGCTGGTTGAATATCTGTTTCTTCATCCTCTCATTTTGGCATTTTGCTTGATGAATCTGAAATGCACCAAGTTGAAGTGCTTATTTTGATGCAAATAATAATGTTTCAGGCAATCCATTGATCTATATGGTAGTGTACCATCACCAAATATTGGATTTCTGGGGACCACATCCCTGTCAAGATTAGGAAGCTCTTTTCTTGTTTCATCTTTGACAAGGAGGCAAACTCTTGAAATAACGCAACCAGAGAAAAAACCACTCTTGCAACCCAAAGAAGAGGAGCAACTGCGACATTCCTTGCTTCCTCCACAGCTATCTAGAAAGTCTTCCATTAGGAAAGATGCTTCCAAGGTTTCTCATGAAGTTCACATACCTGGCCAATGCACTTTTGGACAAGCTGTGCTTAATGGTAACTATACTGATAACTGCTTCTTCAATGCAAAATATAAAATGAACACAAACGAAAGCAATTATAGTGAAGCTATATTAAGTGAAGAATGATAACATTATAGTGAAGAATGACAATAATATACTGAAAGCTTTCTATCTTCATTTCTATCTCATATAAAAGTTCATTTAAGTTCCATCATACAAACGCTTAGTAACCTTGAGAATCTGTTTGTTCTGTTTTAACTACACTTTTGTATATGTGAGTATATTATTAGTTAGTTTCATGATGTTGCATTTGTCTGAAACTAGATCTGAGAGACAAAAACTATAATGTACTACTTTGCATATTATGTTGTTATGAAAAATCAGAAACTGTGAAGAGTTGTAAAATCAGAAGAAAAAAACAGAGTTCCTTTTGTAAAGATGTACAATAGAAGAAGGGAGAAAAATAGCAAACTTCAATTTTCTGAGTGCAATTACAAAAAGTTTCTTCTAATTAATACACACAAGAGAGAAGTAAATCTGAACAAAATAAATACCACCACTCCTTTTCACCTAATCACTCACCATACAACCAACTTTTCCCACAAAAAAAGGTTTATCATTAAATTGAATTTAACAAGACACAGCAAACAGAAAATAAGATCTTAAAGTACATAAAAGTCTCAATTTCTGACATATATGTTTTCTAAGGTATTGTGGTCATTTATCTTCTATATAAGAACACGAGTTCTATTATAATCCTGTTACTGCAGGGAGGACACAAGTTCTATTATAAGGTTCTAATTTGGAGTGACAATTACAGTTTTGGCACAATTTTTTTGTTGTAAATAAATGTTCTCTAATTCCTCAATTGCACCTGCAAAAACATTGATATGGTGGCTACAATGATAGCTACAACTGTTATTTAAAATCATGAAATTGTTACTCAATTTGGCACTTAACTGTAAGAGGTTCTTGAAGTTTTTGAAAGTGCAATTCTCATAAAAGTTCAGAATATTGAACTGCGAAAAAAAATTCATCTCTCACCAGCAGGTTGTTTGTGAACTACAACCCTCCATGTGTTAAAAGTCAAAAAAGAAGAAGTATACAAGTAAAAGGTTCACAAAACTAAAACATCAAAAGAATTTTGAACAAAAAATCACTCGTTAATAATAACCCACCAACTCACTCTTCTACTCTCTTAGATGATCCAATATGTAACCGAACTTATACTCAATATAGCTTGTAGATGACAAATTGTTGAAGTAAAAGATTTGGCTTTTAAAATAGCTTTGTTAGAATGTGCACTCTTGAAAATAATTAGTCTCTGATTGTTGGTTTAATTGTTTTGGATTTTGCAGGCATAAATGCCCTTTGTGGAATAGGAATCCTTTCAACCCCATATGCTGTTAAAGAAGGTGGATGGGTTGGTCTTTCTATATTGTTACTGTATGCAATTTTTTCCTATTATACTGGTTTGCTTCTGCGTTACTGTTTAGATAGTTCACCTGGTCTTGAGACATACCCTGACATTGGCCAAGCAGCTTTTGGTACTACTGGACGTGTCATTATTTCTGTGAGTTTCAGTTCAATATTTTCTTCATCAATATTTAATTTCAAAGCATTAATTAGTCTCTAATCTCTTGCCACTGCTTTTACTCTATTTTTTTTTTTGTATGCAGTTAATATTGTACATGGAACTATATGTAAGTACTTCCTCCACTCTTTGCTGCTTTTGAAATCTCAGTTGTTATTAATGTCAAGAGAATATGGAATATACAAAAGCTAAAGAAAATCTTGTTTGGACAAATTCTCATTTTCATTTCTGAAAGAAATAGGTGTTTACATTTGGATCCTTTAAATGATTTAAAAGATGAATCATTATCACTTCTCTGTAGTTAGACAAACTTATCCTTCCTTATATATCCATCAGTAATTTTTCATCACCAAATGAATAACATGAACCTCACCAACTTGAATCACAAGTCCTAGACAAAATTCTCAAAATTGGAAAGACATTAATGATGCTTTCTCCTTTATATTTCCAAACAAAAGGGCAGCATTTTTTTACATGCAATTTAAAACTTTTGGTTTGATTTGATTTGATTTTTTTCCCTTCTCTAATTAAGATTTTGATGATGATAACTTAATCTATTACATATTTATTAATTTTATGCAGGCTTGTTGCATTGAGTACATAATTGTGGAGAGTGACAACTTATCGACATTATTTCCAAATGCACACATTACTTTGGGTGGAATTGAAGTGAATGCACACATATTGTTTGCAATATTGACAGCATTGGCTCTTCTTCCTACTGTTTGGCTTCGTGATCTACGTATTCTCAGTTACATCTCAGGTACAATCTTTATCCTATCTCTTTCTTTCCTTTTCTTCTACAAGAAAATGTTATCCACCAATTTTTAAACCAACAAAATTTCTTTCATAAACAATGTCAGCACACATATTCTAGTACTTAAGTAAACATTAATCAATCATTTTAAGTACTCTCATTGAAAATGGTTTTGGTGGACTTATGATTTAAACTGTCACATGACATGTTTAGAAAAGAAGATTTGGAAGCACCTGTTTAACCTTTCTAAGATGTTGTTATTGCAGCTTGTGGAGTTGTTGCAACATTTCTAGTGGTTGCATGCTTGATCTGGGTTTGCTTGGTAGACAAAGCTTCCATTGATCATAGCCAAGGAACAACAACATTGAATCTTACAACTTTTCCTGTTGCAATGGGTCTCTATGGTTACTGCTACGCAGGACATGCTGTGTTTCCAAATCTCTACACTGCCATGGCAAATCGGAATCAATTTCCTGGAGTGCTCTTAGTATGGTAAACAAATCAAAAACTTCCACAATTTTAGTTATTCACTATCTTAGCAAACTCGAAGCTAAAGTTGAAGGTGAAACTATGTTTAAACATTCTAATTCTGTGGACTATATGTTACTATGTTTTCATTTGCTTATTTGATATCCATTGAAGTAAGTTAGCACATCAGCAAACAAATCAGACTTTCATGCAAACAAGCTTAGTGCAAATTTGAATATGCATTTAAACAAATAACATCACGAAAGAAGAAGTAAATATGCAGAAGGTTAAATATACTGACTTGTGTTTCACTGATAAAAAGCATCTCAATTATATATACATACAAGTATATATAACCTTTCAAAGAGATAAATAAGAAGTAACACAAAAAGAAGTTACTAGAGACAAGAAAAACAATATAAGTTTTGATATTCAGATATATCATGAGAGTACAATAGCTTGAAGGAAAGCTTCTACTGAGTTTTATCTTTTGCCCATCACAAGTTACCATGTTTGCACCTAATGGTACATCCTCACCTAATGAATTAATTTATTATCAAACTTTTTTATCTGTTGAAAATTAATATTTACTGTAAAAAATTCTGAAGTTTCCAATCTTAAATTCTTCTTGAACTTCAACACAACCCCTCCTGCCACTGAAAAAAAAAATGTTCTGAAGAATTTATGTTTAAGTATTAATTCAGTGAGTAATTATTTTTCCATGCAGTTTTGCTATTTGTACAAGTCTGTATTGTGCAGTAGCTGTTGTTGGTTACTCAGCATTTGGAGAAGGAGTACACTCTCAGTTCACTCTTAACATGCCCCAACACTTAGTAGCTGCCAAGATAGCTGTGTGGACTACGGTATGCTCATTCTAGATTCTGACCTTCTTCCATGCATATATATATATATATATATATATATATATATATATATATATATCACCATATTATTGATATTTTATCAGTCAGATAGAATTGCTAATCTTTGCATCATGCGATTTTATTTTGCAGGTGGTCAATCCATTTACCAAATATCCTTCATATGTGCTATATAAATAACTACATTTGTGCTTGCTTGCCAAAATAGTGTGCTTAGCAACTAATATAAGTTCTTAACACCAATTGAAATATAAGAGAAACAACAATGATAATTTGCGTCATAAATACAAATAGTTAGAAGAGCCAACAAACTTGTTTGATTGGCACTAGCTAAATCCTTTAATTTCACACCAGGTGAGAAAAAATGCTACAAGTATTAGAATGTTTTTCAATTTTCAGACGTTGATTTTCCAAAGAGTCATGAATATGATAAAATTCCTGTATGTTTTTGTATTTTTCCTTTTCATTTACAAATAATGGAGATGTTTGAATGAAACAAATCTGTGGCATTTTGTTGAGTGGCTGTATATGAATAGAATGATTAGAGCCATTGACTGAACCACAAAGTAATCACTTACATGTTTTAAAAAAGAAAGGAACATTAACTTGCTTCACCTTCAACCATTCATGAAATTTCAATACAATTTTAAGGAACATTTTTACCTAGATTGAGTTTGTTTTCTCTGTTATTGTAATGTTTCCACTCTAACAACCTATACTTTTATTCATGTAAATGGAACAAGCAACTCATATGGACATCCTATCCAAGAGTAGCACTTTATGTCTTGTTATTTCTCTTTCTTTCTCTTCATTGATTACCTTTTAATCTTGAAAAAGGAGTTTAGATAGAATCAATTTATTTCAATCTATGTACCTACATTGTGAAGATAAAGATAGATGTTTTTCTTAATTAGCACCACATATGCATTAAGTCTATCTCCAGTAGCAATGTGTATAGAGGAGTTGATACCACCAACCCATCCCCACTTCAACATATATTCCAAGGTCATTAGAACAGCTCTTGTACTTTCTACACTGGTTGTTGGTCTTTCAGTTCCCTTTTTTGGTAAGCTATTATTCTTCCTTATACTTTTGTTAAAATCTCGTGTACTATTAGCCAAATTATTTTACTATTGCCTGGTTCGATAATGTTTTACTATGAACTGCATATACTTTTCTCGCAGGTTTGGTAATGTCATTAACTGGATCTTTACTCACTATGTTTGTTGTAAGTGCCCTCAAATTCTTCTCTTTCCTTTCCAAGAGGTACTACTAGCCATAACATTCATTTTAATATGTTCGACCTTTTATGCAGTCATTGATTCTTCCTGCTGCTTGTTTTCTAAGCATAAGGGGTGGCAGAATCTCAAGCTTTCAGGTATGATGATTACCTCTTCATAATAGTAATGCTAAATGAAAATCAGAAATATAATCACGTTTTCGTTATTTAATGAGAATGGCTTTTCTCAGCCAAAGTGCTTGAACACAAACGAAACTTTTTATTTAGCCATAATTTCTCACCCGTTCTGTTCAGTTAAGAGTTTCGTAATTTTTCTATTTAAAGTTCTGCTATAAGATCACAGAGTACAGTAAATCTGAATGGAAAATTAATATATCAAGAAATCAGTTTGTGTTACAATTATTATTGATTACCTCTAATGTGACTCAACTTTTCCATCTTATTTCTACAGGCAGCACTTTGTGTTACAATTATTATTGTAGGTGCTGTATCAAGCTGTTTTGGATCATACTCATCCCTCTATGAGATCATTGAGAAATTGTTTGGATAAAGTTTTGAACTATAAATCCTAAACAATGAGACATCCTTTTTGTATTTCTCATCCCAACTGTTAAGTCATTTTTCTTCAGTACAAGATTTCACATTTGTGTTGTTGTAATTGTGGTTAATTATTCTGGTTTGTTTCCACATCCGAAAAGGAAATTTTTCTCATGTTGATATATGGGCATAGTTAATCATAGTGGAAGGTTCAAACCAATTGGTCAAATACTGGTTCAGACTGTAATTTTTTCACAGACAGGTGTTAATGTTATGAAATAAGTCTTCTCAGATAGTTTAGAATCAATCGTCGCATTTATGATATTGTTTACTTCAAAACTCTTCACGATTTTATCTTTAAAAAGAATTTTCAAGAATTTTAAACATCTAGTTCTAAATAATGTAGTACCTTTTGATTACTCAAAAAGAAAAAACAGGTAATGAAATTTGATAATCTACATATTAAGCTCTTAACTACCATTTTAGTTTAGATATTGAGTATGATATGATTTTTACTAGCTATAGCTATATGATTACCGCGATTCAATATAAAAGATGTTTTGCTCTAACAACAGTGTACCAAAACTCATTGACTATTTATACTCACGTACCAATAATTCGTGATATGGGGTTGGCCTGATCAATGAACATTGGTGGAGAATAACTGAACTCAAAGGAATCTTTATCAGAAGGTTAAGGGTGAGAAGAGTAAATTAATGCAACATTTTGATTATTTTCTGTGTTATTTGAGACTAGATAACAGACACGTTTTGTCTTTGACAAATGATAAGAACATTAAATTGAAACTTTATTATGGATGGGAACTACAACAGACTCATTTATTCTTCTAAACAGATTGAACTGAATGACAAGACAGTAACATGGAATCATGAAATGTGATTCTTATGAAATAACAGTAATACTACTCGGCATTGGTGCTACATATCAGTATGCATGCAACACCACTAGGTACTACAATAAGAATTCTAGAAAACTTGGTGGATGGTGAAAATCTCAAATTATTTGTTGTTGATTCCTATTGTCTGGTCACTGGAGCTCCATGTTTTTCAGCCTGCAAGTAACAGTTTCAAGAATTAACCACAAAAATAGAGTTCATAAGGCAAGTTAGAAAGGAAATATTTGCAGGGTTGATAGATATATGATTAACTATTGGTACAGTAACTTTTTATTGGGAGAACCATGAATATAGAGAAGAGCTTGGATTTAAAGAGAATCAAAGATTACACTTGTTTAAGTAGCTGCATGCTTCAGAGAATACAAATACATACTGTGAAGTTAAGTGCATATGCATAAATGATGTTGAAAAATGTTGTACCTTTTCCCCTCTTCATCAAACTCAGCAGTTTTCTTGTAGTTTGGGAATGGAACTTGACCTGATTCAATCTGAGAAATGTCTCTGAGGAGAAGCTCATAGTGCCTTTTCACTTCATCAGGAGTTTTCCCTCCAACAGCAAGGGCAACATTGTTCCATCGGTCAGGGGTGTCCTTGTCATAAACAGCTAGAGCCCTTTCAAAGGCCTTGTTGTCCTTAGCACTCCATGATCCTGTAGCTGAAATTGAGCTTGATGCCATTTCTGATAGTTATTTAAGGTAACTAGATATATTAGAGTATTCCTAAGGTTTCAAACTACTGGTATATGGCAGTGCTCAAGTTCAACACAGAGATGGAACTAGTTAAGAAAGGTTGAGAAACTCTACACTATAGTGTTAGGAAGAGTCTTGATGATATGTGTAGAAAGGAAGCACTATGCATGCTCCTTTTATAAGCAGAAATGGAGGGTGTGACACCATGCAAGGTGCAAGTTGTCTTCTCTTGCAAATTTCCCAAAAACAAAGCAGAATTTTAGTGATTTGTTTCATCAGGAACCACAGAATAGAGCAGGACCAAGAAGTTGAAGAGTAATGAGAGAATAAGTATCTTCAAAGGTTTAAACCATCTTTCTGAATTATGGTTGAGGACATTGCAGCTGCAGCTTTTGTGACATTATTTTATGTGTGCACCAAAGTAAACTATATGATAATTTTGCAATTACTCTATATGTATCACATGAGTATGTTACTATGATTATTCTCCTAACATGCCACATCACAACATTCATTCCACCATTGATACTTAAAAGTTGGAGAAGAATATTGGAATTAGAATTTTGTTTTTTCTTGGGATAAAAAATGGAATAGTATCGTTGAATAAATGAGCAAGAATATTATGTAGGACTTGGAAAAAACAATATAGGTTGTTACAATATAGATGAGCATTCTACTGAAATAAGTTTAACATTACTCAAACTAATATTGATTGGTGGAGGAATTGACATGATCAAACTCTATAGCATTAAATGATGAGTAAATGTAAATTTCACTTGTAATTGTATATGGGGCTTCTTCCTCCACCTCCAAGTTTTCTTATACACCTCCAAATTTTATTGTGATTCTAATTCTACCGAATTTATATTTTAAATTTTAAATTAATAATGTAACCAATAATTACTGCTTACCAACCTATTTACTGAAGTTGTACCTTTAAGTCATTTTCAAAATACTATCTACGATTAAGAAAACATCGGATTTCAAAATCCGATTCGAAAAATCACTGGATTTTGAAATTTGGCCTAGTAATCCAATAGATTTTGAAATTTGAAAACTAAATCTAATTTCGAAATCCGGTTTACAAAAGTATTAGATTTCGAAATCCGGTTTAGGAACTCACTGAATTTCAAAATCCAGTTAACTTTTCTTTTGAATTTCGAAATCTAGAGAAGTATTTTCAAATTCGTAATTCGATAATTAAGTCTACCGGATTTCAAAATTTGGTATATTTATAATTTTTTTTTTCAACTTTTTTAAATTAATTTATGATTTTGTTAGTCTTTAGTTAATTTTATTTATTTTGTGTGTTTTTTAATTTTTGCTTTTTTTAATTACTTTTTTTTTAATTTTCTTTAATTTATTGTCTTTAAATTTGTTCATTAATTTTTTTAATTAAAACTAATATATGTGGTTTTATTTAGTATTTTGATATAATTTAATATATTAGATATTTTAATTATTTTAAATTGTAATAATAAAATATAAACAAAATTTATTAAATATTTTAATTAGTTTATAATTTAAGTTTTAATATAATTTAAAATTTTAATACAATTTAATATATGTTAACGGGATTTCAAAATGTGGTTAAAATTTTTAGTAAAAATTTTGTTTTAAATTAAAATGAAAGAAAATATTTTAATCATTATTTTTTTTAAATATTAATTTTAATTAACATAAAAATTAAATTGAAATAATAAATACTCTAACTAGTTTAATTTAAAATTTTAATATAATTTAATATATGTTAATTGGATTTCAAAATCAGGTTAATTAAATTTTTGTTTTAAATTAAATTTAATAAATATTTTAATTAATGTATTTTTTAATTATTAATTTAAATTAACAAAAAAATAAATTTATTTGATTTAGTTCAATATTTATTTAATTAAAATTTATTAAATATTTAAAAAACAATGTCCATTACCATGTCAAAAACTCTTGGTCAAGGTGTAAAAGAAAAAAAACAAAACAAGGTAAAGTTGAAAAATAGAGTAATAAGGAAAGAACATGCACCTTATTTTTATCCAATAATAAGTGATATTGGAAAGCTAAAATCAATTAGGAATAAGACTAAATTTAAATATAGAAAGAGTTTTATAATCTCGAGATAGTAAAAAATTTAACAAAAATTTATTTCATTCCCTTTCCATGTGTCATTTGTACATAAAAATAATCCCATAGTAATTTGATGAACCTTGTTTCATATTAGTTATTTAATTAGATGATGTCTTTTATTTAACTTAATTTAATGATTTGGTCTAGTAGCTTTTTTACTATTAGGCAATTGAAAAATACTATTTAAAAATTTATCTAAAACTAATTAGAATCTATAGGTTTCAAGCAAAGGAAGAAAATTGAAACTACGTTTTTAAAAGAAATTTTTTTAAATTAGTTATTTTCTTTTAATTTTAAAAGACATTGATTTTTGTTATAATCCATTAAAAAAACATTTTAAATTGATTTTAATTGGAACCGACTCTTTAATATGTAATATCATTGAAGTGGTTAACAGTATCATTTATCAAGGAATTTATATGTGTTTAGTTAACATGTATTTTTACTAATCTGGATTAAAAATGTAAATACAAATTCATAAAAATTCCACAAATGGTGATAATTTTAAATTCAAAGCATTTCAAATCTTAAGAATTAAACTTATATTACTCAATTAGAGTAAAAGTTCACCGAGTTTAGATTTTATAAATTCAACTCAATGAAATAACTCAACATTCATACCATAATCTCACTACTTCTAATTTCTTGGGACAAGTTGTAAGTTCTAAACCATATTTGAAAAATGTTAATCTCTTAGTTATTTTCATTTAAGATTTATAGTGAAAATGTATTTATAACAATTAAGAGATAATAATTTAGTTGTTCAATTGTTAACTAAGTTTTAAAGTATTTTCTAACGTGTAGATACAGTTAAAAGCATATATAATCAATCATGCACATTAAGCACAAAGAAATAACACAAAAGTCATCATATAGATTTACATTTTAAAGACAAAACTACATCAATAAAAGATTCATTACATCCGACCATAATGAATGAGATAGTTAACTACTCTTAAATATGTAAAACACAAAAAATAACAAGAAAGAGTGGTGTGATTGAAGTATGAAGTAGTTATGGAGCTCTTCCTCAAGTCTTGGCTTTCTCTATCTTTGGTTCGATTTTTCTCTCCAAAACTCCTTTTTTTCATTCATAAATTGGCTTCTAAACAATTCACAATTATAGCTTATTGTTGGATGAGTCCAATATCTTCGTGGATGAAAATTTGCTTTTTGTTAGAGAACACTTTCTTTACTCATTAAGTTTAGAACTCACTATCCGAGCATGAAATTTTTCTCATTGGACCAAAATGTTCCTCTTATCTTCAATCTTCCACTCATTTACAAAAATTGATCAAAAATATAGTTACTTCTATCTTTGAAAGAAAATGTTTAAATTCTAAATCTTTTGATAAACATGAAAAATAAATTAATATCACGCTTATCAAAAGTCAGTTTAAAAGATATTCTCAAACCAACTTTCTAAACAATTGATTGAAATTATGTTTTTTTATTTTTCACAACTATACCTTTTGAATGTTTGTAAAACAATGTAAAATCCTATGAAAAAAAAAGGGTATATATAATCTATTAGTGAGGTTGCCCCCTATGATCAAGTAGCTGTGAGACCTAACTTTATTTTATTCTCATTCTTGCAGGATCTTCAATGGGTAGAAGCTGGACCAATTGAGAACCAAATGTGTCATTTATTACAACATGCAACAACAATATCTTCCTCATAACAACGTTTCTTAGGTGCAGATCTTGTACTTTGTCCTCCACAATCTCCAACATTCTCTAGATGCCCTCTTTTCTCCGTACAAAGATTCTTCTTATTTTCTTTTCATGCTACAATTCTCATTAGATTATGGAAAATGATAGGCACTTTAATATTAATTATCAATTTTCAATTTTGGGACCTTTTACCTAATCTTTCAATTGACTTTGCGTCAAGATCATAATAATACATAAACTTTAAATATAAATATATCTAGAAAGCATATATTTCTTTGCATAAATGGAAAAATGTGCAATCATTCGTGTGTAAAATTTTTGATATAAATGTAACACATAGAAAGGTATTATATTTGTGAGGTGAATATAAATGATACTAGGGCTATAGGTTACAACTTGATAATAGAGTGCCCCCAACCTATATATACTATTATTGTTTCTCTACCAATAATTGGAATTTACATTCACTTTATTCATCCATGAAATCTTCGTGATGCTCCCAGAATTGACATCATGTAGGTTGCTTTTCTTAAAACCAGAGAACATTTTTTACTCTAAATCTTTTACAAGTTCTATTCTTCAAACAACTATATGCTATGAGATACTCTATGTCAAGGAGTGAACTTTAAGCCTAACTCAATTTCTACAAAACTGACATGTAATTTCAATACACCCCATCACGTCAAGATACATACATATAGATGATTCAATAGTGGGTGAAACAATATATCCAACAAACAACAAATTTTGTTTTATATATTCTAATTTACTTTTATATCTAGTCAATATGAAACTTAGGACTATATATATATATATATATATATATATATATATATATATATATATATATATATTGTTTTTAACAACTTAAATTCAAAATGGTGATTCAACTAAAATGGTCACATTATTAGGTGATCTAAGCTTGATTTCTTATGAATGGTTTTTTAGGTTGTTATAACACTACAAGAAAACTCTTAACTAATAACCAATTTTAGTCACAAAAGATTATTAGTCACTATAGTGATCAATTTAGATACTAATTTACAAAATAAAAAATTATTGGTTACTAAAATAGTTATTATTATGAATAAAAAATTATAATTGGTTGTTAAATTGGTTACTAATTAATTAGATACTAATTTAAAAATTAATTCCTTTGATAACTAATGTTTAGTAACCAATTTATAAACTAATTTCTTTGGTAGTCAAAATCTGGTAGTTAAATTTTAGAGATCAATTATAATTTTTTATTCATAATTGTGACAATTTTGGTAACTAATAATTTTTTATTTTGTTTATTAATATTTAAATTATTCACTTGATTAATAATTTTTTGTGACTATAATTAGTTTTTAATAATATATTTTCTTATAGTATAACAAGTTCAAGTTGAGAAGATTTGAAAGGATTTTAGTTTTAGAAATTGTTAGGTTTGGTCCATGATAGGAGGCGCAATGTAGGGTAATGGGGTTGGGCATGATGATTGGTTGATAGTTACATGATTCAAGGAATCTTTGTGAGAAAATAAGAAGTGATGGTCGATTATTTGCCTCATCATCACCTATATAAGTAGACCAGAATCTTAATTTCTGTGAAAAGTAACATTTAGATTCCTCCACCATTGTCTTGCTGCAAGATTCTTTTCTCTGCTGTCCTTTATACCAATTCAGAAGTAATTGGATTCAAGTATATGCCAAATAAATTTATATTCATGCTAAGAGCTTACTCCAAGAATACTCAGAAATTGGATATGAATGTCATATCTAACTTTTCTTTTTTTAAAAAAATAGATGAGTTAAAAATTTCTCCCATAGACAAATTTATAATACACAAATAAATACAAATATTATTTTATATAAGTTTATAATATCATTTGTTATTCGATCATTCATAAATATTTAGTCTAAGTGTATATATTTTAACATTAAAAAAAGTATTTTGGAGATTTGAGATTAATCAAAGACAAAGAAAATTTTATCATATATAAATAAATACAAATTTTACCTCTATAAAATAGATTTCATGCAATATTTCTACCAACACAACTTTTCTATTTTTATATTCTGTAAAGTATTATTTAATAAATATGTGTTGAGCTAAGAATGCCAGTGTAAATATATTTGGGTTTGGAAATAAAGATGAGATACAAATTTTTATACTTTTTAATTTTATTGAGATAATATGTAAGTTTTTACTTCATTAAATCAAATCCATTGTGATTTAGCTTTTTTTTTATCTTTCTTAAATTTAAGAGTAATTATGTATTTACATTTTTTGTTTTAAAATTTAAAGGAATTATTGTCCAATTGAAAAGTTGGATTGTTGGATTGTTTGGTCTAAAGAATAAAATATATTGGGGACAGCAAGAACAAAGAAATCTTACAATTTGTGATCCTAGTTTTCACCACCACACAAAACTCATCTATATAAACAAAAAATAATAATCAAATCTAGAGTTACAATTGTTATAACTTTTTCATTTATATGTTTCGTATAAATATTATATCACTATTAATTATTTTATGAAAGGAAAAATTATAATATATCCTAATATCTATGATGCACCGATATTTCAACTTTGGTCACGTATCCGTGTCTGACACATATCGTATTCGATACTTTAGGATACTTTAACGATAATTATCAATAAAGTATATATTTATAAAGTCGTAGTACACTACAATAAAATTTTTGAATAGTAACCAATTTTAGTGACAAAAAATAATTAGTCACTGTATAGTGACAAATTTGATAACTAAAATACTTTCAAAAAATTATAATTGGTCTCTAAATTGATAATTAAAATAGTTTCAATTATAAATTGGTTTTTAAATTTTTCACTAACATTATCTACCAAATTTTGGCTACCATAATAATTGGTCTCTAATTAGAAAATTTTGATTCACACATTAACAATCATATATTTATTATATTTGTAAGAATTATTGTAAAACTTCCAATATTCATATATCATGTATCTATCACGTATGGTATCCTATTATTTTGAAAATAAACGTATCGACGTATCAGATACATGTCGTATATGATACACATATCGTATTTGTGCATCATAGCCTAATATGCTTAAATTGTTGTAAGATATATTGAATAAAAAATATAAAAATCATTCCCTTAATTTAAATATATCTATTGTCAACATGTTACCAAATATTTTAGAAACTGTATATAAAAATAAATATTTAAATAATAAATGTAAATTTAAAAATGGGTAATTTAAATGAATTCATGCATATCACAGGTTTTGTAAAGACTTGTGAAATAAGTGTATAAATTTAATTTAAAAATGATAACAAAAGTTATTATGGTTAAACTCTAAGTATTTAATCATATATTTAAATTAAAGATAAGTGTGTTTAAGTTAAGAGGTGAGAATAGAACATTTTGGTTGGAATATATAAAACGCCATTGGGTTTTTATTGGGCTTTCTGTGGCCTTTTCTTCCTGCACCCTATATTTTTGAATATGGTCCTTTTACTCTTTGTTAATGTGATTTCCAGATTGTTATGGAAATATTTCAAAAAGAATTAGATGTAATTACATATTTTATTGAAAAGATTAAGTGAAATAAATAATAAGACAAAAATAATTAAGTCAGTGTATTAAGTAGGGTTAAGTATTTGGTCGAAGATTTATTTATATAACAAAGAGTAAGTTGAATTAAGTTTTAAGTATCTCATATATTTTATATTTTCAATTTAATTTCTATTTTGAATTTGTGTTCTATTGAATATTTAAAATCTTTTTATTTATCTTTTTTGTAAATATTTTACTGTTTGATTTTGTTGTTATGAAATAATATGACTATTTTTATCCTTTCATTTTTAATTTACTGGTGGAATTTCTTTCTTCAATTTCCTCAAATTCACAATATCAGTTTGATTTTTCTTTCTCTTTTTATAAGAATGAGTTGACGGATAAGTTGAAGGAGACTAGAGTAAAAAAAAAAAAGAATTTAGTATTATTTTTTCCAGTGTCTTTAGAATACATTTTGATATTTTAAAATATATTAGAAATAGGAAGGAAGCCTAACGTAACAATCAAGTCATTGTACTGTCAATGAAATCAAATAACAAGATATTTAAATAAAAGTATAAAATGTTTTAAATATTTCAATAAAATAATTTTTTAATAAAAATTGTTCAAATTTATAAGATATTGAAAACGTGTTAAAAAATATAGAAATATCTAATATCATAATTTAGTCGGTATGCATAAATTAAAAGTAAAAGAGAAAGAATAGAAAAATCACATTATAAAATTAATATGACAGAAATTAATTTCAATTCATTACACTATTTTTACATGATTAAACTTTTTATTTCTATAATACATATATATAATATATAATTGTAATAGTTAAATATATATTTTTAAAATTTATTTAGAAAAATAAAATAACAATTATACTATTTTATAAAAAAAAATAAAAAACATACAGAAAAAGTCGGTAAGTATGCACGGTTAAACATACAAAAGTGTACCATAAAATAAAAACTACTTCACCCTTTATGGGATAAATGATAAGTCACAAACATAAATTAGTATTAATTTTTGGAAAATTATCTCTTAAAAAAAACTTTTGACAAATTTAACAAAGTTTCTAAGAATTAAAACAGATTAAATTTTTATTTTTTAATCAAAATAAAATAATAAAATAATGTTTTTTTTATCTGAATAGGAAACTTTGTTAAAAACTTTGATAACCTATAACTCTTAATTTTTTTTACACGAATAAATATAGACAAAAGTGGAAGACTTGAAGAAGAGGAAAGTGATTGCTTCATCACCAACCATTGTTGTCTTATTGCTATCGTCTTTCTCTATCCATCTGCAATATAATGCCCCGTGACTTAGTTGATTAGTCAGCTATGACACACTTTTCAAATTGCTGCAAGTGTGAACTCCAACCAAACAATCTCATGCTTTTTTTTTTTTGTTTTTTTTATCAATAAACATGATGCAGATGTTCATACTTTTTTAGTATTCAATTCTAAACACAACTCAAAAGTGAAAATACTAATCATGATCAGAACAAAGTAAGCATGACCAGATTTTCACATATTTGTTATCCTTTAAAAACAATTATTTTAACCATCAATTTAACTTTGAATGAGCAAAATTGTACTAATAACGAAGCTCCAAGATTCAAGACATTGGGGTCACCACCAAAACTGGTTTCAGAGTCATGGACCCAACATGCACACTAACACATACCACAGTACTATAATAATCATTTTCACATAGACCCTTACTATATTCCTTACTCTGCCTTCAACCTTCAAAGAACATACACACACAAACACAGACACAAGCATCCTCAAACCAACAACACCTTCTCAGATCTTACTATGATGTCTCAGTCATTTGTTATGCTTGCAGCATCACTGTTATTTGTTATAGCACAAGGTGTTGTGGGAGTGAACTCAGGTTCACAAGCTGATAAGATAAGCACTTTGCCAGGGCAGCCACCAGTCAAATTCCAGCAATATGCAGGTTACATTACAGTGGATGAGAAGCAGAAGAGAGCTTTGTTTTACTACTTTGTTGAAGCAGAAGTGGAACCAGCTTCAAAGCCATTAGTTCTATGGTTAAATGGAGGTATTGGTATATGCTGTAGTGTAAATGACAAAATTTCTTTTTTTTTTTTTGTTCTTGATTTTGGTTTTGGAATCTTAACCAAACCCTTTAGATTCAGTGGAAGAAGCAATTAAGATGCTTTTTGGGTTTTGAAGGGCCTGGTTGTTCTTCTGTTGGAGCTGGAGCTTTTGTTGAGCATGGCCCTTTCAAACCAAGTGAAAATGGACTTTTGAAAAATGAATTTAGCTGGAACAAAGGTAATCCAAAAAACTCGGCAAATCTTGTACTTTTTATTGGAATATGATAATGACCTTTTAGGTTTAATCAAGATTGTTTATTGATTTGAGTTTGTCCTTGTTGCAGAGGCAAATGTTCTGTACTTGGAATCACCAGCTGGTGTTGGTTTCTCCTACTCTGCTAACTATTCTTTCTATGACTATGTGAATGATGAAATGACAGGTTCTTCTTCTCTTCTTCCATTGCATTTTGTAAAAGTAGCATGTGAATAGTACTAAATGAGTCAAGGTTTAGCTGCTAACAAGTTTTGAACTGAATTGATGTGGAACAAACTATGATGTCACATTTCTCAGAATCTGATGTGTGGTTCTACTTCCTTACAGCAAGGGACAATCTTGTTTTCCTGCAGCGTTGGTTCACTAAGTTCCCAGAGTTCAAAAACAATGATTTCTTTATCACAGGAGAAAGCTATGCAGGTAGTAACATATGTCTGTGGTCAATGAATAATGTTTCATTTTGTGTTGTTTCTGTGAGATGATGCACACTAGTTTTCAGGTCACTATGCACCCCAACTTGCACAACTCATTGTTAAAACCAAAACCAAGTTCAATCTCAAGGGAATAGCAGTGAGTACACAGGAGATATTTTTAATGATTGATACATAAGAAGCAATTTTTTGTTAACTTGAACAGCACCACTTGTTTCTCATATTCTACACATGCAGATAGGGAATCCTCTTCTGGAATTTAACACGGATTTCAACTCTAGAGCTGAGTTTTTCTGGTCCCATGGCCTAATATCAGATTCAACTTACGAAATCTTCACCAAAGTATGCAACTATTCCCAAATTAGGAGACAACATCAAAGTGGGACACTTACCCCCATTTGTTCAGGGGTAAATAGGCTGGTGTCAACAGAAGTTAGTAGATACATTGATACATATGATGTTACACTTGATGTGTGTCTTTCATCAGTAGATCAACAGGCTTATGTGCTGAATCAAATGACTCAACTGGTACATGTTTCATCCATTTTGTGTCTATCTTAATTGGTTTTTCTTCAAGAACCTATTTGACAAGTTTTACTCGAGAGTTTAATTTTCTATACTTGTCCAAACATGTCATAATATGTTTTCCTGCTTATTTGTTTTGCATGCTTTGATCTCTTATGCAGCAAGAGGGAGCAAAGATAGATGTTTGTGTGGAAGATGAAACTACTGCTTATTTGAATAGGAAAGACGTGCAAGAAGCTCTTCATGCTAAGCTGGTAGGGATCACTTCATGGTCAGTTTGCAGCGAGTAAGTTTTGTTGCCTAAAAGATGGCAAAACTATAAGTTACAACTTTTTAATTTTAAGTGTAACTCAACTTTATAAAACCAGTTTAAGATAAGATTTATACCTACTTATATATTATAATCTCAAACACAGTCCAAAAGTCATTCATGGAGTGTTTGATTAGGATAGGATCATATGTAACATATAGATTCTACTTTTAAAGAGAAAACTAGCAAAAGATTGAGAATGTTAGAAAGAATAGATGCTTGAGTAAAGGAGATATGACTGAAAACATTGAGTGAACATCTTGTAAGAGAGAAGAGAGAAGATCGATTAATCAATTATCTTAAGGATTTGGGTCGGAGTTAATGTTAATTTCTTATATAGGTTATTTCTTCTGTAAATCCTCTCTTGAAAAACCCATCACAATTTTCCCCTTTAATGTTTGATCTCAAGTTCCAAAGATTAGAGAATTCTAGTTTCACCAAAAATAGTGTAATGAAAAAGAGAGGGACAAAACATAAGCTCTACCCTATTTCATCTAGCACCAAACTTTCAAGATCAGGGTGCTTGTTAATACAATACAAAAAATGTTCTCCTTTTCTGAGACTTTTGGATAGCTACTAATATTTTTTCCTGTCACAGTATTCTTAAATATGACATGCAGAATCTAGAGATTCCAACTATTTCTATTCTAGGTGCACTTGCTAAGTCTGGTATCAGGGTTCTGGTATACAGGTAAATGAGTTTTTGGTTTCTTTCTATTACTGAAATTTTAGTACATGTTTGGTTCAGTATTTGTATTTTCGAACTCACATTTCATATGTGAAGCATGTAAGTTATCAAAGTAACTTGAATTTGGTTGCAGATGATGAATATGTGTTTGAGTTAATCTAACATGAAATCAGATGTTCACTTTATTATGTCTATGCACCACATTCCTGTCACAGTTATTTATGCCAATATTCTTTTAAGTAAAGCAAAACAATTTCTTCTCTTACTGCAGTGGAGATCAAGATTCAGTGATCCCATTAATTGGTACAAGATCACTGGTAAATGGATTGGCCAAGAACTTTGGACTTAACACAACAGTGTCATACAGAACCTGGTTTGAGGGAAGACAGGTTAAGACTTTTAATGCATGAAGACCCTGAAAATTTTCACTGCATTTTAGTTCTGTGATTGAACTCAATCAAACCTTTTCTGATAATTTTCAGGTGGCTGGTTGGACACAAGTATATGGAGACATCTTATCATTTGCCACTGTAAGAGGAGCTGCTCATGAAGCTCCATTTTCCCAGCCAGAGAGATCACTGGTGCTACTCAAAGCATTTTTGGAAGGAAAACCACTTCCACAACCATTCTTTCAAATATGAATAACAGAGGTGTTCTTAGCTCAATAAGAAAAGTTTCCAAAACCCTCACATAAACTCATTATTCTCAATGGATCATCTTTCAATTGTTGTCAACATTCCTTCTATCTTTCTGCATAATTGTTTCCTTTTGGAGTGAATGTTGCATGGATTTCTCTCAACTAATTTCGTTCACGCCATTCCTCAAACAAGTGAAAGGCAGAAAACACATACAACAAAACCAAGCCTAGTACAAAATAGAGTAACTTTATCTATATACTTTTGTATAAGGATGTAAAAAAAATACGTACCTGCAAATATCCACGGATAAAACTCGCAACAGGTAGGAAATAAATATTATAAATGGATACTCGCGTGGATATTTTTTATACCTGCATGTTGACGGGGCAGGTACGGGTATCACAGTATACCTACATGTGGATACTCGTACCTGCTATACTGTAATTTAAATTAAAAAAAATTAAAAAAACATAATTAAATTATTAACATGTTGATTTTGAATGAGTTATTTTTTTATCAATTAGTTTAAAAAAAATCATTTCTTTGTAAACTTTCATTCAACACTGTTTAAATGGGTTATTTGGATTTTGTTTGAAATGTATGAATATTATGTATTGTATTTTATTTAAATTTACGATTAAAATATATTGTTAAATATTTATTTTTATTTTTTTTTAAATATCCATAGATATATGTGGATATCCATGGATATTCAAAAATTATGTGAGTATCCACATAATAGATATCCGACAAACATAGATATAAGTACAAGACGAATATTTATCCAACGTGTAAGATATGAGAAAACTACTACCCGTACCATTGAATTCGTGCTTGTGTCGACTTCTAAATATTGATAAAAACAAAATATACAAAATCAATTTTATCTAACTTTATACAAAATCATTCCTGGTTAGACAATTAAAAAATACAAAAATTTATAAAAGTGCGTCAAGAAATTATGAAAAATAAATTTCAGGCTGAAATTAAGGAGTTACATTAAGAAGTTGACCTTAATTGATTATGTAAGAAAGAAGGTGATGCGAGAAGTATGATCCCTATACCATTAGTCATGGTTTGTTTTGTTTTTTCTATGATTAAATTTTAATTTATCTAAAAACTTTATTTTCTTTACTTTAAATTTTTTTATTGTCTCATTCTTTTTAAGAATAATGCAAACAAAACATAATCACCATTAATTAATCGACAAAGTAAATGATATTCATATAGTGAAATTGATTTTAGTGTTTTCATATTTTCTTACGGTCAACTTTGAATTAGAAAAAAATTATACACATGCGTATAATAAAGTGAATTGTATAGGGAAGTGTGAGTTTATTTAACTTTATTGTTTCTTTCCAAGTCTCGGATTCAAACATTGTCTTAAATCCAATTTGTAGACAAAATAAATAAAATTCCTATCAATTCAAGGAAAATAAATGTAAGAGAAGAAAATTAAAATAAACTTGGTTCGGTAAACATCTTTCTAGATACGTGTCAAAATTAATGTCTAAAATATGTGATGCGTTAATTAGTTTAAAATATATCACAAAAATATTGAAAAAAAAACTTTAAATTTATTTTTGTGTGATATAATCAACTTATAAATAAAGTAAAATTTGGACAGGCCTTATGATTTTGTTGAAAGGAAACCACTATCATGAAAGTAATAAGAATTAAAAAGAGGAAAGAACTCTTCTGATATATTATCATCATTGCACATAAATACATGAAAGTGCTAAAAGTCTTTCATGAAATAATAGTAGTTTCTCCTCTTAACAACTAAGTTAAAAGATAAATCTTTCACGTGCGTGAAGTTTTTCTCTAAAATAAGGAGATCATGTATTTATAGGAAAATTATATTTTGACAAAAAAAAAAATTAATAAATTTGACAGTTTTTATAATTAGAATTTAAATAGATTGTTTTTCTTTTTATTTTTTAACCAAACTAAAGTAATAAAGTAATACTATCATTTTTCATATTTATATTTACTCCGCACAGAATGAACCTTTAACTAAATCTTATAAAATTAATGTCAATATGATAAATTTTGAAAGACTTAGTGTATTTGAGAATTGATGTACTTGGTGCTAAACTCACGTGGAGTTTCTAATTAGCTTTAAGTCGATAATTGATGTTATGACCTTCAAACTCTACTTATATGATCATACCTATTAATTAGTTTTAGGATAATGTCATGTATCAGTGTCATCATCAAATGTGATTATCTTTATTTTAATATAATTTCCATATATGTTTTCTTGATTCAATTTAGTCTTCACTTTTGTGTCTTTGATTCAATTTTATTCCATTTATTTAATAATTGAAACATATTTTTTAATTCATTTTTTTAAGATTAAAAATAATTAAGTATAAATACTTTTTAAAAATTAAGAATTGATATTTATATTAAAATTTAGTGGTAAAAAAATGTTATACTAATAGAACAACATTGTCACCCAATTTTTTATTCAAAATAGAGCAATATTGCCTCTCTCTCTCTCTGATTCTAGACCAAATTTATTATTTGTATAAATGTTATATTAATATTTGTTAAAAAAAACTTTTTAAAATATTACATTATTGTATATTATTAACTAATGTTTTTGTTAATTATTACTTTTTTTTCAAAATAGAATAATACTCTCTCTCTCCAATTTGAAACCAAATTTATTATTTGTATGAATTTAATATGAATATTTTTTATTAAAAATGAACTTTTAACATATTACGTTATTGTATGATATTAACTCATATTTTGTTAATTATTACTTTTTTTATAAAAAAAAAACAATATTGTCTTTCTCCAATTCGAGAACAAATTTATTATTTGTATGAATGTTATATTAATATTTTTTATTAAAAATGACTTTTTACATATTTCATATTATATATTATTAACCCATATTTTGTTAATCATTTTTTTAATCACTAAATTTTAATATAAATATCAATACTTAATTTTGTAAACAATATTTATACTTTAGTTTTAATCTTATAAAAAAATGGATTAAAAAATTTGGGACAAAATTGAATCAAAGACATAAAAGTGAGGACTAAATTGAATCAAGAAGACATATATGAGGACTAAATTGAGATCAAGACAATAAAATTTGACAATAATACTAACACGTGACACTATTCTGTCACGTGACACTAACATTGTCACGTGTCATACCAGGGACTTGACACTAGGGATGACAACGGGACGGGAAGGAGACGGTTTCGCTATCCCATACCCACTGGCGAAACTAGGATGTGACAGGGGGAGCCACGGCTCCCCCATTTTTTTTTTAATTTTTTTTATATATATTTATATATTTTTTAAAATTATATTATATATTATTTATATTAAAATTATATTATGGAAAATTATAATAAAAGATAAAATAAAAAATTTTAATAGAGACATTAATTTATAAAAGAGATTAGGGTTTTTTTCTTACTATAAGATCTTTCCATCATGTAAATTATCATGAAAGTCTGTGAAGAGAGATAAATACAAAGGTTGGGAAATAGAGGTTGGAAACACATAGATCGAGATTCATGTATACATTCTTGCATGATCTATCACAAATCAATGTTAGTATCTTATTATGATTTATGTATGTTAGTTTATGATTCTTTTTAGGATGTTTCTTCCAAATTAAGTTTATCCCAAATTAATATAACCCCTAATTATGATTTTAGGGATTCTTTTATGAAATTGGTATGAACCCTAATTATAATTTTTTCTAAATTATTATAATCCTTAATTATGAAATTTAGGGATTTTGTGTTTTTCGCTACCTATGGTATTTTTTTTTAAGTTTTGAATTTATACAGTATTGCTTATTTAATTAAAGTAGTATGAGTTTTGTTATGTTTTGCATTGTGATAATTGTGATTTGTGAATATAAATTTTATTTTTTCTAAATAGGTAAGAGGTGATAAATTTATATTAGAAAGATTATGATAAAAAGTAAAAAAATTGATTCCTTTTTTTCAAAGAGAAAGGTTTGTGATGAAGATGAAAAAGAAATGCATTTACGTTAACTAAGCTTGAGAAATTTAATAAGAACCAAGAATTTAAGACAATATAAAACAAATCTCTAAAGTTATCAAAGTTACATATAATGAATTTAACAATTCAATAGAACGTGATCCGGAAAAAACCACATCAAATTTGACAATACCACCAAATCAAATTGATGAGATATGAATGCCTTATCTAAAATGGTATTCATGAATTGGTATCATGATATAATAGCGAATGATAGTAATATTTTTTTGAATTCTACTATTTGTTATAAGAAGAGGAAATGAAGAGAAAAAAATGAATAGTTTTTCTTCTAAAAAAAATTATATATAACAAATCTAATTTGGCCCCCCTACAATTTTAGTCCAAGTTCCGCCACTGCCCATACCCATCTCCGTAAAAAAAATTCATCCCCATCCCCATACCCAAATTCAACGGGTATCAAACTTTTGTCTCATCATCATCCCCACCGGATAATAAGTATAATCTTGTACCCATACCCGTATCCGTTTTCTTATACTTCAATATTAATTTTAATTAATTTTTATAAAATAATAAAAAATTACGTAAAGGAAACACAATATTATGAAATATTCAATATTAGGAGGATGATTGTTTCTTTCATATCAAATACTTTGAAATAAATTATAATTGTTTACATTTTATATTAGAATACCAAATAAATTTTATGAGAACCAAAACATTTATTAAATTTACAAACATTAATGAAACCTAGTTGATAAAATTTAAAAATATTTTTAAAAAAATATAAAAGGAAAACAAATATTCAAATTAAAATGTATTTTAAATGTTTGTTTACTTGAATTTTTTAAATTCTAATAAATCTCTTTTTTATACACTAATAAAAGTTATAATACATCACTTGATCAAAATGATGCAAAGAATAAATAATAAACATAATAATAAAATATATGTTCGATGGTGATAAAAAATATTCATGACAATTACATTAAATTTTTATATTGTAGTAAATAAAAGTTATTTATACAATTATAGTACAAAAATAAATTACAATATAATTGATAATGAGTTAGAAAATAAAAAATAATTAGATAAAATATATCGAAATAATATTCTACATGATGAAAATAAACAACAAATAAAAATATAACAAAAATTAACAAATGAGTGTCTTAGAAACAATTTGAGAGACTATTGAAAGAAATCACACAATGAGAAACAAATGTATAATTAAGGGTATGATAAGATGAAAAATACCTTAGAGATCTAAGAACACTTTTCAAATATCAACATATCATATATATACTCAATGGTTGATAAATAACGAAAATTGTTTTAACGAAACAAAAGAGTTATTCAAATGAAACAAAAATGAATAATAATAAGTAAATAATTTTTTTTTCCAATATTTACTAGTAAATGAAAGGTTTATGCTATTAAACACTTAAATTGAGAGTATTCAACATTCTCATGTTAAAGAAAAATATATAATAAATATAAATATTAAAAAATAATATAAATATTCAAATGTGAGACATAAATTTTTTTTAATTGACATACATCCTTTTAACATAATTACATAAAGGTTATGATAAGATGAAAAGTATATTGGAGATACGAATGAATTTCATGACAAACCAAATAATTAGAAGAAATAAAAAATAGAAAGTATATATATATATATATATATGGTTACTTAATTAATTGTGATTATTTTAATAATTTAAATGGGGTGGGAGATGTTGCGGGGACGGGTATTGTGGCGGGGATATGTACATCCTCATACCCATCCCCATACCCAATTGAAAAAGTTGAGGATTTCTCATACTCATACCCATATCCAGTCTATTTCATTCATTCCCAGATTCTTTATAAAGAAAACAAGGTAACTAAGATTTTGAATCTTTTATTCAAAGTCTAACAATTGGCCTTATCATTATTCCAAGCAAATAATACATGTGAGTAGCACCTATTTCGTGCGAGTCTCAACTTGTTGGATCCTATTATGTAATTGCACCTCTATTAGATTAGCTATCATATTTTGCAAAGTTTCTTGGGACAATTTAGTTGTTGCTCGTCATGATCCTTCCTAAGCTTTGTATTGGGTCTTAGGCTTCCATCTTATCTTGGGTATGGGCTCTGTCGTAATTAATTGCATTAGCCTAGTCAATGATATCATGACATTATACATGTTGGTATTTATAGTGTACATTGTGGTTGTATACTAAAATGTACACAAGGTTTACCATATGCATGCAAATCAGTGTGATGTGAACTCAATAGCATACCATTGAATGCAAGTTCATGTTATATGGACCAAACTTATTTTTTCTTATATGTCATCATGTAGTTCATTGTATGAATTGTTGAACTTGACATCATTTTAAATCAATTTAAAGAAGTTAACATTATAGGTAAAGTGATAATTAATGACAAATTAAATTACATATCTCAATATGACATCAATATATGTGCACCAATGAATAAAGCGAGGGATCTCACAAAATTGAGCAAATAGACTTGGTAGGTCTACAAAGCATGACCCATCATAGTTTAAGCATGTTGATTTCATTCATTCTATGCATAATAGTTCTTCTACATGGAAGTCAATCAAGGAGAGGGGAAAGACCAATGTCCCTATGCATAATAAACCAGTTTCTATGTTGAATTAGTTTGGTCCCAATTGTTACCCTTACATAGTTGTTGTCATTGATATGAAGACTAATGATTATTGTATATTGTTGCATAGTTGAGAATGGGTGAAAACTCATGCCGCTAGTGAGAATAGATTTATTTAAAGAAATTGGGCTATGACATGATGAATATGTTACAATGTGAAGTGGTTATAAATGGCTAGACCAGGCCATTACTTGTGGATGGGATGTCAACAATAAGAAATTTCAACATTATTAAGATATTTTCCACTATTACCTATTGATAGTTAACATACATATAAGAATCAATTAGAATAAACTCTAAAATTAGTGATAATCTTCATCGTTAATCTCATAATTTTAAATCAAATAAAAAATTATCTTAAGCTAAGATTTTCTTTTGCTCATAATCTTGTGATCCAAATGTCGTAAGATCAATGGAATATTGTAAGAAATAAAAACATCTCGATGAGTTGTTAGTTTTAAGACTAAGTCAACATCAATTTGATATATTTTCTAGAAATGGTCTTATTTAAATTGCTTAATCGTACAAATTCTTAGTTTATCAAATGCATACTTTCATCGGAAGTTTTAATAACAGTTTTGTTAGGTGTGTAAGCCCAAGTTGTAGAGAAAAATATCATTCCATTGGTTGTTGATTATTGGTGTGACTGAAGAATGCAAACAAAAATATAATTAAGTTATTGGATTTATTCTAAGTATTAACAACCAAGTTGTACCCTATAAACATGTATATATACTCTTAAGAAGAAGTTATTGGATATATAAATTTGCAGTGCAAAAAAGATGATATCTCTTCGCTTATGGAGTCTCCTTCTAATACTTAAGTGTTTTCTTCTTTTGGCTCAAACATATTCACAAGATGAACGAAAGGTAAATATTAACTTTCATAAGGTGAAGTTTCACTTTACAAATTATAACATATAGTTTCTTTTATCATCTTTCAAACAGCTTTAGGTAAAAAAAAAAATTAAAAATATTTTCTAAGAGAACATTTGAATCATACACTGATCTTGAAGAAATATGTATATTTGTTCATGCATCATCTTTTGAGAATAGTGATATTTTTTATTTTTATTTGACCTTTATAATATTTTGCCCAAAACTTTCTATCCCTTCGATCTGTCGGAATATCTAAAACAGAATGCTAATTGTTGTTCAAATTTTAACTTTTTATGGCGGTATAAGCAATTAGTTATGTTTTGGAAAAGCGGGAAAAATATTAATTATCTCGAAATTTCGAGTGTGTGTATAAAAATTTATATTATTAATCAGTATTTTTTTTATCAGAAAAAAATATTAATAACTATTAATAATCGGTATAAATAATATTACTGATAAAATATAACTTTTAAAATAATTATTAAGATATTGAAAAAAAATTATACATGTCAGAAATTAATACTAATATAAAACTCTTTATTTACACATTAATTTTGCTATAAATTTGAAGGACTAGAATGTTTATTTTTCAATAGTTACACCCACCTACCTAATAATTAGCGGAAATTTTGATTTATTAGGTTATATTAAGTCATCTCTATTATTATAGATCATATTATAATATTGTTTATATTAAGATAAGAAGTATTAAAACTTGATTTTATCTTTTATTCACTGAATAAATTATTACTTTTTAATGACACAATTATCTCTTTAAGATTATTAGAAGTATAGAAAAATTGTTTCATCTATCAATTATTACGGTTCCAAACCGATTTAAGGTAGATCTTAAAATGGATTTTAATTTGTGAGATAGATGGGTTCATGTTTGAATTAGATTAGGTTGAAAAAATTTAAGTTTTTTTATTTTAACATGAAGTGAGCTCGACTCATTTTTTATCATTTTTATAATTTTATAATTAAAATTATTTATTACTTCTAGTTCACAATTAGATCATTTTAAGTATTAGAATATTGTTTAATAATATTTGAATAATTTAGATCTTTAATTTATTTGTTTGTCAAATTTTATACGTTAATACTTTAATCTTTGACTACTATCTTTATCATGATATTTGAAGCACTAGGTAAACACTTTGGTTCTACTACTATAAAAAAATGAATTTAGTCAATCAATTTTTCTTGTACTACAGTAAATATATAAATATATAAAATAAATTGAAAAACAAAACATAAGTTAATCAACAAGTAACCCACCAACCCGTGGTGGGTCTAGCCGGGTTACAAAATTTTGTTAAAAAAAATGAGTCGGATTAAGCTGATCCTTTTTTAATTTAACCTATGGTAAGCCAACATATGTGAGCCAAGTTGCCTCACTTTAACATTTCTATTTTAAGGTGTTAGGAGTGTAATAATTATTTTTTAATCTAAAATTCCTCCATATTACTTTAAGAGGCCTAGGCCTTTAAGTTCTACTTAGTCCAAACCACAAATAAAACGTCTTATTTTATATACTTAATTGTGATCGAACAATATCTTATATAGTCATAAATCTTAGATAGGAAGATGAACATTTTATAAAGTTAAACACAATCTTCCAACCATGAACTAATTTCAATATAAAGGTTTATGAGTCTCCTTGAAGAACCAAATGTTTTCTAAGTACATAATATACAACCTTAGCTTATTTCAATATAAAAACTATATATTTCTCATACTACAAGATTTTATTTTATTAATGAAATTTTACCAATGAAAATAAAGTCGTTTGTAAATCCAAATTTACTAGTGAATTTTAGGATTTAAATTAATGATAGATATCTTTGCTAGTAATGTTATAGGGGCTAAATTCGTTGGTAAAATTTGTCGATAAATTATAATTTATATTATTGACGAATACTTTCGTGGGTAATGTATGCAACAATCAATCTTGTCAGTGATGTATCTAATAGTCAATTTCGTTAATAATGTATTCGATGGTCAATTTCGTCAATAATGTATCCGATGGTCAATTTCGTCAATAATTCTTATTGGTGACATATATTTCTATTTGTAAATTTGTTGATAAAATGAAGGATAAATTTCTTACAAAGTGATGAAATTTATTTGTATAGTAAGAGAAGAAGAGAAAGAAAATGAATAAGGAAATAATAAGAAAGCGAGGGAGGAGAGGAAAGAGACCAAACAATAAGAGGATGAAAAAGAAAGAGGAATAAGAAGAGAAAAAGAAGAGAAGAGGAGGAAGAAGAATAAAAAGAGGAAGAGAATAGGAGAAAAAAGAGAATAAAACATGAATTAAGACGCATCTTTTTCAACCACGTTCCACCTATTTTTTCCATTTATTTACAATACTTACCATGAAATAATATGATGAAAATGTTGAGGTCCGAAATTCAAAATTGAAATTTTTTATTTATCTGTTCTTAATCGTCATGTAAAAGAAATAGAAAGTGATTATTACCTTAAAGCTTTTTCAATATAAAAATGCATCTCCTTACATGCGAGAGACTTATATTAGAATAAATTTTTTAAAAATATATAATAAAATAAATCTTAAAAAAATAAATTAAAATATTAATAATAACTTTTATAATGAGAATACCTTATTACTATAATATATCGTTAATTTAACATGAAAACAAAATTTTAGATTCTAAATAATGGTTTTTGTTTATTTTGTTTGTAAGATCTACATTGTGTACATGGGTGATCTTCCCAAAGGCTTCGAATCCACGGAATCACTTCACATCACTATGCTTCGAAATATCACCGGCAGGTTATTAATTCAGTTTTCTTTTTAAGTTTCTTCTACTATTTTAACTCATTGTGATAGAATTTGGTTAAATTTATTATTTGATTTTGATTTTTTTTGTGTGAATAACTCATTGGAATTAAATATAAAATAAGATGTTGTTTAAAATACAAATTCATCTTTATTTTTTATTTTTATTCACATATTTTATAGATTTAGAATTTTTGTCCCATTAAATAAATATTATACTTGTATCTATGTTAATATCTGCTCTTTATTAATTTAAATATGAACTAAATAATTTTTTACAAAAAAACTACAACAAATATAAATTTAATATTATGAATGATTCCATGTAAAAAGATACATTTTTTTCAGTTTTTTTCCTTCATGCCAAATCATATTATCAAATAATAATTCTGTAAATATGATTGACATGTTAATTCAATAAAATTATTTGAATCAAGTCACAAAAATGTTATAATTAATGTTGTGATAAAAAAATTTAAAATTATTGTAAGGAGACTAAGATTTTTCAAATAAAAAAAAACTAACTGATAAATTAAGTTTTTTTTAAATTTGAAATTAAAAGTTAACTAAATATTTCCATATGAAAAATTAAATAATATATAAAATTATATTAGAAAATATATATATATATATATATATAATATAAATTATTTGATATTGAAGTTGGTATTTCCTAAAATACAATAAGAAATACATTTATCATTTGAAATGGCTTGCATGCAGCAAATTTACCCCAGATATTTTGCTACATAGCTACAAGAAGATTTTAAATGGTTTTGTTGCAAAGCTAACAGAAGAGGAAGCAGTGAAAATGGCAGGTATACATTAATTTACACTGCATGCATAATCACTATCTCATTCTCAAATTACCTTTTTATTATGGGTGTTGGAAAAAACATTATTTTGTTTCCGTTTATTTATTCTCTTTAATTAATTATTATAAGTGTATTTATTTTAATATTTTTTTAACAATAATATTTTAATAATTTTCTTTTACGATCTAAAACTTGAGGTAACAGTTTTCAAATAATTTTGAAATATAAAAAAATAAAAAAATAAAAAAAATGAAAAGTCACTTAAAAAAGTTACTTCAAATTATAACAGAAAGTTGTCAGTTTTTCAACAAAAAATTAATTAATAAAAAATTACTTTAAGTTAATCGATAAAAAATTATTTTTTAATTTTTTTTAGGATTGGACGGTGTGGTTTCTGTTTTCCCAAACAAAAGGAATGAACTGCAGACAACAAGATCTTGGGACTTCGTAGGTTTATCTGAGTGTGTGAAGAGAAGAAGCGCAGAGAGTGACATAATTGTTGGAGTAATAGATACTGGAATTTGGCCAGAATCCGACAGTTTTAACGATGAAGGATTTGGTCCTCCTCCACAAAAATGGAAGGGCTCTTGCAATAACTTTCCGTGCAACAAGTACATAACATCTTCTTTTGATAAATAGTGAAGGTGGATAATGATATTTTAACTCATTTTTTTAGTCACTTCTAATTTATCACTTCAATTATCATTAGATCATCGCATTACATCATTGAAAAAAATCAAAATAGATGATCTAATAATAATTGAAATAATAGACTAAAAGTGGATCAAAAAAGATGAATTAAAATATCATTATCCATAGTTAATATTTTCTTTTCTCCTTTTTAGTTCCTTTAATTGTTTTCATGGTGACATGGAGACTTTTCTTCCCTTTTAAGAACAACGTATATAAAAATAAAATGAATACAACTTTCTTTTTATGTTCTAATAATATTGTAATATACATCTTCAATGTTGACACATCTTATATCATTTGACTAAACAATAATATAGCATGTAACGTGAATGACAACATAGACACAAATATAGTGATTGTAATCTCATTTAATTGCCGCTAATCTCATATTACGAGAATATTTAACCAATTTATTGAATTCCTTTGTATTATTAATTTTAAAGTATAAATGACTTAACATTCATAATCAACCTTTCATCCATTACCAATGCAAAGTCTAAGCCCATTACACTTAGTTAAAACTGAATCATTTAATTCAAATCATTGAATTTGATGAAATAGTTACCCAAAACAAACATATAAACAAACTCAAAAGTTAATTTAGAGACACTTTCAAAGTATATTGACTTTGATAATGTATTTAAGTTTTACTTTACATAAAATAGATACATTTCATATTCATAATAAGCCAACTAACTAAATATACTTCAATGTACATACTCAACACATATGCAATCTTTTATAGGATAATACATACAAATCTTAAAATTAACAGTTTTTATTAACTTGAACAATTGTTTACATCATTTTACATCATTATTCCAATTCATCACATAAATAAAATCATAAATTTTGTAAATTTCATCATTTTGGTGATTGATAAAATAACTCTTAATTTTTGAAAATTAGTGATGTCTGTTTCTCATCAATCATTTCTTAACAAATGTACTGATACGTAATAGTATCAACAAAAATCATATCCACACAAATTTAGTAAATATATTGATAATTAATTAGTTATTATTTAAAAGAAATTATTTCATAAATTTATATTCCATAAATTCAACAACAATGAACAATGAATCAGAAATCATCAGAAATCATATATATATATATATATATATATATATATATATATATATATATATATATATAACATGAAATATTGAGTTTACGAGTCTTCCGTATACATTATTCAATAACCTTTGTAAAGATTATAAAAGTAAAATAAGTTTTTTTTTTTTTCTATTTGGATAACTACCTCAACATTTGAATCTTTAAATTATTTATTTAAAACCTATGTTTATATGGAATAAAAAAGAAGTAATTTAATTTTGACATATCTAAAACAATTCTCATCACTTTTACACTAAAATCATCCCACAAATTACATAAGGCAAGACACTATTAGTAATTTAACATTTGACAACTTTTTGCAGCAAAATAATTGGAGCTAAATACTTTCGTACGAGCCATTCATACGGAGAAGAAGATGACTTCATATCTCCAAGGGATTCAAATGGACATGGCACTCACTGTGCATCCATTGTTGGCGGAAACCCAGTTGAGTTCGCAAGTTTCTTTGGGCTTGCGTCAGGAACAGCACGAGGAGGAGTTCCGTCAGCACGCATTGCCGTCTACAAACCTTGTTGGTCATCTGGTTACTGTGATGATGCAGACATTCTTCAAGCATTTGTTGAAGCCATTGAAGATGGTGTTGACATCATTTCCATTTCAATCGGACCTACCTACGTACAATACAACGACTATTTCAATGATATAAATGCCATTGGGGCTTTCCATGCTATGAAGAAAGGTATACTAACGTCCACTTCTGCTGGTAACAGCGGTCCAGAGTATTATACAATATCCAAAAATGCGCCATGGGCACTTTCTGTTGCAGCTACCACCATTGACAGAAGGATTCTTACCAGTGTTCGGTTGGGTGATGGCACAGTTTATCAGGTATTTCAGACTCTTTTTTTTTTGTTTTCATGTTTTTTTTATTGCTTCAATTAAACTATTCTCAACATTTAGGGAGTTTCGGTTGATATATTTGATCCAAATTACGAGAGCTATCCATTGATTTATGCTGGAAATGCACCAAACATCGTTGGTGGATACAACAGTTCCATATCCCGGTACCAAAATCTAATCCTCATCTCTTATGATAAATTAGGATGAAATATGATTTTTATTCTTTAAGTTTAAGTGAAAAATGAAATTACTTCATGTTTAAAATATTTATCTAATTTAGATGTTTTAACCTTACTGTGCTAACATTACAATGGAGATGTATTAGATGGTTTAAATGACTCAAATGATATCATAACATATGTTTGAAATATCGTATAAACTTAATAAAATTTGTTTAAAATGACTAAATTCACTTATTTCTAAAATTAGGGAACTAAATTGAACAAAAAATTTTAAAAATAAACTAATTTCAAATTTTACTTGAAGTCAAGGGATCAAAACATATTTAACCCTTTTACGATTAATTACATTTAGTGATTCCCAGTGTCGTAACATTATCACTACTTAGGTTATGCCAAGAAAATTCCTTAGACAAGAATTTGGTGAAAGGAAAAATTGTTTTGTGTGATGGTTTGCAAGAATCTTCATATGTGGGATTGGTTTCTGGAGCAGCTGGTATTTTATTTAGAAGTTTAGTGCCAAAAGATGTCGCATTTACATATGGATGGTCAGTAGTTCACCTTCGCCACATAGATGGGGCTCGCATACATTCTTACATAAGTCGATCAAGGTATATTTAATTTTCTTCTTCTATATTTTCTCTTTACAGTTTTATGAATTTTGAAATGCCACTTCAAAAATTTCTGTTAAGTTTTCACAATAAAGATCATAAAAACCATTTTCTTTAGTGTATACAAATAACAAATTTATATTATCTTAACTGTAGTAATCCCACTGCTACCATATTTAAGAGTCATGAAGATGAAGACTCAGAAGCCCCTTACATAGCTCAATTCTCATCTAGAGGACCAAATGCCATAACTCCAAACATTCTTAAGGTAATATACATAACAATTTGTATTTTCAAAGATATAGTTTGCTTATTCTCACCATTTTCTTGATTTTGTAGCCTGATTTAGCTGCTCCAGGGGTTGACATTTTAGCTGCGTGGTCTCCAATTTCACCTGTTTTTAATGTCAGAGGAGATATTGGAGTTGCAGAGTATAGTATAATGTCTGGCACTTCAATGGCATGCCCTCATGCCACTGCTGCAGCAGCTTATATCAAATCATTTCATCCTAATTGGTCCCCTGCTTCAATCAAATCAGCACTAATGACCACTGGTAATCACTCTTCTCAAACCCTAAATCACATTATTCCATTCAAACTTTTACTAATTTAACCCTTCAGTTTTAAAAAAACATTGATTTAATCCTTCTAACAAACTTATAAATTTATTTGACATTTTAAATGCGTTTCTCAATTAATATTGAAGCGAAAATGTGTCTAATGGTGTTAATAATTCAAATATTATCATGAAATATGTTTGAAACATCAAATAAACTCAACAAAAAAATTGATAAAATGACTAAATTTACGCATTTCTAAAGTTAAGTGACCAAATTGTGTCAAAATTTAAAAAATAGACTAATTTCAATTTTTACTGATAAAATGACCAAGACATATTTAATCCTTATTTTTATTTAGTAATAAACAAAGAAAGTAAACATGTAATATTGTCTAAACAAATAGAGTTATGCAAAGTGTGTTGTTTTTCTCTCTCTTTGCAGCTACCCCAATGAGTCCATTACTAAATCCTGAAGCTGAATTTGCTTATGGTGCTGGCCAGATCAACCCTATGAAGGCACTGAATCCTGGGTTAGTTTATGATGCAAATGAAAGTGATTATGTTAACTTTCTATGCAGCCAAGGATATGATACTAAAAACTTGCAAACTATTACAAACGATGATAGTAGTTGTACACAACAACCTAATGATGGAATGGGTTTGGATCTTAATCTGCCATCTTTTGCTCTTTCCATGTACACTTCAATACCTTTTAGTAGCACTTTTCATAGAACCGTTACCAATGTCGGAGCAAACACATCAATATACAAAGCTAGGCTAAATGTACCTTCATCTTCGTTAAAGTTGAAAGTAGAGCCAGACGTTATGTCCTTCTCATATGTGGGTGAAAAGAAGTCCTTCACTCTTGTGATTGAAGGGACACTTGATGTGGAGACAGTTTCGTGTTCTTTGATTTGGGACGATGAAACTTTTCAAGTAAGGAGCCCTATTGTTGTTTTTCCTTTGTTTACTTCAAAAGAAGAATCTGAGGGAGAGTGAGAGAATAAATTTGAGTGGATTAGATGGTGAAATGTGAGTTATTTTTTTTAAAAGGATTAGAGGATGAAAGTGAGTATTTATAGGTAAAATTTGTGAAATTGTGTGAGTGATTTGAATGATGTGATAGATAAAAAATAAAATTTTAATATATCAAAATGAAAGAATACAATTTTTGTCTTAAAGTTAAAATTCATATATTTTAATTATTATTATTAATATAATAATAAATATATTATTATTTAATAATATTATTAATACTATTGTTACTTTTATATATATATATATATATATATATATATATATATATATATATATATATGTGTGTGTGTGTGTGTGTGTGCGCGTGCAGAGGTTAGAAGGGGCCTGGCCAGCCTCCCTCCCCCAAATTTTATTAATTTTTTTACATTATTTTATATTTAGTTTTTTTAATTATATAAATTTGTAATATTTTTTTAAAATTATATGTATTTTTTTAATTAAATAATATTATAATAAAATATAATTAAATATTTTTTATTTATTTTATGAAGTACAATAATAAATAATAAAACATAAAATCAAATATATAAAGAATCAAAATTATTAAGATCTTTTTTATTTTATCTCTTATTATTTTTTGAGTTTCTCATGTATTGTATTTTTTTCTCATACTTATTTATTTTCTTTTGTTACTAAAAAAAATTAGACAAAAACTCATCAATTATGTCCTAATTTTTTTCATATCTTCTCTTTCATTATTAAATAAATAAATAAGATAATTTTCTCTTATCTCACTTGATAATGAACTATTTGTTTAACATTTAGCATTATTTTTTATCTCATGATCTTTTTAATATCCATTTTTATTAATATAGAAGAGGAAACAATGTACTATGAGATTTTTCATAGTCGATTTTAAATTGTAACTTGATTATCATAGTTTTCTTAGTAATTATGTCTCTCAACTTTTGATTAATTTATGATAAATTATTTTTTAGTCTTAAATTTATTTTTTAAATAGGTATATTGATGAAAAACAAAAAGAATAAATTTTATTTTTTAAAATTGATAGAGAAAGTGTTGGTGAAGATGAAACATGATAATATGGTTGTTTATCGTATAACAATGAAATGAAAGCTTGTAAAGACTATTTGAATCAAATGCACGTTAATAAAATAGAATATGAATATTTTGTAGATAATATAGTTATTTACATCGAAAAAAGTTAACTGAAAAATTTAATTATGATTTAATTACCACGAGTTCAAAAATATGAAAAAACGATAAACATTCATTTAGATATGTATAATTTCCTTGATAGTTAAAAATATACTAAATTATGTATTTATTTTTATTAAATTAGTCACAATAATATTAAATATATATATATATATATATATATATGTACATATATATATACACATATGTATATATGTATATGTATATATACATATACATATATGTATATATATATGTACATATACATGTATATGTATATATATATATACATATATATACA
>Ga0214544_1001125_pt1 | contig 54012 bp, 27 predicted proteins | sample CNSS3metaG_FD_160074 | JGI IMG/M metagenome (GOLD analysis project Ga0214544, IMG submission 160074) | Root nodule microbial communities from cowpea collected in UCLA plant growth center, Los Angeles, California, USA - CNSS3 | ecosystem: Host-associated > Plants > Roots > Nodule | place: USA...
ATAATATATCAAAATTATCAATATTAATGAAAGTAAAATTATGCTATTTTCTTTTTCATACACTTCACATTTTTTTATATTTAATTAATATAATCAATTATTTAAAACAAATAGTTTTTCTATTTTTGTTGTTGCATAGGAATAATTTGTTGTGAATTTATATCATTGTTTCACTAGTTAAATGAAACATCTTAATTTTTTTATTTAACATTAACAAAATATTACTTTTATTTTAAAATATTAAAAAATTTAAAGAAAATAAATTAAAAAAGTAAAAAAAATATATATTAAGAGTTAATTAGAAATAAAAAAAAGGCTTAAATACCTTTTTGGTCTTTATTTTCGTAGTGTTTGTTGCGGATGGTCCTCATTTTTACCAAATGTTTAGAATGGTTCTCATTTTCGCAATTCGTGTTTTATTTGGTCCTTTTCTGTAACGCCGTTTAAATTATTAACGGAGCATTGTACATGTGGCACGGTTTGTATTAGGGTGTGTTACATGTATTGTACTGTACAAGTGACTTAATTACATATTTGGGGATAAATAAGTGAGCTAGGGCTTAATTACACACAATAACAATACGAATCATACAATAACAACTCAAGTTAACCCTATTACTAATTGCAGCCTCTTCTCAGCAACTTCAATGACTTCTCCAAATCATTAATCTGTCTCATTTGTGTCATGATGATGACATCATTTTCATCAACACCACCATTTGAAAAACTTGCAGCCCACATTATTTGAACCACCACTCTATAAATCAATAAACCAAAAATTAAAATCAATTTATTATTAACACAAAAATAAAAATAGATTGTACTCAAAATTTTTTACCAATATTCTTTAGAGTTCTTGCCATCCTCAAAGCAGCCATCTCTCTGCAACTACAAATCGGGGTTAATTTGTTTCTCGTTGAACCACTAATAGTGCACAAAGTGATACAACATGGTTGTCTTCAACGATTACAACCAGAGGTAAAGGAAGAAGATTGAGACCGTAACATACCTATATAATAGGATTGCAGGAAGAAGAAGATTGCAGCAATACCAATTGGGAATGAAGGAACAAGATTGCCAAAACTCACCAACTGCCCAAACATTCCCTACCAAAACCCTAGCTCACTTATTTATCCCCACATATCTAATTAAGCCACCTGTACAGTACACGTAATACACCCTAATACAAATCGTGCCACATGTACAATGTTCCATTAATGATTTAAATAACGTTATAGAAAAGGACCAAATAAAACACGAATTGCGAAAATGAGGATCATTCTAAACATTCGGTAGAAATGAGGACCATTTTAAACATTCTGTGAAAATGATGACCATTCGCAACAAACACTACAAGAATGAGGACAAAAAAGTATTTAAGCCTAAAAAAAAAGAGGTATACATGAAAAATTTTCCTAATTAAACATGATGTATTTACATGAAAAGGTTAAATAAATAGAAAAGACATTATAACAAATGATGATAATTCAAATTATCAATATTAGTAGAATCAAAATTAAGCTTGTTTTTCTTTCTTTTTATGCATCTCACCACCTTTCTTGTTTAAACCTACAACGTAATAAATTTATTTTAAAGTGAAACATAATCAGTTCTGTGGAGTAGTAATGGAATATAAAAGAAAACACAAGTACATTTTGACTGTCAAATTGAACTGTGTTTATTTACTTAATTTTCTTCTGTTGTGTTTTGTGTCTGTGTAATAAAAACGAAGATGAGAAGATTTGAGATTGGAGAAGAGAGTAATGTGGAAGGAAACGTTAGGAAGAAATGAATGAATGGTATAAATAAGAGAGAGAGGGAAAGTGGGGCCCCAAATGGTGCAGAGAGAGAGAGAGCAAAGAAAGCATAACTGAAGAGAAAAGAGAAGAGAAAAGAGAAGAGAAGAGAAAAGAAAAGAGAGAATAAAAACCCTTTCTCCCGGGGCCATCCAGAGAGTATTAGAGCAGACACAACACCCAAACCTTAAAATATTCTGCCTTCTCTCTCTCTCTGTTTCTGTCTCTCTCATTCAAGGTACTATCTTTCCCCTTCATTTCATTTCTCACACTATTTCATTCACTAATAATAAATAAATAAACTCACTCATTCACTGCTTCTTTTTGTAACACAACATAATATAACAACACAACCACCACTGTCTTCCTGTTTTGTGTTGTGTTGTGTGACAGACAACAGAGAGGAGCACACCCAATAAACCATGGACGTGGGTCAGATGCAGAGACAGTGGATCGACTACACCAAATCCCTTTTCCTCGAGGTAACACACTTTCTCTTTCTCTTCTTTTATTTTCTTTTCAGCCTTTTTAAATTGCTAGTAGTAGATCTGTTGTTGGGTTGCTTTCAATTCTTGAATTTTTTTTTTTTGTTTTCGAAAAGGGGTTCTTGGATGGTCAGTTTCTGCAACTTCAGCAGCTTCAAGATGAGAACAACCCTGACTTTGTCGTCGAAGTCGTCTCTCTCTTCTTCGAAGATTCTGAAAGGCTTCTCAAAGATCTCACCTTTGCGCTGTCAGTATCGTTTCTTACTTTCCACGCTCAATTTTGTGTTAATAAACGGCAATTAAAAATGGACCATGCATTTAAATAAAAGAACTCCCTGAGGTTTATGATTTTTTGAATTACGTTTTATTTTATTATTATAATTTAATGGGTGGGATTTCATGCTGTCACCTTTTGTTACCGCGGAAAATCCACACTTGGTTGTGAAAGCATTGATTGGATGAATATGTGAGAAACTTAGTGCAATGCTGTTTGTTAGTACTGTTTTATGTCAAGTGATGAATTTAGGCAAGTGCATGATCTTCTTCCATGTTCTTGGGGCTTTTCCTGTGCAGAGATCAGAATGGCGTTGACTTCAAAAAGGTTGATGCTCATGTTCACCAGTTAAAGGGTAGCAGTTCAAGGTATGGGGTTCTATTTAAAGCCAGCCAAAAATGTAAAATACCGTGCAATCCGAATACGTTGGACTTTTTGTGTGATTAAGCTGTGTTGGTTTGTGTCTGTCCTTCCAATGCTTGTGTAACTTCTGGTTCCTATACAGGTTGAGTTTTATTGTTTAATACTCGGGATAAAAAGACTAATTAAGCTTAATTAGGAGAAACCAGTGCCTATGCTATGCTGTCTTCTCTTGGTTTGCTGAGGCAAGTTTGTTTTTGTTTGTCTGGTTCACAGCATAGGTGCACAAAGGGTGAAAAATGCCTGCATTGCTTTCCGCAACTTCTGTGAGGAGCAGAACACTGATGCGTGAGTTGTTAATCTTTATAAAGTTGTTCAATAGTTTTGGCGTCTCGAAGGATAAGTGCACAAGTTTGAATGAATAAGCTACTCGTGCTTTAAGTGCTACAGTGTGCTAGTTTGGTTTATTTCATGGTCTCATTATTGAAAGTTTCTGCAGGTGCCTCAGATGTCTGCAACAAGTGAAGCAAGAGTACTGCCTTGTCAAGAATAAGCTTGAAACACTGTTCAGGGTATTAACTAGATGGAAAACTTAGAAAACTGAATATCATTCTATTTACATTCTGGATTTGTAATTTATATTTCTTTTATGAATTCTTGATGCAGCTTGAGCAACAGATCGTGGCAGCTGGTGGGTCAATCCCTACGGAACTGAGTTTCAGTGGGTGACTGGGTGGTTTTGTAGAGATGTTTGTGTTATGATTCTCATCTTTGTTAAAAGATTATCCTTTATCTTATGTCCATGGTGAATGTATGGTTTTTGTGAAGATATAAGATTCCATCCAATGTACCTTTTTCTTCACCAAAAAGCTCTTCATAATTTATAATCTCTTGCATGCTTTAATGAAGGATGATAGCACCATCAAATGAACTAAGTCCTTTGAACACAGTGCAATCCTTTGAAAACACGAATAAATTGCAAGAATGATGCCTGAATAATGCCTTAATTGCACAAATACTTATTTCGCCCTTTATACTTCTCTCCATCTTTCTCATTTTGTTACATCATACAGCGTGTTACTAATTCTTTCTATTTGAAGATATAAACTGTCACTGAACTTACACAAAATTTCAGTCAACAAAATGTTTGGCCATGGGGAATGATACATGATTCTTTATTTACCTGAAGTGCGATGTGGTGGACTAGGGATGGTGATGGCATCAAATGGCAATATCCTATAAATGACAGTATTTAGGGTGAAAGAATAATATAGTGATATAAGCCAGTTGTCACACCATGGCTGAAAGAATGTAGGGGTATAAGCTAATGGGGTTGTAAAGTCACTTTATTTTGGAATAAGAAACTGGCAAGGACGGCAAAAAAGTATTAAAAATTGTTGTGGAAGATAAGAGAATCTTGAGGAGATATGATTCCTTAGAAGTCAAATCATGATGCAGTGGCGTTGTCTCTTTTTGTCTACTCCTTAGTGGAGTAAATCACAAAAGGAAATGAATGCCCAACATGACCATATGCCTTATTACCAAACAAAATCGTTTTTGAAATTTTATGTTGATATTCTTAGGATGCTTATCCCAAACCTTAGACATGCTAACCCCACAGCTCTGTTAACTCACCAATGCCACGCTCAGGCACATGCAGTGAAGATTTATCCTCGTTTCTGTTCACTGATACAATGAAACATGCCAAATAAATAACTGCTTCTGATGACAGAATCTTTATACTTTGAATATTATACTATTCAAAAGTTTATGCTCCTTACTCATGTTTGAGACATAACATTTTTTAAGTTTTTATGCATTGTAGTACACTGTTTCATCTAAAGTTGATACAATTGTCATGTAAGAATTTAAAGGGTAATTACAAGATGATAGCCAAAATCAGTATAGGTTAATCTGTTATATTTTGCTTTGAAGTATTTATCGTATCCTAAGTTGCTTTATTTCTTTTCCTATATATGAAACTTAAAAAGTTTACATCAAGGCTTGAATAATATCAACCACACAACAAAAACTCCAGTGTATAGAATAAGAAAACATGTTCTTCTTTTAGAGGGGAACCATGAGGAAGTTCCCTCAAGCTTTTGTCATGAGGAATGTGGATGACTCCATTTCCTTCTCTGATCTTCAAAGCTTCCTATCTTAGCCGATTGGTTCCAGTCACCAAGCCTGTTTGCATACATCTTATGATAAGCCTTTGCATTCACATGGCTTAAAATTCTGACTAATTTTCCATCTTCCTCATCCACCACCATTTTTCCATCCATGGACACATCTCCTTGGGCCAACACTTTAACCGGCTTCACCTCAAATTTTTCACTTAGACTTGAATGCTTGTCAGCTACGACAACAGCACCTAGAATTTCTCCTAAGAATGTATCCTATGAGACGTTGCAAACACAAAACGTAAGTAGCAGAAACAATATAGAAAAAAACCAAACCACAATAGTAACATAGTATCATATGATAGAGAGATTAAACTCAATATATTGACTCTGTATACCATATGCTGATATCTGTGGTGGCTTTTCTTCAGACGTTGTAGCCTTAATAGCACACGCTTGGAAAACACAACTTCAGGTGTCTGTTGAATCCTACGCAACCAACATAAAATGTGTGAAAACGAACTTGCTTTATGCTGGACATTGAGTGGAATGAGTGTGATGTTAACTTCTGATTGAAACACTATTTTGGCTGCTAAAGGATCTAGGAACATATTAAATTCTGCATAGTGGTTGGAAGGAACAGAAAATACATTTCCTTTGTCATAGACATTCTTGTTGATGTGTCCTCCCACCACATAAACCTCCTGAAACATTGAAAATTCTTGTTACTTAAAATCCATCAAACTTGATCTAAATTTCACTAAATTTGTTACTTAAAAACAAGTAAAATCATTTCATAGCTCAACCCCTCCACAAATTAAAAAAAAAAAATGACAAGGAAATCAAACTTTCTAATATTTAACAATGTAAAAGCTTTAGCTGACTGATATATCAAAAAGGCTGAAATCATGCACAACATAGATTAAAAAGAATAAAATACTGATATTCTGGGATGATTGTGAAATATAACTTACCTCAATTCTTGAGCTAATGTTTTTGAGTGATACAACCTTTGCCAAAGTAGTCAAGGGTCCATTGGTTAACACTGTAATCTTAGATCTAGGTTCCATTGTTTGCAATACAGACTCCCAAATTTCCATTGCCAATGGTTGTCTGAAATTAAGTTCATCAGTATCTTGAGGAGCTTCAAACTTCATAGAATTTATAGGCGTATACCTAATCAGTCACATATCAAACTGTTAGTGTAACCTTTTGACAAAATTTCTCACTTATCATGCACATGCTTATCTTTGAAAAGATTTAAGGTTTATGCAAAGCTAAAAACATAAGAAGAAAAGCACCTTTTGGGACTACGTGGTAAATGACGAGCAAGTCCATAAAGAGTGTCAGAGTCCAAAAGTCCACCATTTCCATGGGGAATTGCTTTAGCATAGTTGCAATCTCCAACAAGTGGGAATTGTGGGTCTGATTCATTCACTGCAAAAACTTCACCAAGACCAACTGGGATATCATCACGACCCATCATGTGTAGTAAATCATAAATTACATCTATTGTTGCAGCATTTGTCCACCCAGTTGGACTCACAATTATTGCCTTAAGATTTATGACTTCAACATCAACTTTAAGGAGGTAGAATAGAGCAAGAAAATCTCCTATGCTCATGTCCATATCAAACACAATAGGTTTCCCTAATGTTTTGTTTTCAAAATTTGGCACATAAGTTACTTCTTTGTAGTAAGGAAACTGTGTAGTGAAGTTGAACCTCCCACCATTTTCTGCTTGCTTTAAAACCTGACAACCACCATAAAATTCAGATCATCATTCATTTATGACATTTTGTCTCCTCACTGATGTGTGCATTTAAGAGTTGTCAAATACAACATCAAAGGTTGAAAAGTAGATATAAGCTAAATCTTATTTTATAGATCCAGTAATAGTCGATGCATAATTACTCAGTGATGCGATTCATTTTAAATAAATTAATTAGTGATTTATTTTAGATAAATATCAAATAACTGTCAGAAAAATTAAAACTAATAAATGTGATTGAGGAAAATTTCTCAACCTAACAATATTTGTGACGGATCATAATCATCGTGAGTGACAACATTCAATTAAGCTATTTGTAATGGATTTTGTGATAAAATATTTTCCATTACTATGATGTTCGTTATATATATTACATACTTGAAGAATATACTTCAATGATGAAGTTTGGTACAAAAAATATACCATTATTATTCGTTTTCCAGCACAAAGAATGTTAAAAATCGAATTTGAAATATTATTTGACGCATTTTATACAGAAACTTTCATCCATAGCAGAATTTTCGTTATAAAATTGATCACAACATAAATTATATATGTAATAAAACTTCTGGTGAAGAATTACTGAAATTTGTATAAGTAATAAACTTTTGATAAATTACTGAAATTTGTATTAAGAAATTATAATTTAAATTATTTATCAAGATTCAAGAAGAATTACAGAAAAAATTACTATAATTTATGATTTAAATATGATGAATCTGAATTATTCAAATTCAAGAACTCATGTTACTCTTATACAAATATAAATCTTATACTAGAGAATAAACCACTAAAATGTTTAAGTCTCAATTATCCAAATATCAAAACCTAAATCATACAATTTTCACGGTTTATTCTATATTTATGCTAAAAATTTTGTTGGTTGTACACTTTATCCTCTCATTTCCAACTTGCCCTTACCTATTTAGTTTATATAAAATTAAGTTGAGTTTCTGCATGTTTTATTATTGAAATGGTTCTTCAGTTTATATTTAAATGGTTTCCTTATACATAATGCCAATAAGATATATTAAGCAATCTGGAGCATGTTCTATTTGTGATCAAGTTTTTTTCCTAATTAAGCTAATTCCTTAATGCTATTATTTAAATCATTGTCTAAATTAAATACGATTATACTTAATATGAAAGTACATATTAGATATTTTATTATATATAAAGATAGTACATAATATCAATCTTAAAAAATACCACAACTAATTAAGTAATTTTATTATATTTAGAGTGCGCGCATATATATATATATATATATATATATATATATATATATATATATATATATAATATTGATTATTTTCTATATCTCATAATTAAAAAAAAAATACTGTTAATAAATATCAACATTAAAGGTGTCTACAATAACTAAAAAATAAATTTAACAAACACTTTAGCATAATATAAAATTCTTTTCGTATTCATGTATTCTTTCTAACACACAAATCCTTCACAATTTGTTGGGAAAGTTTATATTCGTTATCATTTGTGAAGGAATAACATATATATTAAATAGGTGTTTTATAGGTTGGAACATATTATCTCTCACAAAAATGTTTGTGATGACTTTTTTTTTCTTTTTGTCACAACTTTGGTTACTAACAGTTTTTTAACATAATTTTATTTAATTTATGATGACTTTATTCCTCACCAAAGTTGTTTTTTTAGTAATAAAACGAAATTAAATAGGTTAAAGTAAAATAAAAGCAAACTTACATTCAAGAGGCTTTTGAAATATTGTTTGTCAAGTGGACTCCTAACATCTTGGTTAGGCTTTGCTTTAGTAGCAATAAGTACTTTCACTGAGTTAGGACCATCCACCTCATATGTATAACCATCCTACACAGATAACACATTTTGTAAGTAATAAACAAAACCATTTTTTTGAATTCGGACTCTCTTCTGGAATTTTTTTGCGATTTCTCTTTTGTGTTTTCATAATACATTAATTATTACTAATTTTAATGTTTTAAAATATATTAAAAAAATATTTAAAATATTAATACAGTATATTTTTAATGTTCAAGAGAAGACAAAATAAAAAAAATCAATTGAGAATCTGACTCCATACTTTGATTAAGTATGTGTATAATCTCAAAGATGAAACCAAAGATAAAAGCAAGTACCTGACATCTACCTTTCCCATTATTCTTCACAAAGCAAAATTGATCTTTAAGCCCTTGTTGAACATGGCCACTGTGCACTCCACCTTTCTTTAGATTGAATTTAGGTACTTTGAGGCCATCAAAGAATGGATTAGACCCATCACATATTCCAAATGGTTTGTTTGAAGTGATTACAGTGATGTTTGTGTACTCCATTTCAGCAAATTCATTTTTTTTATTGGGGTTTCTCATGCTTGAGATTGCTACACCAGATGCGAAAGAATCCCACATAAAATAACTCTGTTAACAACGAGTAGTATCAGTATAAACTCCTTTTTATGTTTGATAAGAAACATCATATATAGCATAGGCACATATTATTGAGATGTTACCGTGTAAAATTGGTTGTCAAGCCAATTATCACGAGCCATTTTAGCCATTTTCAAGGACTTGAAACAGTATTGTGCCTCGTATGTGTCTTGACTTTTCTCAAATTCATTAAAGAATTCTTCAGTGATGGGGATTGTGTTTGTTGCATCAAGAGGGACAAGTGTAATAGGTATACCAGAATGAATAACCTAGAACAACATTCAGAATGAGGACAAAACTTTAGATACAGTTCTACTACAAGTGTTGTTGAAAATTTATCTAAATAATTTGTATAATCCTTTAATGCAAATGATTGAAACACACTTTAACTTTTTAAGAATCAATAATTGTACACAGAGTTTGAGAGTAACCTGATATGCTGCAAAAGGGTCACCAAATATATTGAACTCTGCATAAGGGTTAGCTTTATAGTTTGTGAATAAATTGCCTGGGTCACCACATTGCTTAGGAACACAGGAAGAGGAAGCATTTTGGGGGCAACAAGTTGGGTTTCTTGACCTTACACCACCACCCATGATGTAAATATGCTTCACATTTTTCTTCAAGTGTGGATTATTCATAAGAAAAAGAGCAATGTTTGTTTGCACCCCAATCACAATCAAAGTTATTGGACCTGCAGATATTTTCTCAATCAGCACTTCCTGAGCAGTTGCTTGTTGTAAGGGAGTGTATTTTCTTCTCCCCTAATTCTCAATCAACAACAAAAAATCAGTATTAGTACACAGATTACAAGATATTCCAACAAATGAATCAGTTTAGTTTCAATGAAACTCATTATCAAAGGAGCATGTTGGAATTAACAATGTTTATTATATACCTGTGGAAGGAAAGCTTTTCGTATGCCATAATTAGTATCAATATCTAAGAGCCCTCTTCGACCCTTAGGAATGGCTTGTCTGTATCTGCAACCTCCTGTTGTTGTCATTCCCTAATCCAATGAATTTCATTTGATCCAACATTTCAATCATCAACATGAATATGATGTTGCATAAAACATGAACATGAACACTTTCATAAGTTTTGTCTTATGATGTGTTTGGAAAAGGAAAACAAAAAGAAAAAAGATGAGACATATATACCTGTTCTATCATTGAAAGATATCCACCTACATTTGGGAGTATGGTACCATTTGGGAGTATTCCACCCTCACCTCCCATTCCAACTGCTATGTCATCTCGTCCCATCATGTAAAGTATGTCATAAACTTGATTCACAGCATGTCCCACGTTAGTCCAAGCATTTGCACTAATTGTCACTCCCTATAGTTACATGTATATGCACACTTCAAACATCACAAAATTCCATATCCAAAATGCTAAAATAGTGCATGGCATAATCATCCTTTTCATCATGTCATACATGCAATGTCATCTTCATAAGATCAAATCCAACACATGAAACACTGCTTATGGCTTATCCAGTAAAAAGAAAGAAAGAAAAAGTACCACTTTTTACCATGACAGATCCTTTATTAGTCAGATTTACTAAAATATGAAAATGATTTCAACTTGGTGAATGAAAGCAATGACAGTAGAACAAAAATAAGAAAACAGATAAAGGAAATACACCATATGTTTCTGAATTTGGTTTGGTGTTCTAACCTCCAATTGAAACTCTGATCTATTGAGCTTCAAAAGGTAGAGCAGAGCAAATACATCATCAGTATCAACATCTGTATCCAAAAGAATTCGATGATGTTGGCCTTCCATGGTAGTTGCTAACATAACCAATACCACAGCTACACAAAACTTCATTGGAGACATTCTCTCTCTACTTTTGGAGTAACCTAGAATTCTGTTGCATACAAAGTATGCAGTTGGAATGTCAAAGAGTCAAAAGGAGTTTTGATGAACATAAAGTAAGAGCTGCGAAAAACATGTAAAGAAGAGAGAATTCATTTATTGTGTGGAGGAAGTGAAAGGAACGTAAATAAATTATTAGGTCACACACCCCTGTTAGAAAAGTAGAATTGGAAAACAACTTAATTTAGGTGTTCATTGGCTTTGTAGTGCATGAAATTGCATACATGCAATATTAATCTATTCTGGCAATCCACGGAGAAGAGAAGGATAAAGAAGAAGCAGAAAAAGAATTACTTAATTTTGAAAAGTAAGTAAATGCTAAAAGAGTATATTGGGATTGGGGTGACTCATGATCTTTACTTGTGGTTACCTTTAAAAATCTGTTATTCCATTTCTTTGATGAATAGCATAGTTACAGGTGTACTTGTTGCTGTTTGGTCTACACCATAAAACAAAAGACAACAATGAAAATGATTTAAAAAAAAAACATTTTATTTTTATTTTTTGGGTTGATTTTTTCCTTTTCATTAATCTTAAGCTGAGGATGATTCTGACTTATCAGTAAAATAGAAAAGACAAACAAAATAAACAGTGTAAAAGTGAAAAAAAAAATTTAACAATACAGTCTCATTTGAATAATATTCAAACTTTAAGTCTAATTCAACTTCATAAACAAAACTAATTTTTAGTAACGTTTAAGCTTTAAAATTAACTTGATTCCAAAAAACTAACTTATAAAATAAAATCTGGACCAACTTATAAATTATTTATGATCTAAATGTTCTCTTGCAAGAGTATAATATATAATATAGATAAAAGAAAAAGTATGATGAGAAGTGAAGGCAGATAGCAGTTACCAACACACGTATAGATAGAACTGTGGTGCTGAAAAGGTTGATACAGAGAACTTGTTTTGTTGAGTAACATCTACAATGATTTCTAAGTGCTCAGTTATGGATAATGCAAGCTTAAAGATGGAGAGTTCCATTATTTTGAGTAGAAGAAATGAGAGAATGGTGTTGGTAATTGTTGAAGAATAATTTGCTGAGTGTTGAAGAATAATTGAGAGAATGTGGATAAGTTAAGTTAATATGAATGTTTTGGTGTGTGGAGAAAAGAGAGTTCCTCTCTGCAGTTGACAGAGAGAGAGAGAGACTAAAAAAGTTGTGTAGTTCAGAAGAGAGAATGCCATTGGTGCGTGCTGCTGCAGAAGTTCTTAAGTGATGTTGTATTAATTAATTAATTTTTTTATAAATTATAAAAATTTAAATGTCTTGAAATCAAATAGAAGTCATATTCTTTAATAATTTCTGATGGGTGTGTGAAGGAAAACAAATTTATTGTGTTTTAGATTACATACACAGTTTTTAGTTTATAAATTAATTTAATTGGTGTGGGATTGTGATATTTTTTTGAGAGAATCAGCGAGGGTAGAGAGTAAATGGTGTTGATTTGTGAGCAAAAAAGTGAGTTTGATTTTATTATATGAATGAATGAAGGAATGACTTTTTCCACTGCATGTGCGCTTAATCACTTCCAGGAATATATGCCTCATAGAGAAAGTCAAATTGTAGTAATACAAATACTATCATTCTAAAAAAGTTTAAAACTTAAATCATTTTTTTTTTCATGATTTCTAGCCCATTTTTATTTTATATACTAAACAACTTTATTTTGGATTAGATCTGGTACAATTTAATATTTTTATTTAAATCTCTCAAATATTTGTAGACCTTTTTATTATTCATTTTTTATTGTAATAATCGACAATAATGGATTTTTAGAAAATATTAAAATGCTTTTATAAGTATAATTAAAATTAAAAGAAAATATTTTATTTATATATTAATTTTTATATATGTTAAAAAACATAAAGGACCAAGACTCCAATCACGAGTAATCCATATATGTTTTTATGTTTTATGATAATATATCACATCCTGAAAAGTTGTAGAAAAAACTTAAGATGAGTATTACTATTAAGATCACCATGAGACAACTTAATTGACTCATAAAAATAAACTTATCACAAATAATGAAAATACTTAAACAAAACGATTAATTTATTAGATACACACGATTTCAAAAAATAAATTATATTAACACATAAATAAAAATGTATATATATATATATATATATATATATATATGTGTGTGTGTGTGTGTGTGTGGAACATTTAAAACTTATTCAATTAAAAAATTTATAAAATTTCAACTTACATTATATGATCCTTACCAAATTTCATTATAGAAACTAAATGTACCAAAATACGATTGCAATAACTTTATAAAATTTTTAATTTGTGTTGTATCCACTCATAGGGCAATAACTATATTCCTATTGAGCGACTATGAAATGCTATGCTATAAATATGGTTTTAAAAATAAAATTGTGTGTATTAAGATGATGCCTTTTCCTAAAGAGGAAATGTGTATCATTTTTCAAGTGAGAAAAGAAAAAGAAAAAAAAAAAGTGTGTTTATAATTTGGTCAAAAAGTGAAGTACTTTTATAGATGTAATGGGCCATAGCCACTACTTAGCATATTCTCGCCACTATATATAGAAATTTCACCAAAAGATGTTTTTTCTGCTCCACCTAAACTTAAGATTACTTTAACAAATAAATGTTTACTTTCCAAAATTCAGATTGAAACAAAAGATTGGGTGAGTTTGATCTTATTTATTATTTGAAAAATATAGTTTTTTAATGGGATAAGCATATTCAAGTTTTTTATGTATTTGTATAATTTATTTGTTGTAATAAAATGTAAATTACTTTTACAATTCTACTGTATATAAATTTTATTTATTTTATATAAAAAGATATTTTAGTTTAAAAAATAGTTAAGTTCAATAAAAATGTCAATTTTAAAATAATAATTATATTTACAAAAAAGGCAACTTAAAAAGTTAAAATTGTTAAGATAATTATTTGATTTAAAAATTATTTATTAAAGAATAAAATTGAACAAAAAAATTGTATGCCAGAGAAATATAAATTCACTGTTTAATAATTTCCGCCATTTAAAATATATTTTGTTTACCTGTAGACAGAAATTGTCTTTTTAAGTTTTTCTTTATTTGTTTTCTACAAAAGACAATCATGAATGGAATATTTTGATTAATTGATTTAGAGATAGAAAACATAGAAAATGTAAACGAAGAAAAATGAAATTTGGGAAAATTTATGCAGCAAAAGATGTTATGCTTTTTGCGACAAATGTCTCTCTTTAATTTGGGCTTTCGTCCTTCACTAACCTCTCATAAACTTTGTACACGTGAAAGTGTATATAACATCATCTTTTCTTCTTCTTTTTTTCATCCATTTTTTTTTTCACTTTAGAAATTAATTATCCTTTCAAAAATATACTAAGCATAGATACTTCTTTCAATGTCTTTCTATATCATCTAAACATCTTCATAATCAATGTTCTTTAAAAAAAAATTAGATAGAAATAAAAAACACTATTTAGCCCACACCATCTAAAATTAATGTTAATTTTTACACTTAAATTATTTTAACAGTCTATATCTACATGAGAAAATTATTACTAACGATATTTCAAAAAAAATAAAATAAATTCTGCTACTTTCAAACAAATGACACAAGATATTTTTGTAAAGGTGTTGGAGTAGTATTAAAAAGGAATATGATATATTAACAATTTTTTTTAATAAAATTTGACAAGGTTTATTTTTTAATACACATTAAACATTTTTTTTCTAGGTCACATCATTTTTTTTTCATCCATTCATCAAATATCTATCGTAAAAAATTTATAAAAGATAATTTTCCGTGCTAAAAAAAAGTATGTGTGGCATTTTTACTTGCACCAGAGACACAGTGAACAAAGTATACACGTGAAGTGGAAATGGATAGGGACGACAACCTTTTTTTTCTTCATGTGAACTTGGTTATGTCTTTCCTTCAAAGTTAATACCTAATTTTCGAAAATACTAGGATCCATTAAAAAGATTGAACTTTTTTTTTTCTCTCAATAAATGTCCTTTCATATGTTCAAAATTAAGATAAAAACTTAAGCACGAATTTAAATGCAAGATTATCTAATAATTTTGCCACACCATGTTAATTGAGAGAGAAAATATTCATTGGCCAAGTTCAACACGTTTTTCTTTATCTTACTAAATATCCAAAACTTAAATGATAAACTCTTTTACACAAAGGAAAATGGCTTAGGATGTGATTTGTGTATCATCTTATCATGTCATTTCTCTTTTTTCATAGGGGATATCATCATGTTGGTCCATCTTCCATGAATGATGATTCATGAAGTCCTTCATCCAATGAGCCTTTTTTTTCATCAGTTTACTTGATGGGGGTGTTGAATGTACGGCCACCACACTCCTTTACCCAATATTCTATCAAAATCATAATTACACAAAGCTTAACCTCTCCTCAATTTAATGTGATTTGAGATACATATTAATGACAAATCTTTTGAGGGATTTTCTAAAAGACACGTGAATAATGAGAATGAATCAACTTTTAATCTAAAATGTTAAGATAATGATTATGTGATTTTTTTTCTTTATATATTATTGAGTTAAAAAATAAATCCAATTATTAATCAATCTCAATGAAGCATAATCCTCTCAATTAAGGATGTCAAAAAAATTCGTATTCATGGGTATCTGTAAATAAAACTTGTAACGGGACAGAAATGAATATTGAGAATGGATACTCATGAGTAATAGGTCCAAGTATTTTTTATACCCACATGTTAACGGGGCGGGTACCCCGCGAATAAAACTCGTAACGGAAAGGAAATGGATATTGAAAATGGATACCCGCAAGTAATTGGTACTAGTATTTTTTATACCCGCATGTTAATGGCGTGAGTACGACTATCATAATATTTTGTACTCGTAGATACCCGTACCCGCTATACTCTAATTTAAATTAAAAAAATTATTAAAACATTAACATATTGATTTTGAATGTGTTATTTTTTATCAATTGATTTTAAAAAAAATTCATTTATTTGTAAACTGTCATTCAACACTATTTAAATGAATTAGTTTCACTTTGTTTGAAATTTATAAAGGTTATGCATTGTATTTTTATTTGGATTTATGATTAAATTCTTTTATTAAGGCTTAAATACCTTTTTGGTCATCATTTTCGTAGTTTTTGTTGCGGATGGTCCTCATTTTGACAGAATATTTAAAAATGGTCCTCATTTTTTTTGCAAATCATGTTTTATTTGGTCATTTTCTGTAACGTTGTTTAAATCATTAACAGAGCATTGTACATATGGCTAATTAACATTAATTTTTTTAATTTAGGGGAAATTTTGCAATTAGGGAAATCTCTTCATCTTCGTCTTTCTTGAACTCGGATTTGCAGAGGAAGCAACTAATACTTGTCATTCCATCATTGGATTGTCATTGCAGCTAATATTTTGCATGAGGCATTTGTATGCAAATAAAAGATTCTCTGGCAAAAAATTAAAGATACTATGGAAGGCTGCTAGGAGCACACACCTAGCAGTTTGGGAAAGAGTAATGTTAACGATTAAAGAGTTAAATATTGATGCTTACAGAGATACCTTATTGCTATACCTTTGCAATCCAATGATGAAATGACAAGTATTAGCTGCTTCTCCTGCAAATCTGAGCTCAAGAAAGACGAAGACGAATAAATTTTCCTAATTGCAAAATTTCTCCTAAATTGAAAAATTAACGTTAATTAGCCATATACCCTAATACAAACCGTGCCACCTGTACAGTGCTCTGTTAATGATTTAAACAGCGTTACAGGACCAAATAAAACACGAATTGCAAAAATGAGGACCATTTTAAACATTCGGTAAAAATGAGGACCATTTTAAATATTTTGTCAAAATGAGGGTCATCCGCAACAAACACTACGAAAATGAGGACCAAAAAGGTATTTAAGCCTTTTATTAAATATTATTTTTTTTCTTTTGTAAATACCTACAGGTACCCGTAGATATCTGTAGATATTAAAAAAATATGCAGGTACCCGTATCACGGATATTCACACAAATATAAATACAAATACGGAAGAGATATTTATCCAGTGGATAGAGTACAAACCCATTGATTCTCTACTCTCAAGATGTAACACATATTTGGATGCATAATCTTAGAATGTAGTATTTGACCTAGAAAAGGAGTGTATATTATAATAGAAAATGATTACTAAAATGAAAACATTGGCCGATGCATAGATGGAGAATGCACTTTGAACGTTGTTTTTGGGGAGGAAAGTTATCAAAAGGGATATTCCAAGTGCATGCTGGCAATTATGAACCCTAAATGCACACACGAGCATTAATAAGGATGATGACACATCTCTTGTGATCCACTTTAGGATGCAAATAAAACTCCACCCTTCATACATAATCATGTTAATTATTATAAAGATTCGTTTTTCGTGCACTCATAACAACCCAGTCTTCAAACTCGTTTTCAAAGTTGTCGTAAGAAAAGAAGTCATATCTAACCACCAATAGCATGCTATGATGTTGAAGTTATTGATGAGCTGAAATTATTATTAGTCTTAAACTTTGAATAACTTTTTTAAACATATAATTGTTATTTAGGGTAATGCATACTTATGAATTATACTTCAATAGTCAAAGATAAAATTTTGGAAAGCATGAATCCATTTTATTGTTGATTAAGATCCATTGTCTGAATTTGCATTATTCTTCCCTCTTTTGTTCTCTCCTTATCTTTGATTGTGACTCTAGTTATCATATCTTTCATGATAATTAAGATCTTACCATGTAGACGATAATATGCTAAGAAGTGTATTCATTCTATTGGTTTTTGAAAAATAATATCTTCATTCGTGTTTCCAATATCTTTAATTCTCTCAACTAACTTCTGCAATTCTTTTTTCAATCTTGTATAGGTATTATAGATTCTTGACCTTTCAATCTTTGGGGGGTTTAAAGACAATTCATTCGAAGGGGAGTTAATTGATTTACTTCATTTCCAATCAAATTAAAAGAAGAATAGACAAAAATGAAAAAAGATAGAACGTGAAACAAATTAGGTATATTAATTTTTTTCTCTTCCACACACATCTCTTGTAAATATTTTCAATTTTAATTTATTATCGATTGTTTTATGATCAAATTTCAATTGTTCTTTTATGAGTTTGATTCTAAACACCCTTGATTATACCAACAAGACCTGGTTTCATCTGATGTTTTTTTCACAAGTGATGAGAGTAAGTTAATATCAATTTTTAAAATCCAGTCAATAATTTTAGTATTTCAACCGTTTCTTTTGTAAACAGAATACATTTATTGCATTCATACTCTTCTGAACTTCATGTAACCCTTCTTTATATAACCTCTTTTTTTACTTATACATATTTTGTTATTTTGATTTAATTACATGATTTTTTATCAAACTTAAATGTAAAACTTAACTATAAACAGTGAAGGATAAAACATCTCTGAAGTGACATGTTTAGTTAAGAAAAGGGAAAATAACAGAATTGTATATACTAGTGTAAAAGAGAAAGAAAATAACATTAGATTATTTCTCTTATTGTTATTAATCTGATATAACTTTCAGCCTTTGAAATTTGAAAATATAATAGAAAGTGAAAAGGCTAAAGTTAGTAACGATTTGGAGTCTATTAATACATAAGGGGACAGCATTGTACAATAACTAAGGTTTCATGTTCATCCCTGATAGACTTGCAAAACGGAAGAACAAGGTATAAATAATGATAACAAATTTTTGGGACCCTTTCTATAACTGTAGGAGAAGAGAGGAAGAAGAGACACAAAAGTTCCATAAAGAGACACAATGTACAAAGAGCATAAGCTATAGATAAGGCAAATTTCTCCGACGAACTCGACCTGCTCTTTTATTTGGAGGAACAGTGGCTTCATCACTCCCAGGAAATTCCCACCTCACAATGTCACCATCCCAAGCTGAAGATATCATCATGGGATAAAACGGGTGCCAACTACAATCTCGTACTGGTGCTTCATGATGATCAAGTTTTGCAACTTGTGCACCACTTACCTACAAAATATAAATTTTATTAAGTCAATTCTTCATACAAATGCAGTTAACTATTCATAAAATATCTGAGAATTTTCTTTTACCAGGTCATATATATATACAGAGGAATCACTAGACCCGGTATAAATGTACTTTTGACCAGTGCTGCAAAAAGAAAGGAAAGGATCAGTGAGAACATGGAATATCATCACAAAAGAACCAATATTGAAATATGCTAAACAATATTTCATGAAAAATATATTCTCTCAGCAATATTTAGTTCCAACGCCAGAGGAAACTTGTTCTATTAATTCAAATCTGGGTTTTATAATCTAATGAAACAAGAAGGTCTTCAAAATGTTGAAAATTTTAAAAGAATCATGGATGACAATGAAGCACAGCCACATCCTAGCCACTCTGTGAAACATATTCCAGTTACTAAACTAACAGCCATTGATTTGGTTCATTACTATAAAAAATATATAGCTATTTTGATATGAAAGTAACAAATACAAAGAATCATAAGCAATTTCAATTCAACAGCTAAATATGTTGGATAAGTTAGAATCTTAAATCATGTTACAGAGCAATGGTACACCAAAGTAAGAAAGTTCTAGAAGTAAAAGATACCTGTATGAAGGTGAGAAATAACAGCGTACTAAAGTACGCAATACCGAGTGACCTTTATATGTTGCCAATGACTGATCATGAGGATGCTTTAGATTTCTTGCGTATTCAGGATAGTCCATCCACCGATAGTCCCACTCATCATCTCCAAGACCCAGACTGTTGGTTTAACAAATAAACATCATTCTTATCTTAAATACACATCACAGAACCAAAGTGTTGCCTTAGCATAAAATATCATGCCAGATCAATAATCATCCAATATATCAATTGAAAGAGTAAGTTCCATTCATGCAGCATCAGTTAACTACAGAATTCTCAGTCCAATTGTTCACATCAGTTCAGAACCAGGATAACATTTACAAGGGGTTAGCAATAGAATCAACAGACTCAATGTAACTTCCAAACTCAATTAATACTTTATATTTTTGTAGATCAAATTTTTCAAATCAATATTAGCTTTTTTTTCTTTGTAAATCTTATTATTTAAATTACTCTCGGTTTTTTGGTCTCTGTATTCTTTCTTCCTTCAACAGCAAAGCAAATTCAGGTTACAGAGAGAAGCTATGAAATTCATTGGCATAAATCTTAACATACGTAACAAGTGAGAGATAAAAATGTTTACTTTATAGCATTAGAAGACATCTTCCTAATATCCCATAATTTGGTAGTTTGATCCTTTCCATTCGAAATTAAATATCGGCCATCCCCACGGCTATCAATGAATGTAATGCCTTCTAAATGTCCCATTAAGATACCAGCTGGTTGTCCTTTGGTGACAAAGCAACGTCTGTCCCACACCTGCACAATGTCACAACAGCCATGAATATTGAAAATTATTAGTAGTGTCAATGAGCAACAACTTGAGAATTAACATTAAATCTTCAGCTCATTAGTTATGAGCAAGGTCCAAGCTTCAAAGAACACTGTCTTTGGGCTAGCACCTTGAGATGCAACTACATTCATAAATATATACTTATTTTATATAATGTGATATTTATTGAAAACTCGTTCCTTAGTATGCAGCATAAACCGAAGATATCCAATCTTTGAAAAGCTTGGCTATATAAACAACAACCAACAAGTCACTAGCATAAATATTGCCCTACTATTGGGCTCTTTATATTGTCAAGCTTTTTCTTGACAACGTAGCTAATCCATTAATCTAGACCTAACCAGTTACCACATTAAACGTTAGTAAACATGTTCCTTTTTTATGAAATTAAATAATATCATTGAAATAAATATACTAATAGTCACATCTCAACTAACTTCCAAGCATTTGAAGAATACTCTTTACAAGCACGAAGGTTTAAAAAAGTTGTAAAGCACTTTGAGGAAAGTTCAGGTTGCAGATTTTGAGTAATTTTAAAGAAAAAGAAAATGCATAACCTTGGAAATCACCAATTGCACCTCTATATTTCAAAGAAAAAAATCTCAAGAAACCCCTTAATCTTGGAGAACACCTAAATGCTGGTTTATTTCACACCTTCAGGAAAGTTAAATTATTTTACAGTAAAAGATCCTTCCCCATATTAAATTGCTATCAGAAACATTTAAAAATAAATAAATAGATATTAAAATATTAATTCCACATACATGCCAGTCTTCAAGTTAGTTAAAATAGGTCTGGCAGAAGAAACAGAAAAATGAAATTCAAGTATCCTAGTTCTTCTTCATTATGAAAAACACACTTGGTTTTAGTAAAAGATGAAACAACAAAAACCTATATCCTTAGCTTTAAAATAAACTCAAACTAATTGCATTGCCATCATCGAGTGAGATCAAATTAAATCCACTATCCGTTCACCACAACAGTTTAAGGGTCTGTTTTGACAAATTTCTCCATAAAGACTTCTAGGAGAGAAAAACATGAACAAAAAATGAAATTGACTTCTCCACGAGTTAAAAATAACTTATGCACGAGCTAGTTTGTAAACGCTCCCATAGCTTCTCCAAAAACCTTTTTTTACTTCATATTTTTCTCTCCTAAAGGTCCTTATGGAGAAACTTTTCCAAATCAGTCCTATAATGGCTCTAAGGGTGTGATCGGTACTATAAACTTAACTCACCAATAATAGAATAAAAGCATGCTGTAAAAAAAATATATCACTGCCAACAAAGAAATCAGCAGATATTGTCAAATTCATTTTAACCAAATAATATGAATATTACCTTGCAGAAACTATCGTCACTTCCAGAATATATTAGATGTCCAGATTCGTCAGCAAAGCAGACAGTGTTAACATCAGACTGCAACAAGAAAAGGCACATCAGATATGATCCACTTCCTTGCTCACAGATAAAGGTTCACCTTGATTCACTGTACTACAATAATTGTAAATTCTACAAAGATAAAGGAAAAGGCAGAGATTATTCTCGGGCTTCAAATTTGGTTGCCTTCCCAAAATTCCCAACTCTATTCCAAAATGGACCATGACTAGTTTTTACTGGTTCAGGAGAAAATATCTAAATTTAGTGTCAGTTATTATTCAGATTTTAAGCAGTCAGCCAACTTTTAATCGCTATCCTCATATATTTCAAGTTTTTTGTTAACTATTCAAAATTAGCAACTGTTATACCAAATAGTATAGAATACCTGGTGAGCAGGAATTCTAAGGCTAAGCCTATCTGCTCCAAGATCATATACACATATTGAACTGTCACTGGTTCCAGCCACAAGCTCTTGCCCATCCGTTGAAAACTTGATAGAGAAAATTCCGAATTCATCATCATCTTCATCAGAAGAGAAATTTAATCCATGGTGAATTTCCTGCAATAGTAGAAAGGTCCCCAAATGTAAAACAAACTATTATTTAATGTGTGTGCATACATTAGAAAAAGGCACTCATTGCCCGCATTTTTAACTGAAAGAAGATAGAGAATAAAAGCTGGATAGAAAATGAGAAAAACAAAAGCGGTCATAATAAGCAGTGAAAGGGTATAAGAAAAATTAGAAACCAAGGTAGGGTATTTCCTTTATTATCATTATAGATATCATAAAACATTTTAGGTTGGAAATTTAATGCATAAGAACAAATCTGTGTATGCTAAATATCAACAATAAATAAAAAGGATGGTTGCATCTATAAGAAAGAACATTACAATTTTTTGCATTTTATAGAAGCATAAGAAGCTTCTCTTTATTTTACAGAGTTGAATTGCTTAGAATAAGGTGACAACTTTTGCATTAGCCAGTGGTTGATCTTACAAGAATAACATAGAATACAGTTATTGCAAGTAATATAATTTTCACACAACTAGGAAAATAACTGTAAATGTAACATTTGCTTACCACTCTACAACATTGAAAAGCTATGAAAACATATTTGACAGTCTATAAAGAATGAGAGTGAACAAGTTTCAGTACATACTGTGATGTTTGCAATTGACTCTGTTGTTCCAGATCCAACAGTAACAATATGGATAATTGGTGACATACTGGCATAAACCTGCAATAATTAATTAACAAATTGTCAAATGTGAGCTACGAGAAGCTAAAAGAAACAAAGGGGTTAACCACTCAAACTTGTGATAAAGGTGCTCACATTCATGAGCCATGGTCAAAATTAAATTAGAACTTGGATTCTATGCTGTTTTTCCCATATTGTGTCTTTAAGTTACATTGATTTGATAATTCAAAATATATTAAAAGTATTTTTAATATATAAGATTCAGGGTAATTTGGAGGCACGGTAGAGGGCGAGTACCAACATACTAGTAGAGAATTTGGCCTCACAAAATAGGTAGTATTTAATTGAAAATCCTTGATCCTAGTAATATCCATGATTACCAACTTCATTAGCAATCAACTCAACTTACAAGATAGAGTTTATCTGGTGAGAGAGATGTATCAGTAATTGTCCACCGTAAGTTTCTGGCAGAGATGTCCTTTTTAATTTTCCAGCCCCTATCAACATCATAGACCCGTATGTGGCTTCCCTGTTTTATAACAAAGCACGAACAGCTAGAAATGAAGATCTAGTGACCCTTTTGTACTGGTACAAAACTCTTCAATTTAACATAACCTTCTTCGCTTCAAACATAATTTAAACATACAACTACATTAAGTACAATGATAATGATAATAATAACCTGGAATCCAGCAATAAAAAGAGAACCGTCATCAGAAAACTGTGAAACATAGGCACGGCTTTTCATCCTATCCACAATCCAAGGACCTTTGGTAGGCAAATACCGGCTTAACACATGACATCCATCAGCTGATGAAAATCTCCCTCTTCCGGAAAAATTACCTTCTCTACCAACTAACATTCTCACAGTAGATGCAGGCAACCTCATCCTACCAGGAACAACACGGCCCAAAAGCTCATGGGGACTTGACCTAAGTTTTGTGAGCTGTGCAATTTCATGATCAAGATGAATATCCCTTTCTCCAGCTATTCCACCCGCAGAAGATTCATTATTACGAGTACTCTTATTTTTGTTCGACCGACTCATAATTCTCTCGGTATCCTGAAAAAAAAAAACACCAATTCCAATGAGAAACCCTGAGCCAGAGAAATTTTAAGCCAGCAATACCCAACAATATTCAACAATATAAGGAGAATCTTTAAATTTCGAACTGTTTCAAACCCAGAATGAGTTTCAACATTCAACGCTAACATTCAGTGCCAAAGAGAACCCCTTTCAGTCTCACACAGTGAAGAAGCAAATCATATGAAATAAACTAAAAACAGTCGTTGCTCACAGCTAAAAGGTTTTCATTTGCGGTCATTTTTTGTGGATTCAGCAAAAGGTTGGTGTGAAATGAAGAGAACAAACTAATTGAACAAAAAGAAAGGAACTTTAGTCCAATCACGGTAATTAAAAGGAAAACGAACATCTGAATACCAATATGAAACACAATTGAGCATTATTCCAGAGAGAAAGATCAAACAGCTGAAGTGAAAATTGAAATAAATAAAAAAAAAAAAAAAACAAAAGGAATTATAGGAGATTGAAGGTGACCTCTGATTTGGAACAAGAAGTGAAGTCTAGAATTGAATCAGTTGGTTTTGGTGTTGCAGTGTGAGTGATACAATTTGGGAAGAATGAATATTAAATATTGGAAAATTAGAAATGTCAAAGGCCCTTCATTTTGTTATTTTGTTTGGTTTCTTCACAAATTGCTATCTGAACACGTAAGGTACTCACACAGGCTGATACAGACATACCAGGTAGTGAGTCAAGCTCTAACTTAAATTAAGATTCAAAATAATAAATAATTTTCTTACTAACAATTAAAATTAAAATTCACGGTAAAAATGTATGACTATTATAATAATAATAATAATAATAATAATATCGTTTAACAGGAGGGTTAATATTTATTATTAATTATCTAACATATTTCAATTAAAATTACAGATGAGAGTAAAAATATTTGTTTGATTCTTTTTTATAAATAAAAAACTAAAGAGATCTTTTAGAATTAAAAACAAACATTATTTAATTTTAGAAACAAATAACATATTTCACTTATAATATATTTCAAGAAAATAACCCTAAACCTTAAATATGTATCTCAAAAAATAACAATATTTATTATCATCAAGTTTATTAATAATCGAAATCTTATAAGACTCTTCGATATTAAAATGTATTAAATATCTTTAATAAGCTTTGAAAAAAAGGTTTCATAGAATATTAAATGAATTTGTGAAAAAAAAATTTAGTTATGTCTCTCTTTAATAAATAATAAGATATAGAAAATAATTAATATATATTACCTCCATATTAAAAAAAGTAAAATACTTATAAGTATAAAAAAATCATATCTAATTATAAAGACTCATAAAATAAATATAAAACAAGTTATTAAATCATGTTCACTTTCTAAACATGTTTATTACAAATAAAAAAGCGAAAAACAACGTAATTATACAGTGTTAAGTATGTTTTTAGTCCCTCAATCTTGATCTAAAATTGAAATTCGTCTTTGTCCGAAATTTTGATATACTTTGGTTTCTGAACTTTAAAAATAAATAAATATAGTCATTTCAATCCAATTATGTTAACTTTTTTTGATATGTTGAACGCGTTTCATGTTAGTATTTGAGTTGTTTACATCATTTAACACATTTCTGATTTAATATCTGCTAAGAATAATGTTCTACATCTCAAAAAAGTTAACGTAACTGAGTTAAAATGACTATATTCATTCATTTTTTAAGTTTCGGGACCAAAATATATTGAAGTTTTGGACATAAACAAATTCTGATTTTGAATCTAGACTAAAAACATATTTAATCCAATTAATTAATTATATATATATTACATATATTTGCGAATACTCACGTATAATTATTATAAGTTTATTCAATTTATTTAAATATGTTAATGCTCTCTTATCACGTCAGTATAATTGATAATTATGATTTTTCCATCGTGAGGTTCTATTAAGGGTTCATTTTGGCCAAAGTAGAAGATGATAGAAATCATTTTGATCAAAGTGGAGGACCATAAAAATCTTTTTTGTATAGATTTATATCTATTATGGCCAGTAAAATATGAATGGGTGAAAATACAAAGATAAATACATTAATCATTATTTATCTACAAATTAAACTTAACTATTAGATTTTCATGTTGTTAAGTAAATGAATAATCGGAACTTAAATTCTCGGATTATTAAGTCAATATTTAGATTTCTCACTACAAATACAAAATACAGGAACTTGCATTTATATAGCCCATATTCATCTTATAATACACAACATCTCATAATTCACAAAACATGTTCATCAACAATTCGATAAAAAAAATTATTATAACACATGTCAAAAACAAGCACTTCCTCTTCCTTTTCCTATTCCTATTCCTAATTAGAAAATATGCATCGAAAGAATTATGCACACACAAGAGGAAATTCATACTTTTTTCATCCTTTTTTAAACTATGGTAATTTCACTTTTTAATGGTGTCATGCTAAATTTGGGTGAGTATAATAAAGCCAATTGTAGTACCACTTGAAAGGAACATTTTTCTCATATATGTTCATTCATTAAGTTTTAGAGAGGTTCATAGATAACTTACATTACTAACTTTTGGGTTATATATGCGTATTCATATTATTCTAAATTATTATCAATATAAAACTACGTTTACTTATACTTTTTCTGCCTATGCAAAAGGTGTTGGGTTAGTATTTTCTATAATATTTTAGAAATTTGCATAAAGATATTTATGAAAAGATTTAATCTTTATATTTATCTTTTGATGCCTATTTAGAAATTCCATTTTTGTTCTACCATTAAGCATTTTTCTTAAATTAAATATTAAAAAGTGCAATAAATCTATTGTGAATTACTGATAGATTAAATAATTATTATGCATTTCCCAAAGTATATATTTCCAAATTATTGTAGTAAGAAAGAAAAATATTTTAATCATCACAAAATCTATAGTTTTCTTTTATATTTGGTAAAATTGAAAACCTTCTTTTATATTGTTTTCATTTTTACACTACTTCCATTATTCTTTTATTTATTATTTTTAAAGATTAATTTCGTATGGTGTAAAATTTTTAAGACAAGATCGTGGACTAATAGTGAACCTCAATCTAAATCTATGATGTATCTGGTTAAGGTAATAACTACCATCCGTTAACAAAAACTAAATTAACGACGAACAACACGGTACACGGTACAGTAGGTTCTTTTATTTAAGTTTTCCTTTCAGTACTGCAACAAGAACAGAAAAAACTCAAATTAATTATCACATGGTAATTGAAAGTCTTCGTTTTTTTTGTAATCCGTGAAACCTCAAGTTCGAACTAGATTGCATCGAGAAATTTTGGAAGCAATTAATTACTCACAAGAATATCCATTAAAAGAATCAGAAGAGGCAGTGTTACAGAATATGTTTTTTTTTTTTCTTTTCTTATCAGATATGCTAACGATATGTTATTACTATGCAGCAAAAAAAAAATGGATATGGCACAATCTGTTATTTGATGCCTTGAGAATCCTAAATGGATCCAAAAGAATTTGATAAATGGTGGAAACTTTCTTTCTCTCTATGAACTAATGCAAGCCTGGATCTCTTCCAATGTTTTTCCTTTGGTTTCTGGGACTAATTTTGCGACAAACAGAATAGTTAAGAGGGAAAATCCAGCATACAAAAACAAAGTACCTGTCCAAAGAAAACAAAAACAACATAAATACATTTCACTGATTATAGTCAGATAGGCACAAGAAATTAAGAATGCATGGTTCTATAGTTATGTTTTGTGCTTACCTGGAGAACTCCAACTCATAAGAAAGTTGAAAGTATATGAAACTATCCAAGCTCCTAACCAATTCAACAAAACCACCAAGCTTCCAGCAGTTCCTTTCACGTTTATGGGAAAGATCTGTGAAATATGAAAAGTAACATCAAGTTTATGCAAATTTTTATTTTTAACTGAGTGTGTTGGAGAGGATTTTAGCAGCACAGTATTCCCTTCAAAATTGTGACATTTTATGTAGCACATTTTTTTAGACAAATATCGATGAGTATTGTTCCGATTCCAAGTCTAACGATAACGATGATAGAATTATTCTCATTCATCACGCATTCGAGGTATTATTCGTTTTAGAATCTATTCATTAACGTTTTGTCTTTAAAAAATGTCTCGAAAAATAGAATGAATAAAGAGTATTTTAACTGTCTTTGACCTCGACTTCGATAATAGGAAGATGTATCAGTTCAATGTTGACCAGCATTATATGCTACAAGAGTTAGCATTATTATAAGGGTTAAATATGTTTTTGATCCCTCAAGTTTCAGTGAATTTTGGAATTAGTCCCTCATCAAAACTTTATACCAATTTAGTCCTTCATCTTTCAAAATGCGTGAATTTAGTTCTTTTAACCAAATTTTGTTAAGTTTATCTGACGTTTCAAGCACATTTCATGATAGTATTTAAGTTGATATTGAAGCAAAAATGTGTCAAACAATGTAAATAATTTTAATATTATCATGAAATGTGTTTGAAACGTCAGATAAACTTAACAAAATTTGGTTATAAGGACTAAATTCATGCATTTTGAAAGATGAAGGACTAAATTGGTCAAAAGTTTTGATGAGGGACTAATTCCAAATTTCGTTAAAACTTGAGGGACCAAAAACATATTTAACCCTTATTATAAATGTTGGTGTTAAATGATACATACCTCAGACATTATCACCCAAGGAACTGGTCCCATTCCAATTGAAAATGCTGCTATATAGATCTGATCACAGTAAGATTCAAAAGATGGGACAATTTCAGGTCAAACTAGAATTTGACAGAACGTGGGGAGTAGGGTAGGAATTAATGTTGCAGAAGAAAACTCACCAACACGCCAGAAACTGCTAATATAGGTACCCACTCAAGTAATAAGCTTTGGTCCTGATCCATTGAGTCATCAACAATTTTAGAAAAAAGGCACACATGAGGACCATGTGCAGATAAAATTATTGAAACATAATACTGTTCTGGTTTAAAGTTTAAATGACCTCAAACTATAATCTGTTTTATCATGACAGTACAAATGCATTTAATACTGAAGACTTACCTTGAGATAGAAAGCAATTCCTGCTATGAAGCAACCTAAGAATGTCCCACTTGCAGAAACCTGCATGTGTACAAGAACTTTTGTCAAGAAACAAAGCTCTTACACCACTTAATTTTACTTGTTCTTAATAAATGATTGCTTTCAAATAGATTTACCATTATAAGAGGCCTTCTTCCAGACCTATCCATCAAAATTGCTCCCAATATAGTAAATGGAACCTGTCATTCATTGTAACTGGTGAAGTTCAGACACAATAATGGTATTCACGCTATTGATTTGTGAGAAACTAGTGGAGGGATGAACTACCTGCATACAAGCATATGCTATGGTTCCAGCTTTTCCTGAAGAAAATCCTGCAAATTCAACAGTTGAAGAAAAATAAGTGTGACAAAACAAACCGAAGAAACTGGTTTCTTTCTTCTGACTCTTCTCACTTACCAGCTGCTACAAAAGTTTCAGCTGTGTAGAATCCTATGCCGTTAATTCCAACAGATTGTTGACATGCCATTAACCCAACCCCAATCTGAAATTGAGACAAAAATGCAATTTAGATCTTTTGAGCAATTATGTTCATTGCCACTAGATTTCTGCAAGACAAAGTGTGTTACTTACAACCAACGAGCGCACATATTTGCTTTGGAACAAATCCAACAGGTTAGTCTTTGGAAGGCTTTGAAAAGTTTCAATATAATCCTATTGAGCCAAAAAAAGAATTAGCTAAGGTCAAAAACATGTCAAGTTGTTTTGAAATTTCTCTGAAGGTTCTCAATCATCTTGTTATGTACCAGAATTTCAGCAGCTTCATGAGAAATATCCACATCTTTACCCCGAAGACTCCTTAAAGCAAGTTGAAATTCTTTTTCACGGCCAACCTTTGCCTGAAAAAATACATACATGTTAGTTTTCATTGCAAGATTAAGAAGAAAATACTGCATTGATTTGGTCCTTAGCAGCTGAATAATGCTTACCAGCCATCTTGGGGACTCAGGAATAAAGCACAAACCAATCACCAAGCAAATGCAAGGTACTAGCCCTGCACAGTTCAAATCAAAGAAATAAAAGTTATACCCTTTTTGTATCCATAATTTGTTACACCTTAGCCTACAATTCAAAACTAGTGTTATTATGTGCTTACCCGCTAGTGCAAGCTGTCTCCAATTCATGACACTTCCTATTAAGAATGAAACAGACATTCCAGTAACAATCAAAAGCTGCAAATCAATCAGAGTCAGAGTCAAAATTCAACTCACTTGCACTTAACTCTTGAAATTTAAATATAGAACAAGATAGGAAAGTTCCTAATATTTCTTCACCTGATTTGTTGTTGCAAGTCCTCCTCGAAGATGTTTGGGAGCTATTTCTGCTATGTACACAGGAACCTGTTACATTATACATATTTTTGTTATATATACTATAGTGAAGAGGAAACATATATGAATAAACAAACATATTTAAGTTAGCCTAAACTTTATGAATGGAATAAGTGATTATCAAAATTAGTTACCACGTATGAGATAATTCCAATGCCGTACCCTGTGGAAAATCTTCCCAAGTCAAGGGAGTAAGAACTCTGCAATAGATAGAAAAGAATAAAAACCTATCTAGTATTTTGCCACAACTTTTCTTCATATGAGCACATATATGCAGAAAATGAATACCTTTGAGAAAAAGACAGCTACCCATCCTGTAATGCAAAAACCTGTTGAAATCCTCATAGCCTGTTTCACATGAACAGTAACAGTTTAATATGCATTATATTGTGAATAAGAACTGATCTTTAATATGAACTTTAAATAATATTATTACAGTCAAGAAATTTATCATACATAACAGTTTATAATTGAATGGCAATGCAGAAATACAAGTCCTGTCATAGTATCTATAAATATACTATTAAATCAAAAAAGTAATAACTAACATGTTACATGCATAATTAATACATGGTTCGGAATATAGATTCTGTTTTTTAGGCACTTAGATTTCACATACCCCTTTTCGGCCAATGAAATCTGTAATCCGGCCACTGGTCATAGCCCCAAGCATTGCACCAATGGTTACTAAAGAACCAAACAATGAAAACTACCAATCCCAAAAAAGAAGGAAATCAGAAGAGAGAATTTTGTATAATATAAATGAGAATGTGAATGGAAAACCAGAATATACTAACCTCAGCAAGAGATAGATTAAGATCTTCCCTTATAGCTGCTTGAGTTGGTGCTGAATACCCCACCTGCCAAAATGATAACTTCAGCACAACATAAAAAAAAGGTGAAAGCTTTTTTTCCTTTTCTGTACATTTGGTATGTTTCTTTCTCAAGTCATGCTCAGAAACTTTCACTTTCTTCTCTTTTAATTTCCCCTTTCAGTAGTCTTGCCACTGAAAACATACATGGCTTCCAACTGTAATTTTCCTATGGTTTGTTTAAGATCAATACTTACGCAAGTTCCAAATGTGAAAGAACCACAAACAGCAACAAGTGTGCTAAGCAAAACCATTCTAATGGATCCATTGTTTTCCCCATGCTTAGCCTCCTCTGGTTGAATGAAGGGCTCTTGTAAACAGTGGAGCTTGGTGGCTTCACCACTCTCCACATCCCTGTGCTGCTCAATTGCCATATTCTTATATAACAAGAAAAATGGCCTCAAAAGAACAGTGACAACACAAGATAGTAGCAGAATGCAAAAGCATGGTGTGTTGCAGGGTATTTATAATACTGCATGAAACATTGAAAGATGTTTGGAATGTTGTGATGATAGTGTTGATGAGGGATAAAGGGTATGGCATGGAAAAATGAAGAAACGTGTGAACTTAGAGGCATGTGGGAATGAAGCTGTCACTGATGTGGCGTTCAGAAGAGAACAAATTTGAAGGTGTTCTTGGTGATGAATGAGAAGCTCCAATCCAAGTTGTTGGTAAACGAGTGCCACTGCATGATTGCGCTTTCTTTATTCACCATAGTTTACGTGGTTCCTACTCGGATGGAACAATAAGAATATAAGACTCTATATATGAGTTGTTTTGGATTGTTTTAAATAATGAAAGTTTTACGTAACACTTCAAAATATCTTAAAAAATATTAATTAAGTTATTTTCTTAAATAATTCAACTTTAACATTTTCAAATATTGTTTTGCTCGTTAAAATAATATATATATATATATATATATATATATATAGGTTAATAATGTTTTTAGTCTCTGAACTTTGACCCAAAATTGAAATTCGTCCTTGGTCGAAACTTTGATAAATTTTGGTCCCTAAATTTAAAAATGAATGAATATAGTCCTTTTTAACCTAATTTTGTTAATTTTTTTTTAGGTTTCAAATACATTTCTCAGTAAATATTGAGTTGAGAATGTGTCAAATGACGTAAACAACTCTAATATTTATTGAGAAATGCGTTCGAAACCTAAAAAAAGTTAACAAAATTGGATTAAAATGACTATATTCATTCCTTTTTAAAATTTAGGTATTGAAATTTATCAAAGTTTCGACCAGGGACGAATTCCAATTTTGGACCAAAGTTCAGGGACTAAAAACATACTTAACCCTATAATATATATATATATATATATACATATATATATATATATAATTTGAATTAAAAAAAAGATGAATTATTAAAATGATTAAAGTCTCTTAAAAGAGTTTTAATTAGAATAAAATTAAAAATAAGTGATAATGTAATCGAATAAACATTAGAAATTAAATTATGTTTTTCAATATATATAGTGTATATAAATAAATCATGGTATTAAATATGCTATGATAAGCCTTAAAACTCATTTCATATCTCTATTGTTTCCAGTTTATAATGATCAGAATGTCTCGAGGTGTGTTATCTTCAATTATGAACCATATCTAATCATAATCTAACTCTCTCTCTAAAGGTTTATAACTTGGATTTTAATCTTTCCAAAAATATTATTTATATTTACCTTTCTGATCGTTAATATTTTTCAAAAACATTATTCCTTCCATTCCAAAACAAAAATGTTTTTTATTAACATTTTTTGTTTGCTTCTTTTATTTTCTTTTTAATTTCCCTTTTTCAACAATACTACTGTATAACTAATACGTATCATTTAATGAAAAAGTGACACGAGAATAGTTTAAAAATTAAAAACAAATTTATATTATATTTACTTTTTTTTATTAGTGGAAATACATGTGTATTTACATATATGTAAGTATTTTGATTCGAGTCTTTATTAAATTTGTTTGATTTGTTCGAGTGTTTAACAAGAACATTTTTAATTAAGTGAGGGATGTTTAATTCTTTCATTAACTATTTGAATGATGCAATTATTATCTATCGCTGTTTTTGTTTATTTTTATTTACATGTTAAAAAATTAAAATTTTATAATTAATATAAAATAATATCACAATTAATATAAAACAAAAAATAACTTTATTATTTTCATTAAAAATGTATTAAATAACACAAGTCATAGTTCTTCATGCCTTTATGTTATCACTTACAATAACTTATATATATGATTTTAAGTTCCAAACAACTTTTGTTAATTATACTTAAAAGATTACTTTAGTCTCTCAAAATTTTAAGTCTAGAAATTAAAATTATTTTTTAAAATATTAAAATGTTTCTCTAATCTAAGAAATCGAAATCATATTAATTAAACTATAAACTATTTTTATATTACAAAAATGGAGTATTTTATATTACAATATTGAATATGTATAGGGAGAGAATAAGAGAAAAAGAACAATTATAGCTGACAAACAGGTTATATAGATCTACCCCAAAATTTTATGACTTGTCTTCAAACCCTTAATTTCTGTCCCTGGAAACAGAGGTAAATATTTTAAAAAAAAAAAAAAACAGCAAAGGAACCTTGTCATTATCTGCATCATTGGTTTGTCAAGTATCCCAGAAAGATCACGTTGTACTGTTGGGGGAGAAAAATAACATTATCTCGAGAACACTTTTTACAGAGAATTTGGATTTTCAATCTTAAGTAATTTAATTTTAAAACATTTTCTTCAAATTCAAAAGTCCTTTTTTTTAATTTTGTTGGTATTTAGTAAAGCAAAATATCTTTTATTGATTATGAAAATAAATATTATTTTCTTTCATTTATTTCATTTATATTTTCCCTTAAACTAAATATATCCGTGCAATGCGGAAAAACTTACTAATTTTAGATGATACTTTCTTGCCTAAAAGGGACATAGTACCATTTTAAAATGACAAACATACTGATCAAGAAATGTTTAATTTATATAAATTTAGTTAAAAATATCGCTAGTCTTTCAACTATTTTTACATTTTCTTCTAATCAAATGGTAATTGTTGAAAAAAAAACAACTTAAAAATATAACGAGACTGTTTTTTTCTTAAATAAAAAAAAAAGTATTGCATTATAATAGAACTCTCTTTGTTACTTTTTAACTAACAAATCTTTGAAAACATATATATTTTTACTAATGCACTTTTAATATTTAAGATAATATTAATACCATTCTTGTATTAGTTAAACATTTATTTTCATCTAATTTTTAATTAATATGAATAATGACGAAGAAACGAAAAGAAAAGGTAAAAAAAATATTGTAACTAATTAAAAGATGACAAATATTATATCTTAGTCTTTAATAAAAATTAATTATATTAAAAGAAAAGGATGAAATACATAATTATGATTATGCTTTATTTAAATTATCAAAGGCAGCCGACTAAAATTGAAAGCTGAAATCCAGAGTCATATACCTTATCACTTCATTATTAATATTGTTATTTTAATATAAGTTTTATTATGCATGCATGCACTTGTGGAGATAAGACAAAGTCTCGTATCAATTGCACAAATTAAATTAATACTACTATAGCTGTACATGAGTAATGAACTTGTGCCACAAATGAATAAACAAATACGAGTATAAGGTATAAGGTATAAGGTACTACTCTACCCGTACTTCTCATCATTTTGTTGTTCTGTAATTGCAGAAAGAAATCAACATAACCATTACATTTGTATAACTGTATAAAAGCAAATATTATCAACATGTGTGTGAAAAGTTTTAGATAATATTGTTGGGTTATATATGGATTATGGTCACAGAGAGAATGTGGTCGATATATATATATATATATATATATGTATATATATATATATATATATATATATATATATATATATATATATATATATGAAAGGTTTTTAATATTGTTTTAACCTAAAAATCTTAACGTAATGATGTTATGGGTCTTTATTCTTATATAGTATAGAATTTTGTCTTTTCTATCAAATATGAGACTCAGATTCACACTTGGACTATTCCCAACAATCTTTCCTTAAGGTGAGTCTCTTATTTTTTTGGTATATTTCCCTTTAGATGTATGGTGACCATTTTTTGGTTATGGTTATGCCATCAGTTATTTCAATGACTTCTTTTTGTGTTATGGTTATGCGGTCAGTCATTCTGAATCATAAGCTATGATACCACTGTTGGGTTATTAATTTTGTCTTTTTTTTTTAATGTAAGACTTTGATTCACACTTAAATTATTTTCAACAAATATAAAAGAAAGTTTTGTGAAGGATCTTCGAATATATCTTATCTTTGTTCCTACGAGTATAACATTTTTTTCTGGCTATGGTGAGGATGGTCAACAATTTAGGTGTACTATATAATGAACAAGATACTGTGTCTGATTTGCTATGAGTCTTTGTGGGTATGCTACCAATCATTGAGAAACATTAACATTAATAAATAACCAATTATTAGTGTGTGGAAAATAAGAAAATTAAACTAGGATGTTAAATCGAGACAGATGAAAGTAACATGCATCTTCTTCCGTGGGGATGGAACGTGCAACGATTTTAACAATCACTTCTCAGTTTAGTAGGGTCACTTATAAAAATGTTATGAAATTAAACTATTATTAATTTATATTAATATAGTACGTGGGAAAATTTGATAATAACATAATAGTTTTATTTATATATTACAGATATACCTTATATATGTTAAGTATATAACGCATTAGTTATTACTCTCTCTTTTTTAACTATCAATTTAAAAAAAAAAAAAGTTATAGTTAAATGTCCTTTTAAAATTCAATATAACAGTAATTTTTTTTTATGTCATTTACTCTTCATTTAATTTTTTATTAGTTCACATTTATGTGTTTATTATTATAGGTGGAAATAAATAAGAGTAAATAGAGGATCTTATAATTATTTTATCAAAGATAAAATAATTTATACTTTTTATTAATATTTTAAAAAACTTAAACTATATTTAGAAAGAAATTCAAGTAGTATATATTATTAGTGTAAACTTATGACATCTTTACTAAAAAAGTTAATTTTGTTAAATATATTATATCAAAAATAAGAATCGCAATACATAACAGAAGTTAATTATTAATGTTTTTTAATAGAATACATTTTATCCCAAAAAAAAAAATTGAGTTGGCCATTCAAAGATGAACACGTACATGAATATAGCAGGAAGCCATATGAAAATTATTAGTAGCAGCAACAGTAGGTCATAAAAGATCTTAATTCTGACATTCTAATATTTGAGATGTATTTGACTGATTATTTTATTTGAGGACATTTAACTAAATGCTTTGTATATAGTCGTAAGATCTTGATGATTCAACCGAATTTTTACGTTTTTTTTTTCTCTAATTTGAAGTATGTGCACTTTTTAAATTATAATATGTAAAAATATATAAATATATCGCTAAATTTTTACTCAAAAAATATATTATTATCTAGTATACTTGTTTGGATTAAGATGAGGGTAGAAGGGAAAAAGATCAAATTGAAAATTTTAAATTGATGTATCGAAAGTAAAGCATTTGACAGTATGGAAAAATTAAATCAAAACATTTTGAACTTTTTAAAATTTTAAAATTCTTTGTCCAATGTGAAGCTAGCATTTAACTACTCTACAAATCCTTGAATTCAAAGTAAAAAGATGAGTGTAGTCATGGACGAAAAACACGTTGAAAATTCATTAATGAGATGAAGAATTCAAATTCGGCTTTAACACCTATTTCTCTTAAAAACAGTCCACTTGACAAAAAGTGAGTTGGCATCAAGCCAGTCAATTATTTCTTACTATTTCTATGAATGAAAATATGGCATTGACCATTCAAACCCTTATTTTCGGTTATTACATTGAGTTAACTTAATTTTGTTAAGGAAAAAAATTATTATCGAAAGCGACTTTCTATATTCATTAAAATAAAATGATTTTGACCGTAAAAACAATTTCGTTTAGCTCACTAAACATAAATGAATTGAATTTGAACATATAAAATTACCTCACTTTTAATGAAAGAAGAAAACCAACCACACTTATTCTTGAACTATAATCGGACTCGTTGCAGTCACAGCAGCCAAGTCCCTCTGCATATCCGATTAAATTGGTAATGCACAAATTAGAAGGCTTAGATTACGATTCCAACGCAATAAACTACCTAATTGTTCTGATTCCGATGTTTATTTAGTGTTACAACAAATATGTACGAACTACAAGTACAAAAAAAAAATTGAAGCTTCAACTAATAGTTAAACAAACACCTTCTAACCGATACTGCAAACTCAGTAACCCCTCCTGGATGAAGGACAGCTACACAAACCCCAAGACAAACAGCAATCGAAACCATCACAAAAATAGCAGGTCGAGGGCTCAACAACCCCCTGCTGCCTAAACATCCACCACCATATCTTTCAGGCAACTCTTCCACATTCATTATAATGTCTCTCTTTAAAAGAGGTATTCTTTCATTTTTGTTACTACAAGTTAGATTTTTCAGTACTCCCCACTTTGCATCTGCTCTTGACAGGATACCCTGCAAAACAAAAATCCATGTAGAAAATGCCATGTTAGTTGCTAACGCAGAGTCACTAGATCTTAGACATAATACCAGAATACCAAGTAGGGATAAAAAAAGACCACATCATCTTAGGGACAAAAATAAGTCCGGCAAGAAACTACGATCTATAAATTAACACATTAACATATACTACCAACAAATTGATCCGCTGAACATTGATAACACAAGTTGCAAATGAAATAAAACTTAGCTTTGGACTTGAAGCAATCAGAAACTAATTGATTTCAAGGCACTTTGTTTTTTAAAATGCACTAGTTTAGCATACAATTAAAGTAATATTCTCTATTAAATGTTATGACACATAAAACCATCTTTTTTAGTAGATAATTTAGAACTTGAGAAACCATATGAATCTAATTAAGGTTTGGGGAATGGGAATCGAGCTCTGCTCTACTTCAAAGCTATTTGCTCTAGAGTCAACATAATTTAATAAGTGAAAAAAGGTCGAAAGATTCATTCCCGTTAAGTTACTAAGTTCCTACTACACTATTGTAATATTATTCAAGGAAAACACCCTTTTATTTGGAACACGGAACACACCAAGGGTCCTGTAAAATGCCATGTCACCCTAACACAGTAATCAATTCGTGTATAATCCTTGAGCTAAAAGTATAGACGCATGTAAGAAACTAATTTAAAGCGTAAGCTAAAAATAAGAAATTCAGGATAAATGGATGATAATAAGGTGTAATATAATACATTGAACATAATCTCAAAAACGACACATTTTCAGCGGATTCTGCCTCCTTAGTTAACCAACAAAAAGAGTGGTGATCATTCATTGCTTCTATATTTCAATCAGTAACCCCGACTATTATTTCTTTTCCTTTTTCACCTCTTTTTCGGTCTTCTTTCCCTTTTCTCTTCATTCAATCATCTTACCCATGCTTTCACCACTTTTAACATCTTAACAACTTCCTTCTTACTAACAATCATTGCGACCTCTATAACAATACAATAAATTCTTTTGTTATCAATGAAACCCACACACCAACACCTCAATTGCAACGTTTCATGTTATCAAATTTTACTCAACTTAAACTGTCAAGGTCTCAAACAAATTGATTGCAGTTGCCAATACTTTACAAAACAAAAGTTAGACAACTTATACCAATACTAGATGCATCAATTTACTTTCATTATATGGCAAGAAAATGACCATTGAAGTAAAATTAAAGCCACTTAATCTAAAACTTTAAAAGACGATCATATTTCATCATCATGGAGAAAAAACTGAAAGAATTTATTAGTCCTAACCTGACTGTTGATAGCAACTGAGATCTTGTTATTAAAGCCTTCCATTTCAGGCTGCACAATTATACTTCCATTTTTCTGATGTTTCTGAAATATGGCAATTTCAGCATTATGTATGTGATTCAGGAGTTGCCTTGTATCAACATCACTCGTTGTATTAATCACACAATTGGATTTCATGCTTTCTGTCAAGATTATCAAATTTGGTAATATTTTTTCCAACATGACTGTTGATTCATTGCACATCAGAAAATCCAACAAATGACAATATCTTTGGATTTGTGAAGCTGTAATCACTCTGTCAAAATTTTCTGAAGTGGTGTCCTTGAGCAACCATGCTATATCTACAAGTAAGTCTGATGATGTGTGGCTAAGTGTACATGTTTCACACGAACTGCAGATAGATCGACCTAATGCAGACCGGAATTGATTAGAAAGGAGAGATGTATCTAATTTTTGCTGCAGTGTCTTCATTTCAGAACAAGTTTCTTTATCCGCAATGAGTACAGGAATAAAGTTTGACAAACCGGATTCATTCTCCACCTACAAAAGGCAAAAGCGACATAAGAAAACATAAGGGGGGAAGAAATATGAACTGGCAAAAAAGCAACAATTTAAAAAGAAGTTCTTAGAGGTTGATGTGAAGCATTTATAAATGAAAATTAATCAAACTTGTAAATGAATAAACAATGAATATTATGTTAAATCAAAGGTGAAGACAGTTTATCTTAATGTGATGTTATTATGATCCAGACAATGATGATCCATATATAATGGCGAGATTTATATTGGCTGATCAAGTGACATGTGTAAATGATCAATAAAGCATTAGTACAATTCCGTACTGGATTTCAATGTTCCTAATCACTGTAGCCATTGTCACAGAACCTTCTTACATGTATTACATGTACTTTAAGACAAGAACTAGTCTAATAAAAAGAACCAATATCACGGTGCTGAATTCAACAACAGAGAGGGATTCGATAAGAATGATATGCTACCACAGTTTGGTACGCTTGCTATGAAAATTTTATGAAGCCCTCAAATTTAGTTATTAGAAAAATACAGAAGTTACCAACCAAACATGGCACACAAATTATATCATCTAAGTTCAAAGTACGCAGTGGTCATTAAAAAATATATTTTCCTAATTTGTTCAATGATTTTCCAGCACAACCAATATATGCACACATAAAGCAAACAGATTTATACGTCAATTACTACCTCAATAAATGCAGGCCCAGAGAGACTTTCCTCTGTATGAGGGACATATATCTTGTATAACTGATTGTCAAAAGCACAAGAAATATTTTCTTGAGTCCAGTGATGTGGAGACGGTACACAATACTCACATTTCAGATACTTTCCAGAAAACGATACAAGAAGCCTGTCACAGGGAGCACCTCAATACTATAAAAAACACATTGACAAATGAATCATAATCTAAATTAGCTGTACAACAATGATACATTTGAAAATGAGAATATATCAGCTAAAATAAAATAAAGTATAAAGCACAATTAATTTGACATCACATGACATTTGCTAACAGATTTGGGATTGGAGAAAAATAGAGAAAGGTCGTAACATTGTTAGTGCCTCATACTGCACATTTTCCATACTCGAGCTATTACCATACACAGAACTCATATTCCAAAATAATATATATATATATATATATATGTATATATATATATATATATATATATATATATATATATATACACACATGCGTGTGGGGTTATAAATGAGTGGAGTTATTTGTGAACCATTCAAATTTGTTTTGTTAAATGCTCGACCAAATTTGTTTTGTTAAATGCTCGACCAAATTTGTTTTGTTAAATGCTCGACCAAATTTGTTTGTTTAATTAAATAAACAAACTCAAGCTTGAAATTGGGTTCAATTATTAAATGAGACAAGTTCAGGCTTTACATTGGTAGCTTGTGAACTATGAAGCCCATGTACTCCAAAAATGGAAAAGTACCACTGTCATTCATACCAGTTTTAGACACCAATTCTCCTTGAATACTACCAGATACATATCTAAAAGGAATCTCTTCTTCATATTTTAAAAAATAACTAAGATACAACATGGATACTTTCGGATTTGTATCTGAAAAGTATCCAAAAAGTTTGTCTTAAAGCTTCTTGTGCAACGAAGCCCTTCCTAACTCTTGTAAAAGAAATCAGAGTACATACTCCTTTGTTCATTCTTCTAAGAGAAACTAAATGGATCCAAAAAAATCAGAGTTGGTTTATGTGCATTCCAATCTTTGACTGTAATGAAAGGTATCAAAAGAGAGAGACAAGGTTGTGGGTCATCAGTGGAAATACACATGATCCACTTGATCATGGTTCTAGACTTCTTGAATTGACAGTGTTGTCTCTTGATAAATCAAGCATAGAAGTTTTTTTTTTTTTCTCGATGCTGGTAATGGGAAAAGGAGAATGATACAATTAACATAAAACAATCCTGCAGTAATGATGCTTTGGAATTCTAGGCTGTTGTACAGAAACAATACTTACTTTGAATTCTGTCCAAGATGTTTTTATGGATACATTTAATCAAGGTTGGCTATGATATTGGCAGAAACTGTTATTTTTGTTATGATCACAAATATCTTTGTAAATTGCGATTGCCAAAGTTATGAATTAATAAGAAATAATCAATGCCTTTTTCTTTACCAATATTCTGCACATAAAATATTTTATCAATTTTTGTTAACGTATCATATCCTATTTTTCAAAAAATTGTCATATCCCTGTATCATATTAAGTATTTGGGCTTCATAGATTATCAATAACTCCTTTATTTAAATTGTTGATGGAGATTTTAGCAGTCTTTGTTATTTCTTTATTACATACCACATGTTCAACACAATTCTGTTTGTACATTATCAGAAAAGCAAATTGATGAAGTTAAAATATCAATTAAGAAAAAATTCATAAATGCAAAAGTATGAAAGTCATAAATGAGCTCAAACTTCATATTTTTTAAAGGTAAGCCACCTTTTATGATTTCAATTTTGTTAAGGATAAAAACTTTGCAGAAACACTAGGGTCGTCAAGGAAGACCAAAACACAAACATGGAATTGACTATATAAGTGGGTGCCTTAAAAGTCAAATTGAGTCAAACTTAAAGTCCACTTTCTACAAAATATAAAGCCAAATTAATCCCAAAACATGAGAAAAACAGTGGTACAAATTTACCAGAAACCAATTACATGTAAACCGAATTTCAAGTTAATAGTTTTTTGTTTATTGCACAGAAATAATACTTAGATTTTGGTTTCATTGAGATCTAAATATGCTCCAATCCCTCTTCCATAATATTACAAATCTCGCACTCCCTTTTTTTCTCATGGATGTTAACCCCAACTTCTGATCCTCAACATTGCTAAAACCATATATATAGCACAAATTAAGAGTTTAAGCAGGTTGTGCACAACCCTCTAACCTGCCCAACCCTATCCAATTATATTTTTTTGAGGGTTGGGTTTCATTTAGTGCACCAATTTAGAATTGGGTGAGGTAACAAATTTATGAATTTCAAACTTGTGAACTCAACCCAATCCAATTACATAATAAATAAGTAGTAAAAATATTATTTGCGCAGTAGCCATACTACATAGAAAAATCGATTTTAAAGTTGATCAAATGAATATTATGAGTAAACATTTCATATTACACATGCTATTAGAATAAATTTTTCATTCCTTACATCCTCTCAGAACCGGATTAAGTGGGCTCTAAATTGAATTTATGAGTATTGTTTTAATATCTTAGTATCTCAAGAATTACTGTTTATAAATTATATTTATGTTTTAAGTATTGTTGTTGATGACTTACAATATTAAAAATATTGATTCCAAGGTACCTTTTATTAAGAGTTAAAAAGATAACAATATCTTTTAATTACTCAAGTTGATGACATAACCTAATCCAACTCAAATATAGTTGGGTCGAGTCGAATCAGGTTGAGCTGCTAAATAAAAACAGACAAACCCAACTCAATAATGTTTAATTGGATTTGGTTGAAAACTAGACTAAACTTAACTAGCACAAATGTAGACCAACATGCTCAATTATGTGCAATGAAAACTTACTAAAATTATTACAAGAGGCAACCATTACATACCGGAATTTAGGCTGCAGTAAGTTACTTCCACAAGCAACAAACTCCATAGGTTTGCCAGCCTCAAAGCATGTAGGGTGAACATAATGAAGCCTGGGTGCCTGCAAGTTTACCTCGACTTTTGTCACAGAAGTTCCATCTGTAACCATTAAAATGTGCTTGTTGAAATGATATTGCTCATGAGGGAGAAAAAAATAACAGACTGAATATATGGAGATTGACATTGACTAGATATGATACGATGTGTACTATGTTACAAAACATAAAGCAAAAAAAATTCACATACATTAATAGATCGAAATCCTAAGTAAAACAAACGGACCATGAAAAATTAAGAAATTTGTAAACCAACTCAAAAGAAACTAGATATTATTTAATTTGTTTTGGAAACATTAGAAGAATAATGAAAATCTGCAAGATGGAGAATAAATACCTACGAAACCGTCAGTATTGAAATAAGGATCAGGTTATAAAATATGAAAGAGAATGAACCAAGAAGAAGATATATAAAAAAAACCATAAATACATAGTGAACAAAAAAAAGAAGCAAACCTTTCATAACACGGAAGACTATGTCATTCAGATGAACTAGTGCAGTCCCTCTTCCTGATAGCATCTTTCCAGGGGCAACAAGTTCGTTGACATATTCCAAAGAGTCTTTCCGTAACTGGTTGATCCACAACAAGAGAAAAAAATGAAATCAGAAAACATTAAAAAATATGAAAAAAATCAAATTCGTGAAAACTTGAAAACTGGGGGTAACAAATTTTCTTATTTTTTCAGTTGAAGTGTACAATTCTAGAGTTGTCAAATTAAAAGAGAGAGTATGGATCAGATAGTATATGGTAAACTAAAGCACAAAATAAACCTCAATCAGTAAAATTTAGCAAGAACTGTCTAGAATAATGAGCTGAACAAAGAATCTTACAGTTAATAAGTCCGATACTGAGGCAGGTAACCCATAACACAACCACTTAAATACGACACAAAAACACATAATGAAAAGAACATCAAGGTGAGCCCTTACATTTATCCACATAATGTTAGGCATTGCAATAAAACTTGTCAAAATGGTGCACCCAGGGCGGATATAACCCTCCAACTCCACAGGCATACTTGCCAGCCATTGGAATATCTGCAAATGCATTTGGCAGCCTGTTAATCAGTTACTAAGACGTATACAGCAGAAGGACTTGCCATTATTCAAATACTAAACTGCAATAACAATGCTTTAATATACTTGGTGTCGTAGCCTTCTAGGAAATTCTGCTGGATTCCAATCATAAAGCTTAAACGAAATCCGACCTGTTTGGCACTACAATCAGTAAAAGTTAACAACAATTATTCCACGATACTAACATACATTTGGAACAAAAACAATAAACAAGAAGGGCAACCCACCATAGACGTGTAGGCACTCTTATTGTCACAATAAGAAGGCGAATTAGAAGTGTTCCCACTATTCACTCGAGTTTCACCCGAAACAGGCAAAGACACAACACTGTCACTATTAACATTCTGAGCATCAGGAGCTGATCTCAAAATAGGAACAGGTTCATCTCCATGATCTGGCAACACTACTACGTCGTTGATCTCATTACTCAAATTTGAACAATCTGTGGGATGCATGCACAATTACACAGCCAATGAGCATTCTTAACACAGTATTCTTGAAACACAGCCTATATGATTTTAAACTTATGTATAGACTAGTTTTTGCTTACAGAATAACTTATTTTATTATTTTATTTCCTGAAAGCGGTAATAGAGAGGTTTATTCAAATATGGTCTTAGTTCCCACTCGGTGGAACAAAATATAAAATCACAAGCGATATGTAGAGAAAAAAAGGAAAAAAATACAAATGAAACCATTAACAGGGCACTGTAATACAGAACATAAACCTTTTCCTGCTTCCGCATCATAATTGTTTTCCTCATTCTGAGTAACGGCCTCAAGTTCGGCGATAGCAGCACCTCCAGAGTCCACCAGGGGCTTTCTCCGCCTCCGCGTGTTATGCCGTTCTAACTTCCTTCTGCAACTTCGTTTCCCTTCATCGAAATCCGACAAAACATGAAACCTGCGAAGCGTTGACCGTCAAAACGACAACACAGACCACACAATCGCGTGACTAACATTCAATCGAAGCGCATCTCAAACGATAAAACTAACTAGGGGGCGAGGTAATTGAATCAAACGACGGCGAAGAGAGTGAAGGAAAGGAGATCGCACTTCCCGCACTGCTGACAGTATCTCTTGGGCTCGCCGTGGAGGACAACAGTGCTGGCATTGGCGCACCGGAGGCAGACTCTGTGTCGGCGGTGATAGCCTTTGAGTTCGGAGATATCGACCTCACAACCAGGGACCTGGCATCGAGCGGATGAGGAGGCACGAGCGGTGCGCGCGCGTTTCTTGCCAGGCAAACCCTCGTCCTCAAGCTTGGCGTCAAGTTCGGGGCAGGCGCAGGGGACCCGACCCGCGAGAAAATTGGAGCAGGTGAGTCGGGGGTCACGCTTTCGGACCCGGTCGTTAGGGATCTCGGGAGCGTCGTTGAAGGGAGAAGAGAAAGGGAGAGAGTTATTGGTGTGGTCTTCGTCGAGGTTGAAGTCGAGGAGGTAGGAGAAGTCCCAAATGGAGGAAGGGTCTTCGGAATCGTCCATGGGAGGGAGAGATTGCTGGGGTTCCATGGAGAGGGAAAGAAGTGGGAACCCTAATTGAATTGAATTCAATTGAATTGGATTGTGGTTGTTGGATGGTTGTTAGCGGTGGTTGGATGTTTGGCGGAGAATGGAAGAAACGGCGGTTTCTCTCTCTCTCTCTCTCTTTCTCAGTGGGTTGAAGTTCTAACAGGAGAGCGATGATGGGGTCATAGTGGCGACATTTGCAAGTTTTCTCAACTACGCGCTTTCTTCTCTCACGCGCGCTTTCTTTTTACCATTCTCTTTTTCTTCTTCTAAAAATAATATTAAATTAAAGTAGTCAATTATTATTTTTAATTCCTTGTCTTCTGTGTAATATAAATAAACACTTTAGTTTATTAAACAACCAAAATTTAATATTTAATCATGTAAAAGATATAGTAATTAGTCTTATTGTGTAATTTTCTGTTCGTTAAATATATTAAATACCTAAAATAAATTTAAGATTAAATTGACCTTTGAACACTTTATTTTAATGATAAATTGATATAAAAATGTCATTATTTAAATTTTATAGCAGCACAAATCAAATTATTCTTTTAGGACTAAATTGTGACTGAGATATTCACAACCAAAATAATCATTTACCTTAAATTAAATACGTAAAAAGATACTTTAATTTTTTAAATATAATTTAATGCATTTATGTCCTATAAATACTAGATTAAAAACAATACATTTAAAAATGTAATTTGTGTCTAAAATAATATTTAAAGGAACCGTTTGGTTCAAAACAGAATGTTATTTTTTTAATAAATTGATGTCATTGTTTATGTTAATTTATGTTGACATCTCAGGTCTAAATCGTGATTTATGAAAATGATAATTTTAATGATTATTGATTTTCTTTAAGTATAATAAATATTCCTTAATCGGTGAAATGTATTTATATAAATTGTAAACCCCTTTTGTGTTTTTTTTTTCTGTTTTATGAGATGGGTCGTACTAAGTATTAAAGCTCAAGTCAGTCCACTAGTTGTCTTTGGAATCTCCTTCACATCCATTCACTCTCATTATATTTCCTTTTCATATATTTCCTTTTCATAAACATTTTTTCTTCTCCCTCACAGTTCTGAAGTAGAAAGCTCTGCTAGTTGTGTACCACTTCAATTTTTCTATGCCAAAGTTTTGGTCCATGTTGTTATCTGTCCTGACCTCATTTTCGCCTCCCTTGGTCATGTTTTCCGGCGTAAGCTGTAGTCGTGTCGTGGTGCTCTTATTTTGGGGCTTGTTGTTGGGTTAGCATCTTTCAAGATAAGGAAAGCTATAACTCATTTTTTTTCTTTGAAATGGATTGTACTTATTTTCATTTTGGAATGTGCTCAGTATGTTTGATTGATGATTGCACTGAATGAGGATGAATTTCATGTTTAAATATATAAGGGTTAGAGAATTTTAAGTAGTTTAAAATCTAATTGGAAATAGAGATATCGATGGTTGCAATTGATCAGTTTGGTATTATCTATAAATCACTTTGAAATGAGTTTGAGAAGATAAAAGTGCAAGATACCAAATTGTACAGTGAAACAAGACAAAATATCACAACCAAGAAACATGTGGTGTCGCGCTACCCATTTTCCTACACTGCACACTTTTCGTAAAATGAAGGTTCTTACTCCGTTAACCGTTGGATCGATCTGAAATTTTAACAACTAATCCTAGACACATAGTTCTTGACTTTGATCGGTCAGATCTTGAATTGGATATTTGTAGTGAGATTAGCTTTTATCGCAAGGTCCCTATAGTTTTGGTTGTTGACAACATTGACCTTTGTTGCTTGTTTGGTGCATAATTTTCTCTATAGTTATTCAATTAAGTTGGTTCTTTTAGCATTTGGTTCTTGATTCAATCATATTTAATTTGAATATAAATACAAAATTTTTGGAGCTTTAAACAAACTGCAATTTTATTTCTAAAAATCCAAAATTGTTTGCATAATGTGTTGTTAAGTTGGATTGGATAAAAATTATAAGAATTAGTTATTTTTCAAGAGAGACATGTGTTATATGGTTTTTAATGTGTTTTCAAAAGCTTGTGTGAGAATATAGGAGATTCCATAGGGGAAATCCTATTTGATTTAATTAGCAGTGTTCATTGATGTAAGGAGCCAGTACTAGAGGTTAATCCTAATACTTTAATGTTCATTCAAGACTCACGTAAAGTGGAATGAGTCATGTGGTGAGAGGGGCAGGAGGTCATGTCTTTAAGAAGAGTCCCAACTTATGACGGTTAAAAGGACTAATCTTGTGTGGTGGGGTGAAACTCATTAACAATGACTCTGCAGGTAGTAGAGGCCACCACAAGTGCAAAAACCACCAAGAATCATACATCAATCTTGTGTCATTTTGTGTGATAAGTTAGTTGATATTGCTTAGCTTTGTGTAATTGATGCATTATTTTGTAATTCTTTTGAGTGTTATATATATATATATATATATTGGTATATATGTGTATTTCTTTTTCTTGTTGCAATTAGTTTACCCTTTCCCTGTTTGTGTTATGTTTTCTTGTGGTGTTTTGCTTTTTGCAATGATCAGGTTAAGCAGATGTGGAAGCTCGCGGTGATCGTAGATGTTGCAGTTTAGGTAGGCTAGTTGGATTTTGCTCTATGATGGAGTCCTTTTAAGTACTGTTATCTTGTAATTTCTTGCTGTGAGCAAATTTTTAGTTTAAATTAACATGTGTTTAAATTCTGTTTATGACATGTGTTTTGTGACTTCATTTTCCTGTTCAATATATTTCGGAGGACTAGTAAAAGGTTAATTTTGTTTCTGTCTTGACTCTATTTTATTATGATTATGCAATTTTTTATTTATTAGATTTGTATATTAAATAAGATGTCATGTCAATTATTTTACAAAGGAAATAAATGACAGATTCCCTTTATAATAAATTTTAATTCATTGTCATGTTAAATAAATTAATCAAAATATAATATTTTCAAGAAAAAAATTATCATAAATTTCTTATCTGTGTTTTCAATAAAATAAGATTACAAATTATTTATGAATAAATATTTAACTTCAGGTAATTTGTGAACTTTTTATTGTAGATCGGATAACATATTAAGTGACGTCTGACTTGGAGTGGACAAACGTTAAAAAAGTCTGGTTATTTATAAAAATGTTCCCAGTTATTTTTAAGATTGGATTTTTTTTAGACAGACGTTATTGAAGTGACATTATAAAGTTTTTTTGTGCTAGTGTATCCTTGATACATACCATATAATACAACATATTTAAACCCTAAAAAAAGTATAAAAAGATATATAGAATTTGAGTCAATTTAATCATATATGTTATATTTAGTGAACATATATTATCGATTGTACTGATGTAATGTTAAGAAAATTAAGGCATGATTGAAAAGCATCCTCAATATATAATATAATTATTTGACTATGTTTTATTTGTTATGATATGATGCATAATACGTTAAAAAATTTATTTTTAATGTTGTTTTAAAAATAAAGTATTGTATTGAGCTGAAATAAACTATATTTAATAAGAAACCCGCGAACTTAAACTTTTGAGTTCTAGATGATGATAATTTCTTGACTCATATATTATTATCATTGAATTTTCTGCTACCTCTTATATCGTCCTAAATAAATAGCTAACATACAACACACTCAAATAAGAGCTCCAAAGAGTCACCCACACTAATAAAGTTCTCATACATAATGATATTACATGATAATATTTGTTTTTTCTTCGATTTAATTTTTTAATTAAAAAAATAATTTTAAAAGTTCAATACAAAAAGAAAATATTACTAAATTTCAATATACATTTAATTTTTACTAAATCATGAAATAATGGTAGAAATATATATATATATATATATATATATATATATATATATATATATATATATTATATTTTGTTGATTTTCAATAGCAAAGCAATAATGATAACGGCCATATTTTAATTATATAAGTAATATATTGGTAAATTTCTAAATGATCAATATCTTTCTAATTTCATTTCATTATATTTATAATAATTTAATAAATATGTGTAATTATGGAACGAACCATCGTTATCAGTTTGGGATTTGTTACAAGTTCCTATGAAACATGTTTTAAAAATGATATTTAGTCACATGATGGAAAATAAGAATCGGAATAAAAAAAATAACAAGAACTAAAAAATAAACTTATCATTTTGAAAGGGTAAAATGAAAAAAAAAACGCACACACACACACAAGTCGGTATTATTTATCGATGAAAGAATTGAAAGAAAAAACAGTAATTGCAAATCATATGTAAAAATCATAAATTTATGTTGAATAAAAAATATTTAAAATGCATTTCATTTTAGTTTATTTTGAATACTTATATTTTAAGAATAAAATTAATTTAAAACAAATACATTTATAATAACACGATTTAATTATTCCATTGTAGCATGAGTTCTTTGAATAAAGAAGTCACAATTTTGCGTTGTATTATTATTATATAACATAATAATCTTTTTATTTTTAAAGTTTAATTATTCAGATAATATTTATTTTGTCAGAGATATGTGAATTGATATCCGTTATAATAAAGTGGAATGATACTAAATTAACATATACCTACTAAAGTATGTACAATCAGATAATTAAACCCTTTTTAACAGTGGAGAAATGGCTTTGTAGATTAATTGTTATATTAACATATAACAAAAGGCATAATTTTGCATTTGTCAAAAGAGGAAACAGTGATTTGGAGAAACTTGGCCCGTGGAATATTAGAATTATTTATAATTGAAATGTAATGCATGCAATAATTGAACCGAAACATTTCATGAAAGTCACAAATGCCCTGGAACTTAGCACTAATTAATGTGTAGTCTTTTCTTAAGATAATATTAAGGGTTAAATATGTTTTTGGTTCCTCAAGTTTCAGCGAAATTTGGAATTAGTCTCTCATCAAAAATTTTGACCAATTTAGTCATTTATTTTTCAAAAACCGTGAATTTAGTAATTTTAACCAAATTTTGTTAAGTTTATCTGACGTTTCAAGCGCATTTCATGATAGTATTTAAATTATTTATACTGTTTGACGCATTTTTGCTTCAATGTTAACTTGAGGGACCAAAAACATATTTAACCCAAAAACATAGTAGCGTAAAGACATGTGTTATCGTGTTTGTGTGTATGTATTTTTTATATATACATGATATTATATCAGTAGGTGATGATATTATAATGTTATTAAATTAATATATAAAATAAATTTATATTTGTTAAAAATAAAATAAAATATATTAAAAAATATGAGAGAATAACGATTGATAATTAAGAAATAAAAGAAGAAGCATAGATATACAATTTTATAAAGAACTTGTAAAAATAACGGTCAATTTTAAAAATTTTAATAAATAATTATATTTTAAAAGATAATATTAAAATTTTATAATATAGATACGAATCACCTTTATATATTGTTATAGATATTATGGTAATTATCTTTATATCATAATCTTTTAAAATAATAAACTAGAAAGAATTAATTAAATGATAATTGTAATAACCACAAAAGCATTGACTGTGTTTAAAAAAGCAGTAATAAGAGTTTGTTTGAAGTTAAAGATGAATGAGATGGTGATGAAGGGAATCTTTTGATTGAATCCCTTAAACAATGAAGGGACATAGTTGCTGGCTATCAACTACCTCATCTTTCAAATCCTAAATCAACAACTCACACTACGACAAATCCATGCCACAACAATGTCCCAGTTCCACATGTAAAAAACTAAACTAAAAAAGCCAATTTTATTAAATTTTAATTATATTAGTTATATGTTTTATTCAATTTGGTTCAACATGTTTAATTAAATATCCCTTAATTCAGAAAATGCCGTATGTATTTTTCATCCAGTTAAAAGCGCAATTGTTAATAAACAAATATTGATGATGTGTATTTACATCTTATTCAAAACCAATATGTAATGATAATTTATAAAACTGCCTACACCAATGTTAAAAAAAAATAAAAATAAATAAAACTTCACTGTTTTTTTTTTTTTTTAAATTATAGGATTTGATTGAATCTTAAAGATTACGCCGTTGTACTTCTAAGATTGAAATCCTTGATTCAATATTTTATTTGTAGCGATATTGAATCAAATTGGATAAATAAACAATAAAATCAATGTAATTAAGAGAAGAAAAAAAACTTTAAAAAAATGAAATGTGTTTTTGGAAACTGTATTTAAAGTTATTTGTATTCCTGTTTAGAGCACTAAAAAATACTTTGGGAGTTGAGTTCCATCACTCGTTAATGCGCATCTCACAAATTTTGTAATCGTCCTATTAAACCCTATCTATTAGGACATTTCGAGAAATCTCAACCATGGTCTCATGCCTAGTTATACTATTTTGTTTGTAGAAATTGTTAAATAATTATGAGAAGAAATTAAGATCGTTCGTTATCCACTACAAACATTCACATGGTCTTACTGATTTAACGTTCAAATAGTTATAAAACAAATTGGAATATCATAACTTGAATATTATTCTTTTATATTCACATTAAATATATAAATTAATAATTTCACAAATATTTTATATAAGATATCAAGAGGTGAATTTTAAGTCTAATCCAAATTTATATAACTTGTTTATAAGGTAAGGTTAGGATTTCTAACACGTTCTCTTCATATTTGGAACATATATATCTCGAGTATGAGATTAGATATTAATCAGTTGTTAAATGGTAGATGACATGATAAGTTCACCACATAATAAATTTTTTGATAGTTAATGGCACAATAAGTTGAATGAATAAAATCTTCGCAACAATAAGCTATAATAGATGGCTATGATACCATGTAAAAAAGTGATATTTAATCTAACTCAATTTTAACTAAGTAAATAAACTTACCAGGAATAACACTTTAATAATAGAAGTGGTGATAACAAATAAAATAATATTAGGATCAAAATGTCTACAATTATAAATGATAATTGTTCTGAGTCCAAGTCCGTCGGGTGACATCGTAAGGGTCAATCATCATGCATCAAAAGTATTGTCCACTTCGTTATGGTTTTGTCTTTAAAAGACGTCTCGGATGGTAGAAGGAGGAAGAGGTATTTAAACCGTCTAGGGCTCAACTCCTAACCAATGTGAGACTATTACCACTTTGTTATGGTTTTATCTTTAAAAGACGTCTCAGATGATGAAAGAAGGAAGAGGTATTTAAACTGCCTTAGGCCTCGACTCCTAACCGATGTGAGATTATTACTTCAGCTGAGGTCTAAGAGGAATGAATGACAAATGATCCCCAATGGAGAGCTCACTGGACCGATGTTTCGTAGTTAGCCAATGTTCTAATCCCAATTTTGATGATAGAATCTTTGTCAATCCCCATACATTTGAGGTATTATTTACTTTGGAGTGTTCGATTTTTTAAAAAAAAAAGGTGCATCGGAGGGTGGAAGGAGAAAAGAGCATTTAAACCACTTTAGGCCACTTATATGCAATGTGGGACTATCAAGTGTGGTAGGAACATAAGTCCCTTAGTCGAGATTTAAGGGAACGGTGAATCATCCCAAATGGAAAACTTAAAGGATTGATAGTTTGTCTTATAACCTCCTTATCGACTTCTGATCCAAAGTACGTCGAGTTCAGTGGCGGATCTTGACTAAAAGTGTCGGAGGGGCCAAAGTAATATAATTTTGAGATTATTAAATTCAATCATTAGTATAATGCTTCAAAAAATGACTTCTCTAACTGAACATTTTTTATCATTAG
>Ga0214544_1001126_pt1 | contig 53993 bp, 23 predicted proteins | sample CNSS3metaG_FD_160074 | JGI IMG/M metagenome (GOLD analysis project Ga0214544, IMG submission 160074) | Root nodule microbial communities from cowpea collected in UCLA plant growth center, Los Angeles, California, USA - CNSS3 | ecosystem: Host-associated > Plants > Roots > Nodule | place: USA...
AAACATAATTTAAAGTGAAAAAATTATATTATGATTAATAATGGGTTATAAAATAAAAAATAATTAGATATAATATATCGAAATATTATTCTACATGATGAAAATAAAAACAATAAATAAAAATATTAAAAAACTAACAAATGTGTGTTTTAGAAATAATTTCAGAGATTATCGAAAAAAATCACGCAAAGGAAATCAAATGTATAATTAAGGTATGATAAGACGAAAAATATCTTAGAGAACTAAGAAAAATTTTCAAACATCAACATATATACTCAATGGTTGAAAAATAACGAAAATTATTTTAATGAAACAAAAGACTTCTTCAAATTAAACAAAAATTAATAATAATAATAATAAGTAAAGACCTTTTTTTATATTACCTTAAATTGAGAGTATAAACATTCTCATGTGAAAGGAAAATTTATAATAAATAAAAATATTAAAAAATAATAGAAATATTCAAATGTGAGACATAAATTTTTTTTTTATTAACATACATCATTTTAACATAATTACATCTCTAATTACCGCCACGAAGATGAATTTATTTGCCATCTCTAGTTACTGCTCCTTTGACATACAAGTCCCAAATAATGTGAGTCATTTTTCATTGGTATCTTACTATTTTAATGTAAAACTTAACCCTTTTTAATTTCCCCTTTTCTCTAATTTTCTTCAATCAAAGATTTTTCATTTCTAACTTTATCTTTCCCACCCTCAATTTCTCCGGTATTTCAAATGTGCCCAACAAACTTAAAATTCATTCACAACATAAGTTGGCCTTCTCTTCCTCATTCATTCCCATAATTTTTTGGCCACCCCAATACTTTTTAAAATAATCATATTTTATCTTTTTTATAAAATTCATTTTTTGATTACTTGTTTCATAAATTTTCTAGAACAAAGTTTTCAAAATTTTCGAAACATAGTTTTTGAAATATAATTTTCATAATAAAATTTTTGAAATGAGATTTTTAGAATAAGATTTCAAAACCCATATTTTCCAAACATATTTTTTAGAATAAACTTTTCAAAACACATAAATAATCTGGGGAAAAAAATTGAAAATATTTTTTTCTGGTGGTGTGGTGGACAGGATATTTTAATCTTCTATCTGTCAGTAATAATGGGTAATGGGGTTGCAGGAAGCAAAAGCTCTTTAGCGAAACTTTTTGGGCCCGTGAGTTTAAGTGACGTCACTTTTTCAAACATTAGCCCTAAATGTGAAGGCTATTCGGACCACTAGTTTTGTGGGTTGATTTCTCCTCCAGTAAGATCCTTCATTCACTTAAGAGGTTTCTCATCAAATTTTGGATAAGAACATATTTTAAAGAAAATGATAATTCATGAATGAAAAAAAAATATTTTTGCTTTACATTTTCATTCAAATTTTAAAAATGAATATATGATTTGTTGAATTTTAAATTCTTTTGCTATTTTTAACAATTTTTAAAAGTTAAAGCAAAATTATTAAAATTTTGGAAAACAACTTGTGCAAATTAAGTTTTCGTATTAGACTAAACTTTAATAAGAGCTTATGAACCTAATTAGGACTCCCATTTAAACTCGTGTTTACTTCAAACTTCAGAGCTTATATATGACATATAAAATAAAATTAAAAATTATTAAAATAAATAGTTATTTATAATCAATACTTTATTTTAATGGAATGAATAAATAACTAATAAAAGAGATTACGGTACATGAATAAGAAAATTATATTTAAAACTTCGTCCTGATTATCATTTGACCAATTCTTATTCATCTTGGATTTATTGCTTTATAAATTGTATAGGTTCATATTGATCGTGAATGTTATAAATTCTTATACACTTAGATAATTGGTGGAAAAGTCACTGAATTCTTCATTAGAGATGAAATCATCTTTAGACATTATGAGTGAACCTTAATATTTCATCTTAGATTCAATACAGTGATTAATTAGGTGTTAATTTTTGCATTGATGTCTATTCGACCCTTGAAATGATTATATATTTTTTATATGACATTAATATTTTGAGTTTATTTCTTACATTATTTTTTGATAAAAAATGTAGTATATTTCATTTTGTGACGTTCTTTGATAACATATTTGATTTGTGATTTTGATTTCACTTCTTTGATAACATATTTGATTTGTGATTTTAATTTCACTTCTTTCATGTTGATTACTTGGTATTAATGTGAAATATTATCAAAATTTTATAAATATTTAAAACATAATAGATAATCCAAAGGAAGACCGAAGTATAAAAAAAATATCTTCTTAACTAGGAAAAGGTCACACATTAAAAAAATAGATATTAATACATTATAAGTGAAAAAATTAAGTGAATTTTAAGATAAGATTAGCACTTGTCTTGTTTTGAATTTGCTTAATGTTGGTAAGGGGAGTTACTTCACCTATGAATGAAGAATGTTTTTGATGATGTCTACTGGTCTAGGATAAAACATAGCTTGATCCAGTTAGGTTATGCATTAGGCTAATAGCTTTTCTTTATCAAATGTATTTTAGGCCTGCTGTGTAATCTTGTATATGATTAGTTTTTTAACTAATGGATTAGCTGTGAGTATGGCACAAAGGAAGTGAAAATATATTCACGATAATCGATTAGGTAAATTGCTAATCAATTAGTGACAGCAGAAATCTTTGTATAAAAGCTGTTTTTAGAATCTGTTTTGTAAAAGGGAGAAAATTGATAGATCACGCAGTTTTCCATCTGAAAGAGAGCCCTCTGAGAGTCACAGAGTTTCTGAACATTCTGGAAGATCACTCAAGTGCAGATCCAAGAAGATTGATAGTTGATTCTACTATGATGGGTCTTGCTTGAATCAAGGAGCATCTTGTCAAATATGCACAACATAGGTGTATCCGTTTCTTGATTTTGTTTACTGTATTTCTGATTACAGTTGCTTCAGTGTTTGAAGTGTAGGCCTAGGTGCAATTGCGTGGATGCATTGCTCCTAGGGGGAGTTCTTGATTGGTAGATCAAGTTCTTGGGTTTTAGGTTCTAGAATTATATAAGTGTGCTTGTAATTCTTGAATCCTATCTGTTTAGTGGAATCCTCCTAAGTGTGTTACTTAGGAGAAGACTGGATGTAGATTCACCTTGAATCGAACCAGTATAAATTGTGTGTCTTGCTTCTTCCTTCTCTCTCATAATCTTTCTTGATTGATTTAAACAGTCCATTAACCCAGAACTGCGAAATTGATTAATTGAGCTTTAAAACCTAAAGATTTATTCAAGATTCATCTTAAACCAGATAAAAGCCTTTTAATCAATTCAGATCCCTTTGTGGTTAAGATAATTAGACAGATATGTTTTTAACAATTGGTATCAGAGCTGGTTAATCGCACGCTAATCGATTAGAAAGATCCTGTTATGTTTAATACATCTCAAACCTTTGCTGAAGGGGCATCCATTAATAGGCCCCCTATGTTTGCTGGGGAAAACTATCCCTTCTGGAAAATTCGAATGAAAATCTTTCTTGAATCAGTAGACAAAGGGGTATGGGATGCAATGGTAAATGGACCTTTTAAACCAATTAAAATAGTGGATGGAGAGACTTTTCCTAAAGAATTCTCACAATGGACCCCTGATGAGAACAAGAGGGCACACTATGATGTTAGAGCCAAAAATATTATATCTTCTGCACTAACTTTGGATGAATTTTACAGGGTATCTGTGTGTGAATCAGCCAAGGAAATGTGGGATGTCTTGGAAGTAACCCATGAGGGCACAAATGAAGTCAAAAGGGCAAGGAAGAATACTCTCATTCAAGAGTATGAAATGTTCAGAATGAAGGCTGGAGAAAGCATTTGTGATGTGCAGAAAAGATTTACACATATAGTAAATCACCTCCTAGCTCTTGGCAAGACCTTTGACAAAGAGGAACTCAATATCAAAATTTTGAAGAGCTTAAATAGGACATGGCAGCCCAAAGTTACAGCAATTTCTGAATCTAGAGATATCACTAGCATGAGCATAGCCACTCTCTTTGGAAAATTGAGGGAACATGAATTAGAGCTTGGAAGACTCAAGGAAGAAGAGGATGGAGAAAAGAGGCACACTATAGCCTTGAAGAGTATTGTAAAATCTGCAGCAAAACTGAAGAAAGCAGAAACTGTAGATGACTCTAATGATGATTACAACTCTGACAGTGAAGCCTTGAGACTAATGGTGAAAAAGTTCTCAAAATTTTTGAAGTATAAGAATAAAACTAATAACAGTCATGCAGGAAACAAGAAGCAGTCCAGATCTGGAACTCAAACCTGCTATGAGTGTGGCAAGACAGGACACATCAAGGCAGATTGCCCTGTGCTGAAGATGAAGCAGAAACTGGAAGAGAAAAATGAGGCAGAGAAGCACCTGAAGAAAAAGAAAGCCTACATTGCCTGGGAAGAAAATGATTCCAGCACATCCAGTGAATCTGATGACAGCACTGAAGAGGAAAATAATCTGTGTCTGATGGCTAAAGCAGAATCATCCAAAAGCAGTGTGAGTAGTTTCACATCTGAACATGAGGAAAATAATTACTATGAACTGCTTGATGCATTTAATGAACTGCATAAGGAAGCTACAAAACTGCAAAAGTCAAATAGCAAGCGTAAAGGAGAGATTAAATGGCTTGAGGGTAGGATAAAACAGTTAGAAGAGGAAAATGAGAATCTAATAACTTGCTTGGAGAAATTAGAAAAATCTGAAAAGCATCCTAGGTCCAGATGTGAGCACTGCCCAGGACAGCTAGAAAAGATAGAGTATTTGATGAAAACTCTCTCAAAATTTACCCTAGGAAGATCCAACCTAGATGCTGTACTAGGATCTCAAAGGAGTGTGCTGAATAAAGAGGGAATTGGTTACAGTGGCAACTCTAATCGATTATCGTGTAGAAATTTCCTCAACATCAGTAAATCATCCTCTATTATCTGCACTTACTGTTCTGAACCTGGCCATTTTTCTAATTCCTGCTACTTTAAAAATTGTGGGGTTCCTAAAGGAGAGTACAAATGGGTACCTAAAGGAACACCTCAAACCACTAACATGAAAGGACCCAAGTTCAATTGGGTACCTGCATCTTCTCTTTAATCTTTGTTTCAGGTGTGTCTTGATGCAAGGAAAACAATGTAGCTTTTATATAATGGATGCTCAAGACACATGAAAGGAGAGGTGAAGAACTTCTGTAAGATATCTTACAAAGCCAATTATTGGTCGTGTTACAAGAGGTGATAATAACAAAGGTCAAAATTTTTATCCATCACATTGGTCTTGGTTTCTATTTGCTCTATACTCCATAAATTTTTGCACTACTGATTTAAACTGATATTGCAATACTTAATTGCTGATTTGATTTATGGTTGTCTGCACTCTGATGTTAACCTGTGCTACTGATTTCACCTGCTGCGTTGTTAGTATTGTCATACTTTGTATGCCTACTGTGTTCAAACTGTGTAGCTGCTTGCCTAACCTTGGCCTTAATCCATTATCGTGTTCTGTCTGAAGCTTAGTCTGTGTTAAGTTCTGCATCACATAGTTGCTACTTAATTTCTCAAAAGGAGCCCGCTAATCCATTATGCGAAATTGTTATGCATTCTGGTTGTTATCCTGGTTGTTATGCATTATCTCCTGCTGCATCTCTTACATTGCTGCGTTGTTTAGATACAATTTTCCTGCTGTCCTGTATTGCATCCTAAATTTGTCTGATTTTTTTGCTAACGTCCAAAAAGGGGGAGAATTTGATATATTGATGGTTTATTAGTAGGGGGAGTATGTAATGAAAATGATATCTGTTATATGCCTATGTTGTTGTTTGCTTTGTGTGTCTGTACTGTTGTTGTTGTTTGCTTAATGTGCTGCAGGCAGGCCTATCACAGTCCATGTTTTGGACATCATCAAAAAGGGGGAGATTGTTGGTAGGGGGAGTTACTTCACCTATGAATGAAGAATGTTTTTGATGATGTCTACTGGTCTAGGATAAAACATAGCTTGGTCCAGTTAGGTTATGCATTAGGCTAATAGCTTTTCTTTATCAAATGTATTTTAGGCCTGTTGTGTAATCTTGTATATGATTAGTTTTTTAACTAATGGATTAGCTGTGAGTATGGCACAAAGGAAGTGAAAATATACTCACGATAATCGATTAGGTAAATTGCTAATCAATTAGTGACAACAGAAATCTTTGTATAAAAGCTGTTTTTAGAATCTGTTTTGTAAAAGGGAGAAAATTGATAGATCACGCAGTTTTCCATCTGAAAGAGAGCCCTCTGAGAGTCACAGAGTTTCCGAACATTCTGGAAGATCACTCAAGTGCAGATCCAAGAAGATTGATAGTTGATTCTACTATGATGGGTCTTGCTTGAATCAAGGAGCATCTTGTCAAATATGCACAGCATAGGTGTATTCGTTTCTTGATTTTGTTTACTGTATTTCTGATTACAGTTGCTTCAGTGTTTGAAGTGTAGGCCTAGGTGCAATTGCGTGGATGCATTGCTCCTAGGGGGAGTTCTTGATTGGTAGATCAAGTTCTTGGGTTTTAGGTTCTAGAATTATATAAGTGTGCTTGTAATTCTTGAATCCTATCTGTTTAGTGGAATCCTCCTAAGTGTGTTACTTAGGAGAAGACTGGATGTAGATTCACCTTGAATCGAACCAGTATAAATTGTGTGTCTTGCTTCTTCCTTCTCTCTCATAATCTTTCTTGATTGATTTAAACAGTCCATTAACCCAGAACTGCGAAATTGATTAATTGAGCTTTAAAACCTAAAGATTTATTCAAGATTCATCTTAAACCAGATAAAAGCCTTTTAATCAATTCAGATCCCTTTGTGGTTAAGATAATTAGACAGATCTGTTTTTAACACTTAATTCATCTGTATTTAGCATGTTTTGCAACTCTAAGCTCCAAAAGCGAGTTAAAGTGGAAAAAGAGAGAAATTGGATTAGAATATGCAATTATGGCCAATTTGTGACTGATGCGGCTGAGTGATATAAATGGTGTTAAGCACCACAAAGACGATTAAGGAAATCCTCATGAGGAGGAACCTTTGGAAAAATATAGAATTGAACTTTTATCCCTCTAGCCCAAAATGTGCGGCTTAAACCCTAAGAAAGGCAATTTAGAAAGATATAGAATGAAAGCTTTAATGTTGAAGCGCTAAAGCTGAAGTTGAGCACCACCCTTGATGGTTTATAAATACCAACCTCATGTCCTCATTTTGTGCATTGAGGGGGGGATTAAAAATGTAGTGTAGTAGGGTGGGAATACAATGTTGGAGGCTTGAGATATGCTTTCATTATAAACCTTTATGTCTAGGTGTTGTTGGGATTGCATTGCAATATTTTATGAGTAGTTGAACTCTTTCATGTCGAGGTTGAGTGTAATCAATTATAATTCTTTGTACTTCTACTTCTTGGATATTTATTTATGTTTTCATTTAATTTGTTTGTGAATTGTTTGTGCTTGTTGTTGGATGAACTGGTCAATTAATCGTAGTATTTCAATGGCTTGGGATTGAGTGAGAATTGGTTCCAAGTTGCGGTCCAACTAATACTCCTCTTTCTTTTAGATGTTAGGAATAGATCTAAAATTGTATTACAAATGACTTGGTGCACTTGCCAATGCCAATAGATCACACAATTGGGTAAATCTCTTAAAACTTGATATTGTGTGATGTTGAGGATTTTAGGGCTTAAGCCTAATGAACATAATTAAAAATCACAACCCAAGTTTACCCTATTAATGCATAATCCCAACTCTTTTGGTATGAAGTTGTAGATCAATATTGAATGAATTCAAGTTGAATTAGTTAGGAGTATAAGAAAGACATTGGAGAGTTCATACAATTTGTTCAATAAAATATGACAAGTATTGACAGACAATATTATTGTTCATGTGTCAGTTATTTTAATGGCATACGATTATAAGTTGAGCGATAAGAAACAATGTGATGGTTTCTTAAGGGTGTTGACTTCATGTGAAATGTTAAACATTCCATCAATGTATCAATCTCAAAATTTTGATGTATATTTGAGTTGGGGTGGGTCAACATTCATTTGAGTCAAGGCCAACCTATGTTCAATTGAGTGGGACTAAGCTTAGGTGGGTCCTAGTTTAGTCAAGACCAAGTTGGGGCTAACCTGATCAAGACTTGGTAAAGTTGAACTAGGTCAAGTCGAGTCAACCTTGGCTCAGCTTGAGTTGAGTCTGACCCAGCTTAGGTTAAGCTAAGTTAGCCTAGGATCAAGTCAAGCCGAGTTGGTTGGGCTAATCAGTCTAGATTAGTTGAGTTGATTTGATTCAGGTCAAAGTAAACTCAAGTCAAATTGAGACGTTCAGTCGAGTTGGACTAGGTGTGACCAAGAGAAATCGAGTCAGATTTGGTCAAGTCAAGTTGGGTCGAGAAATTGGATCAGAGACATATCAAATTAAGTTGAGTTGACCGCAAAGACCCAAATATGATTTTGAGTGTAACTATAAATTTATTTATTTTTATTTTGTTTTGTACTTCCTATTCAAAATTTAATGTTTTAACAAAATTCCAAAAATTCATGGGAATGCTCGTCTCACTCCATTATTTTGAAGCCTAGTGGTTTAGAGCCTGTTTTATTTACCATGATCAAATTTGATGGTGTTTGAAATTACAACTATAACAACAACAACATATAACATATACGTATGGTGTTGCTTGTGCAAATTGTTGTAATAATAAAATAAAAAAAAAAAACAAACGCGTTTAGCATTAGAATATATTGGAACTATGGTGGTTACACATTCATGGCTCTAGTCTTGTTTACATTTTACGTTTTCCTTTGCTCATAAAACAATTATTTCAATAACTAAAAGCACAGAGACCTAAAAAATCCCTAGTCAAATCTAAAAACAAATTGGTACCAATATTCAAACTCTATGTATGTATGTATGTATCAACAACCTATTATAAGGTGGCATTTGAAGCTCTTCATTATTTATTTCCTCATATTTCTTTATATGCTTTACACACCACACACGTGTACTACTTTACTACTGTCATTATGAATATTTCTAAAAAAAATTAATGTATCGTTCTTTTTGCAGAACAAGAATCAGTGTGAAACAATTAAAGTTTGATTGGAATTTTGACACGAAGAAACGTAGTACGTGGATTTTGTGAGTTTGTAGAATTTGTTAAATGTAAGTTATGCCGTTAACGTGTATGACGAAATGCCTTTGCTTACCCTAGCAGTGTGCCTGAATATCCTCAGGCCGTCCACTGCGGTTTCATCAGATGTGGTGGCTCACACAATGCTGAAAACTCATTACTACCCTTTGACTCTCTCTGCATCAATAGTGTCTCCATGTTCAAGTTTTGTTTGCATCATAGAACTATGAGCAGAAGGGCACAATAGACCATGGAAGAAGAAAGAGTTTAAAATGGAGGGTATTGTGGTGCTCAAGTAAGAGAAATGGGTGAAGCTTTTGAAGGTCAAACAATAGAATATGCATCAGAATTCCTTCACACTCTTCCATTAGCATGCACCATGCAACCTCCTCATACACCTTTAACCACTTTTGCGGCGTCAACTTCTCCTCCAGCTTTATAAACCCTAACCCTCCCTCTTCATTTTCTACACCACATTTTCATTCACACCAGAAACAAAACACACAAACCAAAACCCTCTTCTCATCTTCATCCTCTCGTTCTGATAGTACACCTTCAACCATTGACAGTGGCAAAGCCATGGGGCTCCTAAAGGCAATATTCATCATAGCAACAACCATGGCTTTGTCCATCACACTCACAATGAAGACCATCACCAAAGAGGAATCCAACCCCCTTTTTCTGCACCATGATTTTCCCTCCTCATCATCATCATCAACCACTCCTCAAAACACCATTCTTCTCCCTTCTAAAAGGGTGAATCGCTTCCTCGCACAAGTGAAAAACCCTAATGCTGCTGATCACTGCCACAAGGACCATGATGTGTGCAGTTTGCAGGGTGTGAAGAACTCGACGTGTTGCAACAACAAGTGCATTGATGTAGGGTATGACAAACACAACTGTGGTGCGTGCAAGAAAATGTGCAAGTTCACAGAGACATGTTGCAGAGGGGAATGTGTGGACACCAACTTGGACAAGAGGCATTGTGGGGAGTGTAACAATCGATGTGAATTAGGTGAATATTGTGTCTATGGAATGTGTGATTATGCCTAAGGTTCATCATCAGCATGAGTCCCCAATATAGGGTCCTATGTTGTTATTACTATACGAGGTTTGTGATTTTATTAAAAATATTCAATAAAGTGAACCACATTTCTGGTGGTTATCTAACAAAATATATACCATATATATATAGTCTTTATTATTGCTCCCTTAATTGCGATCTTCTAAGTGTTTCTCAAATATATTATTATCATCACATATTATATATAATATCATGTATTGTTTTTCTTGGTTTCTTCTTATATTTATTGGTAGACCTAGATAATCACAAGAGAAAATGATTTTTTTACAACTAAATTTTGATAACTTTTTCTTACAACTTTGAGGTAACATTTTTTAAGTGATTTACCAATTTTTCATTTTTTTTTCATTTATCTATATTACAAACCACTTGAAAGATGTTACCTCAGAATTATAAAAAAAAAAATTGTCAAAATTTAGTTGTTAAAATATCATTGTCCAATTATAAGACACGGTTCTACAAGAATGTAAGAAAATATAATGGTTTTTTGTTTATAATTGTGTTATGGAAAAACAATTTATTCTTTAAGACATGATATTGTAGAGGTTTGTTAATTAGTTTCTTTTGATGGCCTATGAAAAAAATTGCTCTTTTATATAGACAAAAAAAAGTTATATGTTAAGTAAATTATAATTGAATAAGAAACTTCATTTTTTTTTTCAAGTCTCTTGTTTATTCATTCATTCGCGATTTATGATTTATTGTGGTCACTGGTTGGAAGCACCATGATTATCTATTATTTTAATTTATATGTAATTATTCCCAAGAAAGGTTTATTCAAAGTTCATTATGAAAATTAGTTTAGTGCTTAATTGGAAAACGTCTAAATTTAAAAGTTAATATATTTCTTAAACTACATAAAAACAATATTTCTGTATATGCTAAGATCCCAAATCATTAAACACATAATTAACACTGAATTTTAAATGCTTCAAGAGTTGTTGGTAATTTGGTAAGAATCTGAAGAGTGCAAATTGTTGTTAAAAAAAGAGTTGTTTTTGAATTATGTAGTAGAGTGTAGGATGAATAAAGGTGGCATGAATATGAAAACTTAGGGTTGAAGAAAACAAATTGAGCAACATAAGATACCTTTACTTAAATCGTTTCTGAAAAATGAAGATACGCAATTAACAGATCAGAATAAAAATAAAGTGGCATGGATTTTGGTGCAAATGGGTGTCCACATGCATATGCATATGTGCTTCTAAAGATATCTTTCACCTTTTCTGAGAACAGTTTTATGTATTAGGTTGCTTCATCAATGAATGTCATGTTGGTATAAAAATTTATTTAGAAAAAAAGTTGATGATATTGAAATGTGTGATAACTCATAAATGAGCAAAAGGAAGAAAAATATGAGATGTAATAAATAATGTGAATAATGCAATTAAGTCTTACATTTTGTTAGATCAAAGCTCATCTGCAAAAAAAAAAAAAAAACTAGAGTAGAATTATAATTCACTTTGTTTTCTTGGAAGTTCTTGGTAACATGAGAATTGTGTTCTCAGTATTTCAAAATTTGTAATGTTTTTGAAATAATTTAATTTAATTTTTGGTGAAAAATATGAATTTGAGTAAAACAATTATTGGTAATTAACTGATTGATTTAAATTAATAAATATTGATAGGTTGTTCTATAGTATAATGTTCAAATTGTCTTTTTGGTATTTATTAAAATATAAATATTTTTTAATTAAAAAATTTAGTTGAGAAAACAAAAATAAATTATTTTTTAAGATATTAATTATGTAAAATATTATTTTTTATTTGTTAATTACTTATATTAATTATAAGAAAATTTAGTGATATCCAATAAATCAAATTACTATTTTAAAAATAAAATGTTAGAAAAAAAATAGTAACTTATCAAATAATCTCATAAAATTTATCATTTTCTCTTTATTTCTTATTCTATTTTATTTTAAAAACTTTTTCTTTGAAACATCGCACATATCACCTAAATTAATATAAATTAATATAGATAACTCTTTAATTAGTTCAAATCTCCTGTAAAATAAGTGATTTAAAATAATAGTATCATTAATATTAATAATGATGACAATAATAATAATGGTCCATTTGTTATTTTGGTTCATATATATTTATAATTGTTTGATTTGATTTTTTTTAATTATTTATAATTGTGTTGATATATTGTAATATGAATGCGATCATTATGTAACACAATGGATGAAAATCAATATTCGTACTCGTATTACAATTAGTTGGAAAATAATAATATATATTTGCATTGAAACAAATATTTTACAACATTGTCTTTTTATATACTAATTGACGTTAATGTCTTATTTTGTAAACATTTAAGAGTTTGCATCAAATCCCGATAAGTACATAAAGTTTGGTAAGATAGCTTGTGCAAAGTTTATAATTTAAATATACAATAGTATTTAGAATATTTACTTATTGTAAAGAAGACTTATAGTTGTATTTGGATTCTAGATGATTTTGGGTTCGGTAAAATGTATATTGTAGTTTTTGTTATGATTTGAAAATATGTGCATGTTTAAAATGTGGAACAAACCAAAACATAAAAATTATTTAAAAGCTAAACCCACATTTGACTTCGGTTGTTGCCTCAATCGAAGCGTAAAGATGACATTTGATCTCAATTCGTACAAAAATTGAAGTCAAATATCCCATCTAAATTTAAATTAATTGTTTATTTTAATTACACATGGCCCCAGTTCATAAGATAACTGAAGCCAAATGTTGGCCTCGGTTCACCAGTCAACCGAAGTCAAATAACTTTCATAATTTAAAATAATTACTTAATTTTAAGGTCATATGAAAGATAAAGTAGAATGACGACTTTTTGGTTTCGGTTGACAACTTGCCAAAAGCACACACCCTCACCTGAATATGTTTTAGGTGTAAAATTGAAATTCAATCTAAAAAATAATCACAGCCAGAACTCTTTCCTACACTAGTACTAACTCCTGTTGTTTCACCTTGAATGTTTTATCTTCAATATTTTCCAAACATTGTATTTCCTTAGAGACGGAAAAAAAATGCTAAAAATTGTTAGGTTTAGGGTTTATCAAGTGAAGATGCTAAGAGAAAGACTAACATGTTGCGAGGAAGATCCATCGCAAGTTCGTGCTCCATGGTAGGTTTGTGCTGCAAGCTTCACATTTTCATACTCCAAATCTAGGATCTAAAATATTTTCTCCTATGAAATAATATAGATCTCCATTAAGAACAATTATGACTCATGTCTAAAAGGGTAATTAAGTTCATATAGCATAATAGAACTCAACCATTTGCATAAATTGTTTTAAAACTAAATATCTATCATAAGAAAGTGAGAACATGTTAGACTTTTCTTAAACAAATGTTTTGTAAAAATAAAGCCTAAAATATGTTTTAGTTTACAAGGTTAAATATGTTTGTAGTTTTAACAGTAAATTAATTTATAAAATTTTAAATTTTAAAAATAAAGCCTAAATTGTGAAGTTGTTTTTACAGTAAAATAATTTATAAAGTTTTAAAAAATTAAAATCGAATTTAAAAACCATAATATTATACAAATTTAAGTATTATTTATTTAAAACACACACAATTATATATATATATATATACTTTTATAAAATAAAAGAAGTAGAGAAATTCTTAATTATTTAATTTTTATTTTTCTGGCTCTTTAGGCTTTTGTTTTGTGTTCAGTGTTGATCCACCTCAACAGAAGGGACATTAAACAACACAGACAACGAGCCACTTGTTTCCAGTTACCGATTCAATGACTTCTCCGTTGGTGGCGGAGGGCGTCGCCGTGGCGGCGTTGCGGTCGGTGATGCTCCGGGTGCAGCAGGCGGCTGAGCGGTCCAGCTCTAAACCGGACCGGGTCCGGGTCGTGGCGGTTTCCAAAACGAAACCCATCACTCTGATTCGACAACTCTACGACGCGGGTCACCGATGCTTCGGCGAAAACTACGTCCAAGAAATCGTTGAAAAAGCTCCTCAGGTGTTGGAATGATTCCTTCTTTTTTCAATTTTTAATTGATATTTAGGATTAAAATTATAAATGCTGCATTGTTTTGTTTCTTTGTGTTGTGAATAGAAAATTCTAATGATTTGGTTTGGGGGCATGCCTGCAGCTTCCACAAGACATTGAGTGGCATTTCATTGGGCACTTGCAGAGCAACAAAGTCAAAACACTTTTAGGTAATCTTTTTTTAAAATTTGTTTCTGAATTTACTTTAGTTTTATTGATGTAGAATGAATTTCCTTCTTTGCTTTCACTAGGGTTGTAGGATTTGGATAGAAAGTGAGGCCTTTGATTGCTTTTGATTTCAATGTTTGTCATTATATCAAAGCTTCTAATTTTTCGTATGTGGAGGACTACCTTGTTTTTCAGAAGCACCATATTAACAAACCATCTCCGTTGGGAGTATTTTACTAGGAGAGTTTAATTTGAACCATGTGTATGTAATGCTATGGACTCAAATATATAAGATAAAAAGCATTGCCATGAGTAGTGAATTTAAATGTAAGGAAATCTAATTAATTTCTTCTTTTTTTTATCTATTTAATGATTTTCAATTTAGTCCATACAATTGATTTTAATTTTAGTTCCGAATACTATTTTTGGTTCCATTACATGATGATTATAATCCTTATATGCCATATTAACACACCATACCAATCTAATGTTGTTGCAACAGCAACAAATGGTAGAGATGAAATAGGGATTAAATTTCAATGTAAAGGTGATTGAGTGGTAATGCCAGTTTAATTTTGCTATCTAAGCTGGGTACATAGTTTTTCTACATCTTTTTGGTTGGCTGTGATTGTTGAAAATGTTGCTATAATTGCATTATCTTGTTATAGCTTGTTCGTCTGTTCCTTTCTTCAGCACCTTATATTAGCTGAATGTTAACCTTGCATACTTTATGTAGGTGGTGTTCCAAATCTGGCCATGTTTGAGAGTGTGGACAATCAGAAGGTAGAGATGTAAAATCATTGCTACTTGTAGTTGTTGGAGATATGAATTTTATTTTATGCACTAATAAAATTTGAATGAATCTAGATAAAAGTTGTCTTTATGGTGTGCTCAATTATTAATTACTTTTCGCATTGCTGTTGCTGTGGACAAGGTCTATTATGCTATACCAAGCAAATAGCTAGTTAAAATTTCAAAATGTGGTGTTGGTACAGCTAATTTTCTAATTCATACTATTAGCTATTTGACTAACCTTAAAGTGTTCTTGTACCTCTTGAACTGTAGATAGCAAATAATCTTGATCGTATGGTATCAACCCTTGGAAGAGATCCTCTGAAGGTTTTGGTCCAAGTAAATACCAGTGGAGAAGAATGTAAGTTTGACTTAATCTAACTCTTTGTTACACTTTTTGGATCTGTTGAGGTTTCCCCTCTACCTTTGGATGTGAGGAAAATTCTTACTTGAGGTATTTGCAAATCCTTCATGTGTAGATTGTAACTTGTATATTCGTGTTACTGACATGTCTTCCCATAATGAGACTTCTTGATTTATTATTCATTTTATTTCTTTAATAACGTTACCCATGGAATTCTACAAATTGAAAGAATATAAGTAATTCAAATATTTCCCCTTATCCCTGTTTTTTTTTTTTTGCTACATTCAACTTTTATTTATTCATTTCAGATAATGACATAGTAATGCTACTTAATCAGTCACTCCTAAGGTAGTTTGATATCTGTTGAATTGGAGAATTTTAGCTATTCCATCATTGTTTGTTAACCCAACGTATCAAATTCTTTGATTATGTATTGACATTGTTTCAAATACTTTGGAGTGCACTGTTTGTCATAACACAATGATCTTATTTCTTACACATTTTAAATGAGTAATGTTTGTATGGATTCTTATGTTTTTGCAGCCAAATCTGGTATTGATCCTTCTAATTGTGTTGAGCTTGCAAAACACGTGAAATTGAGCTGCCCAAACCTAGAGTTCTCTGGCTTAATGACAATAGGAATGGCAGACTATACCTCAACCCCAAAGAACTTTCAGGTGACAGATTCTATTCTTATATTCTGAAGCATGTGTGGAGCACTCCTTGAAATGATCCATTTCTTGTTTGTCATAACTTGTCCATTTAAGAATTGTATTTCGTTTATTGTCTTAATGTTGTTTTGTTGAAATTTGATCTGCATTTTTACCATCATTTTGTTGCTTTTGTAGTAATGTTTTATGTGCCTTTTGTTCCAACTCCCTCTTGTCTATTTACTAAGGTTCTCTCTTTTGTGAAAAATCAGACCCTGTCAAATTGCAGAACTGAAGTATGCAAGGCACTTGAAATACCCGAGGAGCAATGTGAACTTTCAATGGGCATGTCTGGTGATTTTGAATTAGCGGTATGGAGTATTGTCCTAAAGTTAATTAGCAATTATAATTTTCTTGATGGGCATGCCTTGTTTGATACTTGCCGTGATGATGACAGTGTACGAAGAATGCTAACAACGCACTTTCTAAAACATTTTTCATTATTGATTGGAAATTCCGAAAGGTCCCACTAAATCATAAATGAAGTTCATAAAATAAAGGGGAGATCTACATTCTTACGTGAATTTTACCCAATAATTAAGTCTTGAAAGAGTGTGTTGGCATTTTTCGTAGTTTTATAGATATGGTTGATGATGACACTACCACATTTCTCTATAATTAGTATGGGATGTAGTTTTTGAAGCATTTTGAAGATACTACTAGTTGATAGATACGTTACTAAAGTCTTTGTTTGAACTACTTAAAGATTTCTCAGCTAACTAATTTCTTTTACTCTTAATCAACTGTATACATGCAACTGTTGATAAATATATTTTTGCCTTTCCAGATTGAAATGGGTAGTACTAATGTGAGAATTGGATCCACAATATTTGGACCGAGGGAGTATCCAAAGAAACAAGAATAGGTAGAAGCTGTAATCTCTCTCTCCCTCTCTCTCTCTCTTCTCTCTCTCATTCTATATATACAAACTGTGTATTACCACACAGATGTTCTGAAAAGTGTATTGTATTTATTTACCTTTGTAATTGATGCGATGGAATTGGTAATAAGAAAAATCCATAGTTGGTTTACATACCATAAAAACAATCTTCATGCAAAGTCTCCCATTTTTTTGTTTTTTTACAGATTCCTTGTTTATTCTAATTAGAGAATGTGTGTACGGGAGAGCCGTGTGTATGCCTGTGTGAAAATGAGAGTGACAAACACTATTGTAAGGTTGCAGCATACTATAATCATGTTGATGTTCCGCTATCTTTCTTGTGGATTATGTTCTGCTTCAAATTTTAATTTGCTAGTACAGAGTGATTCATCTCAATGATCTTGTCCTGAAGCAAGTTCTTTTTCTTTTTGGGTCTGTAGCTAACTGGAGTATAGCTAATAATTGATAATTTTTTAGCTTCGAATTATGTTTTGGAGATCAACTGTGATATTATTTGTACACTTGAATTTCATTACAATGGAGGTTTAAATACCATGTTATAATTTTTTTATTAAATATATGGTATACGTTTCTTAAATTTAATTGGATACAGTCAGTGTAAAGGTTATTTAAAAAAAAAAATCCTTGAATTATGAATTATAATATAATAATAGAGTAATCAACAAACAATTTCTGTTAGAGATAAAAGATTATGTGTTTCAACGAAATTTACGCTTCTAAAGATTGAAAAATATATTCTCTAACGAGCTTTAATTTTTTTTTATTAAGCATTATCAAGTCGTGATTTATGAATGCATTAACAGATATAGTTTAATGATCATAGACTGAGTATTAAGCATATTTATAAGGGAATTCAGTAGCAATTTTTAATGCAGTTATTGTAAAAATTGATGAATGCTTCACCAAAAAGACACGGCGAACGAAGAATCTCTTCCAAATTGTCATGTAATACGATGAATCCTGAAAACTACTAAATGTCCTGCAAAGCTTGCTTTATCAAAGAGGTCCAAATGGCTTCCTAAGCAACAATGATTGGAAAGTGCTCAAACATTCAAGTCTACAAAAACATTTAAAAACATTTATGTACGGTATGGGTTGTCGGTCGATTGGTTGTATCATATTGTTTCAAAGAAGATTTTTGAAAATATGATCAAATGCTCGGCCACTGATTGTGTGAGATTATTTCGAAGAAGATTCTCATATATGTGATCAAATGTTCGATCATCGATTGTGTGAGAGTACTTCAAAGAAGATTTTCATATATGTGATTAAACATCACTCGAACATGCCGAATAGTTCCTCATAGTGTCTTCAGTTTGATTGTCCATAGGATTTCATCTTGATTCTTTATATAGATTATATGTCAAGATTTTCGGTCCATTAGGTCAAACGACATTCATATTAACCACCTAATAATGTAATTAGCGTAAACAGGTCACTGATCATAATTAAAAAACATGATTGTTGAAATTATAAATATAAGTAAAAAATATGGTTGTTAGAATTTTTGTCTCGCACCTTTAACAGATACCTTGATGAACATGAATGCTGAACATGTATACATCCTTTGTGTTGTAGAATGACTTACATAAGTTTATTGTAAAAAATCTACAAGTTTCCCATGTCTACACATGTAAAACTCTCATTGTGCAACTATTAATGTAGCAAAACAACACTAGTTGCACAAACCATCTTCATGGCCTAGACGTGTGTGTAATATAAGTCTGTCATCGAAGTTAAATGAGGTTCTTCCTCAATTAATTATGAAGTGATAGTGAGCAAAAATGCATAGTGTAGTAATGTGACTCATCTTGTTGTATGATAAAAAATTACCACTATATTTTTTTATAAGCTTAAAGACAAAATAGATAAGTAAAAAAGTGAATGATATCAAACATACCTACAACATTACAAGATGAAATCTCAGCAAATGGGTAAAAGAACCAAACTGCTTTCTACATATCACAACATATTATATTATTACATGTCTTCAACAATGTCACGTTTCATTTTATAAATATTATTACATGTTTTTTTATAAATATGTTTTCATTTTATATTTAATAACATGTTTCTATAATTTTTTTCTATTAAATATTAAAGGGTTAGATATGTTTTTATCCCTTAACTTTCAGTGAATTTTGGAATTAGTCTATTCCGAAATTTTGAATTAATTTAATCATTCATATTTTGAAATACATGGATTTAATCCTTTTAAAAGTTTTGTTAAGTTTATTTGACATTTCAAGCACGTTTTATAATAGTATTTGACTTAACATAAAAGTAAAAATGTGTCAAACAATATAAACAATTCAAATACAATTCTGAAATGCGTATGAAACATCAAATAACCTAACAAAATTTGATTAAAATGACTAAATTCACATATTTCGAAAGATAAAGGACTAAATTCGTCCAAAATTTTGAAATAAACTAATTTCAAAATTTACTGAAATTTAAGGAACAAAAACAACGTTTAACCCAATATTAAAAAATATAGTTTATAATTAATTTTCTAATCACTCTTAACTAAATTTTACTATATACCACACCTATGAATTCTAATTAGAAGGTAGAAGTGTAAATATAGTTTTTTTCTTCATTTAAAATTATTTTTTAAATTGAAAGTCAGAAGATATTCTTTTCTATTTTCCTCATATCATTGCCAACTGTGGACTCTAAAACCTCTCTTAAGACCCGGCGCAACACAACACTGAGTACAGAGCATAGTGTTTTGTGTTCTTCTTCCTTATCTCAATCAAACTATGTCAGCCCTTTCAATCCCATTCAAATTCTACTTCCCTCCAACCACCGCCACCTCCTTCCCTCCCTCCCAAACCAAACCCCTAAACTTCACTTTCCAACGCAGAACAAGAACACCTACAAAAACGGCATGTGCTGCTTCCGAGAACCCCAAGCAACGCCAAAACCCGAAGAAGAACCGGACAGAGGCCAAAACCGAAACCACAAGTGATGATGTAGAAAAGGGTATTGACCCTGCTGGCTTTCTCGCCAAACGTGGCATTTCCCACAAAGCTTTTGCCCTGTTCCTCCGTGAAAGGCATGAAATTTGGAAAATTTAAAATGAAAGTTGGGCCGTGTTTGGTGGAATTTTTGTTTGATTTTTCTGGGGTGTTTGGTTTTAGTGTTTGTGATGGAAAGTTAGATTTTTTAGTAGTGGGGTGATGGCACTCTCTTCACATGGTATTACACTCACACTCTGCTTCTTAGGCTCTTTTAGTATTAGTGATGGTAAAGTCAGTAGTTTTAATCATTAATGGAAAAAAAATTAAGTGTTGATATTTCAGCACATTCATGATTTGTTAGGCGTGTGTTCGTGATATCACATGTTGGTTCTTTTCATGAAGAACTGAGGCTATGTTTGGAGAAAAGTTGGTAGAGTGTATTTAGAAATTGTAATGCTCATCTCCGATTCTAACTCACAAAATAAAACAAAAAGGAAGAATTGTTGCTTTGAAAGGAAAATCTTTTTGGAGCTCTCCCAACTTACGTGCAAACATACACTAACTTCATTCTTCAATCTGACTTGCTCAGGTTAGAACAAGTGAAATCCCTTCTTTGGAACATCTTGTTCAGGGTTCCTACAAAAGAATTGGGGAAGTTTGGTTTAAGTGAAGAGGGTAATTGAGACTAAGAATAGTATATGAAGTAAGGCTAAGGTACTTATTTGTTAATTAAATGGGCGAAAAACTATATTGTTTTTATTTTTGCTGTCTAAGTGAATGAGATGGACATGTTGGTCACCTTTTTTTGCCTCTAGATGGATTGGAAATTTGATGCTTGACATTATAAGATATAAGATGTTAATCGTTGGATTTTGCAGGTATAAAGTATTGAAGGACATGAAAGATGAAATTTTGAAACGGCACGAAAACTTCATGATTCTAGCTTCTGGGTTAGTTCCATTATAATGTGGCTTTAAGCTTGTCATTTGGTACATAATTTTTAATTTTGGTTCTCTCAGCTATGAGCTACACTATTCCGTTTTAGCATCTTAACTTTTATCAATTCCATCGACCATAGTTTTGAAAAATAAATGTGATGTATATTACGTTCCTTATGTGTTCTTGAAATTTGTTGCCATGGAATTATGATATTTGAAGTAGTTGTTAGTAACTTAGTATTAATTATTTTACAAATCTGTGCATGATTGGTCCAGGTTTGAATTATTGGGAATGCATCGTCATCCAGAACATCGTGTTGATTATATGGAATGGGCTCCAGGTTTGACATTATCCCCTATGTTTTCTTTTGGACTCTTTCCAATTCTCAAAATCTTAATGTTGAATGTGTAGTTTAGTTTATCTTGTTTATTTTCAGCTACAACCATTTCTTATTGTGTCCATAGTTTCTTGGTTTTTGACAAGCAAGTAAATGCAGGGGCTCGCTATTGTGCAATTGTTGGTGACTTCAATGATTGGTCACCTACAGAAAATTGTGCAAGAGAGCATTACTTTGGTCATGACGATTATGGATATTGGTTTATCATTCTTCAAGATAAGCTGAGAGAGGGAGAAGAGCCAGATAAATACTATTTTCAAATGTATAACTACGTAGATGATTATGATAAAGGAGATAGTGGTGTCACTGTGGAAGAGCTCTTAAAGAAAGCAAATGAGCAGTACTGGGAACCAGGAGAAAACCGTTACCCAAATAATCGTTATGAAGGGCCAGTTAAGTTATATGAGCAGCTATTTGGTCCTAATGGACCTCAAACCATGGAAGACTTACCAAACATAAAAGATCCAAAAACAAGATACAAAGAATGGGCAGCAGAGCATGGACCTTCCCGTACTGCTGCAATGGACAGTGGCAAGGAGTATGACATATATAATGTTATAGTTGATCCTGAATGGCACGAGAAAATTCGTGCACTCAAACCTCCTATAGCATACTGGTTTGAGACACGTAAAGGTAGGAAGGCTTGGATGAAAAAGTATAGTCCTGCCATTCCTCATGGTAGCAAGTACAGAGTCTACTTCAACACTCCTAATGGACCATTGGAGAGGGTGCCTGCTTGGGCTACATATGTGCAGCCAGGTAAATCTTATCTGGATTCTTGGAAGTAATTTAATTGTCTGTGAATATAAACTAGAATTATATTTGGTCATGTGTAGTATCTTATGGTTGTTTCTTTTGTAAAGATCTACCTACATATTAACTAAAACACACCTTGGACCTGGAAGATATGTTCAGGTCTTCCTTGACGTGGGAATTTTTTATGTTGAGTATAAAAGTTATACCTCATAACAACAAAATCCTTGTCCCAGTAGGTGATCAAATGTATGCCCTTGAAAGAAATTCATATATTATCACCATTTCCTTATTATTAACTTTATGTTCATTATCCTATGTTATATAGTACTCCTTTTTCAATTAATGCCAATTTTGGGGTTTGAATAGAACTTAAAAACTGAGTCTATGTTCAGTTTTATGAAAAGCCAATAAATGCAGAATGCTATACCCAAATACATAAAAAAGAAGAAAAAGGTATGATTGCCTGGATTTGTTTGAACAAGCTTTTCTATTTGTACTTATAGAGAGAAATATAAGAAAAAAAATGAAATAAGCTTTTTCATAATTGTATGCATATTGATTCAAGTTCTCCCACATAATGTTTCTAAATTTTTATTTGTAACTTTTGTATAAACTAATTTTAGCTTATGGAGAAACTTCTTTTTTTCTTAAAGTTTTTCCTTGAAGTGCTTATGGAAAAATTTGTCTGGAACCTTGGTCACTTTCTTTTTGGAAGATGGAGATGGGGTCCTTTGATTTATGTTATAAGAATGTATCAATGATGCTGATTTAATGCATTGAAGAGGTTGATGGGAGGCAAGCTTATGCAATTCACTGGGAACCACCCCCTGAGCAAGCATACAAGTGGAAAAATAGAAGTCCGAAAGTACCAAAATCCCTGCGGATATATGAAGCTCATGTTGGAATTAGTGGTTCTGAACCAAAAATATCCTCATTCAGTGATTTCACAGACAAGGTTTTCCCCCATTTCTTTTGTTGGAATTTATAATTATTCCATTATGCATATCTTCGATGACTATATTTGTAATTGACTCCATTGATTTTTTTATTGTTGCAATACATTCTCAATAAAAAAAATGCAGGTTCTTCCTTACATTAAGGAAGCTGGATACAATGCCATCCAGCTGATTGGAATTGTTGAACATAAGGATTATTTTACTGTTGGTTACAGAGTAAGTTAATGCTGTAATTCTTACTTATTTTTCTCATGGTAATTGTATAGTGATTAAGATTCTTTTAAAGTTTCTCAAGTTACTATTGTGGATATTTAGTGTCATGGGTTCAAACATGCATGCGACACTTCTATTATAGGTTAACTACTTTTGAATTAGGAGAATACAGGGAATTATTTAATAAATCTATGAAGTTAAGTGCTATTAAATAGGCTTATTTGTATTTTGGTCCCTAAATTTTCTTTATGCAATTTTGATCCTTTAATTTTAATTATTTGTAACTCTGTTCAATTACCAGCGACCTTCTATTACTTAAGACATGACACAATGAAATTGGGATTTAACGTGTGATACTGGTGGGTTCTTTACAGGATTGAGAAAGGTAACAACTTAGAGAGTTGTTATTTAATGTAAGTTGATTTAAAACTAAAATTTGAAGAGAGTTATGGAAAATTATTTAAGTGACAAAAATTGTGTAAAAGGAAACCCAGGGACCAAAGTTATGGATAATTAATAATTAAGGGACTAAAATGGTTGAAAAATAATTTTAGGGATCAAATTTGCAGATTTTGTAAAATAGAGATCAAAACTACAATTAAGTCTATGAAACATTAATATACGACAAAGTTGTTAGTAATTGATGATGTTGGAAGTCCCACATCGACTAGAGATAAGACAATTTCCTAATATATAAGTGAGGTGCAAACCTCACTTTACAAGCCGGTTTTGTGAGATTGAGTTAGGCTTAAAACCCACTTCTAACGGATGCCATTTTGACAGACAAGATTGTAGTAACTTATGTGTATGAATTTTACAAAAGGCATACATGCTTTATCTTTTAAGTCTTGACACTTACACAAACTATGTGCACACCTCGTACATGCTGGCATGCTGCTTATAGCTGTTTATAAGTTTTGTTAGAATTTTATTGCCACTCTAACCTTTAGTGACATGCTCAAACATTGATCCGATGGTGCAGGTTACAAATTATTTTGCTGTTAGTAGCCGATATGGTACTCCTGAGGACTTCAAGCGATTAGTTGATGAGGCCCATGGTAAGCATTTTTATGCAGTACTGGTTTTCTTTTTATTGCTTGAACTGACCATGTTGACAGTACCAGCTTTTAAGGTATTAATAAGTTCTTTGCTCTTAGAAGTGTGTTTTGGCCATTCTGACAAAAGGAAACTTTAGTGAGCTGAAATGTGTTAAGATGCTGATCTAAGTTGATATGTCCTTTGAATTCAGTTATGTCTTTTTTTTTTTTGTTTTGTGCATAAAACAATAATTCACTTTGAAAGGGGACACAAACGCAGGTGGATCAGTAATCCTCCTTAATGAAGAAAATAAAAAGAGGAAGGAAAGAAAATATTAACTCAAAAGGATTGCTCTTTCCTTGATAAATCCAACCTAGCAAAATCCTTAAAGTTGTTGGTATAGAAATGTGTTGATGCTTATATGGGATTTAGAAAGCTTGAGAAACAGAATATTTGGAGAATGAGAATGCTTTATTTTTTAGTCAAATGCATATATTACATAGATTACGCGAGATTTGTACATTATCCTCTTTATATAGACTTAGTAGAGACTGTTTCCTAGGCTAATATTAAATGACTGGAACTACGTTGACACTAATACCAATGAACACTAAATGCATTTTAACATGAGATACTTGAGCATACTATTCTTTAATGCATTTACTATATGATTTCCAACGGTTTAAAATCGTGTGTGAAATAGCACAATATCAGGCATTTTTAACATCCTGTACACCCCCAAAACCTTTATAGTGAGTATAGTTTAATCTTAATTGTTAACATTAAAATTTGGAGATAGAAAGAGTGTTTAATTATTTTCCTTCAATACTGTTAGAGATCCCATATCGATTAGAAACAAAACAATAGAAGGATAAGCTTCACTTGAGACCATCGGGCTAACTGGATATTTGTCTAAATTAAAAGAAGACAAGAAACAAAAGCAAGGTAAACCATATATGGTAACTGCACCAGTATATATGTTTCCTGATTTTGCAGTAAAGGCTATAACTATAAAAAATGTATAATATATAATGACAAAAGTCTCTTCTTTGTCTTTGTTGTGCAATAGACTATTTTTCTAACTCTGCCTTTAACTGCACAGGACTAGGGCTGCTCGTCTTCTTAGAAATTGTCCATTCATATGCAGCAGCAGATGAGATGGTCGGATTATCATTGTTTGATGGATCAAATGACTGTTTTTTTCGTACTGGTACCTGTTCATACTGTTGAAACCTCTTCATTTAGTCACATGCAAGTTTTTCCCTTGTTACTCTCTGTTATATGAGGAATGATGCTTCCTCTGTTATATGATGTCAATTATTGATATATTAAATTTCATCTCTACTTTTTAAATTCTTTTAGATGACTACAGTAAAACTGTTAACAGAGTAGGCGTAGCCATGCTATTTGGACAAATGTTTTTGTTGTCAGATGAGATAGTTTTATATGTTTCCTGTGTATGATATTTTCTTTTGGTTCCTTACTAAGAGGACATTGTATTAATTTTTACTACTCAGCTTTGCCATCATTTCAATACCTGTAAATACCACTTTTGATTTCACCTTTCATTGTTGATTAGGAAAACGAGGGCAACACAAATTTTGGGGAACCAGAATGTTCAAATATGGCGACCCTGATGTTCTGCATTTCCTTGTATCAAACTTGAACTGGTATATGCAATTGCAAAGTCAGTGTTGTAGAGTACACTTGTAGTTTTTTCTTTAAGCCATTGTCTTTTCTACCTGATTGATTTATTAGTTAATTATTTTATACAGAACTTGATTTATTTTATAATTCTTTTTTGTTTATTATTTTTTATTGCTTCATCATTTGACATATGCTAAATTACTCATGAACTGATATTTGAACAGGTGGATTGTAGAGTATCAGATTGATGGTTTACAGTTCCATTCAGTTTCATCTATGTTGTACACTCACAATGGTTTTGCTTCTTTTACTGGAGACTTGGAGGAGTAAGGCTTTTTCAAACGTTATTGCTTCTTATGGATAAATATACCTGAGTTTAGTAGTTTCTTACAAAGATATTTTAGTTCCAAGACGTTGCCTGAATCCCAATCCTGTTTCTGAAGGCATTTATATTGTACTTTTATTCTTTAAAGTTTCTTGTATGGTTGTCAATTTTTTGTTTGTTTCTCCTTGTTGTAATACAACTTGACATTTTGCAGAATGTCAAGTCAACTGATTTGTATTACTCAGATTGGTTTTAAAATATGATAAGTAATGACATTAAAAATTGTATTGATTACAAACGTTAGTTTCATTCAGGTATTGCAACCAACATGTTGACAAGGATGCGCAAGTATATCTTATCCTAGCCAATGAGATACTGCATTATCTTCACCCAAATATTGTCACAATAGCGGAGGATGTAAGTATTTTTGTTCTTTTCATTTACTTACAATTTTGGATGCTTTTGTATACCTATGTGCGTCACAATTCTTAAGAGTGAAAAAAAAGTAGGCATCTATTGTTGAATTGGAACTATGTGCATGCTTCCAAAATGCTAGCTAGTTGGGTTTCTCATATGGTCAAAAGCAAGATAGAGTGACTAGAAGGCATGAAGGAAGACTAAACTGAACTTTGGAGTAACTAGTGTAAGAGACTTTATTCTAAATGGGTTTGCAAAAGAAAATGGTTTTTCATATGTCACTCATATTATTTAATCTATGTTTTTGGCCCCACCTAGTTATGAGAAGGCTTAGTTTTCAGGTTAAAAAGGCTCATAAAGTAGGCTAACCTGTTAAAAAGATGAACATTTGTCATGATTCAAAAAGATGAACATTTCTCTTCCTTTTTCTCTGGGGTGGAGGGGGTTCTGAAAACGTGCTTTGTTAATTATTTAATGTATCTTCTTAACGTGTACATGATGATTTGCATTTATTCATTGATCTCCTCTTGTTTCTTTATTGATATGCATTTGTTCCTCTAGTTTCCTGTGCCTGCATGTTTTGAGGTGCATATTTTTGAGAGCTAAGCAGTCATTATCCTGAGATCATCCCATTGCTTTGTATAATATAATATAATGTTTGTATCCATTATCGTTCAGGCAACATTTTACCCGGGATTATGTGAGCCAACTTCTCAAGGTGGATTAGGATTTGATTACTATGTCAACCTTTCCGTGCCTGATATGTGGTCAACTTTTCTTGAGAGTGTACCTGATCATGAATGGAATATGACTAAGGTTGTACACTTGAGCATAATTTATCATTCTTTCATCAAATGAAATGTTTTGGTTGGTCATGTTCTTTTATTAAATTCTAGTTGTTGCTACTTCTAATGTTGTAGATTGTTAATACATTAGTTTCAAATAAAGAATATGCGGATAAGATGCTTATGTACGCTGAAAATCACAACCAGGTAACTCACATTTTCAATTTCTAGAACTATGAGCTTTATTTCTTTATATTGTTTTAAGCCTAATTCTTTTTTCTTCTGCCAGTCCATATCTGGAAGGCGATCATTTGCAGAAATATTGTTCGGCGAAATAGATGAGAATTCAGATCACTATAAGGAATCTTTATTGAGGGGAACTTCGCTGCATAAAGTATGCTGTTCACTATCCTCTAAATTTACTATTTAGAATTGTAAACAAGGATTTTGAAATTGAAAATAAAATTGTTTCCGGCCTGTTTGTTAGAACATTTGTAAATAAGCGGTAGGTTTGCATAAATATTCTGGAGGTCCTGTTTCTAATTTTTTTTTTTCCAAAATTTATGTCCTTTTCTATATTAGAAGTGACTTGTTTCTGGTAGATATGTATCATGTGTGGTGACTTTTCCTATACTTTTATCATTCTTTGTCTTTATTAATTTTCTTCACTTTTGGTTAGATGATCAAATTGATCACGTCAACAATTGGTGGCCGTGCTTATTTGAACTTCATGGGTAATGAATTTGGGCATCCAAAGGTGAGAATTACTCATTATATATGGACATATACGTCTTGTTTGTGACCATGATAATATATTGATGTTTTTCCTTCGTCAGAGAGTTGAATTTCCATCATCAAGCAACAACAACTCATATCTGCTTGCCAATCGTTGTTGGGATCTTTTGGCCAAAGATGGAGTTCACCGTGATTTATTTTCTTTTGATAAGGTAATCTAATAATCTCTTGCTATAAAAGTTATAGAATTGTGTATGTTCTGAATGTATTGTATGTCTAATGTAGACCACACAATATGTATTTATACTATTGAAGAGAACCAATTACAATAAAGACACCAAATAATTAGGAATCAATCATACTACTTTTTGAGATTATGTAACGGTTGATCTCCAAGAAATCTGTAACAGCTGATTATATTCTAACAAAAGTGTTCTTGGAAGGTAATTGGAATATTGAATTGGTCTAATCTGAACTGCATCAATATGAATGGTTAGAGTTTGCAAATAATTTTTTATTCATAAACAGTATAAACTGCTAGTGTTGTGTTTTATGCACTATTCCAAAAGGAAAAAGTCCACATGAGCTTGAGGTGTGAGATTGGACACCATAGGCACAACACAACACAATCTGCTGATTTCCCCTCCCCCTCCTTTCACGTGCGATAATGGGTTCTCAAGATCTTTTTACCACCACTTTTATTTGTTTATTTATTTTCATTAATATTTTTATTTTTGTATCTTTATCCGATGGACTTTACTAATGTGACTGTTAACTTATAATATTATGGCTTACTTGCTAATGCTAAGCAATGAAATTATTTCTAGGACATGATGAAGCTGGATGAAAATCAGAGAGTGCTCTCACGAGGTTTTCCAAACATTCACCATGTGAATGATAGTTCAATGGTATATTGATTTTTTTTCATTCCTTTCCCTTTAGGATAATTAGTGACTAGTTTTCATCTTCATTACTTTCTGGCATGTTCAGTGACAGTTCAATTGTATATGTTCTTTTCTTCATTTGTGTATGATGTTTTCTTCTGTTTATATATGCAAACCAATGGCGTATTTGTGCTATATATTTATCTTGTTAATATCATACCAAGCGAACTTGTGTCAATGTTATGTATGTGGTAAAGTATTCCCTACCATTATTTGCAGGTCATATCTTACATCAGAGGTCCTCTTGTCTTTATTTTCAATTTTCATCCAACAGAGTCCTACGACAGTTATAGCATAGGTGTAGAAGAAGCTGGGGAGTATCAAGTAAGTTTCATTTCATTGTGAAATTTGTAAACTTGTTTTTGTTTTTATCCATGCATTGCTATCTTTGCATATTTTAATCTCTCTGTAGGCCAAACTTCTTAATCATTTTACTTCAGACCTTCCAAAGGGAGAACTAATTTTTGTTGCCACTTTTTGATGGTGCAGATTATTATGAACACTGATGAAATAAAGTATGGCGGTCAAGGAAAACTTAATGAGAACCAGTATTATCTGAAAACTATCAGCAAAAGGTACTCATGCTCTTTGAAACTCTGCTTTTCATCTTTTCGCCTTTTTAAGGATGATTATCTTTAATGTGTGCAACCAATTCATTGACTATTGACAGAGTTGATGGCCTTCGAAACTGCTTAGAGGTGTCACTACCCAGCAGAACTGCTCAGGTTGATCATTTTGTTGTTACATTTTAGTTTATTCCCAACGACCATTTACTTATCATAGTTATGCAACCAAATAATTGAAATCTATCTAAGTTTAAGTCATTTTTTCTAAGTTCTCATTGGCTATCACCAATAAGAAAAAAGAAGAGAGAAACTAATCACATCTGATATTGTTCAACACTATCCTTTTTGGTTTTCATTATTGTTCTCTTTTGATGTGTGATTCATACCATCACCTTTTTGAAATTTCAGTTCGGTATCCTCTCAAATGTCTGAGGAAAATTATGAGGAATGAATTTTTCTCACAATCTTGGAATATAATCTTCCTTGAAATTTTCCCCTACAACATGGCCAATTGTGATGTGATTTCTGAAATGGCCTAGTCATTTTATCTGTATATAGATATGGTTCGAAGTGATGTGATTTCTGAAACTGTGGATATAATAGGGCATTAATTAAATTTTAAGATCTTATAGGACAATATGTTGAAGCAAAAAATGAAAAATAACCGTGTTGTTTGGATAATAGAACCATATCTACCTTTCAGCACTGAATTTCTTTACCACTTTATTTTAATAAATATCCAACTCTACATACAGGGACTTTCATTCCTTTCCAATTTATTAAAATCTATTAGTTTTTATAAATATAAATTGTACTACCTCTGCTCTCATTTATATGCAACAAAAAAACATCTTTTTACAAAAACCAAATTGTAACTACATTTAATGTTATTTTTTTCTGCAGTACTCTTACCTTCATGTTATTAGTTGTAGTGCTTTTTGTTTCAGACAAGGTCATTTTAGGAAGAATATTAGGAGATTAGTAATAACAAATAATTACTTCTGTTGGACCTAAAGTTTAAACTTTGGTAGCTTTATCCTTGAGCATGAATATGCATATCTTTGTATTGACTATCTGTGTTTGAAACTTGACAGTACTGAGCATAACTTTATACCTTTCAGGTTTACAAATTAAGGCGAATTTTGAGAATATAAACACATTGCATCTGTGGAGTAACTTTTACTGAGCACAAGGATTTTCTGACATTTTACCATGGAATGCTCTTTGGTATGTCTATCAACAGAACAAAGTATAAGATTAAATATGATCCTTTTAGCATACATATGCAGATGTCAATTGAAAGGGTTAAGGGCTAATCTCTCTAAGGTTAACACAACTGGTTTGTGGATTACTATAATCCATGGGAAAGCTTTCAGGCAATGGATCCTAAGTTTATAAAGATGCAAGATGTTGCAAAAATGAAATATGAAACTTCATGTTGTAATCACATAAACCTAGGATCATGCTTGTAAACCATACTGATTCATGTGCTAGGTTCTGTGTACTTGGGCTTATGAGGTGGTTTTCAAGAGGAGGAATTTGTAATAGGATTTTTGCAACATTATGTTCATAAAGGAAAGGATAGTGATTGTAGGGTGCATTAGTTATATCTCAAATTACAGTTATATCTTATTTGTCTCTGTTTTTCAGTCTACTCATGTCATAGAAATATGTGAATTTCCAGATTAGAAGAACTATTATGAGTAAAAATCGACCTTAAAATTATGTTAAGATGTACAGTTGTAAAAAAAAAGTGATACAATAATATTATTCAACTTTTCATTAATTGATGTTTTGTCTATATGATTAGATTATTAATGAAAATATTATATATCTTTCTTTTTTCTTGTAACTGAGTTTCATACTTAATGTTACACAATATAACCCTCTAGCTATCCCGATCCTGTAAGAGTATCATCTCATAACTACAGTATATCATAATCATTACTAAAACTAAGAAATTATGAGTATATATTTCAACTTCATTAATATCTGTTATTATTATATGTATATTGTTGTTTGAACTAAAAGTTTCAACTTAAACTAAAATTCCCGATGAAAAGAAAAAGAATTGACTCATCAATATTCTGGTCTAAACAAAATTTCATTGTTTAAGTGAAAAATGATTTAGACACAAGAGATTTACTTTATTCTCTTTTTTGCTGAGTGATAATTTGTCACCTTAAATAAAATCATGCAAAAGTTGGTTGAAAAGGAAAATTATTAAACATTTTTTATTAAATTATTTCATTTACATTAAAAAAATACAAAAAAAAAATGTGTGTTTTCATAATTTCAATATGCAATTCTAGTCTTCAAATTATTCTTCTTGTTATAAGAAATAAATAATGATTAAAAAAGATAAAATAGTATTTTAAAATCACAAAATATAGATTATAGATCATACAAGTTTAAACTATTAAGAAAATAAATAAAAAGTTTATTTGAATAAACCCAAAATGGGAAAAACAAGAATAAAAAAAATCGAGAGATATATTGTTCCTACAGGAGCACTGTTTATGGAGCCGAAATAATGTCTTACTACGATTTCTGAACTTCTAGTGAATTCTTATACTTCTGGTCTGGACCGCTCACTAAAGTATTTGTCTTTTTCCTAACACCAGTGGGGGTGTACATGCAAAAGGGACTTCAATACTCAAGTCAACTCAGTACTTTTCTCAAGTCAAATATCAAATTAATGATTAATGAATGCGTAAATTTATCTGCAGGTTCTAATTATATTTATAATCATTATTTGACCCTTGACTTACCTTAATTACTCTTATTGGAAATTGGTGAATATCTGTTGGAAAGCAATGTCTGTAATATACAATGCAGTTTTCATTTCTAAGTTAAGTATATGCAAAATATGTGGTGCACATGTAGACCTAAGTGATGGACCATAGTAATCACATTGAAATTACATGTAGTGTCCCAAATGAATGTCAGAGTAGTTGTCACACACATATGTGTATGAGGAGTTCTGTGAAATAAGTGAGAAGTTACAAATGATTTTTTGTACAAATTTATGGAAAAACTAAAATTATACAGAAACCATGTTACATGTAGTTAGTATGGACCATAGTAATTAGATTGAAGTGATTATGAATTCAAACTATTAAATTATCTTGTCTACTGTCTCAAATAAATGACATAACATATGTGGATAATTCTGTGCAAATGAGTGGAGATTTGTGATGAACTTTTTGTACAAATTTATGGAAAGATAATATTTTCATATATATATATATATATATATATATATATATATATATATATATATATATATATATATATATATATATATATATTATGTTATCATTCATATTATATATTGAACATCAAATATATAAAACAATAATATATTTTTATTTAAATAAATTTATAAATTAAAATTAATATAAATATTAAACTTTAATTTATTAAAATAAGATAGTATAGTAACAAAATAAATATAAATATTTAAACAGTGCTTTAATTCATTAAAATAAAATAAAAAAATAAAAAAATAAGTATAATTACTCAAACTGTGTACATCTTTGTGCTAGTATGTTATAACCATTTTAAGTACATTGAGGATTCTAATTAGCTATTTTAAATTTTAGAAGAATAAAAGTCAGAAAAACAATTATTTTAAAATTTAGAAGATAAATTTTTTATTTAGAGATCAAAATCAAAAATCAATTTATTTTACAATAACTAAAAACATTGATGCCTAACTAGATGAAAAAAGAAACACTTTTTTAATCTAATTTATCCATAAAAAAAATCAATTTTCTAAATACATATTTATTATATAATATGTGGAGTTAATAAAAAGTCATAAATACTATTAATTTCATTTGTGTTTCTTTCTTTTTCTCACACATTTCCTTGAATACTTACATAACAAACAGATCCATTCAAGATAACACACAAACACATCGAAGAGAAGCACAATCCATCCTTTAAACATGAGAAGATACGTGTCAATCTAAACTTAAAAACCTAAAAAATAAAAATAAAATGGTTTCAAACGCAAAACCGCTTATTATATTTTCATATAAGTGTTTCTTTGTTCGGCGTGTTCTCTCTAAAAGAACCACAAGAGAGAAAAAAAGACTAAACTCAACTAGAGTGAATTGTATCCCAAAATGTCTAATTTGCCCCAATCGCTGTCTATGGGTGCGGCCTTCGGCGGCGGTCCACCATCTTCGTCCAGTGGGGCCGGAACGCAGGGCTCCGGTGCAGGCAAAGATCGGAAGATGGCATCTGCTGAGCAACTGGTATTGGAACTCAGCAACCCTGAACTTCGAGAAAATGCGCTTCTGGAACTTTCTAAGGTTAGCCCTTATAAACAATCATTTTTAGTTGTTTTTCAAGTTTCTGCTTCAATTTTTTGTAGTTTGAATTGCTATGCCGGTTAATTGAAGTTTATAGTATTTGTTTTCATTCTCTAAGTATGTGCTTAGGGTTCCTTTTATTTATTTAATTGTGTTTTGTTTATCTATTTTGTGAATATGAATTGAATCTTGTTTCTCTCTCTTTATTTTTGTGTGTATTAATTAACCATTGAGACATTGTGCTGGCTGCGGATGAGGGTTAGGGCAACAGTCCTGTGTTTATTAAAGCTTTGTTTTCCTTGTTTGTTTCTCTCTCTTATCACTTTGGTCTTTGTTTGGAGAAGTAAAGGTAGAAAGAGATGAGGTCAGTTTGTATGTGTTTAACTATTGGGATGAACCATGTAGTGCTTAATCTGTGTTTGATCACTTGTTATATGAAAAAAAGAAAATAGCCATGAGTTAGCAGCATCACATTACTGCAAATGGATCAAAATATGACCTAGTGGACAAAAAAAACCATGACAGGACCAAAAAAATTGGTGGTGGTGGTTGCTTGTTCTATGGCTTTGGCATAGGTATTATTAATTCCCTTTGTTAGTAGAGATGTTTGAAATTTTACATTGACGAGAGTGTTACCATCAAATTACACTGGTAGACAAATCTCTATTTTAAAGTCAGTTTTGTGACAAATCTCTATTTTAAAGTCAGTTTTGTTAGTAAAAGACTTAGCTTAAAATCAAATTCTAAAACTCAAATTCTAAAATGTTATCAATAGTCACCGCTATGATTATCAAAGGTTGTTGGGCTTATTGATGGTTATAAACAGCCACTCCTTGCTAGATGTTGTTTGGACTTATTGATGGTTACTATTGCTATCATGGCAGTGAGGTGCGGCAAGACTCTCACATGACATTTTCAATTTGTGGTTAAACCCACCACAATAGCCATGCATAGAGTCAATCACCATCACACTTATGTGGTGTTTTGAAGTTCAAGGAAAATTCACGTCATCAAACCCTTTTGAACTTTTTCAATTTGTGGTTAAACCCACCACAATAGCCATGCATAGAGTCAATCACCATCACACTTATGTGGTGTTTTGAAGTTCAAGGGAAATTCACGTCATCAAACCCTTTTGAACTTCCTTCGTACTTTTGTCTAAACCTACACTCCTTTTATGTTGTCAGGGATTTTTCACTTCCACATGGACAGTACTAGCGAATAGAGAACCTATTGGGTCGGGTCCCTTGGGTTTCTGTGTGTCTTTCTCTCGTTTATTATTTATTGGGCTTCAACCTCAAGTTGTGCCCAATTAAGTTAAACACTCCTGTGCCATATTTTCATGGTTGGATTTAAAGTTGTTATTGGTGAATTCTTATTTATAATATAATATAATAAAGTAATTAAACCATAATCTATGCTTTAAGAAATTAAAAAAATATTAAAAAACATAAAAAAAGTTAACTAGATGATAATAAAAACTAAATAAAACATGACATATGATATAATCAGGTAGATAAGAGTTGAATATGTTTTTTGATCCCTTATAAATTAATGAATTTTCTTTGTGGTACCTGGTAAATTAGTTTAACTCTTTCATTCCTAATAATCATTTTGTTTTACATTTTTTTTTCTCTGAAGTGTTATATAAAGTACTTTATTTTCAAAACATTATCTAACATGCTTTTGGGACCCAAAAGAAAGTGATAAACTGATTAGGGACAAAAATTTAAAGAAAATATTTCAGATGATACATTAGATTTTTAACAACTATAGATACATTAGATACAATGTATGAGGGATGAGAAAGGAATCTGAAAAGCTATATCTAGGAACTAAGTGCAGCGCAAAGCACACTGCACCTTTACAATAAATTCTATTTAAGACTATTTATTCTAACAGTGTTCTATTTCAGTCCCATATGGTTTTCAATTTTGAATCCAGGTCTACTCTTTAGAACAAGTAACCCATTGTGTTCAATTTTTTTTTTCAAGATTTCAACTAGAAATCCTCTATGCTTTATTCAAATATGTAAGTCCTGATAAATAATATAAGAAGTTTTATTACGTGTGTGTAACTAATCTAAGACGTGGTTTACAGCATAATATTATGACATCATTTGATTAGCAAACCCTTCCTAGTAGGAAAAGGCTTGGTGGTTGTTCTTATTGTGTCTAATTAGATCAGTAAAATGATTTAATGGCATACCATTTATATTGAGAAATTTTCGATATTTGTGATGCACTCATATAGAGGTATCTGATCAATGTTTTTCTTTCTTGTTTTTGGCATTTTAGAAGAGGGAGCTATTTCAAGATCTGGCTCCTTTGTTATGGAATTCTTTTGGTACTATTGCTGCACTTTTGCAGGTATGCTATCTAACCCTGGTAACATTCCTTTCCTGTATAGTTAACCATACTTTCCTTCAATTTTTCTTGTGAATTTTTACTTAGTTTGTAAAAGTTTGAGTTTTTTTTACATTGCACTTTTTTCCTTGTGCTTTTTTGCCTTTCTATCCATTCTGATATGTTATATCTTTTGATAAGTTGATGTTGCTTCCAACTTCCTTTGCAAAAACCAATTTTTTTATTATATAAAACTGATGGGGTGGTGATGGGTGATAAAAGTAAACGGTCATGGTGTGAGATAACTCAACTTGTTTAAAACTGTTAATTTATAACTTAGTCTTAATAGCTAGGCCGATCATTCTTTTGGTAATTAGTAAGTTTTTATTCTTGGCATACTCTGTAAACTGCACTTTTTCAGCCTTAAGGAGGGTTAAGTTTCCTTGTTTGATTTGGTTCAAGAGAAGGGAGGAAAAATATGAAGAAATAACCGTTATACTTTTCTAAACAGCAATAGAGGACAAGGTAGGTAAAATAAAATCTCCGGGGAACATAGTTGCATAATCAAAATAATAAAATTGTTTTCCCTTTGCTGCAAATGTTGCCAATATTGAAGTCGAGTCAGAAATAGGAAGGAAAGGATTTCAGCTCCATTATTACCCCTCCCATCCAACTTTATGAACGAAAAGGAGGCTAAATCTAAAATATTTCTCCACTTTCTTCATTTTCGTTTAACCAAACTAAACATACTATTAGTTATTGCTCAGTTAATTCGGATGTTGTATTTTATAGTCTCTGTAGCTATGAGCATTGTTGGTTTAATTTTTCTCAGATTTAATTTGATTTCATATTTTGTAAGCATTTGTGTCATTGAAAAAAATTATTTCTCATTTTATCCCTTAGGCATTGGATTTTTATTCATTGTTTTTCAGTAGCAAGTTTCTTCACAATTTTCCTCTACTTACAAGGATTGATATGTTTGTTTCAGGAAATAGTTTCAATTTACCCAGTTCTTTCACCACCAAATCTTACTCCTGCACAATCAAATCGAGTGTGTAATGCTCTTGCCCTTCTTCAGGTCAGATGACTTTGTCCTATCAAGTTGTTTTCTGTGCTTTATTGTGACATTCATTTTGTTTTAGTGAATAACTTCATTATATGACTACCATATTCTAGAACACCAAACTATGCATTCATCCATATGGCTGGAAAAGCTTGGTTGTTGTTGGCATATGTAAAGGAGGTGTAACCTATATATAAAGCATAGAATACCCTTTTAACCATGTTTTGATTTTAAATACTGAATTCGGTTACTTCAATGAAGTGTGAAACATTGCCCTAACAGTGGAATTATATCTGCATGCTACATGATTCTGACTGGTTAGTCATCCTTGGTCAATGTATACACTCCAAAACTATGTATCAAATTTCTAGCATGCATTTTATGTAACAGAATACATTATGCTAGCCAGGTTATTATGTTTCTTTAGGACAAATGAAACCAAGACATTATTGAGTACTGCTTTTTTAAGCTTATTAATTCTGAAAATCAGGTGCTTAGGAAATGAGCATATCATAAATATCATACTTCTTATTTTTTCTTCTTTTCACTTATCTCCTTTCAAAATATGTTATGAAGAAAATAAACAAAACACTGACGCTGCTGAGTGTTTTTTTCCCTTGTAATATCTTTTTTCAGTGTGTAGCATCTCACCCGGATACAAGGATGCTATTCCTCAATGGTATCGTCACTTTCCTTATTCATCTGAAGGACTTTAAACTTCTGTCTGGTTTTCTATTGATCACCTTTGTGTTACACAGTTTTCAGTATTTTTTCGAATTTGGATTCTATATTGAATTTTTATTGTTGTCCCTATGTGTCTCCAAAATACATTAATGGACACTGATTTTAGTGTTTTAAAATATATTAAAAACTCTTTTAATATACCAACACAAGTGTATTTTGAAGGCTTAGCAGAGGGATAACATTAAAAAATCAGTAGAGAATCTGAACTCTATTTTTTCTATATGCTCTAGTGCTTTAGAAGATGCTGTCAGTTTTTTTCGAATTGGTTGATGCCATCTGGATAATATAATGAATTGGGAAGCTCTGGAAACTATAATGTCCAGCTGAGCATTTTAGGGACATAATACAAGTCAAGTTCATGAGCTAATTCATAGATGGATATGGACTTCTGATTTAGGGGTTAGGGGTTGATTGAATTGTCAATATTTTTATTTTGGGTTTACATTATTTGTGAAAATTAGCCTTTTAATTTGATTTCTGCTTATATAAATTTACTGCATAAAGGGATGCAGACATCCTCTTTTGTAAATTTAATTCATTCTTCTTGAATTTGTTCACTGTAATATAATTTGTTCACTGTTGGAATTCCTGTTTTCTGATTGCTTTGGTTTAGTGTATGTTTTGTTTTAAATGATTTTTAGGTTGGGTTGGAGGATATCTTATCCTGAATGATTTTAAGATGGTCTGCTGAAAATCTTCCATCCAATATATAATAGCTTTTACAACTGAAAGTGAATCTTGTCAGTCTTTCTCATCTTAGGACTTCTTTCGTTGCTTAGAAGTCAAGTTCTTTTCTCTCACTATCTGTAGGTCATTCCTGACTTCCCAATTTAACTGCATAACTTTTACCTTATGTTAGATTTCTTACTTCCAATTTCTACACACTTCTGATTGAAATAAAAGAGTCATTGTTTGAATCCCTAATGTGTATTGAGCACATGCGGATATGCATTTATAAATAGGAAAATACAAAGAGATTGGTCTAAGCCTGTTACATCTAACAGTTCTAAACCTGTTTGGCTAGAAGCATTTAGTTTTATATTACCTTTTTTGCATTGAATAATTATGAGAACTTTTGACTTCATAGTTTTTGCTTGTTCAAGGATAGTACATGAAGTGTTTGATGTTTCATACAATGAATTGTTGTACTTGCTTTTTTCTCCACTGCAGCTCATATACCTTTATATCTGTACCCCTTCCTTAATACAACAAGCAAGTCAAGACCATTTGAGTACTTGAGGCTTACCAGTCTTGGTGTCATCGGTGCATTAGTGAAGGTATTTCTTCCTTGCCCATTCTGTTGGTTGCAAACATCTACTAGAAAAAAAATATAAGACAATATACATGATTGATGATTATATGGCAATACTAAAAAGAAATTATCACCACATTCTTAACACAAATCCCCAAATTCAATTTGTTAGTATGGGTTATTCACTACTATCAAGGAAAAAGTATAGTACCACTGTTACGTTACATTATCATTGTGTTTTATTTTTTTTATTTTATAATTCATATCTAATATGTTATGTTTTCGTCAATTGTGAAAATTTTTATCCATCAGGTCGATGATACAGAAGTTATAAGTTTCCTTCTTTCAACAGAAATAATTCCTCTGTGCTTGCGCACCATGGAAATGGGCAGTGAGCTATCCAAAACAGTTGAGTTTACTGATTCTTTGTTTTTAGTCTTTGGTAAACTATGTCATCACGTTATTTGTCTGGCAAATTGGATTTAGTTTCTGTTTCCTTCATATTTCTGAGCACTTTCTTCTGGTCTCTGTTTCATTAACATGTGTATATGCACTTTTTTCCAGTGAGCACCTGTGTATTTATGTTACTCTATCTTGCTCATTCTAATACAACCATTTATGATTTATCTGTGCATGGATTCATATGTTCATTACTGATATAGCATGAGTAGTTGGTCTCAATTTAAGCTCTTAGCTACATCACGGGGCTTTGAAATTTTCATGGCATGTTTAGTTTTGTAAGATGTAATTTGTGCACTGGCATTCGTAATAGCTGAGTTAGAATGTTATTCTTGATCCTAAAGTCAGATATTTGACATAGATTCATGATTTTGTGCTATGAATGCCAAAGATGTCTTCGTTCTGTAGACATTAAGCCACTTGGGCATTTTAAATTTTCATTCTCTTGATCTTCAATATATACATGAATAATAGTAAAATGGATCATGCTTGTCTAATGAAACCTCCACCACAGGTTGCAACATTTATTGTTCAAAAAATTCTTTTGGACGATGTCGGCCTGGACTATATTTGTACTACAGCCGAGCGCTTTTTTGCGGTAGGTAGAGTTTTGGGGAACATGGTGGCAGCTCTTGCTGAGCAACCCTCATCTCGTCTACTGAAGCATATCATTCGGTGCTATCTTCGCCTGTCAGATAATCCAAGGTTAGTTGGTAATTTGCAACTACCTACTTGTTCCTTCTTCATCCCTTCAAACTAAATTGCCTCGTCAGCTGATTTTCTTTCAAGTTGAATTATAATTAAACTTTGCTCTGGTTAAAACAGGGCTTGCGATGCATTAAGAAGCTGTTTACCAGACATGTTAAGAGATGCCACTTTCAGCAGTTGCCTTCGTGTAAGTGCTTGTAGTTCCGGTGATATACAAATTTGATTCAATGAATTCAGTGAATGGCTGGATTACCGAAATCATAAGTTGAAGGATTCTAGTGAAGTAACTGGAAAAGTCAATTTATGTAGCAAAATCTAGGTCACTTCCTTTAAAGAGTTTTTGGTGTTTTTTCTTTATTTGAAATTAGAGTTTAACCTTAGGAATTTATGTTGATCTTTAATGCAAAACACTTATGACGTGGATTATGAAGGTGAGGTCCCAATAATTTTGAAAACGACACCATTTGACCGAGGAACCTAGGTTGATCTTTATTGTAAATTTATCACTAGGACTATGGAAATGAAACCAATTCTTACTTGAAAATAACACTAGATAGAAGTACCTAAATAATTGCATTTAATTTTTCTCCTGTACCAAACCAACTACATGCTTTGTTTGCTTATATTATCTGGTCTCGGTTTTGTTTCTTCAGGAAGACCCCACAACTAGAAGGTGGCTACAACAGTTGCTTCACAATGTTGGAGTGAATCGAGTTCCTGCACTACAAGCTGGAGGAGGTTTCGATCATATGATTGTTACCTGAGATAAGTTACAGATCATCCCTTTTGGGTTCCGGCTATATCCATATTTCATGAAACGTTGTTGGTCAGAGGAAGAGGCTGTAATTATTGGTGCCTGGAAATCAAGCTAAAAGACACTTTTCTTTTTAGTTATAGGTGGTTCTTTATACCCATTGTGCAGTTAAGCTTAAATCAAGACATTGAGGTGGGTTTTACTCCTTAATGAGCTTTTAGGAGGTACATTATGGTATCAATCATCAAATATTTCAATCAAGTTAAAAGTGGTCTTTAAAGGTGTCTTCTTATAAATGCAATCCTTGTTTATGGTTTTCTCATTTCACAGCCAATAAGGGGAAGAGTGCACATTAAGTCACATTTCTGGTAGATAGGTTTTATTCAAGTCATTTGTAGTGGATTAGATCGTATCTGTATCATTGAGGCACTAGAATTAAGGTCGTCTTTAAGGCAAATTATGAATGATTGCAATTTAGGTAAGTTCTTTTATAGTTTCTCTCATGCCCAGAGCCATCAGCTAGGAGTGTGGTGTGGTGGGGCAAATCTAGGTGACCCAATAATGAATTTAGAATGAGTTGGTCTAGTATTTGAGAATGTAAACTTCAAATTTGTTCGGGTTTAGAGTTGAGTTTAATTTTATGAATAGGATCAAGTAAGTATTGAGATTGCAATTGAGGTTCCCTTGGAAAGAACATCAGATATATTCTCAATCACAGAGGAAAGTTTTTATATACTTATTTTGTGGGAATTTTTGTGTTAACTGGTATAGTATTCTTCCTGATGCTATGGCCCTTTTAAGCAACTTATCCAAATTCCTGCTTTCCCTTTTTAGGACCAAACGTTTCCACTATTCAATGAAGGAATCAGATTTTCATGTGTACACGGAAGTTAAATCAAACCAGATTAAGATTTTTATTAACATTCATAAAGTGGAAGATATTCTTTATTCTTGACCACCATCACCGAAGAATATTTGTTGGAGCATTAAATTGAAGTGTCTTTCTCCTTTTATGGATGAGAATCAACAAAGGGCTAGTAAATGCATGTATGACTGCGGTGATGATTTAGATTAAGATTTTTCTTACTGCACCACCATAAAAGAAAAAAATTTCTAAATTACCCTCATTAAAAATATAATTAAAATATCTATATTTCTTTTTTTCTATTTTTTTTCAGAAAGAATGACAGTTTCGAAAGATATTTTCGAAAAGTATTTTCAGAAAATTATTTTTAAAAAAGTCATTCTGAAATTATATTCTGGATGGATGCTCCGGAATATATATTCAAATGCTATGGCCACATAGTCACTATGATGTGATACATTGAAATTAAAATTTGGGAATCCAAGACCATGGTAATCCAGAAAGGAAAGAGGATATAAATAAATAAGCTATCACAATAACAAGATAACATGAAAACTTGATTTAGGAAATAAAACATGATTATGCAATACAACTTAATTTACGACTAAATCGCGATGCATCATCAACCAGATGCTATTAATTGAACCAATCTTTTCTTTAATTAATTAAGTTATAAAAGTATTTATAAATTTAAATATTTTTAACTGAAATTTTAAAAAAGAAATCTTCAATTAAATTTCTAACTCATCAGTCAACTCATTTTTAGAGAGAAATGAACGAGTTCATCAAGAAGATAAAAACAATTAGAAATGAAAGGAATGAATGGAAGAGTGATTTAGAAATGAAAAAATTATAAATAATGTGTTCAAGCCATTTCTTTATGACAAAAATTAAACAACAGAGTACTTAGATAAAACTAACAATTTCAAGGACTCAATAAAATAATTTTTTTAATAAAAAATCAATTAAGAATATCCAAATTTACAAATACTTAAAATTTGAGTCATTTTTGTGTGGCTAATTAGGCCATAAAATGCATAAGGATTTGACCAATATAAAATATTGTTGACTCACAATAAAAAAAGAGCTTATTTGGATTGAATACAATATTTTTAAAATGATAATATTTTCATCAATGTGTACAAATCTTTTTACAGAGTTTTCTGTAAAGTTGAAATAAGTTGTTCTATTCCTAGTTCAACAAAGTCTACATTTGGAAGATGAAGACCTTGAGTATATTCATCTTCCGTAAAGTCCACTTTCTTCAATGTTCTTTTGTAACTCATAGCAGCTGATATTGGGTGAACTCTCGCAATTGAAACCTGTAAGTGGATGCATGAATTCATAATGGTTACAGAAAGACATTTTTATGCTATATTTTGTATTATTCAGCGATTAAACAATTCAATTTCAGTATAATGAGTACCTTTAGAGTAGAAATCTAAATGATCCATCCTTTGCACATACCATGTTAGATCCTCTTAAAGTTCACTCAACGGAAAGGAAATCAAATTTCAATACTAGTAAAATCAAGAAAATACCAGATTTTAACAATATAATGCAAAAGGAATGAGCTGATTTTGCAGATTTTGTTTCTTCTGAAAGTATGTATTGAAGAAAAGGACATTACAATACTTTATCATTTGGTCAATATCGTTGAACACCCTCCTTCCCTTCAATTCTTTAGCATCTTATAGTTAAAATTTGGTATTCTTAAGTTTTTTGTGCAGTAAAGGTTCTGATTATAGTCAAAATGTGTCTGAAGTTGCTGAGGAACTTACACAATGTCTTTCTCCAAGTTCGAACAGCCAAAATCTCCACTGTGTCATAACCTTTCCATTCACTTTAGCTGATATATCAGTCCATCTTGTGTGAGAAAACTCTACTTTATTCAACCCTTCAGACACTCCACTCCCAATAGCTTTAACATATGCTTCTTTTAGGCTCCAATACCTGCAAAGTAAATACATATTTGACTTTCAACATGGCCTGTCTTCAGTTCAAAGAACCATGTTACATTACAAAGAATTCTACTAGTTTTGACATTATCATATATGATACTATCACATTGATTTATAAATGAAATAATTTCAGAGACCATATTATGCTCTGCGTTATACAGAAACACAATCTTCATATCCTTTATTTGCCAAATTATGTTATACTGATAATAATATATTGTACAAGAGCATAAAGTCACAGGTTAAAGTTGTTGGACATTTTGCATTGAAGATTGTTGAGATGCCTTCACTTAAAGAGTGCAGTGACAATCTTAAAAGTTTCTAGCAAGCAATTTGTTATTCATATATTTGATAGTTTTGTCCTAAAAATGACATTTCAGTTAGAGAGGAAGGTGTTTATAATAAATTTTTAAGCGATTTATAACTCTTAGAGACGTACTAGAACAATAATAAATCGAAATTACTAGAAATTATTCCAATTGAACTACTTCAGGACAGTTGACAAAAATGAAGAGGTAAAGTATAACATATCATACCTGTAAAATTCAATTAATACATCATCAGAAGTGCCAGCCATGATTATGTTATTCCATTCCAAACATGAAAAGTATGATGAGAAGAGTTGAACGAATTCTGTAATTGATTCTCTCTGTGGAACATCATATGAGACAATGTCTACCCCCACAAGACATACAGGTTCAGATGCTATGGCCACATAGTCACCATGATGTGATACATTGAAATTAAAATTTGGGAATCTGAGATCATCATGCTCCTGAAAGGAAAGAGGATATAAACAAATAAATAAGCTACCACAATAACAAGATAACATGAATACATGATTTAGGAAACAAAATTGAGTTTCTTATTCAACACAAACATGTACATAACAAACATTACTTGCAACTAAACCACTTTCTGCATAACAAGATCCTACAATTTTGGGATTTCTTTATGTTGCTAGAACAAAACCTTAAAGTGATTTGTATAATTCATCTATTTTGGCTAGTTCCATAACATATCATCAGTCATCTTTGATTGTTCTAGGAAATGCTCATACCAAATAGGGTTTGCCTTCCAGAGTTCGTTTTATGACAATGTCAGGAAATGGGATTTGTAACACATCATGAACAAGAACGTACTGAAGCATGCGGCTGACAAGAGCACGTTTCCTGTCTTCCAATTTAACAAACCTACCAATGCACAACAACTAGATCACTCAATGGATTCATCAAAACCCTTTTGTACAAGTTTCTGACCTAACCAAAAAGCTACCTAAAAAGTCCAAATTACTTGATTTCACTTCAAGTGAGTGCCAAAACTTCATCTTTGTATATACAGTAAAAGGAAAAATAAAATGATTTTTTCATTCAATTTAGAGGATCCTTCTAGATAAACTTGAAAATAAGATTGAAAGGGAAACAAAGAAGGAAACACAAATTTGTAATATTTCAATTTTCATCTCTAAATCTCAATTCCCAAACTTAGTCTTTAAAGCACAAACAAGCCTTAATAGCTAGAGCTGATATAAAAGCATTGCACATATAACAAAAAGCGCTTATGATCATTTAATTAAATGTTGAAATTTATAACAGATTGGTGAAAATTACAGTGATTTAGACAGAGCCAGAGACAGAGAGAGAACCTGGTAATAGAGGAGTGTTCATGGGACGGAAGGAGGGACAGAGCGAAGGAGAAGTCAGAGGGGTGTGGATCCCACTTAGATAATTTCACAACCCATCTCTTCACTGCTTCTTCCATTGACAACATTGCATCCCTTCCACTGTTTTTATTGCGGTTGCTCCTCCTCCTAAGTCCAAGAAGAAGAAAAGATGTCAAAAGAGTTCATGGCTAAAGCTAGCAATTGTGCTAAACTTACAAGATTCCACCTAGAAGAATAATTCTCTAGAACCAAACCATGTTTCAAGGAGAAATAAAGAAGTTTCAAGAAAGATGTACAAAGATATAAAAAATGAAAGAAGAAATAAAAAGATAAAATAAAATGTACAGTCTTTTAAAGATTATAAATATGCAAAACAGATATCCAACAATGGTTACCTAACAAATCCCCATCTATGCTATGAGTAAGATTAACATTTAACATTATAGCCCTGATGCCTTATCTGTTCTATAATAGAATGATGCTAAAACACACCGTTGAATTGATCATGAAATAGAAAGAAAACAGAAAGTAATCTATTCAATTCTAGACACAAACCAAAATGACCATCGATTGAACCCTAGTAACACAATATGCAGCTTTAAAGGAAACAAAAATCAAACAAGTTATGAACATCTTCATGATCTCCAAAGTTCTAATGTCACAGCTCTAACAAAATCTTGGGACAACAGAGGTTAATTATACAGACAACATCTCCTATTTCCTTTCTCATGAAAGCACAGCAAAGATGATCATTGTTATTGTTTTGAGCGATTCCTTTTCCCTCTTACTATTTATCACAACCTAAAAGCAAATAGAAAAGAACATTTGATTCCAGGTCCCTCACTTAACTTGGAATGACTTCAAAACAAACAGGCAAACCCAATTCCTAGCTTCAAATTGAAACCATAATTCATGGTTCAACACAGTAAAGAACGAATAATATGATTAGAAACTAAAGGCACACAAACGTGACATACCATTGTATTACTTTTCATGTGCTTCTCTCTCTGCTAACAAAATTGTAGTACCCAAAACTGAAGAAGAAATTGCAAAAAAGGAAAAACAAAGGTTACAAATTACAGTAATTGATTTGAAGTTTTTTAAGGTAAAAGTTGGTGATGAGTACTCACCTGCGAATCTGTGAAAATGGTGATTGATTAGTTAGTTGTTCACGCCCCTCCTGACATTGACTCCACTTCTGATGTTCTTAAAGAAGATGATAGATTCAACTTAGTTGAGAACTTAATTTCTATAATAAAATATTAAATTGAGATATTTAACTAAAATATAAATTAATTATCAAATAATAGATTAATAAAAACAAAACTGTTGTTTGAAACTATGTTTTGTGAACAGATGTGTATTGTTCTTTGAGTGTATATTATGTTATGTTTTTCTTAGTTTCTTATAAGTTGTGAAATATCTTTGTTCTTGTCTATGGGATGATAATTTTACCTATAGAGATATAAATCTTGAATATATTTTCTACATTTTAATTAATTAAAATATGTATTAATTAGTGTTCAGACTATCATATCACTAACATTTAATTAGTCAGACAAGTGAAGCAATTAATATGTTTTAAACTGAAAATCAATAAATTTATGAATAATTGAAAACTAAGGTATTGGATATACGAGTGAATTTGACGTTCGTATCTAATAATTTACAAATGAAAAAAGGAGTGATGATTTGTGAAAGAAGCTCGTAATACTATCTCGTCACTTTGGAAGAGATTTGTGAGTGACAAAGAATATTTTACAATATTGTCCCTGTGTGAAGGTTATTTGTGGGTAAGAAGATAAAAAAGAGGGAAACATATGTATCGGATTCCAATTTCTTCCTTTTTCTCTATTTACCCGAATCCATTTTTTATGTATTCTGTACCAAGTGCATGAATTCTTTACTTAGATCTGTGTTTCATGTATTCGATTCCAGCACTTAAATATTTTATTTTTCACTTCAAATACATTATAATATTTATTTTTCTCAATTAATAAATATATTTAATATTTTAATTTATGAACTAAAAAATTCAAAATTAATTACAATTTATCTAATTATCATTTTATACTACATTTAACAATAAGGGTAATCTTATTTTTTTATAAAATAAATTTTATTTTGGGTTAATTATGTTTTTCGTTCCTCAAGTATTGGTAATTTTTTGTTTTAGTCCTCCACCTAACGTTTGCTCTATTTTAGTCCTCCACGTTTTAAATCTCATGGATTTCGTCCTCAATTTTAAACTCTGTTAGTTTTAATTGACATCTGTCTAACAAATGGCCACGTAAGGATCTCGTTTTCAGTTAAGAGGATTTTATAAACAACACGTGGTTTTGAATTTTTATTACCGTTTTAAAAGAAGGATTTGGGTTATTTCTGAAACCCTAAAATTGGGAGCAGTTCGTGTTGGTTTTGGGGGAAACATTAGCAGCCAAAATTGAACTCTGAACATTGTTGTAGGGTGACGAAAAGTGGGAGCAAAGGAATTCATTATACGCAGAGGAATAATGGTTCGAAAATTTCGCAAAGTTGTGCGTCGTCGTCGGATATGTCATCCAAAGTGTGTGGGTGTGGGGAAAGATTATTGTTCCTAAAACAACGACTGTGAAGAACAGGAGAGATTATTTTGGAGATGTAGAAATTGGGCTACAAGTGACAAATTTCATAGTTATTGGGCGAACTTGATTTCGTTTGACGTGGTAATGTTTTTTTTTTTGCAGTCCAATTCTCATTGTAATTTCTTTGAATGGTTTAATGAAGAGGAATATAAATTTGAAGGGAACACACCTAACTTTCAAGACAGCGGTAGAACAAGAGCTGAAGAAGATGAAGTGTGTTTGGAGAAGGAGAAAGTTATATTAGAGTTGATAAAGAAAAAGAGAAGTTGAAGACGAAATTGCAAGAAGAGAAAAAGTTTGGGAGATTCCTGCAATTTTTTTTCCTTTTATCGTGGACATTATCAGTTGTGTTGGTTTTTATGTTGCTGTTCAAGTTCAATTGTAATTAGTTTTTTACTAAGTAGTATTTAGCAGTCTTTAGTTATGTCTGAAACTTTAATGGTTAAGTATGTTTGAGCTAACTTTTGGTGGGAAAGTGTTATGTATTTGTAATATGCTATTAATGAATGAAATGAGAAGTTCAAATGTGTTTTTAATGGTGCTTTGCAAAGTGGAGAGATCATGGTACTTATTTCAGAATTGAGGTCTATGGTGGTTACCAAAAAGAGTGATGTGATTACAATTAAATTCATTTTAAAATAGAAACAAGTCTGCTGTAATTTATGAATTCATTTTTAGTTAACAAAAGCACTATCCTGTGAGGTGAATATGTAATTTTTTACTTAACAATTAAATTCATTTTAAAATACAAACAAGTCTATTATAACATTACACGTCTGTCATCAATTATCATAACAAAAAAAGTAATCCATACACAAGTTTTAATGCATCGTCAAAGTTTTGATGCATTGTCAAAGTGGTCCCTAGGATTACACTGAATAAAGTATTGGACACCATACAAGTGGTCCATAAATTTGAATACAATAAGTTATACTATTGCTTTAATCCAAAAAGTTGTCCACTATCACTATGCCCACTGCTACAAAAAAGTGGTCCACCATTAAAAGCAAAAAAAACAGTTTGAATCTGTTGGAAGGGGAAGCTACTTCAACCTTATATGAAGATGGTTTTGATGATGTCTACCTGGTTAAATTAGCCCTGTTTTAGTTAGGCTGTGCATTAGGCTGTTAGTATGAAATTATCAAATGTAAATCAAGCCTACATCAGGTTGTAATTAAGCCTACATTAAGTTGTAATTAACCATCACACTCTTGCTTGTGCAAACATGAATGATTAGTTGTTTAACTAATGGATTAACTGTGAGTACTGCACTAAGGGAGTGAAAACACACTCACGATAATCAATTAGGTAAACTCCTAATCCATTAATGTCAGTAGAGAACTCAGTATAAAAGTTGTTTTCTGAAATCTGTTTCAGTCAGAGAGAAAATTTACAGATCACTGAAATTCATTCTGAGAAACAGCCATCTGAGAGACACAGAGTTCTTGAGAATTCTGGAAGATCATTCAAGTGAAGATTCAAGGAGATTGATAGTTGATTCTACCTTGATGGGTCTAGCTTGAATCAAAGAGCAAATTGACAAATCTGCACAACTATAGGTGTATTCGTTTCTTGTTTATTTTGATTGTATCTCTGATTACAGTTGCTTTATTGTGTGAAGTGTAGGCCTAGGTGCAATTGCGTGGATGCATTGCTCCTAGGGGGAGTTCTTGATTGGTAGATCAAGTTCTTTGAGTTTTTAGGTTCTAGAATTATATAGGTGTTCTTGTAATTCTTGGATCCTATTTGTGTTAGTGGAATCCTCCTGAGTGGGTTTACTCAGGAGAAGACTGGACGTAGATTCATCTTGAGTCGAACCAGTATAAACTATTGTGTCTTCCTTTTTTCTCTTCTCTTACAATCTTTCTTGATTGCTTTAAACAGTCCATTAACACAGAACTGCGAAATTGATTAATTGGGTTATAAGACTTAAAGACTCCTTCGAGATTCATCTTAAACAAGTGAAAGGCTCATTAATCAATTCAGATCCCTTTATGGGTTGAGCTATTAGACAAATCCTTTTTTAACAGAGTCCTCCTTCTATTTCACGTGAGTTGTGCAGAAGTTGCAGTACTTGCTTGAGACCCTATGACTTGTGCAACCATGTTTCTGGTTTGTGTTGTTGGTGGTCTTTATCCCTGGTTAACGTTTGCAACAACCCTGGGTGTGGATCTTCTTCTACTACTGCAACTTTGGTTAGATGGTCCTATAGCGCTGCTAGTTGCACTAACAGTTGGAGTTCCTTGTGTTTGTCCCTGTGAATTGGGTATGTATTACAAATTAATATTTGTATTGTTTTAATGAAAAAAAATTGAATCAGAGGTACAATTTTTGTTCTTACCTTTCTATGTTTGATTCCCTTTCTACAGCTCCTAATGTTGTGTCCCAACTGCTTACACCTGCTGCACTTCATGATAAGATTTTTCTTTGACAACTTGGAATAATTGACATGTTCATCAGTTTTCCTTCTTCTTAGCTTTTTGGGTCTCGCAGGTGGTGTTTTATAAATTGTGCCTCAACCCCAACTTCTTCCTGACCCAGTTCTTCATCCATTCCAGGACCAGTAATAAAATGAACTACTTCGAGCTGACAAGGAACGTGCTGAACATATATATATCTACCTCTTCATTCCTATCCTCTACATACTTAGCCAATGCTAATGCCTCTTTATTGTCACTCAACAATCTTAGATTGTTCAACAACGTCTCTTTTGAGCCCTTCCACCAAAGTCTAACATCTCCAGCGTATTTAAACTCCTTCAGGATCGATATCCTTAACCACATGGATTTCACCCCCACATACTTCAATCCCCTATTCCTTTCAAACATACCCATGTGATGGAACGCAACCGCGAACCCCATTTCCAGCCCTACATTTTAAATAAAATCACAAACCAACCAAATCGAACATTCAACGAAATAAACAATAAAGAGAAAAGTGAACATTCAAGAAAGAAATTGAAAAACAATAAACGACTAACCTCACTTCTTCGTCCACCAAATGCAAGCACTTAGCACCACCTTCTTCGTCGTTCTATGATTACAGTTAATACCTTTGATTACGGATTCTCTCTTCCTTCACCAGATCACATTTAGTGCCTAGGGTTCTTACCAATCACCTCAGTTGAGATTTTTTACGAATGATAACAAGTTAATGACATTCTAACATAACCCTCCCTCAGCTAAGATGTTTTAGTAAAGTTAATGTCATTCTAATTCTAACAAAAACCTCAACTCAGCTTTTAATTAACCTCTAATTGTGCACATGCCTTATTAATGTGTAACTAAAACGTGCAAAAAAAATTTAAAAAGTAATGAAAACGGGATCCTTACATGGTCATCCATTAGACATGTGTCAATTAAAACTAACAGAGTTTAAAATTGAGGACGAATTCCATGAAATTTAAAACGTGGGGGACTAAAATAGAGCAAACGTTAGGTGGGAGACTAAAACCAAAAATTATCAATACTTGAGGGACGAAAAACATAATTAACCCTTTTATTTTTTATGAGTCACATCATTCAAATCATACACAAACTTTCACAAAAATTACTCTCAAATCCACTCCACCATCACCTCCAAATTTCTTAAAAATAACACAAACTTTACCTTTAAATTCACTCAAATCAATCATCTTCCTCACCTTCAAATCTTTCCACTCATAAGAACACACCCTGAGGCTTTGTTTGCATGGAACGATCCTTGTAGAGCAATGATTCTCGAGAATGGATTTGCAGAATTAATTGTGTTCGTATGTATAGATTTGTAAGAGAGGAAAAGTAGAGATTTGAGGGATGGATCACTTTTTCTATCTCATCAAAACAGCACATATTTAGAGAGATGTATAGTAAATTATAATAATATCCTCATAAATCATATATATATATATATATATAATAATAATTATTAAAGTTAATAATATATATTTATATTAATTAATAATTAATAATATATAATAATAAATAATGTATATATATAGTAATTAAATATAATAAAAAATAATGTATATAATAATAATTATTATTATTAATAGTTTTAAATAATAGTAATTATTATGAAAATAATTATTATTATTTAATGTAATTTACTTTTTATTAAATCTTTTATTAAAATTTATTAAATAATATTTTATTAAAATTTAATATTTTTAACTAATCTAAAAATTATTTTATATATTTTTTCTATCAAGGACATTTTAGTAATTTTTAAATTTTATCTATCAATCATTCAAATCATTCACTAACTTCCATAAAATTTATCTTCAAATTCACTTACTTTATCCTCTAAATCCACACAAAGAAACACACATATTCATCCATACATATCTACACAAATCTATACAAGTTTATCTTCACACTTTGTTCTAAATTCATCTCTCCATGTGCAAAGAGCCTAAGAGATTAAAATTATGTGAAAAATAATTGGGACCAGAATTATGAATTTGACTAAACATAGGGAACAAAATTGCATAAAAATTTTAAATTATAACTTTTTACAAAATTATAGGAATTAATTAACAAAATTCAAAGGTAAAATTATAGATTTTACAAAACTATAACCAAAATTATAATTTTTTCTTGAACCGAGTAGACTTGAAAGATATGGTTAGTGTATGATCTGAGATAATATTTTTTTTATGAGATGTTCTTGAGTTGAATCAATTGAGGGATAAGTACCTAGCGGTAAATTGATATGTAATAGTGATAAATTTATATTGATATGTTTTTTTTTATGAAATGTGCACTTATCCAAATTTTGTGTCAAATATTACTTTCTTATTGTATACTTTGAAACATTTAAATAGGTTCAACTATTTGTAGATAATTTTATTTTAATTATATATTCATTCAAGTTTTGTTATGTTTAGTTTAAGTAAAAAAATAAAATAAAATAAAATGGAGCTCTATTGTTAACCAACTAAGGGTTGAGTGTTACATACTTAACACTACCTATTAAAAAAATATGTTTATTCGTTACATAAATATGTTTAACTTTTTAGTGTCAAAATCAATTTTAAAGATTTTATTAGGTATAGTAAGATTTTTTTTAATTTATTGAAAATAAAAATGTTACAATCTATAGTGTATTGATACTTCAATTTAAATCACGTATACGTGTTTGATATTTGAGAATACTTAAATAATACTTGTCATAAAAGAATTTAGTCTAAAGAATAATAATACTCTTATGATAATAATAATTTATAAATATAAATTTTTATGTTGACAACTTTAATATATATTTGAATTTGAATTTTTACAATAATAATTATACATTTATGACATTTTTAAAAATTATTGTACACTTTTTAATATACATATATCATGTATCGTATCCTATTATTTTTAAAATATATATATATATATATATATATATATA